>WNFI01701647.1_pt1 | contig 12989 bp, 9 predicted proteins | sample 5400471 | NCBI WGS metagenome assembly WNFI01 (sample SAMN13153348, study PRJNA577476) | soil metagenome | isolation source: 100 cm saprolite on Douglas fir-dominated hillslope | place: USA:California | collected 2013-09-17
TGCAGCTCAGGGCATAACCGAATCCGTCCAAGCGATCGACGGCAACGCCGGCTATTGGCGCCGCGCCCGTTAGTACGCGCAACCCTTCAGTCCCACCGCGATTTCTCCCTACGCAGGGGAAGTGCTGGAACGAGCCTTCTGACTGACAGGTGCCGTTTGCCTCGAGCGAACCGTCCACAACTGCGTACCTGCCCGGCGCCAATCCGCATATGGCTTTCGAGGAGAGGCGGCCACGGGCAGCAACGGGTTCGGTGAAGAAGGCGCGCTTGCAATGCGCAGCTTCAGGGGGTTTGCGCCGCTGACCTCACTGAGGTAAGGGTGACTGTAGCGAGTCAGGACATGGTGTAGATCCGTCAGACGGATTCCAGAGCGAAGGAGCAGCCGCGCAGCGAGAGCGAGCCTGCCCTGCAGCGCGCACTTCACCATATTCCGCCCAACCATTCGCGCGATGTTGGCCCTCGCCTTCTTAGTATCGGAGATCGAAAGTGGGAATTCCTTTCTCCCCATGATCTCTAGGCTAATTTGGGCAGTCTCGACAATATGCGATCGATCGCGGATAAGCGCCTCCGAAGCCTGGCCGGGCCGTCGGCGCCACCAGGCGAGGCCTCCGTTTATGAGCAAGCAGTTTTGCTGCAAGCCGAGCAATATTTGCGACTGGACATCCCCTGATCGAAACCTGCCATCGAACCCGCCAAGTGCCCGCAAGCATTCCGTTCGAAACATGACTTGAGTGAAGTCCGCTCCAAGGATGGCAGGGCCCAGAAAAAGACAGGAGCAGAACTGATGTGGTGTGAGCTCGACCGGATAAATAAACTTCTCGGATGGTGGTCGGGCGCAGGCAAATGCCACATTGGGAAATCGCTCCATCAACCCCACCATCGTGACCAGCCCGTTGGGATACAGGTAGTCGTCCCCATCAATGTAAATCAGGTACTTTCCGCGCGAAAACCCCAATGCCTTGTTTCGGTTCCTATATTCGCCAAGGTTATTGGCATTGCGACACGCGCGAATTCGCGGGTCGCTGAACTGTTTGACGATCCGCCACGTTGCGTCAGTGGAATGATCATCGCAAATCACCAATTCGAAATCGTCGAATTCCTGTTCGAGGACGCTCGATATCGCCTCATGAATGAAGGGCTCCGAGTTGAATGTCACCATGGCAACGGTCGCGATCGGGCGGACGTTCGAAGTGTGTGCCTTGAACATGGATTGACTCCCTTTGGTTTTTTTCTTGCACAGTGACCAATTGAGTAAAGTGCTCGAGTAGCTGCCGGGCGTAGTTGACGTCCGAGCCGATCGCTGGAAGCTTCTCGCGCCACTGCATGAGCAGTGCCGGTTCAGCGATTAAATCGCGGAGCACTGTCGCCAATGCCTCCGAGTCCCCGTAGGAAAAAGTCCTCCCATTGATTGAGTCCTGGATCACATGCGACATGCCATCGGACTCCGAGCGAATCACCGGAGTTTTCTGAGACACGAACTCGAGCAACGCCAGAGATGGCGACTCATATGCAAGCGAAGGAACTACGCCAACATCCATCTCCGCCATGGTGCGAAGAAGTTCTTCGCGGCTTCGGGGTTGGAACAGCCGCACCCGCCCCGAGCGGAGGTGAGAACGGAATCGACGGCGATCAGCGAAATGTCGCTCGACAATATCGGGTTTGGCATACTCGGAGTGCGCAATCCACAACTCGACGTTCGGCTCCTGGGCCAAAGATTCGAACGCCTTGGCGAGGACGTGAAAACCCTTTTCCGGATGAAGGCGGGCCACGAACCCTATTCTTATGGGACGGTCGATTCCAGGCACCTTCCCATCGTCGGAACGACGAGCAATTAGCAATTCATCGGGTAGTCCCTGTGCCAGCCGTATCAGCTTCCTCGGCTCGACACCGTGTTCGCGAAAGACTCGCTCAGCTTGCAGGTCGCCGATCACGAAGGCGGTAACCTTCTCCAACATCGCTGCGCAATAGTCCTGCGATTCGGCGATCTCGGACCAGAGTGACGATTTCGCCATCAGAAGCGTATTGAGTGCGCGCCAACGAACACGCTGCCTTCGATTTGCGCACTGGAAGCACTTGGCCGTGCTGTCAGGACCGGAGCAGCGCTTTGATTTTGAATCGACCAGACAGGAATTCAGCCGGCAAAACCATCCGTAATCTCCCACCATGGATACGATGGGCACGCCCCGATTCGCTGCAGCATCAACGGCCCAAGCGGGGCCATGGACGTCATACACGAGATGTGGCTTGAAACGATCAATGATTGCAGCGATGCCCAACACAGCCTGAGCATCGGGCCGTCTAGTCACAAATTGGCCATTGGGCCCCGAGCTGGAATACCGCTCAACCTTGAATAGCTGGGGCGCCAACTCAATCGCAATCTCGGGAGCAACGAGGTGTACTTCGGCGCCGACTTTCGCCAAGGCGAGCGCATGGCGCCAAGCGACGACCGGGCCACCATGCACGGCGGAATCTGACGCCACAAGCGTGCTGAGAAGGACTCTCAAATGCCCCACCATTGGCCTCGCCCGTTGGTACTGACGTGCGGTGGGAATGCAACGATTGCTCGCGAGATCTTATGCGTCCGTCGAGCCTCCCATTGGAACAGAGTCTACTTCACTTCCATAAGTGCCTAGAAGCGGCGAAGTAGTGGGCAGACGGGAAGACGCGCAAGTGGCACATCGTGCAATGGAATGTGCCGGTGGAAAGCTGACTGCCTGCGAGTCGATGCTTCGCGACGCAGGAGTTCAGGATGAAGCGAGCATCCGAGCCCACCCTCGCAACCCACGCCCGGGGGGGACACCTCTCGTCTCCTCCAACCACCGCTGCATAGGGATAGAGAAGCCCTTCTTCTCCCGCGCCAAGAAGGCCTCCGACACAGGCGCCACCCGCGCCATCACCATGTCGCTTTTACCGGGAGGATGTTTCGACGCGAGAAGCGGGGCGACCGCGCAAAAGAGCTCACGATCCACCAGCGGCGTGCGGATCTCGAGTGACCATGCCATCCCGGCCCAGTCCGTATCGCGCAGCAACTGGTTGCGCATGTACCACTGCATCTCGAGCGCCGAGACGCGGGCATGCGGCGACTTGATGCCGTGCACGGACCGGGCAAGCCGCGCGAGCGTCATCAGCTCGCGCCACCCTTCCCGCGCCATTTCCCTCCCCATAAGCTTGGGCAGCTCCCACGGCATGAAGAGCCCGCGGCGTAGCAGGTAGGCGCCGGGATAGTCTTTTCCGTACTCGAGGATGCCCGCATACTTCGGCGAGGTGAAGCGCTCGAGCCACGGCGCGGTCACGACGCGAAACGCCCGGCCCACTGAAGCGAATGGAAACGCGGCGGTCTTGTCGAGCAGGCGGGGGATTTCCGTGAAGCTCGGATAGCCGCCAAAGAGCTCGTCGCCTCCCAGGCCGGAGAGCGCGACCTTCAGCCCCGCCTGCGCCGCGGCGCGGCTCACGAAGAACGTATTCACGCCGTCGATGCTGGGCTGGTCCATGGCCGCCTTGAGATGGTCCAACTCCTGGTCGAAGTCGTCCCTCGTGAGCCAGCACGTCATGTGCGACGTACCGTAGCGATCGGCAACCATCGCGGCCATCGAGACTTCATTAACCTGATTTCCCTCGAACTCGCGGAAGCCGAGCGTGATGCTCGCCATCCGATAGGAGGTCACTCGCTGGGCGAGCGCCATGACTGAGGTCGAATCAAGGCCTGCCGAAAGGAGTACCCCCACCGGCACGTCGGACTCCATGTGATGGCGCACGCTGTCGAGGAGCGCCGCGCGCAGCCGCTCGCGCATTTCCTCTTGCGTGACCTCGGGAGGCGAATCGCCGGCCTTCGCGAGCTCGGTTCCGACATCGAAGTACCTGGCGAGCGTTACCGGCCGGTCGTGCTCGATCCGCAGCGTGGTCCCCGCGGGCAGCGAGCGCACGTGGCTGTAGAGCGTGAAGGGCTCGGGCACGCTGCCCCACAGGTAGAACCCGGCGAGGCCCGCGGGATCGCGCGCCGTGTCGACCGCGCGTCCCGCGAGGAGCGCCTTCACTTGCGACGCGAAGCGCAGCGTGCGGCCGTCGTCGGCGTAGTACAAGGGCTTGATACCGAGGGGATCGCGCGCGAGGAAGAGCCAGCCCAGCGTCTGGTCCCAGATCGCGAAGGCGAACATGCCGCGCAGCATCTCCACCATCTCCGGCCCGTGCTCGCGGTAGAGGTGCAGCAGGACCTCGGTGTCGCTCGACGAACGGAATCGGTGTCCCCGCGCTTCGAGGCCCGCGCGCAGCTCGCGATAGTTGTAGATCTCGCCGTTGTAGGTGATGGTGAGCGCGCCATCCTCGGTCGACATGGGCTGCGCGCCCGCCTCCGAGAGATCGATGATGGCGAGGCGGCGGTTGGCGAGGCCGACCCGGTGGTCCGCCGAGAACCAGGAGCCGGAGCCGTCGGGGCCGCGCGCCGCCATGTGGTCGCGGATGGCGGCGAGCTCGGCGTCGTCCACGCACGCGCTACCGCGATACGAGAATATTCCGGCGATGCCGCACATGGGGTTCCGTCTTGGAGGCCCCAGAGTGTAAGCAGGTGTAACCGATATGTAAATGCCGCCGGCGGCCGATTTGTAAATGCTGTCGCGGAGCTTACAATCGCAGCCATGATCCGGAAGATCCTGGTCGTGGACGACGACCCGCGCCTTCGCAAGCTACTCACCCGTTTCCTCTCCGGCGAGGGGTTCGAGGTCGCCACGGTTTCCGATGCGCAGGAAATGAACCGCCACATGCGCCGCTCGCGCTGCGACCTCATGGTGCTCGACGTGATGCTGCCCGGCGAGAACGGCTACCAGGTCTGCCGGCGCCTGCGCAGCGAGGGCAACGAGATCCCGGTCATCATGCTCACGGCCAAGGGCGACGATGTGGACCGCATCATGGGCCTCGAGATGGGCGCGGACGACTACGTCTCCAAGCCGTTCAATCCGCGCGAGCTCGCGATGCGCATCCACGCGGTGATGCGGCGGCGCTCGCCCGAGGCCGCGCCCGTGAAGGTGGTGAAGTTCGGCCCCTACTCGCTCAACCTTGCCGCGCGCGCGCTGAAGCGCGGCGCCGAGGTGATGCCGCTCACCAATGCGGAATTCTCGCTCCTCAAGGCCTTCGCGACGCACGTGGGCGAGCCCATGTCGCGCGACAAGCTCGCGGAGCTCGCACAGGGACACGAGCTGGAGGATTCGGGGCGCTCCATCGACGTCCAGGTCTCGAGGCTGCGCAAGCTCCTCGGCGACGATCCGCAACGCCCGAAGCTCATCAAGACCGTGTGGGGGTTCGGCTACCTGCTGGTGCCCGAGGGGGCGGAGGCGTGAGGATGCCGGGCTCGCTGCTCTGGCGCACGCTGGCCGTGATCGTGGCGGCGCTCGTCGTTTCGGAAGCGACCGAGGTGTTGCTCACGCGCGAGCTCGTGTCCAAGCCGCGCATCGAGCGCTCGATAACCCATTTCGTGAATCACCTGAAGACCATCAGCGCGGCGATGGAGACGATGGACGATCCGGAGGAGCGCGAGTTCATCCGCCGCATCGCCGCCAAGGACGGACTGCTGATCGTGCCGGTCGGGGGCATGGCCGGCATGCAGCTCGCTCCCAACCAGCCGAGCCTGCAGGCGTTCCGGGAGCGCATCCACGAGGTCTTCGGGCGCCAGACCGAGGTCTACGAGAGGCAGGCCGACGCGCCGGGGAGCCGCAGGCTCTGGGTCCTGCTGCCGATGGACGGCGGCAGCGACTACTGGGTCGTCATTCCCCGCGGGCGCGTCGACGATTCAGCCGCCTACGCGCTCTGGGGCGCGGCGGGATTGGCGATCGCGCTCATCGCGTCGTTCTTCATCATCTGGAGGCTCAATCGCCCGCTGCACCGTCTTGCGAACGCCGCCGAGGAGGTGGGTCATGGCGCGGAGCCGGCACCCGTTCCGGAAAGCGGCCCTTCCGAGATTCGCGCCGTGGCGCGGGCCTTCAACCACATGACGCTGGGCCTGCAGCGCATCCAGCGCGAGCGCGCGATGTTCCTCGCGGGGATCTCGCACGATTTGCGCACGCCGCTTTCGCACTTGCGCATCGAGGTGGAGGTGCAGGACGGGCTCGATCCCGAGGCGCGGCGCGGCATGATCCAGGATCTCGACGACATGAACGCGATCCTCGAGCAGTTCATCGACTTCGCGCGCAGCGAGGCGAGCGAGCCGCTCTTCCCCGTGAACCTCTCGGAGCTCGCCAACGATTCGATCGAGCGCTGGACTCGCTCGGGTGCCGCGGTGCATTGCGAGCTCGCGGAGATGCCTGAATTGATGCTGCGCCCTCTCGCGATGCAGCGGCTGGTGGGCAACCTGCTCGCGAATGCGGTGCGGCACGCGGGCGGAGAAATCCAGGTGCGCACGGCGGTGGACAAGAACCGCGCCGTGCTCTCGGTGCTCGATCGCGGGCCCGGGATTCCGCCCGGCTCCGCCGATCACCTCAAGGAAGCGTTCACGCGCCGCGACGATTCGCGCGGCGGCTCGGCGGGCGCTGGATTGGGGCTGGCGATCGCGGACCGGATCGCGAGGCTCCACGGCGGATTGCTCGACCTGCTGCCGAGGGAAGGCGGCGGGTTGGAAGCGAGAGTGACGCTGCCGATAAGTTGAAAGTGGAAATGAAAAATCTGACGGTTGGCGTAGTGGGCCTCGGTTATGTCGGTCTACCGCTCGCACTCGAGTTCGGCAGGCTGCTGGATACCATTGGATTCGATATGTCGAGTGCGAAGGTAGAGAGCTACAAGAAGCTTCGCGATCCGACCGGCGAGATGAGCGAAGCCCAATTGCGCGCTGCGACGAAATTACAGTTCACGACCGATGCGACGTTGCTAAACCGCGCCGACATCATCGTCGTCGCGGTTCCCACGCCAGTGGATGAAGCGCATCTGCCCGACTTCGGACCAATGCTCTCCGCGTGTAGAAGTATTGGGCCTCATCTCAAAGGTGGCGCCACAGTCGTCTTCGAGTCCACGGTCTATCCCGGCGCTACCGAAGACGTCTGCATTCCGGAGCTAGAACGTGTGTCGGGCAAGAAATGGAAGAAGGACTTCTTCGTCGGCTATTCCCCGGAACGCATCAACCCGGGCGACAAGAATCACACCCTGACCAAGATTGTGAAGGTGGTAGCCGGCGACACACCGGCAACGCTGGAAAAAGTCGCGCAAGTCTACGGCGCCGTTATCGAAGCGGGAGTTCATCGAGCGACCAGTATCAAGGTAGCCGAGGCCGCAAAGGTGATCGAAAACACCCAGCGCGACCTCAACATTGCCCTCATGAACGAGCTCGCGATCATCTTCCATCGCATGGGCATCGATACGAGCGAAGTCCTCGAAGCCTCCGGCACGAAGTGGAACTTCCTTAAGTTCAAACCGGGTCTGGTAGGCGGCCATTGCATCGGTGTAGATCCCTATTACCTTACCCACGCGGCAGAGAAGTTCGGCCATCACCCGGAGGTCATTCTCGCGGGCAGAAGAATCAACGACAGCATGGGCAAGTACGTCGCAGAGCAGACCGTGAAGTGCATGGTGCTGCAAGGCCGCCCAGTCAACGGCTCCAAGGTAGTGGTGAGAGCATGGGATGCGCTGCCCGCCGCCGATGCATTGGTTCTAGCGGTCGCCCACGAGAACTTCCTTTCGATGCCTCGCGAAAAGCTGCTGTCGAAAGTCGTGCCGTCCGGCTGTGTCATCGACGTGAAATCCGCCCTGGATAGGGATGACTTGAACGCGCGAGGATTGAAGGTCTGGCGTTTGTAGCGTAATTGCAAACGCAACTCGTTATTTTTCAAATAGATTGCCACGGTTTTCTGTGCTATTTTTCCTGTTGGAAGCGAGAGTGACGCTGCCGTTGTCTTCATGAGATCGTCCTCCGGCCAGTTCTTCATCGGCCTGGACCATGTGCGTGCCTTGGCCGCGTTCATGGTCGTCACCTGGCACTTCACGCACGGGCCTCACGGCTTTCCCATCCCGTTCGAATACGCCCCGATGTTCTTTCCCTTGTCGGTCCTGGACGAGGGCCATACGGGTGTGGCGCTCTTCATGTGCCTCAGCGGATACCTGTTCGCGAAGCTGCTCGACGGCAAGAAGATCCACTACCCGTCGTTTTTCTGGAACCGGGCGCTGCGGCTTCTTCCGCTGCTCGCCGTGGTCATCGGGATCGATGCGATCCTGAGGGCGATGAGCGGCGAGAACCTCGCCGCATTCGCCGAAGCCGTGATGTACGGAATCGTGTTTCCGACGCTGCCGAACGGCGGCTGGTCGATCACCGCCGAGGCGCACTTCTACATCATCCTGCCGCTACTCCTGTGGCTCGCGCGGAAATCGAAGTTCCTTCCGCTGGCAATCGTCGCGATGGCCTTGGCGTTGCGGGCCTGGATATTCCTCGCCACGGAGGAAATCCAGCCGCTCGCCTATCTCACGATCGTGGGACGCATCGATCAATTCGTCCTGGGGGTCGTGGCCTATCAATTCAGGAGCCTCTTCACCCGGCGGCATTTGCTGGTCGCGGGGGTGTTGCTCTCGTTCTGCCTCTTCTATTGGTACTACGACCTGCTCGGCGGCTTCTTCCGTTCCGGGCGCCGCGCGGAATTCCTGTGGATCTTCATCCCGACGATCGAAGGATTGGCCTACGCGGTCGGGATCGCGTGGTACGACACGTCGTTCACGTTCAAGACGACGGGGCTGTCGGGTCTGGTCGGCAAGCTGGGCGCCTACTCGTACTCGATCTACCTGCTGCACTTGTTCATCGTGTTTCAGTGCGCGTGGATCGTGCAAACCTACGTGATGGATCTGACGAATTTCTACGTAGCGTGCGCGTGGTCGCTGGTGTTCTTCCTCATGATGCTGCCGATCGGGGCGCTCAGCTTCCGGTTCATCGAGGGGCCTTTCCTCAAGTTGAGGAGGCAATACATAGTCGAGAGAACGACCCTCTCCCCGGCCCTCTCCCAAGGGAGAGGGTGAATATCACGGCCCTCTCCCAGGGGAGAGGGTGAATGACGAAAGGGGCCGCGAGACCCTTTCCTACTTCTTCTCCTTCCAGAGCGCGGACTTGTCCAGCTCGGGAGACAAATCCAGTAGCGCCTTCATTCCTTCCATCGCACGTTTGCGCCAGCCTGGGCCGCGCCCGAGGGCGTCCCGCCATGCAGCATTGAAGATTCTGGCCTGTCCAGATCTTTCGAAGTACTCGGCAAGGCTCGCGCTTTGGAGAAGGTCCTTCTTCGCCTTGGTGCGCTCGGCGACGGGCCGCTCTGCGTATACGATCAGCTTGTGAACGGCATATCGCTCGGGCGCGGGCAGGTTCACTGTGCACGCCCCGATGTTTCCGAATACGCATCCTTGAGTTGTCTTCTCGAGGGAGTACTCCATGAACTTCAGGGGCTCCAGGGCGAGGTTGAGCTCGGGCATCACGACGGTCTTGCCTTTGCGCGTGGCGCTGGTGAGGAAGTCGAGGCGCAGCTCCTGGTCCTTCGGGTTGCGATACTGGGCGCCCGCGCCGCCATCGAACTGCTGAATCGGCAGCAGGCCCATCTCGAGCGATTCCAGGGCGCCGTGGACATCGATCTTGAGATCGGCAGGCAGCGCGACGGAGATGTTCTTGCCGGCGTGCGCGAAATCGACGTCCAGTGTCGCGGAACCGTGCATCCAGCGAATGCCAAGCATGTTTCCGTACGCGACGAATGCGTGCGTGCCGACGAGGACGCCGCCGGCGCGAAAGAATCCGTAGTCGGCGAGTTTCTTTGTGATCCTGAAGTGCTTCGGCGCCGTCGGTGCGCAGCCCAGCGCGATCGCGGACTGGGCCGCCGGTGCGAGCGGCTTCTTGCGGCGCGATTGCCTGAAGCGCTCGATCAGCGCACGCACCCGCTCGTCATCCGGTCCGACGTACGACATCCTGACTTTGTCGCCGTCGCGGAAGGCGAAATACCAATACTCCTGGTCCTTGCGCTTCAGCTTCTGGAAGCTTCCGGAAAGGCCCGAAAGCGCGCTGCTGGTTTCGAAGACCCGGGTTTGCTCGGCAAGCTCCGCGTACGCCGTCTGCGCGGATAGGGGAAGCTCGGTATAGCGCATGGTTGCTAAACATTTTATTGTTTTGTTTAGCAACTGTCAAGCGGTGCGATCGTGATCTTGGTGGGGTCGATGTACTTGCGAAGGGCGGCGGTGATCTGGGTGGGCTTGAGGGCCACGATCTTCTGCTCGAACTGCTTGCTCCAGGCGAAGGTGCGGCCGAGGTAGAGGTTGTTGACCCAGACGCCGGCGACGGTGCCGTCCTGCGCGCGAAGCTGCGCGCGCGACTGCAGGATGCCCGACTTCGCATTGGCAACCTCGGCATCGGTAAAGCCGTCCTTCAAGGCACGAGCGACCTCTTCCTTGAACGCGACTTCCACCTTCTCGATGTTGGCGGGCGCCGCGATCGCGTAGGCGGACCACGCCGCGGCGCGGTCGAGCGACGGCACGCCGAGGTCGGAACCCACGCCGTACGAGAGGCCTTCCTTCTGCCGGATGCGATTCGTGAGCCGCGAATCGAAGCCGGCGCCGCCGCCCAGGATGTAATCGGCGACGTAGAGCGCGGGGTAATCCGGGTCCTCGTCGTTCATGTTCACGTTCTGGCGCGCGATGAAGACGCCGTTCTCCTTGTCGGGCGTGTTGATGGTGCGCTCGATGGGAGGCACGTCGCGGTACTCGGTGGGCACACGCGTGAACGGCACGGCGGGCTTCCAGCCGTCGAAGAGCTCCTTGAGGAGCGCCGTGGCCTCCGCCTCGTCGAAGTCGCCGACGATGGCGATCTCCGCGGGAGAAGCGCCGTAGAACTTGCGATGGAAGTCCTTCGCGCCCTCGAGCTTGGCGCCGCGGATCTCGTCCAGCGATTCCTGCAGCGTGGCCGAGTAGCGCCAGTCGCCTTTCGGGTAGGTATTGAAGTGCTTCGCGAGCTCGTCGCCCGCGAGCGCCTGTGGGTCCGACAGGCTCGACTGGATCCCGGTCACGGTCTGGTTGACGAGCTGGTCGAACTCGCCCTGCGGGAAAGCCGGCTCCTTCAGCACGTGCGCGACGAGCCGCAGCGAATCCGCGAGGTTCGCGCGCGTGGTCTGGATGCTGGCGCCGGGGCCCGAGACGCGCCCCGTGACCTTGAGGCGTTCGAACTCGTCGGAGAGCTGCGCGCGCGTGTACTTCGTCGTGCCGCGCGAGAGCATGCGCCCGGTGATCGTGGCGTTGGTCTGCTGGCCGAAGAGGTCGCGCTCGTTGCCGATGCGCAGTGCCAGCGACACGTTCACCGTCTCGCCGCGGTTCTTCTTCGAGAGCAGCGCTACCTTGATGTCGCCGATGTCGAAGCGCCTGGTGCGCTTGTCGATATTCTCCTGCGAGGGATCGAACGCCTCGGCGACCGTCGTATCCGCCTTCGGATGGAAGTCCTTCATCACCTCCGCGAGCGTCGGCGCGGGCGGGATCTCGGCGCGCTGCGGGTTGTCCTCGGGGAAGAAGTAGCCGATGGTGCGGTTGTCGCGCCGGAAGTATTTCTTCGCGGCTGTTTGAACCTGGTCGGCGGTGATCTTCTCCAGCTCGTCGCGCGCGAGGAAGAAGAGGCGCCAGTCGCCGAGCGCGATGTACTCGGACATCTCGACCCCGATCGACTCGTGGTTGGCGAGCGTCTTCTCCGCCTGGTTGGCGAAGCTCATCTTGGTGCGCTGCATCTCGTTCGCATTGGGCGGCGCGTCGCCGAAGCCCTCCACGGCCTTGATGATCTCGTCGCGCACGGGCTCCACGGGATCGCCCTTCTTCACCACGGCGGCGAACATCTGCAGCCCAGGATCCACGCCCTGCAGCGGATAGGCGAACACCTGCGAGGCGAGCCCCTTCTCGACGATCGCCTTGTGCAAGCGCCCGGTCGGCACTTGTCCCAGGATGAAGCTCGCGAAGCCGAGCGTGTCGGAATCGACATGCAGGTTCGAGGGCACTTTGTAGGCCACGGCCACGATCTGGATGTCGCCCTTGCGGCGCACGGTGAACGTGCGCTCGCCGTCCTGCGTGGGCTCGACGGTCCAGAAGGGCGGCAACACGCGCCTGGGTTTCGGCACCGGGCCGAAGTAGCGCGAGACGAGCGCGAGCGCCTTCGCCTCGTCGAACTTGCCCGCGACCAGCAGCACCGCATTGTCGGGCTGGTAGTACTGGCGATAGAACGCCTGCAGGTTCTCGATCTTCACGTTTTCGATGTCGCTGCGGTTGCCGATGGTCGAGCGCCCGTAGCTGTGCCAGTCATAGGCGACGCTCTGCATGCGCTTCAGCAGCACACTCACCGGCGAGTTCTCACCCTGCTCGTATTCGTTGCGCACGACCGTCATCTCGCTGTCGAGGTCGCGCCTGGCGATGAACGAGTTGACCATGCGGTCAGCCTCCAGCTCGAGGGCCCAGCGCAGGTTGTCGTCGCTCGCCCCGAAGATCTCGAAGTAGTTGGTGCGGTCGAGCCACGTGCTGCCGTTGAACTGCACGCCGCGCTGGTTGAACTCGAGGTCGATCTGCGGATGCTTCTTCGTTCCCTTGAACATCAGGTGCTCGAGGAGGTGCGCCATGCCCGTCTCGCCGTAGTTCTCCATGCGGCTGCCGACGAGGTAGGTGATGTTGACCGTGACCGTGGGCTTGGACGGATCCGGGAAGAGCAGCACCTTGAGGCCGTTGGCGAGGCGGTACTCGGTGATGCCTTCGACGGTCGTGATCTTGCGGATGCCGGGGAAGCGGGTGGGCGCGCCGGCCGCCGGCGGGGCTGGAAGCGCCTTGGACGCCGCTGGAGGCGCGGAGGCCGGGGGGGTGCCGGGGGGGATAGCTTCGGCGAGCGCGAGGGCGGGCAAAAGGGTCAGGACCGCGGCCGTGGCGAGGCTGCGAAGGGTTCTTGCGAGGCTCATGGTCACTTCATCCAGGCGGCGATGTCGTCGGCGTCCAGCTTGTATGCGGGCTTCACGGGCGCGGCCGCATCGTGGATGTCCTTCT
>WNFI01038269.1_pt1 | contig 12987 bp, 5 predicted proteins | sample 5400471 | NCBI WGS metagenome assembly WNFI01 (sample SAMN13153348, study PRJNA577476) | soil metagenome | isolation source: 100 cm saprolite on Douglas fir-dominated hillslope | place: USA:California | collected 2013-09-17
CTTCGATTGTACCGGAATCGGACCTCCTGCAAGTACCATGCGCACATACTGGGTTTCCAGCAATCGGTGTAATGGTGTATCCGTTGGTGGAATGGTCAGCGCCGAGTAGAGTTCAGCCATGCGGATATTTGCGGCACCTCGTTGAATCATGTGTGCTTCCGCATCACATCCCAGACGTCCACTCTCGCGTTCAGGAAAACGCCCGGAGCATGGCCATGCCCTCCCGTATGCGTAGCCAAGGTTCATGTGTCCTCTGCATCTTGGACAGACGATCTCGATGTTGCGTAACGCACTCCCGCTACCCCTCCATACCAGGTAGGGCGGCTGACAGCCTGGATTCCTGTGATCAATGATGCCTGGCCAGTTGACGTCATCCAGATGTCCTTTGGGGCAGACCTGCACGAAGCGGATGGCCTGCTGACGAACCTGCTTCCAGGCCTGGGCATCGTGCGCATGAATACTACAGAGGGGACAGGCTCGTCGAGGCGTCTCGTTCGGGCGTTTCTGATACAGCACATGATGCTGGGTACAGAGCGCCCAGGAAGGAAAGGGGATGGTATGGTAGACTGGCTGTGTATCAGTGACGCCGAGTTCTGCGTTGGACGGGATGCGCACAATGCTGGCTCCGCCCAGTAATGCTCTGGAGAGACGGCGCTCGGTGATCTCGAACTCGGTTGCGGGATGATGATCGGAAGTGAAAATGCGAGCATGTTCCAGTGCGGGAATAATCCGCGGACCAGAAGGCCCTTCGAGAATAGCCCCGGGTCCATACGTGGTAATAAACTGGGAGCGGCGAATCGCCTGTCCTGCCATATATTACTCCTCAAACTGTGTTGTCTCTTCCACATCACGTAACGATGTCGGGGCATTCTCGAAAGCCACCGGGAAAAAGTGGAGTTGATGCTGGGCATCACCCAGAATCACCCCGCGCTCCGGCTCCCGGATCATGGTGGACTCATTATAGACGAGCTGATCGGTGGCCGCGCTCAGATGTGCCTGATCGTGTGCGATGCTTTCCCAGCGATCCAGTTCCGATGCTGCTTCATCTTCAACGATTCCCGGTACTGGCCGTCGCCCATCAGGCTGGGACTGCGCCCGACGCTCAAAAACAGCGGGAACGGCCCTATCCCGCCGGTGTGTGTCCATCAAGATGGCCTCACTGAAATAGCCCCCCTGAATGCGCTGCTGCATCTGCCAGTCTTCCTGGACAGGATACCCATCAATCTGCCTCGCCTGGCGAAGCAGCGCCACGGTCAGAGGCCCACAGCCGCGTTCACGCGCACGCGGTGCGTAGGGAGTGACCGTCACTGGCTCAACCGCTCGATAGAGCATACGATGATAGCCAGTAAAGAATTCGTAGTGATCCAGGTCGCGGGGGCGGCTCACCCGGAAGAAGGTGACCACCAGCCCTCCCTGCTGGCGTCCAACGCGACCGGTCGCCTGAATATAGGCAGAGGAGGTTTTTGGCTGCCCATGGACCACCATCAGCCCCAGTCGGTTCACATCGACGCCGGTTCCGAACATCGAGGTGGCCAGCACCGCGTCTTCACTCCAGGGCTGTGCCAGGCGTTCCAGCAGCCCTGGAAGCGCCAGGGAGTCCCTACGGCTGGACAGTTCCATCGGATGTTCACTTAGACTCGACACGCGCGAATTGGGCAGCGGGCCGAGGCGTTCGCGGATATCCTGACGATAGAGTGCGGCAGCGCCCGCGAGTTCGCGCAGGGCGTTGAAATAGCCAACCAGGGTCCAGAAACAATCCAGTTCATCTCTGGATCCGGCAAGGTAGCGCTCGTGGGCAGCCTGAAGGAGAGCCGACCAGATGCGCACGATAGGCGTCTGTGCGCCCTTGCCAGGAGCCGCCACGCCGATGTAGAGGCGACCAGGCCTGTCGCTTTCCAGTGGATGGCTTTCCTTCGTGCGGGCAAAAAAGCGATCGTCCACCTCGAGTGCCGAAGGCGGAAACTGGGCGAGCTGGCGATCGAAGATGGCCTGGACCTGGCTCTCTGCCTGTCGTACGGTGGCTGTTGAGGCCACGTACTTCGGGTGGATCCAACGCTGGTCCAGCTGATACTCGCTGAGCGCATCAATGGCCGTTTCGTAGAGACCGACCAGGCTCCCCAGTGGACCCTCCAGAAGGTGGAGTTCATCCTGAATGATGAGGTCGGCTGGCTGAAACGGGACAACCGACACATGCAACGGATGCCTGCCATCATATCCCGGTGGATGGCGCATGGGTGTGGCCCTTGGCGGAGTGCCGCTATCCGGCGGGCAGCCCTCGCGGTAGTATCCCCATCTAGAATGATAATGGGTGACGTGCCCGAACATGTTGCTGGCCTTCGGTTCAAAGGCGAGCCTGGCAAATTTGTCCACGGTCGCGATCACCATGGAGGGGCAGCGGTGGTAGACCTGATCATCGGTGGTGCAGGCAGGAATGGGGATGCGTTCTGCTATCCGGTCCTGGCCGCCTCTGCGGAAAGGTTCTGCAATATGCTGCCAGGTGAGTCCCTGCGCTGATGGCAACAGTCCCCCCGGGGAACTCATCAGGCTCGGCCCGCCGGTGACCCCGACAGCCACCACACTCACGGGAACCAGCTCTGCCCATGCCTGCTGGTTCAGCGGGCAGTGCGGATTGGGACAGTAGATTTCAAACGTATTGTACTTCGCGGTGGACTGAAAATTCTCATAGGAGCAGAGCACGTATCCAGGTCTGGTCGGGCGCGCTGCCAGCAGGCGAGGAGCGTCCTGGGACGTGGTGGACAGGCGCGGGCTGATCGTCTGGTACCACCAGCGGTCAATCTCGCGTGGGTACAGGCGGCTTCCTTCGGGAACCGTAAAGGTAACCGAGAGGGTGTGCGTATCAGGGGTGCTGTGGTGAGCCAGCCGGACATCATCGACGCGAATACGGGGAGGAGTATTCAGGACAGAAGGAAATGGAGCCGTTCTGGCATGACCGGTGAACATAAAATGTAGTGTATGCTGGCCGGCATCCAGACCATCCTCTTCGGGGATGGCCAGCAGTGCCTGACACACCGGGCAGGTGAGCACCTGAGCCGGATCCCCGTCGGCAGTCACTTTTTTCCCCTGGAGTTTTCTCCGCAGTGCCTGGTCAGGGCCCTCGTACGAGTGCTTGGAGGAGACACCCTGCAGGATTTCTATGGCTCCTGCAATATGCTGAAATTGTTGCGAGGGGAGCCTGAATTCAAATTCCAGGAGTTGATTCGGGGTCACGCCTCCGCCGACCCACATCCCTGCAGAGAAGCGCATGCCGCCCCACAAAAAATTCGTGGTAGCGGGACACTGTTCGGGCCGCCAGCCAGTCGGTCTTCTTGCATCCGCCAGGTGTGCAACCCTGAGCCATTCGCAGGCAGTGACGACACCGAGCGCACGGCGGAATTGCTGAATGGTGAGCAGGCGCAGCGTATATCGCGAGAGCACGCTGACGCCGCCGCCAGTCCTGTCCCCACTGGTTCGCTGTATTGCCCGTCGACGACGGAGCGCCAGGGTAAGTGTTGCGAGGCCGAGATAGGCTTCCGTCTTTCCACCACCGGTAGGAAACCAGAGCAGGTCACAGATGTTCCGATCATCGTGCGCTGGATCGGCAATCGCTGGAATATTGAGCAGAAGAAAGGCGAGCTGGAAGGGGTGCCAGGGTCGGGCCGACCCGTGCGCCCACTGTGATTGCAGCGCAATCGCCTGATTCGCGAAGCAGAAGGCCAGGCGCACATCCTCGTCGCGCACGAGCCATTCGATCCCCTCCTGCATGCGCCTGGCAGTGTGCTCACACCGATCCAGATTCGCGGTTGCAAGCCGTTGCCATTCGGGAATGAGCCCGGCAATCTCCTGGCGCTGTACAGCAATCCACTGCTCATATCCTCGTACCAGCGGCTCCAGACCTCGACGGATCTCTGCTGGCTGCCAGGTCTGGGCCAAACTGAGAGGATCAAGCAGGAGTTCCTCTTCTGTCGGGTCGGGCCATGCCGTTTCCGGGGCTTCGATGGGATAACAGGGCAGCAACTCCGTTCGCACGTCAGCCGGAGAAAACAGGGACTGCTCGCCGGCTGAAAGGAGAAAGCGGTCTGTCCATACGAAAGGAGCGGCGTCGGGTGTTTCCAGATCCAGGTGAGGGCGCTCGGGGTCGATCTCCTTCCACGTGGCCCCGCAGAGATGTCCCCGTAAGACGTAGTGGACAGTGTCAGGTTTCTTTGGCGTGTCCTGGATGACCACACGCTGGTTGACCAGGTAGAGGGACACCCGGTAACTCCCATCGGGCTGGGGGCGAACATGCATGTAGAGATCAAGGTCACTCCCGGTTACCCAGTGATGATCGGCGGTGGCGTCGATTCCGGCGAGGACGAACTTCTCGGGGACACGCTGCCAGTCCTCTTCCGCTGTCGGTGCATAGCGCGCCCAGGTCGCACAGATATCGATGGATGGAGGACCATGCGAGGCAGTCACGACGAAGGTGACCCCGATCGAGCGCGGTTGAGCTTTCGGGTCAAGCGCGGGAGAAAAGGCGCTGGGAGGTGCGATGATGACGCCCTCCCCCGCTCCCTGACTCTCATCGTCAGTCAGCTCCTCAATCGCTATATCCGCATCAGCATCCGGATCATCCTCCACACGCTGCTCGAGTTTGGGTGCCAGGACACCCACAATGTATTCGTTATGCGGATCAAGATCAGCAGGCAGACGTTCAAATGGACCATCTCGTGGCCCCAGGACATCTTTGACCAGAGCAATAACCATGTGATCGCGTTCAGCCATGAGCACCCCTTTCAAGAACACCACGTACCCGCAGCATATGTGATGGCAGAGCATGGAATCGATGGGAATAGAAGTACATTCGCGCCCATTATACACCTTTTTGCACGGTTCAGCTAGCTGCTTTCCGTCACCCTGGCTCTACCGGGGTCGGATGCCAGCAGATCAGTAACGCCTTCAGGCAGCTTCAGGCGATGCCGCGTAATCAGCTTTCTCGGCGTGCGAAAAGCGCTGAGGAGGATTCAACAAATATCTCGCCGATAAGCTGGCACAGCACGCTCTCATCCAGGGCATCAAACGAAACCAGAGGAAGCAGGCGGCGCAGGCGTTTCATTGCATCGCGCAAAAATTCAGAAGAATTTGTAATCTTGCTGTTGACTCGACATGTCTCAAGGAATGAGCGGCAAATCTGTTTTGCCAGGGCAGGACTTGCGGCGATTCCCGGTCGTTCCATGATCTGAACCAGTTCATCTTCCCCGAGAGAATCGAGCAGTTCGTAGGAGTTTTCTGCACCCTCTTGATACAGAATGTGAGCGCGCCACCAGACTCTCCCAAATGTGTTGCGCAACGCACGGCTTTTCCCCTGAAACCGTTCACGACCGGTCACATCACCTGCACCAGGAAAACGCCAGCGTACAATATCAGGCAGGAGTACGCAGGCGATAAAATTCCATACGCCTGCCTTCGATGCTTCTGAAGGCGTGATGTACATCTTCTGGTGTAAAAGCTTGCCGGAAGCAGCATCAAAATCCCGCTTTTGCTTTGCATCAGGCTGGTCGGGGTACCCATGCTGCCCGGCCGTATCGCGCATCAACTTTTGCAACTGCGCCAGCGCTTTAGAATCGGCGCGATTTCCGCCGGTAGCAGCATAGGTGGCAGCGGGATGCGAGATATTGCTCTCCTGACGCGCTTCCTCAGGAGAGAGTGAGACGAGCTGATCGATCAGGCCCTCAGCGATAGGCCCGGGAAGCTCAGGATAAAGTAACATAAATGCTATCCTTCTCCAAATAGCTGAAAATGTTCCTGTAGCATGCACTCAAAGCGTGCTGCTGAATTACGGTACAACCCGGCCAATCCTTCGATAGTCTGGGTCGGAAAATAAGTATAGAGCATGTTGCGAATGATCGCCCCGACTGATCCATCTTCATAGTGCCGGTAACCCTCGACAAAACTTTCATTGGAAAGCGCTGCTACAATCATGGTTTTCCCGATATCGAAACGAATCATTCCCTGAATCAAGGCGTCTTCCTGTGAATGTCCTTCAACCGATCTGGTTATTATTTTGTTATCTTCATTCAGAAAGAGACGAACGCGCCCCATAAACGACTCCTCAAGGATCTCCGGGGCCCACTCCAGATACCAGCCAGCACCAGCTGGCAGAGGATTAGACGGATCTGCAAAGTGCAGAAACTCGGTCGGGAAGCGCGGCCCCTGCCCTTCCAGCAATATCACCCGCTCTTCTTTCCAGAGAATACTGCCGGGGATGTGCGGAGCAAGCCTGGACGAGCCCTGCCCCGGGTTGGCAAGTATCAGATGAACAAGAAACCTGACCTGATCTGCAAGCTGCGCCCCATCGATACGTCCGCTCACTTCAACGGTACTGGTCGGATAGCGGTGTTGTATGGTTGCCGCGCTTCCTCCGCCACGCAGCCCCGTCCCTAGGGAATCCCAGAGCAGCACAAGCCGAAGCTGATCCTCCTCAGAGAGCATACACTCCTGCCAGATCTGTTCGATATTCAGACGCACAGCAGCACTGACAGCGATGGACATACCAGGGTCCCAGTGTGGAAGACGTTCCGGCAACGGGATACCTGACCCGTCCTCCATGATCTGTTGCCATTCGGTCACCTCGATCTGACGATGAGTCGGACGTATATATGGAAATGACTGAATTTTCACCATACTCAAAATACTCCACTGGCGGTGAGACTGACCTGAATCATCGCATCCTCGGGTATACTTACTGCAACTTTCCAGACATCAGCATCTGTGGATGAAATACGTATCTGTTCGCTTCCTGACCGCTCCTTTCCATCGGAAGTAATCCAGAGCAGCACTTCTGGAGGCATTTCGCTCGCAGGTGGTACCACCTCTTCATTGCCGTTATCCAGCACGACAGAAGCCTGCACCTCAACGGTAGAAGCCTTCGAACCGGGAGAATGTTCCACCCGAAACACCGTCATCAAGACCGGGATACCACCAAGAAGTTCCAGGTGGCCTTCATCCTGCAGAACAACTTTTGCTGGACGACGCGCCCCGGGAATCGGAACGACGTCCTTTTTCCGATCATTCGTCGAAGCGTCGGCAGGGTGATTGGATGAAGTGCTTTCGAGATCATCGCTATTGCCCCAATCCTTTTTTTCAGGACCAAACAATTCCGTCGGCACGTCAGAAAAAGATGGTACCGTTGCCCTGTCACCGTTCTGATCAGGAGGAACTGGCTGCAAGGGATACGGGTACATACCCGGTTGATTTCCATTACTCGGATCAATTGAAGACCCGACAGAATGTTGCGTGGAGGCAGGATTCTGTGGGCGATCGGTTGAAACGGGAATATGACCGGCAGTACCCTTTACCCCGATCATGAAACTGGCAAGCCGATCGGCGAACGTTCCAAGGGGAGCGACTCTTCCTCCCGTGGAGACAACTGGAAGTGGCTCAATAAACTCGTTGACTGTTTTTTTTATGTCACGCAGGGCCACATTCAGGTACGTCTTTTCCTGCCGATCAGTAATCGTTTGAGGATTCCAGTCATCATGGGTGGGAGGTTCCGCCTTCGCAAATGCAGCATCAATTTCACGCTCGGCGACGAAAATTCCTGCATATTCAAAACGGCTCCCTGGCAGGGTACCACCCTCAAGATATTTGACGATCAGATCGGTATTACGCATCAAAGCCACGTGATGAGAAGTGCCAGCAATTGGGAAGAGCATCCCTGATATATCGTCCAGCAGCTGCGAATCCAGCCTCTCACGTTCTTCAAACAGAAAACGTAGCAGGGCAAGCCTTCCCAGCTTTTGCTTCGGCCTTTGCGAGGCAATGGTGGTTACCTGCCACATATAATCTCGAGTGTCCTGCTGACTATCCCATAAAAGATGTATAGCATCAATAAAGCCATGTAATGGAGGATAGGTAGAAGGATCAGGTATCGGTATTTCCTGCCCTTCGTATGATACAGCAAACCGCATCGCGGGTATGCCGTTGGTATGTGCAATCATAGCTGGCCAGGCGTACCAGAGCAAGCTACGTGAGATGCGTAACAGGGCGCCTTCGAGAGAGAGACTTCCCAGAACGGGGCAGAGCAGCATGCAGGTCGTCCCCTGCTCGTTCTCCATAAAAAGTGGCAAACCCAGTTCGCGAGCAATCTCATCTGCTTCCTGACCGATCACTGGCTCAAGGACATTATCGTCACTGTTCAGACGCCCCCACCAGTAACGACCTGTGTGCTGTCGATACCCGGCCTGCTTCTCCTCGTCATGCGGATCGAGTGCTGCAGCCATAAAGCGACTTTCCTGCACCCCGTTCACCTGGCAGCGGGTATACACACAGATCGTATGGACCTCGCTGATACGATACAGGATAGACTTTCCATACCCATATGTGCCTGCACTGAATTGTTTACCTTTCGAATGGCCGGTATTGAAGAAAAAATTGACAAAGTTCCGCGAACCCGATAAATCATCCGGGGTGTTGGCTCTGATCGGGCCGTTCAGGCCGGTTGTGCCACGATCGGACAGCACCAGAACGTGTACACTATCGGTTGGATTCGCTGGAGAAAGCGCCTCCTGAAGCTTCAGATTCGCCGGCGACGTCACCAGCACCTCAGTACGGAGAAAATCCAGCTGCGGCGCAGTAAGCGCACGCCCCTCAACAGTAAAACGCACTGTTTCTTTTTCGTTCAGCCGGGCATCCCGACTATTCTGAACTGTTTCGCGTACCAGCAGGGTGAGCAAATCCAGGCCTGGACGTCCGAGCTGGTTTAAAATCCCCTCTGCTGCGACATTGCCATGAGGAGTATATTCTTCCGAGAAAAGTGAAAGTGCCTGTCTCACGTGCAACCCCTACACAATAATGTATACTCGTTTTCTTTCGGTATGCCAGGTCATATTCGCCCAGAACGATATTTATAGATAACATCCTGTCCGAAAAAGCTGTAAGCTTTGCCGGGCATAACTACATTGCGCCTGTGAATACTTTAGCTTTCATCGTCCTCCAGCAGTTCCTCTTCCTCACATGGTGCAACAGATGAGTTGGTCATATAGGATTGTGGCGTTGTCTGGTCGGCGGGAGTTGGCGGAAATGCAAACCCCACGCCCAGCAGGTGTTCGGCTGCTCGAAGAGCAATGCGAACGTTGCGGCTGGACTTTTTCCCCGCTTGTCCGGGCTCAGAGTCCTTATCGATAGGGTAGAGTAGCAACAAACCGGTGCCCTGCGGACGCATTGCTCGCAATCCCGGTGCAGGGATTTTTTTGATCTCTTCCTCAGGCAGGCTCAGATCGGCCACAATATCGCTGTAGCCACTGGCAATCACTCCGAGACTGGCATAGTCCGTTGCACTATCTGCCTGCAAACGTGAACGATTAAGCAGCGGAAGCGGGTTATCCAGACCCAGATCTATCAATTTCTCTGGCCCGTCCTTCACGGTCTGTTTACGAGTAACAATAACTACATTCCAGTTCAGTAGAGCGCCAAGACGGTTCTGTGCGTCGATATATCCTGTGATCAGCTCTGGTGAGAATGCCTTGTTCAGTTCGTGAAACCGATACTGCCGCAGAAAGGTCTCGATAAGCTGAACAGGTACTTCACGAAACAGGATATTCTGTTCGCGCCCGCCGGGAGCAGGCTCGATGCCCAGTTGCCGAATGTTCCCGATCAGCGTACGGCCAGCCTCAAGGTTGCCGGTTAGCCAGTCACGATCAGTATGGCGAAAAAGAATGGTCTGGTGGAAAGATTCTGCGAAAGAAACGCTGCATGGAACCGCTGTTTGCATTTTGAGCCTGGAGGTGATCTCCAGGCTGGGATGCGAACGCACTCGCAGGGCAAACTCACGAGGTGTCACTCCTTCCAGTTCGTACAATTTGATATCTTCACGAATCTCCTGCTCGACTGTTGCCATATCGTGGAAAAAGCCTTGCAGTTCACGTGTCACCCAGATACGTGGTAAGTCTTCATAGCCCCATCGATAACCGAACCAGCGACCCATCTGGAGCAGTGTATCATAGGCATTTGCAGTACGGATAAAGAAACTGACTGTCAGCCCTTCCAGCGTCAGTCCGCGAGAAAGGATATTTCCTCCGACCACGATGATAGTCTTTGGATCTTCATTCGTATACTCCAGGCGCGAGAGACTGCGGCTGTTTTCGATAATGATGTCAGTGTCATAAACGACGTTTTGCAAAACGGGCAGCAATGTATCGAAGGCCACCGGCAAAAGGCCGAGGTCGGCCGGTGGAACGGCTTGCTGTTCTTCTTCCCACCGGGTGCGCAAACGATCCAGCAGATCCTGGTCTCTATCCCGAAGACGCAGGCGAAAATTATCACGATGTCGCGAAAGAAGGGGTCTGAAGCGATCCTGCGCATCTGTATACAGAGTGGTATGAATCAGCATTGTTGAGTGATTTTTCCCCCCGTCACGCACCCGACGGGCGGCGGTAGCCATCCAAAAGTAGTGCAGCGCGTTTTCCAACTCTGTGGTGATTGCAGGCTGAAAATCTTCCCGCTCCTTCAGGTTAGCCGGCTTGAGATCAATTATCTCTTCATCAGGGATGATATTGATGACATCAAGGCCATCGAATTGCTGACTCTCTCCATCTATAATGAGCGGATCGCGGCCAAAGATGCGTTCAGCTCCAAAATAATCAGGGGGGCAGGGAAGGTCGATGATAAAATCGGCTGGATAGAGATCGTTGTCAGCGAGGTCGATAAAAACATTTGCAAAAGGTGTGGCGGTATAACCGACATACATAATCAGGACAGGACAGGAATTTCTGACATCTTTCAGCCCATTGCGCAACCAGTTGCGCAAACGGCGCAATATTCCGGCATTTTTTTTCACGACCGCCAGCAGCCTCAGGTTTGGATTGGGCAAAAGAGTGCTGGCGCTGCCTGCCGGAGTGACAAAATCCGCACCTGCGTTGGTCAGCGTATACCAGTTTTTCCGGTTATAGTCATTCTGTTCGGTAATTTCTTGAGCCAGGCGACGCTGCGTCTGGTTACGAAGCTGATCGGTCAGACCGGAGAGGACAATGAACAATCTGTAGCCAGCATCGGCTGCTTTGGCTATGACAGCGCTGTAGTTGGCGGTTTTACCACTCTGCACATACCCGACAACCAGCCCGCGTGCCCTGATAGACTTGCTATTGGGAGCTTCCAGGAAAGATACAATTTTCGTTGACGACCGGTCAAGCCGCTCGATTGCACCCGATCGCCAACCTTTCTGAATCAGCACCTGTTTGAGTGCCGGCCAGTAATGGTCATCTTCCTGGGGACCATCATACCACAGAGTATATTCCAGACGCGGATCACGCAAAGTGGTGGACTGATCTAGCTTTCTGATCTGGAGTGGTAACCCTTCGTACTCGACCCAGGCAGATCTCACCTTCTCTTCTGGAATCCATTCGCAAAGGTCCTTGATCATTTGCTCGACAGCCAGACCATTGCGCTTGTACTGTCTGACAGTACCTATCAGACTATTCATGCTCGTACTGCTGTCCTTCAATCTATGTTAAATGCAGGATGGAGAAACGTATTATAATCAGAATAACTATTTCGTTCGCCGATATGTGCAGATAAAACGCTGCAGAGCGTCCGGCGAACTATTTTGTGTAGTGACTACCAGTGTATAAAAAGTCCGTGATTTGAGTTGAAAGTATAGCACGGAATTGCAGAAATTACCAGCATACAACTTGCATTTTTGTTTTCATCAGAACCAGATAAAGTTCGCGTTAAGTTAAATTGAACAGATGTGGCAGAAAGTTCTCGCGACACGCTTATGGCATGAGGAATTTACTGGATTCGGGCCCGAGGCAATTGTATAAAGGGCAGCAAGTCAGGTATAATCAGAACACAGTTTTGTAAAAAATTAGAAAAAATCTTCTACCTCTGGCTATTTTACACCGGAGGAAATTAATGGAAAAATCTGGCTCAAGGAGTGATAGATGCCTGGACGCGGTCGTTACAGTCCGGCCAACCTGATACGCAGCGAAGATCTTCCATCCCTCAGGGGAGCATGTATACAACTGCCGACCCGTCTGGGAAATCCCGAAGAAAATCAGCTGTGGCATCAGCGTCTGAAAGATCCTTCGGTTCCGAAAATTATCGATCTCTTCTCTGGAGCAGGAGGAATGAGCGAAGGCTTCGTCCAGGCGGGCTTTACCGTGGCTGTGGCGCTGGATCATGAGAAATATGCCTGTGAAACGTTTTCCGCGAACATCCCGGCCAGAGTAATCTGCACCGATATTGCCAGAATCGAGGACCCTGCGACAATCATGGATGGACTCGACTGCGATGCCATTGACGTTATAATCGGCGGTCCTCCCTGCCAGGGTTTTTCCATCGTCGGGCGAGCACGCATTCTGAGCCTGGAAGAGCAGCAACGTCAGGCGCTTCTGGCTCGCAATGAATTGTACCAGCAATATTTTCGTTTCATCGAACATTTTCGCCCGGCATTTTTTGTGATGGAAAATGTACCAACGCTGATCAAATTTGGTGAAGGGGTATACTTTAAAGGCATTCAAGAGGAATGCGAAAGGCTGGGGTATCAATGGGAAACGAGAAGTATTAACGCGGCAGATTATGGGATACCACAGGTACGTCACCGCCTGTTTATTGTCGGCAGTAGCATCGGCAAATTATTTCGCTGGCCCCGCACCACGCACGAAGATAACCTGGTACCACTACGCGATGCGATCGATGATCTTCCCGCCGTGCTGCCTCCTTCCACAGAGGAATGTCTTCCCTATGAACCTCAAAAAGCGCATACAATGTATCAGCTATTGATGCGGAGCCGTGTCCTCCCGGAGGATAGAGAGAAGATTTATGACCATCTGGTCCGACCGGTGCGAGAAGACGACAGAGATATTTTTACGCTGATGAAGCCCGGAGATCGCTACATTGATATTCCCGAGGAATATCGCCGTTATAGTTCGGATTCTTTCAAGGATAAATATTACAAACTGCGTCCTGATGAGCCTGGAGTAACGATAACAGCCCATATGGCCAGGGACGGAT
>WNFI01034733.1_pt1 | contig 12985 bp, 19 predicted proteins | sample 5400471 | NCBI WGS metagenome assembly WNFI01 (sample SAMN13153348, study PRJNA577476) | soil metagenome | isolation source: 100 cm saprolite on Douglas fir-dominated hillslope | place: USA:California | collected 2013-09-17
CGTCCCGATAGAAAGAGATGGTGAATACATCGTCCGGCCCTGAAGTAAGGATGGGTGAGCGAGACTAATCCTGCCGAGGTAGATGGCACCCACCAGGGGCTGGGCTTGTAATCGGCGGAGCCTCCTTGCCTTGTGCCTCCAAGTCGGCCCAACGCGCAACTTTGACGTGCTGGGACGTCTTGGATAGTACATTCTCATCCGCTTCGCCAACTACTACAACAAAATGATGCCCAAATTCGTTCAGGTCGAAGATGAGCTCAAGTATGTGGGGTAGCAAACTGCCGTGGACGACGATGGCCGAAGGAGGGTGGGATTCAAGCACTGGCGATAGAAGCGAAGCGGATGAAAGAGTCAAGGATGGGATAGAGTGCGAAGCGAGTGCCAGCTCGGTGATGAGAAACTCTAAAATCAGCCCCAGATTGATGGTAAGGGCTGGGAAACAGATAGACAGTAAGTAACACTCACCAAGGCCATCATTCAGGAGCAATAGCACGTTGGACTCGCGTGTCAGACCAGCGTGGCGCAGGCCTGTGCCAAGGGCCTTTACACGCTCCGCGAGACGAGAGTTGGATATCTGGGGAAGAGGGTTTCAGGATTTCGTAGCAACAGAACCATAAAAGAGCGTTACCTTGGCGGACCACAATGAACGAGGCGCATCCGACTCGGGCTTGATGAGATCTAGGAGGGTCAAGACCTCCCGAGCGGGTCGGATTGTGAACTATATCAAGTGTGAGCGAGCACTCAGCGTGCAAATGGCCATGAATGAACACGCGTAAATGGACACGTACTCTCCCCATGAGTCCAGTGGAGTAGTTCCTATGGACCGCACTCTCCCCCGGCATCCTAACCCTTGCAACATCGCTTTGTCTACCCAAGAGAATCGGGTGTACCAAGGGTTGGGGTTTGTACAGGTTATAGAGCAAGAAAATGGAGGCGGTCGTAAGACCAAGGAGGATAGTCAGGTCATCGGTCGCGAGATACTCCGATAAACCCATGTGAGCAACGAAACAATAGAGATCACAAATAAATCAGCAGAGGAGCAGACCAGACTAAAATTACAGGTTGTGTGCGAGTTGCGGTAAGGGAGTGGAATGACCGACGAGAGCAACCTGGGAAGTCCGCATTACCGCTTCTGACTTATTGCGTGGCACTTTGAGGTGCAACCGAATAACCTTACAAAACCAATGTTGTTCGTATGATCAACGAATGGCCACAAGTATGTATCCCATGCCCTCCACAATCTCGATCCCCGACATTGTTACAGTAACCTCCTCCCGCCCGCAAAATTTGAGCGCTGAGATCCGCCAAATACCATTGCATCGGAACATGCATTATTTCCGTTGATAATTATCTCCGTCCGCTCTAGATACCCAGTGGATCTTTGCTAGACACAGCTAATGCTGCAGAGCATTATGTTCAGACCCAGAGAGAGGCTTTTTTCAACAACTGACAAAGCAGCTGGGTGTTCGGTGAATCTTGGCCACAACATAGGATTGAGGTTAGGGTCAATGAACAATGGACATCTCCCAACTTTTCCTCTCTATCTCGTGACAAACTGCTCATCATCATCATCATGGCAGAGGACAAAGATGATACAGGAAGTCAAGTCAGAGATGTGATTAACAAGTTGCAATCCCCAGTTCCTGACCTTCCAATACTTCTGGCGCTCATCTCAAGCCTTCTAGACAGCATTGGCCTTCTCCCTCCTCATTATAGGTCGTACAATACGAACCCCCTTAACTCAGTAGCCTTCAATACACAACGACATCTTCCTCCGCTCCAGAGAGCATTACTGGAGCATGTAATTCCTACATGGGAACCTACCTTATTACGAGAAAACCTGATGCCCTTGGTGGAGCAGTGGTTCATCCCTGATACCTTCTCGTTTGCGAGTTCTGCAGCTGGCGAAGTTACAGTGCATGCTTACAGGTCTACCTTGTCACTTCCCTTTACGCCCTACTCAATGAATCTATTGGCCCGTTTAACGAAAGCGTATCCACTCGATCGCTTGCACATGAGTGTCTTCTCCCATCCAAATAAAGATTCTTCATCCCGACAGACCATCCTTGTTTGGGAGGATGTCGTGAAGAGTATCTTATCAGTGCCTGCGAGGGTGGCCAATTCTCTTGAAGGAAAAGGAGAACCTCCGAAGGACTTGGAGCAGGGTCCCTACTTTGCCAATCTATGCGTCAGGTGCGAAGCCTTGCTGTGGAAACTCTCACAGGAACGTACGGAGGGTGTGTCTTGCTTTAAATACAATAAACTCATCCCTGATGACCTTCAGAAAGTATGGCATCTATTACGTACTTGTTCACTAAACTCGCGAATGTTGGTGCATTTCCTGCATCCAAGCCGACCTCTCCGTCACAGCCATCGTTCTTTTTGTCTACCCTGCCTGCCATGAGGAGACGCCTATCACAAGGGGGTAGCGCCACGGCCTCTTATTCTTCGTTCTGGGGCGCCCTTCTTGAATCTCTGCCATTCTCGTTCACGCTTCAGAACATCTTGGCTTCACTATTCGCGCATATATCAGTGCCAGATATCCCTCTTGATATCTCGCCGTCCTCGCGGGGACTCGTGAAGCGAGAGGCTGGCCTGCTTCTTGGAATCGTGGGGAGTTTGCGAGATGATAAAACATATATACGGGATAGTACCTCGGCCGTGATTCTTTCACGAGACTGGGGTGAAGGACATGCCAGGATGTACGCGTGTTGGGTCGCGGGGGCTAGGAGCGGTGTAGGGGACGTTCAAGGCGAGCATTTTGTCATTGTGAAATGTCTGTAAATCTCAAGCATGGAATTGCAGCTATCTCCGCATTTTTGACCCCAACACTGGACCTGTGGGCATCCCCTGAGCACATAAAACATTCATTACTAGGGCGACATCACTGTAAGGCGTTCGTTCAAAGCCTTTCCGCTGTCTCTTTGTCATGCTGATATTGATAGACTTGACGCTGCTGTTCTTGACGACCATCTCATATCTGCCAGCTTCTTCGTCAACTCTGCGAGAGCTAGCAGTCTCCGTTCCGTTTATCCGTAGCATATCAACTTATATCGGACACTTGGACCCCTCGGTTCGACGTTGCGGCATGTTAGTAGCAGAAGAACTAGCGCGCCGCACAGGAAAAGAACTAGATTTCAAGGATTGGGATGGTGACGACGGAGGGAAGCCGTGGGCTAGAAGCGTGCGTCAGCTACTCGGCGGGAAGGACACAGAGGGACTACGATTCGGATGACTCGTTGACAGGGTACGCCTCGCCACCATCATCTCGATCGCCCAGTCCTACGCCCTCGGAGCTTGCGGAGATAGAGAAAGACCCCACGTTACGCGTAGGCCGCACTAAGATTTCACGCCCTGTGTATCTTGCGCAATTGGGCGAGATGATTCGAGGTCCAAGTGGCTTGAAGACTGATCAGGAGAACCAAGAAGCAGAGAGGATAGAGGTCGCACTGGATGTGGCAGAGGAACTTATTCGACGAAAACGAGGTTACGGGACAGAGTTAGGTAGGTCGTTGGCCGCATAGCTACGCCATCATGCTCATCACGTCCAACAGAGGAGAATGCAGTGAACCTCGTTCATGCTCTGGTTGGCCTAAATAATAACTATGAGTTGGATGATTTCGACCTGAAGCGTCAAGCCGCGCTAAACGCTCTCGTTGCATGCTGTCCTCAAAAGGCTGCTCCGTAGGCCACCACTTGTTGTCGTGGCGCTATTGCTAACAAGATACCCTAGGGCAATTATCGAGGAATTTTTCAAGAACCAATACTCGACCGATCAGCGCTACGTTATGCTGAACGCTCTTGCTCTTGGTGCTCACGAATTAGCTGGTCTCCCACTACCTGATACTGCCGCGGTCCAGCCTCTCACAGGCGATCGGGTGTCTTTTCCTAGCAAGCGGTTACCAGATGCACAGCACCCACGCTATCTGATAGCGTCATCCACGAGACAAGTACAAGGGCTACTACAGGATATTTCCCGGTTGGCAGTCGAAAACACTCGCGAGGCGAATGCAGATCGTATGCCCAGTCTTGTTCGGGAACGCCAACTGCGTATCCGACAGCCTTCAAAAGTGACCGAGGTCAAACATCCGAGCACAGCGCAGCTCCTCGAGCAAATACGAATGTCGCAGACGCAGTCCGCAATGACCAAATTCACAGACGTCGCAGTCGAGTTCTTCCTCTACCCGCTGATGAATCGTTTCTGGCTATTCTTGCGGGACGAACAGACACGCGAAGAGCGCACTGCGCACCGCGACACTTTGCATCAATACCGCGGAGCTGGGACGGGCCTGATCCTCAACGCCCTCGTTCTCTCCCACTTTCTCGCAGCGCTCTCCCGAGGTGTCGAGGACGAGGAGGAATCCGGCGGAGTGTCGGGGAACGGAGATGACAAGGACGCGCGTGTCCTCACAACCGCGCTGGAACTTGCGCTTGTCGTCCTTGATGGGTGCGTGGATCTCGACGGTGGGCGGACCCTGAGCTTGGAGCATACGGCGCTGTTGCTTGCAGTAGGAGAATGGGCGCAGGGACTCTTCGCACGGCTAGAGAAGGGGATTCTTGTGAGAGGTGGTGGTGGCGCTGGTGAGGTTCGACTTAGGAAGGCGGCTGCTGGGGTAGTTATCAAGGTAGACGAGGTTTCTGAGAGATGGAGGAGGTCTATGATTGACTTTGCATAAATTGAGAACATGATTGGCTCGGCAATGTCCGATCGAACAGGCTTGAGTTGTCGGAACGCACGAAACGCCAGCGTCGGACATTGTTCACCATGCTTGCAGCTGCTAAGCTTGCAAGACCCTTTTCTACTGCTCGTTTGGCTGTTCCAACACGCCATCTTTCCACGTCTTTATCTCGGCACTCCGACGCTCTCTTTACGGTTTGTCCCTTCGGTTATCCATAAAGTGTTTGGTCTCACCCCGTTGTCAACGTTGCAGCACAGGGACAAACCATATAATAACCCTGGGGTATCTCCATATATCACGTTTATATTTTCCAGTTGTCTTACCCCTTCACCAAGATTGCGTTCGAGTTCTCACCTGAGAACCTTAAGCGCGCCAATGAAATCATCTCCCATTACCCACCCCAGTACAAGAAGGCAGCCACCATTCCACTCCTCGACCTTGGCCAGCGACAAAACAAGGGATGGACGAGCATCAGCGTTATGAACTATGTGGCGAAGTTACTCGAAATGCCACCTATGCGAGTGTACGAGGTCGCAACGTTCTACACCATGTTCAACCGGTCCGTGTCCCCGTATCTAATTTCCTGTATTCACTGATGTGGGAAATGGGGGATGTTTTAGTGAACCTATTGGCGAGAACTTCGTACAAGTGTGCACTACGACTCCTTGCATGCTCCGCGGTTCCACCGAAATTTTGGATGCGGTGTGCAGCCACCTAGGCGGAATTAAGCCCGGAGAAACGACAAAGGATGAGAAGTTTACCGTGATTGAGGTCGAGTGTCAAGGCGCCTGCAGCAATGCGCCGATGATGGTCATCAACGACGATTTCTATGTGAGTCTTTGCTCGACTCGGTGCTTTTAGCAATGCTGATATGTCGTACTATACAAAGGAGGATCTCACTGCAACGACCACGAAAGCTGTCTTGGATGCCTTCTCAAGAGGCAAGAAACCAAAACCTGGTCCTCAATCCGGCCGACACACTTCGGAGAACTCGGCTGGATTGACGGCACTGACATCAAAGGCAAGTTCACTGTTCTGTGCTTTTGAGTTTATCTTTCCCTGTTGCTGATACTGGTGCTGTGCAGCCATATGGCCCTGGAGAGCATTGCGTACCAGAATTTCAATAGTACGTCGCGTAGAATAGGATGGACCGATATATGATCGGTCGTGCAATACCACTCGCTGGGATCGAGTTGCATATACACACATCCCTTGTTGGGTTGTGAAGCATTTCACTTGACCGCATACAGACCAAGTTTCGCTCAAGGTGTTGATAAATTCGACTTATGGCACCCTCGTAGTTCGTTTCATTTAGAACAGATTTTGCCTATAGAAATGTGCGAATAGGACTGGGAAACTGGTATTCACGGACTCCCCTCTGCCGGACCTGTAAGATTGCCACATTAACATTCAAACGGTGCACGCGAGAGAAGGCCCTTGTTGCGGGCCCTTAGCTTGTGCTTGGTCGTACAGATACGGCTACTTTGATAGCGATGGCGTGCCAAAGACCTCCAACAGTGAAAGAGGCATTTGCCAAAGTGAAAATATAAGGGGTTGGGAGAAACCATGAGGGAAGACTGCGAATCCAAATCCAATTTTATCCACGTTCATATTGACTTAACATGTGGTATCGCTAACATACGAAAGGTCGGTATTAGATAGCCATTTAAAAGATCTTCCAGAGATCAATCGTCTCCTTCACCGTCGTCCCAGCCGTATGCGCCTAAACCACCCTCGGGGAGTTTTTCAATGACATAACTTGTATGGATTAGAAAGAGCTCGGACTAGACAATAAGTTAGGTTGTTGCTCACCGGATCTCCTCCTTCAGGTCCGAGCAATAGCGATCTGTGAACCATGTATTGGATTAGCAAGGAGTTAGCCAACTTGATGCATAGACCCACCCAACGGGAGATCAGCTTCATCAAGGCCTATACAGGGCCGATTAGTTTATAAATCATGCAGTGAAAACAGACATAGTTACCAAAAGGCATCTCGATTTTCTCAGCGATACCTTCGATGCCCATTAATGTGAATGCGACGACTGTGATTATGGGTACTGTTGCCCAGCCTAACTCTTTGACCAAAGTGAAAGGTAGGGAAAATAGGTACAGCGTCACACATTGTTTGAGATGAATCCCGTCTAAAGTCAACCGGTCGGTCAAATACTGGATTGGTTGGCTTGTCCCAAAAACGTACAAGATTTGGGTATAGGCGTGTTGGCGATGCGTTCAACGTTGGTTAATTGGTCAACCAGACTCGAAACACTAATAAAAGTTGCATGAGTGTATGGATAGAGTGCCTTCCGATTCCTTACATTGTGTTCATGGTATTCACACCTATCATCAAATGCGCAAATCATTCACAACAGGAATATAGCAAACTCGGCCAGCGTACCAGCGGGTCCAACAGTCTCCAACAAACCATCTCGTCTAAAAGCAAACAGCATTCTTGCGAGCTCATGGGCAATACTGGGAGTTCTTGTTATCAGAAATAAGAACGCGTAAGGAGTAATCACTCAACGAACACAAGCGGAATAGGAATAGACAGGTTATCGTATACTTGAAAGTCGATGGTGCGTTGCCCTTCTATGAGTGGAGATCTGACAGTTGCGACCCTGTCTGAGCTTCGTTTGACCCTCACGCGCTTCGTTGCAGGTGGCGTAGAAGAACCATCGGCACTCGTACTTCTGGATCGTTCAGGGCTTGGCGATCTTGAGTTGCCGACACTTGGGCCATGCTTGGACACGGCATTGTAGCCTATCGAAACTGAACTCCGGCGTGACTGACGACGAGAGTATGTCCGCGAGAACGATTCAGGGATGACGCCGGCGTAATCTTCCCATTCCAAGCCGTCTTCTTCACGCAAGTAGTGCTTGACGGAGTACGCGTACGCGATGATCAATTTTAAAGCATCGGTTTTACGGCGGTGTAGCTGCAAGGGCGTGACGTCAGTCGCTGGTGTCTTGCCGCTGGTGTCGTCCGAAGGGGGTAAGGCAACTTGAACCCAGATTAATCGTGCGAGATTGCGGGCCTAAATGCTGCATTGAATTATTGATAAATGTTTCCAAGGGGGATGCGCACTTGTGATGATATTGACCCGAATGCCTTCCGGCCTTCATAATAACGGTCGTAGGAAGTTCTAGGCGCCGACTAATGAGATACGGCTCGCCGGAGATAGACGCGCGACTCACCCATTCCTGGATATAGACGCCGTCTAACTTCAATGAATGTATGTTCCAGGTTCGTAACTCACCTAAACACTAGTATGAGTCCGACCTAATGTCACCACACACCATAAGTATCGTAGACGTCGACGATCCAGGTGGCTTACAACAACGGCGAGCAGTGGCGTCACAGAGTTCGTCAAAGTCACCGGCTGCCCCCCCTGGTAGGCATATACGATGGCCGCAGAAAAGGCGGTGACAGTTAGCACAGGACCGATGATATGACCGACAACCTAGGGTTTGTCCGTTGAGTTTGCGTTCTGTGCAGTTGATTAGGCTACGTTACACTATGCTTGAGACGCAGTACGTCCGGAAGCCAGCTATACTAATCACGCAGTGACGAGAATGAGCGGACGAGAACAGTAGTCTAATAATAGATACCTTGCGCAGTTGCTTCCTCGTGAGGAGCTTGCGGGACTAGTGCGTATGACGACGGCGTCAACAAGAACCAGTGTGCAAACGGGATTGAGAGAAAAAGACATTACCGTCAATACTTTGCTGGTGGGACTCGTTTCACTGGACATTGTGAATGAAGCGATGTTGTCAGTGGACACCGAGGGGCAACGTCCCTCTGTCGGCCACAGAATCCCGGTCCCTCGAGACGAGATCGATCGGACAAAAGAAGAGTGTTTGCTCATTATGTAAGAAATGAACCGTTTGAATTACCACATCTGGCTACAAACCGAAATTACAGTACAATGTACACTACATGAAACACGGGAAATACAATAATGCGACAGTCGCAGTTCTAGCGTAGGGACTACAGTTTACTGCCAAATAACTCAATAAGGGTGTGGAGGGTGGTGATGGTGAGGGTATCGCGGTGATGCAATAAGCTTTTCATTGAGAAACAGGGCCATCGTGGATAGAGGCGATCGCTACTTCATCGAGAGGGGTATGAGGTGAACTGCCTGAGCCGGGAGCATGAAAGTCCGAGGTATAAAAAGGCCTGATCACAGCTGGGGATGCAAGCTCTAAGCTACCAAGCGAGCTGGCCACGTTGTTTTCCTCGGAGGTGCATGGATAAGCCGCAGAAGTCATTCGAAAAGACAGCCTCGAGTCAAGAAATCGCGCGTCACAAGGATAAGACAGGCGCCGAGGCAGCTGTGCCAGGTGGGTGATATCTTGTGTCCGAGTCGCGTCCTGGCAGCCTTCAGGTCCAAGTGGTACTAAACAGGAAGCGGCGCCTTGGACACCAGCATGGAATGACGCGAGCGGCGAGGGCGGGAAAGAGTAATCCTGTGCTCGAGACGCATGGAAAGGGCTAGAGTTACTAGAGCTATACTCCGCAGCAGCAAGCAAGTGAGAATTAGTGTAGGGGTCGTACAGGCTCAATGAAGGGACGCAGGTCACTGATTGGGAAAAGATATCATCTTTTTCGGCGCACCGCAGCTGGTACGCCGAGCCTTTGTCGCATCGAAGTACCTGAGGAGGCAAGTCTGGGGTGTGGATAATCTGGTCAATAGGAGTGATTGGTTCGGCTGAATGACCATGGCAGCTAAGATAGGGATACTGGTTTCCTGTAAGAGATAGTGATTCCGTTTCAACAGACATGGTCGATGCTTCAAAGTCATAGCCTGAGTCTGTAAGCGAAAACTGTGGGCCAGAGGGAAGATCAAGCTGAAAACGTAAACCAGGAATATTGGATGCCATCCGCCGGTGGGACAAAGATTGAGATTGAACAGGCTGATCTGGATAATCTGGTTCTGGTTCAGGCCACCGTGACATGTTTTCTTGTTCACTGCTCGGAGCTGAAATGCCAATCACTGCATCTCCTGAGTTGGAAACACTCAAGTCTGCGGTTTCGAGAGGCCTAGGGCTGAGTTGACTTGAGTGAACACATGACCTCGAGGCACTAGAGTGGCAGGAGTCTCCAAGCGGATTAGTAGATGGACTCGAGCTCGCACTTGACTCTTCAGAGCCTACGTTCATAATAAGTCATTGCCCTGGCGTAGATTGCCGAGACCTAACAAACCTAGCAAGGGAGGTGTCGCTGGGACAAGGGACAAAAAGACGGTCGTGCCTTCGTTACTATCATCGAGATTGACTAGCATTTCAGGGGCGACAGGCTGTTGAACTGGCAGAATGCGTAAAACATCTGCCACTAAGAACGCGGCTGATCAATCCGACGATGAAAATATATTGTTGTCTAACGTACTCTCAGGATCGTCCTGATGCATCCGTCTCAACCTTTGAATTCGACTTGAGATTTGCTTTCGCGTACGATTCTTTCCTGTTCTGTGTATCAAGTACTGCTGAATGAGCTGACATCGACCCAAGCTTGGATGGCCTTCGCCGCCATCATGTATAGGCCGCCTGCGTTGCCTGCCCATTGGTGGATAGATGTTGAGTGCTAGGAGAAATTAGTCATTGTGTAGTTGGCGGTCAAAACCATATACCTTCTATGAGAGCAGTATGTAGTTCTTCATCCCATATGGCTTCGTTTCCTCCTGGAATACAACGAACAGAACGATTGCCCTTGCTTTTTCCTCGTGTTTCTTGGGGTATCGCTGCGGGTAAAGAGCGTGGCATTCGACTACAGTATCCTTCTTGATCTCTTTGCTTTTGTGAGTTCCAGGTGAGTAGGAAGGTACTTGAATTGTTCGAATTCGAAACGCGTAAATATTGCTGGCGGGAGTCACGTGACAGGAATAGTCTCGTGGTTTAGAGCGCTACGGATCGTACACATGGCAAATCTCTCGTTATCTTTTCTATCATTATCCAAAAGGCTGCACAGCATATCCTCCAATGGCGAGAAGTGAAATTATACTTAGAGCTTCAAGTTACGATTTGAGAAGTGGTGAGCACTGAGCACGTGATCGCGTCATTCCGATCCCGACATATAAGGACTTTATGTTTTCCTGCCATCCACTGCGTCTTCATCGCCGACAACCCGATATATGCGCCCTAACTGATGTCCAGCACCGTGCAGGCCGTGAAAAATGCCGCAGTAGCACTCAAAAAGGCTGCAGATCCCTGGAACAAGGAGGGTCGGGAAACCGCAGAACGCATTGTCTCTGCTGCCATCTCGGTGGTGATTATCTGACCTGCTGTCCTCCGAAGGTACAACATATGATTGTCAGAATTTCTCAATCCTGGAATGCTAGAGACACCCAGATCAGAAGCAACTGGGAACAAATCGCAGTGATATTGCTTGCTGGTGTGCAGGTGGCGCTCGACATATTTTTTTGGAGGCCCAACGTTGCTTACTGTTCACACCAGGACCACGTGGAAGCTCATAGTAACGGTCGGGAGTTTTTTCGACATCTAGTTTACAGTTCATAGCTCATTGCCGCCAGAAAGAGTGAAAATAATCGTTGCGCAAACGTACTACGCAATTATTTGTAATGCGTTTTTTTCCGTATCATCCACCGTTCCATTATCAACGTATTCGGTCTCACTCCGAGTGTCCGTGAGTACGCTAGCAGTGACACGTCCAAGAAAGCTCACTTGGTACTGCATCTCTATTTTTGTTTAATGAAAGGCGTACTCCTTACTCTCAATGACGGCTGATGGCTGTGTCGAGAACAAGAACAAGCTCAGGGATAGCAAAATTCTTGGAGGGTGAGTCCATTCTATGTGAAGTAAACTGAGCTTGATTATGCGCGGCGATGGTAGAACAAAGCTTGGGCGCGTCATTACCTCGACCAATGGTGCGTGATTATTAGTAGTTTCCAATTGGTAGCCTGAATATCGTCCAATGGCAGATTACTTAGTCCTGGAGCAGCTTCTCATATTGCTGGCATACTTGCTGCCTCCTACTGAGGGCAGAGCCGCTGACCGTGCCGAACGCCTCGCGTTCCTTCATGATTGTTTCGCAGATAGCACCCAACGCGGAAGAGAATTAATCGAACTCCTGAAGTATGTAGCCTCACCGGATTGGGAAGTAACTGCGGACAAAATCGTTGACATTCTGGCTCGAGATATATCTGTGTACGTGTCAACATGAGCCAGGTGGACGTGCGACTCACCCCTTACCAATGAAGTGCCCAGCCATTCATAATGAAGAGCTTCGTGTTGAATGGGTCATCAAACCCACCATTAAACCCAGCAAATAGGTTTTATCTTGACAGGACTTCATTCCTCTTCAATTGCGAGGACGAGGCACGAATTTCTCTCCACAGTCAACGTCATTGCTAATTACCTTTAATCATCAGGACAGCAAAATCGAAGGAATGCACGTGCCTTACGACAGCATACGCTTTATTGATATATCAAACTCTGGCACCCTCGTTGCTCAACTTCTCTCCCCCCCACAGTTACATGAGACTCTTCAAGTAATCTCCAACGACATAACCTTTACGATGACGATTACTATAGCCTCGAACGATGTGGAGCATTTTGTCAGGACCTTGAGAATCAGAGGGATGGTAAGGCCTCTCCCCATTATGCCGACTTCCTTTGTAACATGCCCCAGACGAGCCGGATCAAATTGAACAGGATGCCAATTCAAAGAGCGACTGTGCGGACATCGGTGAACATATCACCGACTCGATTGGAATTTGAGGGTGGCGTCCAGAGTGTCGCTTCTTATCAGGTCGGTCGGGCTACTTTTGGTGTTGACCAGCTTACGTGACGTCAACAGAGCAAAGTTAAGGTGGTTGAAGAGGGCGGTAGGTTTGGCTGACTCCCTCCTCTTACTGCGACTTGACGTCGTCTTTCCTTTGTCTTTTTGCGTGTTTTCACCCCGATTATTCAAGTCCTCCAAGCGAGCGATCCCGGAGATGATATTATTCCCGATTTTGAAGTTTGCATCGACAAATTACAGGATGGGCAACCTTTGCTGGTCAAAGAACGTACCCCCAGCCCAGTCTTGTCATCTGCCCCCGCCCCCATCACCACCCATGAGACAAAGGTCCGTTATGATGGGGGTTTTCATCATGTTTTTTCGGCTTCCGGTCATCAGCTATCAAGCGTACACGAAGATCCCCAAAAGTGTCCGACCATCTCGTCTCTTGCTCCTGGTCCTCCTCCTTCTCCTCGCAGCGCTGACCCTCCTCCTTTGCACTCTTCTGGTGCTACTGGTGCTCCTTACCGTTGTTACGACGGGAATAATGTTGCTACTGTTAATCCTTCTCCCTC
>WNFI01048598.1_pt2 | contig 12985 bp, 10 predicted proteins | sample 5400471 | NCBI WGS metagenome assembly WNFI01 (sample SAMN13153348, study PRJNA577476) | soil metagenome | isolation source: 100 cm saprolite on Douglas fir-dominated hillslope | place: USA:California | collected 2013-09-17
GTGCTTTTCAACGGCGCCCCCGCTCCGCTGTTGATAGTGGAAGGCGGACAAATCAACGCTATCGTGCCCAACTCGGCGGCCGGCGCGCTCGCTGCCAAAGTCCAGGTTATCTACCAGGGGATACCTTCCAACGAGTTCGACGTACAGGTGGCTGGGACGGCCCCATCCCTCTTCACGATGGACAGCAGCGGTAAAGGGCAGGGTGCCATTTTGAATCAGGACACGACCCGGAATTCGGCGACCAATCCGGCGGAGAAGGGCTCGATCGTAGTTCTCTATGCGAACGGAGCCGGACAGACAAACCCGGCCGGACCTGATGGCGCGATCACGCCGCTGATCCTGGCGCAGATTCCAAAATTGACCCTGCCCGTCGCGGTTCAGTTTGGCGGGATTGACGCGAAGGTTCTCTATGCAGGTCCGGCGCCTGGCGAAGTGGCGGGTGTGATCCAGATCAATGCAAAGCTTCCGGCAGGCGTGGCTTCTGGAGCGGTGCCAGTGACCGTCAAGGTCGGCGGCGAAGCTAGCCAACCTGGCGTAACTGTGGCGGTGCGATAGGTTGAGGTCCCATCGTCCAACGGCTGGAAACGTCCGCCAGGCGGTGCACGGCTTGGCGGCGGCTCTTGACCTGCAACGTCTCGAATACGTTTTGCAGGTGATTCTTGACGGTTTGTTCCGCGATGCACAACCGTTCGGCGATCTGTTTGTTTTTCAGCCCTTGGGTAACGCATTCCATCACCTGGTGCTCACGAGGGCTGAGTTGCCTCTGGACAGGGGTGGCATCGGGCCGCACCGCCGCGGGCTTTGCGTCCGGCCCTGGATGGGACTCGTGCCACTCGATCCATTGTTTCAAGGCATTGGGGTAAACGAGCACGGAATTGCGGTCGTATTGCAGCAAGCCGTGCCGTCGAAAGTTACCCATCCAATGAGTGACGGTCGCGCGCGATGCGACGGTGTAGTCGGCAAGGAGCTTATGTTTGAGGCCGGTGATTCTGATCGATCCGTTTGCCAAACGGGTGCCCAGCCGTTCGGCGAGGTGAGCCAGAGCGCGCGCCAGGCGCTCGTTAATGGTCGCATTGGCGAAGCAAGCAAGGCGGCTCCGGGCCTCGACCAGCCGGGCAGCCAGGATCTGCGTCAGTGCGATGCCTACTTCCGGTCTGGAACGCATGATTTGGCGGAGTTTTTCAGTGCTCCACGTCATCACGCTGGTGGTGTCGAGCGCCATGGCCACCTCCGGGCAACACGGCAGGTGGAGCACTGCAGACTCCCCGAAGATTTCGTCACTGGTGTAGATGTCGAGAACCAACCGGAGCTCGGGTGTCACATCCTGGGAAACCTGAACCCGTCCCTGGATGATGAGAAACATGCGTCCGGCTGGGCAGCCGGCATCGTAGATCACTTCACCGGCCCGGTAGTCTACTACCTCCGAATGCGGGAGATAGTCGAGGATGTCGGTGCGTTCGTTACAAAGTACCGGTGTCATCTGGTGCTATGTCATGTTTTGCTGTATTCTGCCTGCTTGGCAATCAGGCAAAGTCCTGACGGCAATTCTCGGAGGGGATCGGCATGAAGGCCCCGGTGATTACCTGCTTTACGGCTGACTGGTTGAACTATGAAATGAGACTTGTGGCAGGATCTGTTCAAGCGGAAACCGGCATTGCCAACCCAGTCAAAGAATCGGATGGTTTCGAAGATGTGTGAGTCCTCATCGCCGAACAATAAGTCTTACGGCAAGTGCATGAGCAGTCACGCGGTGCCGGTGCCTGTCAGCTTCAGGCAGCGCCCATCACTTATTCGATCGTCGGAACTCTAGGCGATCCTCCGCTTAGCGGTCCGGACATCCTGTTCCTGGCCGGCAAGACTTTTCAGATAAGCGGTACGATTGATTCTGCCGCAGCTCCGGTCACCTCGGGTCCCGGGACCGCCACTTTCTCATTTCCCAGCCTGACAATTACGATTGGCCAGCTCACGGTCTCACTGCCGGGTGTGCCGGTGACCTTCACGATTAACAGCGGAAATGTGGCCACGGTTTCCGTGGGGACGAGCTTTACGGGCATTCCGATCTCGGCCGTCATCGGTCTGCCACCCGGAACCATGACCACACCGGTGCCGACCGCCTTCAGCCAGGTCGCCATTGCCGCCGGGACCGACCCCGTCCTGGGCAGTATTCTGACGTATGGCCAGGGCGCGAACACGACCGTGCTGGGCGTGACCGGGAGCATCACGGCAAGCGCCAGTGGTCCCACCATGATCGCCAGCCCCCCGGCCCTCTCCTTCGGATTCCTGCTTGGCGGGCCGGCGCCGCCACCACAGACGTTTCAGATCGACGCGGGCTCCAACATTTCACTCAGCGCGGCTGCTGACGGAGCGAGCTGGATTTCAGTGGCTCCTGCGAGTGGTATGACCCCCGCAGTATTCACCGTTTCCGTCGATCCCACAGGATTGTCCGCCGGCGTATATAGCAGTCAAATTTCCATTACTTCGGACGCTGCTGCAAATAGTCCTTTGGTCGTGCCGGTTCAGTTTGTGGTGTCGAATCCACCGCCGTCCAACGCGGGGAGTCAATATCCACCGCTCAACCGCGGCGAATTTACGCAGATAGCTCCGCAGGGATTTGGCGACCGGCAGAACGGCTGGGCCTGGTCGATGGAATGGTTCAGGGGCAAACTGTACGTCGGAACCAACCGGGCGTTCCATTGCGTGGAAGCCTACGCCATTCACCGGGAGCTTCCGCTCTATCAGCCGTATCCTCCAAAAGATCCCGATATCCAATGCGCCCAGGACCCGAACGACCTGCCGCTGCAGGCGGAGATTTGGTCCTGGGCGCCGGATACGAATAGCTGGACGCGGGTTTTTCAGTCCCCGCTCACTATTCAGAATCCCGATGCTCCACTGGGCAAGATGCTGCCGCCAGATATCGGATTCCGCGGCATGCTGGTATTTACGGAGCCCGATGGCACCCAGGCGCTGTATGTTTCCGGCGTCTCCGCCAAAACGATCCATCCTAACGGCACTCCAGTAGCGCCTAACGGCATCCCGGGGGCGCGAATTCTTCGGACCGTGGATGGGATTAACTTCCAACCCGTGCCGCAAACGCCTGGCACCTTTCTCGGGGACGCCGATTTTGCGGGATTCCGCGGGCTGACGAGTTATAACGGCAGTCTTTACATGATCGCCGGTACCCTGCAAGGCGCAGGTGTCGTTATTGGTTCGGCCAACCCGGCCCTCGGCGACAACTCCTTCCAGCAGGTTACGCCTCCCGGCCTCAAGTACTACGAAGTGGGCGTGTTTAACAACTTCCTGTATGCGACGCAGTCCGACCAGAAGGGATTTGCGGTTGTGAAGACGGACGCCTCCACGCCTGCACCGTACAACTTCACGGTCGTGATTCCAAACGGCGGCTACCGCAAGATATTTCCCAATGTGGACGGACTTTCTTTCAAGATCTTCCACGACGATTTGTACGTTGGAGGCGACGGCATTCACTCCTTTTTCGGAGCCGAACTGTATCGTGTGCATGCGGACGACACCTGGGATCTGGTCGTGGGCGAGGCGCGCGACACCCCGGTCGGTTTCAAACAACCGATCAGCGGCCTGGGGCCAGGCTTTGGCTGGTTTATGAACGCCCATATGTGGCGTATGGAAGTGTTCGACGACCGGCTTTATCTAGGAACCTTCGATTTGAGCACGACCTTCCGGAATTTCCCGATCCTCAATGCGCTTGTGCTGCCAGAGTTGGGAACCGACCTGTGGTGGACTCCGGACGGCGTGAACTGGTTCCTGGTCGATCAGAACGGTCTGGGCGACAAGTTCAACTTCGGCACCAGAAGCCTGAAGAAAACGGACTGGGGCCTGTTTCTGGGTACGGCCAATTACTTTTATGGTTTGCAAATCTGGCAGGGCGTTCCGGCAGGGTTCAATTTTCCCCCGATCGTTAATCCGGCCGATCCCAGTTTCAGCGTAATCGTTGGGGCTACGACTCCGGTTTCGCAGAACTTGCAGATCAGCAGCGTAAGCGCACCGGGAACCTTTACAGTGACAACCGAGGTGACAACGCCCATTGGCGGGAATTGGTTGCAGGTGTCGCTTGGCGTGGTCACGCCGCCTACTGGTCCGGCTACGACGCCACTGACCGTTACGGCGAATCCAACCGGACTGGATATCGGCACGTATACCGGCGTAATTACTTTCACCGGTACCACGGGAGTGCAGCGCGATATCACGGTCACGTTGAATGTGACCCCGCAGACTTCTCTGACGGCCGGTCCGGCGTCGCTGAACTTTGTGTATCAACAGGGGGGCCCGCTGCCGCTGGCACAGAACATTTCACTCGGCGCTACAGGCGCGCCCGTGTCCTTTACTGTTCTGCCCTCGGTCACCACGCCTGCGAATGGATCGTGGCTGCAGGTTTCGCCGGCATCGGGTGTCGCGCCTCTCTCAGGGAGCACGAATGTGCAAGTGGGCATTAACCCCACCGGTCTCGCTCCCGGCGACTATGCCGGGGTCATCGTGTTTACGGGCGCATCCCAGGGCCCACAGCAGGTCATCGTGGGACTGACGGTGACAGCGGGCAACCCGGCCGTCGCATCCAGTGCGCTGACGGTCAACGTCACCACGATATCGCTCGAATGGCCCTTTGGATCGGGCTTGTCGGGATCCACTCTCTTTATCGGCAGCACGATCCCTCCGCCGCAGGCGATTTCTATTGGCAGCACCAACGCGCCACTGACGTTTAGCGCATCAGCCGTAAGTTCGCCAGGCAACTGGCTCGTGCTGGACGCGGTGAGCGGGACCACGCCGCCGGTTCCGGGTGCGGCGCTAATCAACGCCTGGATCGACACGACTTTGCTGCTGCCAGGCAGTTATACCGGCACCATCACTATCAACGCGCCCGGCGCGTCGAACGGTCCGCTAACGGTAACGGTGAAACTCTCCATCGTGGGGCCAGACGCCAGCTCGGCTGCGCTCCAGATTTCTCCCTTCGATGTGATGCGGACGCGGGATGTGTCGCATATCGCCAACGGACAGGGGTGGACTACTACTTTCCTGCTGGTCAACGCCGATTCCAAAACGCAAGGCTACACGCTGGACTTCTCGGGCGACAATGGGCAGGCGTTGTCGTTGCCGGCCGGGGGTACGACCATCAGGAGTACGGTTGCGCCCGGCGGTTTGGGCGCCTTTCAAACGGACGGGTCAGGCTTGCGCACGGTCGTGGGTTGGGCCAGATTGAATGCTCCAGCCGCGATTAGCGGGACCGCGATCTTCACCGCGCAGTCGAATGGACGCCCGCCGTCGGAGGCCGCCGTACCCTTGGTGATGCGAGGCGGCCAGACATTGTACCTGCCTTTCGACCAGACCAACGCCGGAACCCTGGCATACGCAACAGGCATGGCGCTGGCAAACCTCACGGCGGTCGATGCGGTGGCAGTCATCACCTTTGTGGATGACAGCGGCAAGACCATTCCGATCACTGGCACGATCACGGTTCCCGCTCACGGGCACTACGCCGCAGTATTAGGCGACGTCTTCCCGGCGATTCAGGGCAAGCGGGGTGTCGCCAAAATTACTTCTAACGCCGACCTTTCCGGGCTGGGAATCCGTTATAACGGCACGGCGTTCACGTCCATCAATGCGCTGTCCAATGTTCCGCAAGGCTCCAAGACCATCTCGCACGTGGCGAATGGCCAGGGCTGGAAGACGACCATTCTGCTGGTAAACACAGACACCTTCGCCGCGTCGTTCAAGCTCTCGTTCTACAAGGACGACGGAACGCCCCTAGTCATGCCGCTGAGCGAGGGCACGACATCGTCACTTACCGGCGCGATTTCCCCGGGCCAGTTGCGGGTCATTCAAAGCATGGGTGTTGGGGATACGCTGCAGATGGGCTCCGCTGTTCTAACCACCACGGCCGCAATCGGCGGTACGGCCATCTTCACCGCGAGCTCGAACGGCCAGCCACCATCGGAAGCGGGCGTGCCGTTGATTCCCACACCGAGTCCGGAGCTTCTGATCCCCTTCGACCAGACGTTAACCGGATCGGGATTTGCGACAGGGATCGCACTGGCCAATCCAAACCCGGCAGCGGCTCACGTGACGCTGGCTTTTGCGGACGAAAACGGGCAGGCGCTTCCGCCCGTTGCCTCGATTATCATTCCGGCGCAGGGGCATTATGCCACGGTTTTGGGAACGACCTTCCCGCAACTGCAGGGCAAGCGCGGCGTCGTCGTGGCCGCATCGTCGGACGGAAGTCTCAGCGGGCTGGGGATCCGGTTCAACGGGACTGCCTACACCGCGCTCCCCGCTATTGTGCCTGGGAATTAACCGCAGCCGGTAGGGCCGTTGAGGTTCGGGCGTGCGAAATCACGCGCACTCTTGCGCCGTCCGGGCGCCTCCCCGTCCGGGAGCGGGCAGCTGCTTTCCAGAGTGTCCCGACTCTAGGGGCAAACAGGTGGCGGTGACGCGAATGAATTCAGAAACGAGTACCAACCGTTGACGGCCGTCGACGGCGATTGTCGCGCGAACCACGACAGGAAGACTAGATCCTCAGGGTGATAGGTCATGCCGTTCAGCGGTACATTGAAGGCAATTCCGGTCACCGGATCGCCGACTTCCAGGTTCTTCTGGCATGTTCCGGCAGGCTCAGCGCGTGGATATCTTCGATGGGCTCGGTGAAGACCCCGGCGTCGCTATAAGCCGCCACTACGACGGTCCGGGCCGTCGCGGGGGAGAGACCAGTGGCCTCGTGAAAGCCGAGGATGCAGCAACCTTGTTGTGTGAAGAATGTGTTGTAGGTCAGGAAGATCAACAGCTGATTGGGCTGCACTGACGTTATTTTCGACAGCGCCGCGGTCAGCCACAGATTGAAGTAAAAAAGACTCACTTGCCCGATGCGCGCGCCGGGCCCGGGAACCGTATTGCCGAAGAACGACGGCACGTTGATCTGGACGGCGCTGGCCAATACGTAGGGCTGGGTCAGCAGCACATGGTAATTGGGAGAAATCGTGGACACCCGACTCCAGAAATTGGCCCGCTGAAATGCGTCGATATACTGCGTTGTGCCGACGTTCGTCCCGCCCGGGGCAAAGCTCGTGGATTGGAAAAGCGGAGACATCACGCTGCTGTGTACCGCCGACTGCGAGGACCCAAAGGCCGGCGCCGTCGGATCAAGAACCGTTCCGTCCGAGAAGGAAAATTTCAGAGGGACGATGATGGCTTGCACCGTTGTGGATTGCGACCCCGCTGCCGGATCTGTCCCGACCATCGTGTAGGGGAAAGTAGACCCACCAAGAACGAAGCTCCCGGTCCACACGGGAAGCGGAGTGCTTGCCGTGGTGGCCGCGCCAGCCGGAGCTGTGAAGTTTGCCGGCACCGTCAGAAAGCGCGGGTTTCCGTCCAGATACCTGGATTTCGAGCCCCCAGTCTGACCCATGGCGATTCCGGCGACAGCCATTCCCAAAAGCGCGAGCAGCATGTAGCGTACGTTCCTCGCTCCTGGATTGAACATCGATCACACCTCCCCGAAAGCTTTAGATTCTTGCGCCCGGGAATTGACCCCACAAATCACTGGACCCGCGGGCACATTTTGATGGAGCATTAGGATATCAGTTTTGCGTGGTGCTGTGAATCCCTTGTATTCCCAAATCGGTCGTTTTCGAATCCCAGACTTTACAATGCGGAGCCCGATCCAGGCGGGATAAGTCCTGATTGAACTGAGAGATGGAGTGTGTTCAAAGTGATGAGTAGGCGTACGACCTGGTCTGGGAAAAGGGGGACAGTACTAGAGTATGGAGCCTGTTCATTGACCATCTCTTCGGGTCTGTATAGAATTTCAGGAGGGACGATGGAATGTCCCGTGGCCAAGTGAACGAGGCGCTTGATCGGCGGCTGCCCGCGAACGCGAACCCATGAAAGTATTGTTCACTGTTTGGCCGTACTCGGGGCACGTTTTTCCCTGCTTGGCCCTTGCCCGGACGCTCAGGTCGAGCGGTCACGAAGTGGCGTTCTACACGGGAGCCGCGGCGCGTGGCGCCATCGAATACGAAGGCTTCATTTGCTTTCCCTTTGAGGCTCTTGCGAACCGCGTAGCGGAGGTGACGGGCAGCTCGAATCATACGGATCACGCGGAGCTGTACGCGCGTCTGACCCGGAGATACACATCCGTCGCTGAGAAGAATCCCCTGAAGAAGTTGCGCCGGGTGCAGGACATGTATCGGGAAATGGTGGTTGGGACGGCAGCGGCACAAGCGGCGGATCTGACCAGCATTCTGGCGCATTGGCGGCCCGAGGTGGTAGTGACCGACGCGTTCATGTGGGGACCGGTTCTGATCCTGCGGGAGAAACAGGACGTGCCCGTGGTGGTGTTTTCCTTTTTTGCGGGCTGTATGGTGCCTGGCCCCGGGGCCCCGCCGCACGGGTTCGGTCTGCCGCGTCCGCGCCATTTGCCAACGCGGGCTTTGGCCCGGGTAGCTGAGGCGATTGCGTTTCGGGCCACCAAGGGTGTCCGACAAGCAGCGAACGATGTCCGGCGGCAGTACGGCCTCCGCCCGCTGGCGTCGACATTCTTCGAACTGGTTGGCCAGATGCCGCTCCACCTGGTAGCCTCGTCGCCTGAATACGACTACGCGCGCCGGGATCTGCCCCCATCCGTGCATTACTTAGGCTCCTGCGTGTACGATCCGCCCGCGGTATCCACAGAGAAGCCGTGGGCCGAAAAACTGTCTTCCGGACAGCCGGTTGTTTACGTTACAGAGGGCACGTGTCAGGTACGCCGGCCTTTATTGCTGCGCGCGGCTGCGGAGGGGTTGGGGGGCTTGCCGCTACAGGTGATCATGACCACCGGGCACCAGCGCGACCCTGGGAGTCTGGATCTCGGGCCGCTGGCTTCCAACATTCTTGTGGAATCCTGGGTCGTGCAGTCGGAGCTGCTTCCCAAGTGTAAGGTCGTTGTAACCAATGGCGGCAGCGGCACCGTGCGGGCCGCCTTGGCGAGAGGAATACCTCTGGTTGTGGTCCCCATGGAGTGGGATCAATTGGAAAACGCCCAGCGAATAGTCGAGGCAGGAGCGGGCTTGAGAATCTCGCCACGCCGTTGCACCGCCAAACGGCTGCGCGCTGCGGTACGCAGGGTCTTAGCTGAGCCCGCCTTTACCGAGAACGCGAAACGCATCGCCGCCAGCTTCTCCCGTTACGAGGAGGGCCACGAGGCCGCTCGCCTGCTGGAAGGCATGTACGCGACCCCGTCCCCCACGTCCGCGTTTTCAAGTGCCGCAAATTCCGGTGAAAGAGCAGAGTGAATAATCGATGAGCGATTTCTGGCGGGGTAGAAAAGTGCTGGTAACCGGGGGGTCCGGCTTTATCGGCTCGCATGTGGTGGACCGGCTTCTGTCGCTCGGGGCGGAAGTGACTGCCGCGGCTTTTGGAGACCTGTCGAACCTGGATGGGGTACGGAACAGAATCAGGCTCGCCGACATCGATTTGACCCGGTTGGATGTCTGCCTGGAGATGTGCCGGGATCAGAGCGTGGTGCTGAACATCGCTCACGTAGATGGCAGCGCAGCTTTCAAGAAAGCGCGGCCAGCCTTCATCCTTCGCCAGAATATGTCAATCTCGCTGAACATGATGGAGGCCGCGGGAAAGAGCCATGTGGAGCGCTTCCTCGTGATGAGCTCGGCTGAAGTTTATCCTCACGATGCGATCGACCCGACGCCCGAAACCGAGGCGTTCCGCAACATGGCAGACCGCCCCACCGATGGATACAGCTGGTCCAAGAGAATGTCCGAGCTGTCAGCGCGAATCTACGCCTCGGAGTACGGCATCAAGATGGCCATCGCCCGGCCCAACAATGTGTACGGGCCAAGAGATTATTTCGACGACGACAAAGGCCGCGTCATCCCTATGTTTATCAAGCGGGCTCTTGAGGGCGAACCCATCGTAATCTGGGGGACCGGCGAAACGATACGAACCTTTCTTTATGTGGAGGACGTGGCGCGCGGGCTGATTGACCTGGTTGAGAAATACCCCGAAGGTGATCCGGTAAACCTCGGCGGTGAGCAGGAGATTTCACTCCGCGAGCTGGCCGAATTGGTGGTGCGCATATCGGGAAGCAGCACTGAGATTGTATGTGACGCCACGAAGCCTTCGGGAGCGCCGAGGCGAACCTCAGACGTAAGCAAAGCCCGGCGCGTTCTGGGATTCCGGCCTACGGTATCACTCGAGAGCGGGCTGCAGCAGACCATCGAGGACTATCGGAGCCGTGCAGCCGAAAAGTCAAGGGCGGTTTCGGCTCCGCTGTCCTGAGGCATGCGGCAGGAATCTCAGAAATCATCTTCTGCAAACCCATGATCGACCTGCACACGCATGCCGGCCAGTCTGACGGCAGCTTCGCGCCGGCAGATCTGGTGCGGGCAGCCGTCGATCTGGGGCTCGAAGCTCTCGCCATCGCGGATCACGACACTTTGGCGGGCTACGATGCAGCACATTCCGCCGCCGTGGAATGCAGACTGGAACGCGTGTGCGGAATCGAAGCGTACCATCGTGAACACAACGCCGAACAGACCGCCCTCTATGCTTCAATAGCTGAAAAGTTCCATCTCATAGTTAAGGGCGGTTCAGATTTTCACGGCGCCAACAAGCCGGCGATCTCGCTGGGAACCGGGGGGCGGGCAATCTGTGTTTGCCTTCAGATCTTAGAACAGATGAAGAACGGGAGGCCGGGTACTACGGGCGTTGGCCGCGTTAATTGACCGGTCGGCATGGCCGATGTAGAATCTTCGGTTATCGCCGCAACGCGCGCCGTTTCCTCAGAGCCTCAACCCTAAGACGTCATGGCAGAAAAACCAGCGGAAAAAATAAACGTCGTGCTGGTTGCTATCAGCGGCCTGCGAGCAGATCGCCTGGGGAGCTATGGCCATCCGCAGTCGGTCAGCCCATTTCTGGATTCCTTAGCCGCCGAGGGGGCGCTTTGCGAATCTTTCTTCTGCTCCGCGGTCCCGGCGGAAGCGTCCTTTGCAGCTCTGGCCAGCGGGCAGCACCCGGTGAGCCTTGGAATGGCGTCCGATCTATCCGTCCGCGAGCTTCCATTCGGGACGACTCTGGTGTCGCAAGTCTTCGTGGAAGCGGGCTACACCACTGTCGCGTTCGACAATCTGCGGCGGCGGATTCACTGGCTGGGTCGCGGATACGAGTATTACATCGATCCGGGCCTGCGCCACGAGCGCGAAGCAACCGGACCAGAGATGAACGCTCGCGTGCTTCCCTGGCTGCGGATGCATTCGAGCGAGCCATTTCTCTTGAGCATTCATTACCGCGATCTCGATGCGGCCCGCGATGCGGCTGCTTACGACCAGGCGCTCCGTTCGCTCGACGGCAACATTCGAGAGCTGACTTCTGCACTGTCCGATCTGCGGCTGGCGCAGAAAACGTTGCTCGTCATTCTTTCGACCTGCGGCCAAACTCTGAAGCAGAGCGGCTCCGGCGGCGAAGACGGCCTCCACGACTCCACTCTCCGCGTGCCATTGCTGGTTCGCTGGCCGGGGCGAGTGCCGCGTGGAATCCGGCTCAAGCAGATGTTCCAGATGCACGATCTGGCGCCAACTCTGCTCGATGCCGCCGGACTCCCCGTCCCCTCCAACATGGAGGGACAGAGCCTCTGGAAGATGCTGACGGGCGAACAGCAGGATAGTGGATGCGACCGGGTGTTCAGTGTGGCGTGCGGGCAGCAGCCGGCGTGGAGCCTGAGAACCGCCGACGCGAAATTTATTCTGTCACCGGCGGGCGCCGCGGGCGAAAAAGGGCGCCAGTTGTACGATCTGGCCGCCGATCCGAAAGAGGAGCGCAACATCGCGTCCGAGCGGCCCGCCGCCGCTGCTGCCATGGAGCGCGAACTGGAAGAATGGGTCGCCGGCCGCCTCGAGGAAGCCGCGAGGAATCAGGCACTGCTCGCGGACACGACATGATCCATCCGATTCTCAGGAGAGTGCGCACATGACCGAAGGCGAACTGGAAACCATCACTCGGGCGTATCTGGCGGCGTTCGAAGCCAGAAACCTCGAACAGTGCATGGGCTATTACACCGACGAATCGACGCTGGAGTTTGTCACGCTGTTCCAGGGTCGCGCGCAAATCGAAGAGTGGCACAAGGCGCGCTTTGCCGCGGGCCTGCGCCTGGTCCGGCTGGACCGGATCTCTGTGGACGGGAACAAGGTGGCGCTGGATGCCGTGGCCACTTCCAAACGATTGCGCGCCTGGAAAGTGAACAGCATCAGCGGAACGATTACGGCGGTATTCGAAGGAACGAAGATCAAAGAGATGAAATTCGGAATCCGCGCGGGCGGCTAGGAAATATTCGTGAGCGGACGCAGACCAAACGTCGTTCTTCTGACCGTAGATTCCCTCAGGGCCGACCGGCTGGGGTGTTATGGACACAACCGCTCCACCAGCCCGCACGTCGACGCGCTCGCGGACGAGGCGGTGCTGTGCGAGCGCATGTTCTGCTCGGTTCTGCCCACGCAGCCTTCCTACACAACGCTATACACGGGCCAGCATCCTATCACCCACGGTATTGTGGGCCATGGCGGGGAAGCGGAACTTTCGCCTGCCGCGCCGTTCATGCCGGAAGTTTTTCTAAGAGCGGGATATGCCACCTGTGCGCTTGACAGTCTCTGGGGGGAAAAAGGCTGGTTCGGCCGGGGCTACGAATACTACATCGATCCGGGCATACGGCATCACCTGAATCTGAGCGTCACCTGCGAGGAGCTGAACGCGCGCGCCATTCCCTGGATGCGCGAGCATGCCGGCGAGCCGTTTTTCCTGTTCATGCATTATTGGGACCCGCATACGCCCTATACGCCTCCGAAGCCATATCAGAAGCTGTTTTACCAGGGCAATCCCAGCGATCCCCAGAACCACTCGCTCGATCACGCCTGGGCTCATCCGATTTCCGCGCTGGTGCGCGACGTATGGCTGCGCCTGCCCGGCGGCGTGGTCACGG
>WNFI01061253.1_pt1 | contig 12984 bp, 9 predicted proteins | sample 5400471 | NCBI WGS metagenome assembly WNFI01 (sample SAMN13153348, study PRJNA577476) | soil metagenome | isolation source: 100 cm saprolite on Douglas fir-dominated hillslope | place: USA:California | collected 2013-09-17
ACGAGTAGGGGGCGGTAGGCCTGGCTTATTAAGGCAGGGGGGGCACTCACACCTGGCCAGGTGGGTGTTCGCGACCCCCCCTGCAACCCCCCTCGCACGCCGCCGCTGCTACGCAGCGCCGTCGTGCTCTACGTGTCACCTGCACAGCGCATTCAAGCGCGCGAACGTATCGTCCGTGCTCGTGCTGGGGGCGATGCCGCGGGCCATGCGCGTCCGCTCGAGCAGCGTCGCCCCGCCTTTCGTCGGCACATCCGCCTCGGCGGCGGAGTACGCCGGGTCGGCTTGCGCCTCCGGGAGCGTGACGAGATCGAAACCCTGTTGATCGATCAGCACCATCAATCGGGGCAGCATGACCATCTGGAACGCGCCGACGTGGAGCAGCATCACGTGGCCGATGTCGTGCCCGTAGAGGCGCTGCGCCTCCTCTCGCCCGCGTGAGAGCGCGGCCGCGGCGCGGCCCGCGTAGCTCTCCTTCAGCCAATCGAGGCCGGCGGAGTCCCTGGCGGTGAGGCAGCGCGTGTAGGGCTCGTTGTAGGCGTAGTCGTCGAAGCTCATCGTCACTTCGGCCACGCGATAGCCGTGATCCTTCAGGAACCCGGCGATCGCGTGCCGCTTCTCGATCGTCTCCCCCTCGCGCAGGTACGGATAGCGGAACCAGTGCCAATCGCTCGTGCCCATCGCCGCCTGCAGCGCCGGCTCGTTGGCGAGCGCGTCGTGCTCGAAAGCCTCGACGGAGTTCGTGTGGAGATCCATGTGGGAGAACGTGTGATTGCCCAGCGGGTGCCCGGCGGCGTGCCAGATCTCCAGGAACTCGGCCGTTTCCGGAGCGTCCCGGATGCCCTTCGCGTTGATGAAGCCGTAGGTCGGAGGGGCTTTCGCGGACCGGAGGGTGGCGACGATGCTCCGCGCGACGTCGGCGCGGGTCGTCCCCGGCGGCAAGGGACCATGGACAGGGAGGTCGTCGAAGGTGAGGGCCAGCTTCGTCTTCGCTTGCGGGACGGCGGCGGGTGCGGGGGGTGGCTCGGGCGCGGCGGCGGACACCGCCGCGAGCACGATCAGCGCAGAGGCCAGGCGAGTCGGGGGCACGGCGGCGAGTCTAACCCGCGCGGCCCGCGACCCGAGGCGCCTCGCGACGTCAAAACCGGAAGCGTGCGCCGACTTCGACGCGTCGGCCTGGAACCGCTTCCACCGCGCGCCCGAAGAGCGGCGAGCCGACGACGTTGCCGTAGCGCGCGACATTCAGATGATTCAGGACGTTGCTGGCCAGCGCGTAGAGCTGGACGCCGTAGCGCTGATCGTCGGGCCCGCCCCCAACGTCGGGCGGTCCGTCGTCGCCGCCGAGGCGGATCGCGATCATCTGCGGCCCGCGCGGGCCGTTCTGGCGTTTCCCGCCAAATCCGAAGTCCCAGGTCAGGCGAAGACCGGTGTCCACCGTCCAGCCTCCGCGCTGCGCGTTCCGCGTCGTGCCTGCGGGCCGGTCGCTCGCGAGGGTATCGCCGTTGTCGTCGCGGCCGGTGATCGCGTCCCAGGGGACGCCGGACTGGGCGAAGAGCTGGCCGGAGAGACGCAGCCGCCCGGCCACACGCCAGTGCCCGAACCCGAAGATGCGATGCCGCACGTCGTCCGCGGCCGGTCCCCATTCCGCGGCGAGGTTCGTGTCGTCGGCGGGAAGCGCCAGCGGTCCGTCGGAGTCGTTGCGGCTGGAGCGAAACATGTACCCGATCATCCCTCCCGCGCGCCGGCCGGGACCACCGAACATCGCGTCCGTGCGCACGGCGTGGGCGCGCGCCCGGCCTTCCGCGCGCACCTCGAAGAGCCGTCCGCCGTCCCGCGCCAGGTTGCGGGCGCGGAGCGCCGCCGCGCCGCGCTCGTAGGCGTACTCCGTGTTCATCCGCACGGGGCCGAACGAGCGCTCGAGCCCGAACGACAGCCGCGTCGTCCGCGGCTGGACGAGGTCCGAGGCCAGGGCCCAGCGCCTCGTCGTCGAGGACGCGGGGGCGCCGGATGCGAAGGGATCGGTCCAAACCGGCGCGTCGATGGAGAGGTCGTGCGTGTGCGTCCCGTCGCCGCCCCGCACCTGCGCCACCGGATCCGCCTCCAGCCAGTCGAAGAACCGGCCCGCGCCCGCGCGCAGGGTGAGGGTCGGCCGCACGGCCCAGGTCAGGCCGAGGCGAGGCGCGAAGTTGGACGCGCCAGAGGCGAAGGACTGCGCTTCGTAACGGACACCGCCGTTGACGGCCACGGCATCCGTCGGCCTCCAGTCGTCCTGCGCGTACACGCCGATACGGTGGAGGTCGACGGAGACGCGGGGATCGCCCGTGCGCTGCGTGAACAGCAGCGGCCGCTGCGCCTGCCAGTCCGCGAGGCTCGCGAACGTGTACGTGCCTTCCGTGTTGCGACGCTCGTCCGTCCGCACGAAAGCGCCCTCGTAGAGGAGCCCGCCGCGCACGGCGTGCCGGCCCCACGCGCGCGAGAAGTCCTGGCCCAGCTCCACGCTCCGCGTCCGGCGCGCGCCCGCCAGCGTCGCGCCGCCCGACGAGAAGGCGCCGAGCACGTCGACGGCGGGACCGCCTGTCTGCGGTGTCCAGGTCGTGGCTTCGCGGCGCAGTTGCAGCCGCGTGTCCGTGGCCCAGGATCCGAGGGCCACTCCCGTATTGGAGAGGCGCAGCAAGTCCTCGGCGCGGTCGTCCGCGTAGCCCCGTTCCGGGAGGACGAGGCCGCCCGTTCCCACGCCGTCGCGATCGAACGTGCCTCTCTGGACCTCCGCGCGCGCAGTCTGGGTCTTGCCCCAGGCGTGCTCGACGCGTCCCTGAAGGTCGAGCTTGCGCTGGGTGGGGCGCACGGTCGCGGGCGCGCCGGGGGAGAGCGCGGTCACCGCGGAGACGTCGGTGGCGTCGCGCGACTGGAGCTGCAGCGAGAGCGACGTCTTGTCCTTGCGGAGTGGGCCGTCCAGGGTCAGGGACACGCGATGCGCCGTCTGGGCCCCGCCCGCGGACGCGAGCGGAGGACGCGAGGCCCAGGCGCCGTCACGCAGTCCGCCACCCACCGCCGTCCGCCACGACCCGAGACCCGGCTTGGTGACGATGTCGATCCCCGGATGGCCCCCCTCGTGGTACTCGGCGGCGAAGCGATTGGTCTGGATGCGTATCTGGCGGATCTGGCTCTTCGGGGGCAGCCGGCCGCCGCTGAACCCGTTGACCCGCAGCACCGCGCCCGGTCCCGCGCGGCGCCGCAGCTCGTTCTCCATCTCTTCGGGGTCGTCGGGCAGGGACGCGATCTCCTCCGGGGTCAGCACCTGCGAGAACGATCGCGCCCGGGCGAGCGACTCGCGCGTATCCTCGCCCACCGTGACCTTCTCCTCGCGGCGGGCCAGGGCGAGCCGGACGGCGACGAGGCCGCTCGCATCGGGGGCAATCTCCGGCTCGGAGACCGGCTCGAAGCCACGCGCCTCCACGAACAAGGCGCAGGCGGCCGGGTCCACGACGGTGAAGGCGGCCTCGCCACTCGCGCCGGTCTCCGCCTTCCGCGTCCGCGCCTCCGCGCAACGCAGCGTCACCGCGGCCGTGGGGACGGCGGCACCGCTCGGATCGAGGACGCGCACGCGCAAAGCGGCCGCGAGGAGAAGGCCCAGGAGTTCCACCGTCAGACCTTCTTGCGGAACTTGTCCGCGGTGAGCTTGGGGTCGTTGAGCATGTAGCGGGAGACCACGATCTCCTCGTAGGGCTTGCCCTCGAGCGTCTTGTTCAGGGCGTGCGGGAGGAGGACGCCGCCCACGCGCCTCCAGTCGGAGAGGAAGAGGGTGGCCTCGACGGGCGGCGGAGGCGTGGGCAGCGCTTCGATCGGCGCGGAGCTCCCCGGCCCGGCATGACCGCCGCCCGGTCCCATCTGGCGGCGGACCATCATGCGCGGCGGCGAATCGGGGAACGTGAGCATGAGCGGCCGGTGCGTCTTCTGGTCGACGAACAGCCGTGCGTCGAGGCCGCCGTGTCCCGTCACCTGCAGGACGTCGGCCCGGCCCTCGGGCGCCTCCGCCTCGCCCACCCACGCGTACTCCGCGCCCCCGCCGCCCGCGAGCAGGGTGACCAGGAAGAGCGCGGACTCGCGCCGCACGCGGTCCTTCATGCGCGCCTGCGCTCCCGCGTCTGCGGGCGGCGTCGTGCGTATCACCACGTTCGCGGCGGAGGCCACGGGGAGCGCCCCCGCCCAGGCCTCGTCGCCGTCGAGCCCGGTCGCGAGGGGAATCCCGGGCATCCCCGGCATCGGAGAGACGGTGTCGACGCGCAGGTAGCGGTCGGGAAGGAGCGCGTCCACGCACACGTCACCGGACATCTCCATCTCGCCGTCCTCGCCGGGCAGACGGCGGCGGAGCTGGCCTTCGAGCGACACGGAACGGACGGCGGCGAGGGCGTCCTCCCCTCCGAGGGCCTGGCGCGCGGCCGCGAGCACGCGCTGGGCGCGGCGGGCCGATTCGGCCGGGGAGGTCTCGGCCGCGGACGAGGGTCCGGAGAGGGACAGCATCAATCCCGAGGCGGCGACGGCGCGAGCGATGGCGGACAAGAGGCACCTCCTTCGTGCGCCCCCAATATCGGCAGGTGCCGCGCGCCGTGGTGAAGGACCGGTAAAGGTGTTGTCAAGAGGTTGTAAAAGTCCCCGGCCGTGAGGATGCGCGGCCGGCGCCGGTTGCTACACTGGCGGCCCTGGTGACGAGGCGCCGCCTTCTCCGCGATCCCGTGCCGCTGCTGGCCGTGCTCATCGCGGCGGCGCTGGCCGGACTCGCCGTGCTGCAGCACCGCTGGCTGTCCGCGGTGAGCGCGGCCGAGCGGACGCGCATGCGCACGAGCGCCGCCGGGCGGGCGGAGGCGTTCGCGCACGACCTCGATCGCGAGCTGACCCGCGCCTTCCTCATGCTCGGCGTCGATGCGGCCGCGGTCGAGCGCGGCGATCACGAGACCTATGCCCGCGCCTACGCGAGCTGGAAGGCGCGCGCCGCGTACCCGGACCTCGTCGCGGACGTCTGGCTCGTGGAGGCGGTCCCTCGCGGTGGAGGGGAGGCGCGCGTGCGCCGGTTCGATTCCGCGTCGGGCCGGTTCGTCGACGACCACGTACCCGCGGAGATGACGGCGCTGGTGGCCCGTCTGACCACCGGCGGCAAGGGCGATCACTCCGATCTCGTCGCCAGCCTGGGCTCCACGGACGCCACCGTGCCCGCCATCCTCATCCCCGCGCCGCAGCGCGATGCGCTGCCCGAGCCTCTCCCGTCCGGCGCACGCGATCACGTCTTCGTGTTCCGGCCCGACATGGAGGCGGCGACGTGGACGATCGTACGCATCGATCGCCAGGCTCTGGAGCAGCACATCCTGCCCGATCTCGCGCGGAAGCACGCGGCCGGCGACGACGGGCTCGAGTACCACGTCACGATCAGCGCGCCCGGCGTCGCCGGCGCGGCCGGACCGCGTGTCGTCTGGCGCAGCGATCCCGCCGCTCCCGCGCCCGGAGCGAGCGCGGACGCGACGGCGAGCGCGCTGAGCGTGCGCTTCGACGACATCGACTCCGCGATCCTGGCCAACCTCGCTCCCGAGCGCGCGCGGCCGGCGGCGGGGGAGACGACGGGGGAGACGCCCCACACGACGGTGAAGAAGATGTTCGCGCTGCGCATCACCTCCGGGCCCGGGCCGGGAGGCCAGGACCCGCGCGCCCCCTGGACGATCGCGCTCTCGCATCGCGCGGGCTCGGTGGACGCCGCGGTGTCTGCCGCGCAGAGGCGCAGCGCGGCGGTGGCGGGGGCGCCGAGAACCTGCGCGACGGCCTCGTGGTCGAGCCCGCGCGTGTCCGCGAATACGGCGCCGTGCTGCGCGAGGAAGGCCGCCGGCTCACCGACATGGTCGAGCAGGTCCTCGCCTTTGCCGGTGCGGACAGCGCCGGCGCCGATCGGCGCAAGGCGGTGGACGTGGAGCAACTGGTCCAGGCCGCGGTCGCCGACGCCGGACTCGAGGCGACGGGAATCGAGGTGCACGTCGAGGTCGAGCCGGGCCTCCACGCTTCCGGCGACGAGGCGACCCTGGCCGCGGCGCTCCGGAACCTTCTCGTGAACCTGCGCAAGTACGCGGCGGAGGGGAAGTTCGCGGGCGTGGCTGCGCGCGCGGCGGGGCCGATGGTCGAGATCGTGGTCGAGGACCACGGGCCCGGCCTCGACGCCGACGAAGTCCGCCGCGTGTTCGAGCCCTTCTTCCGTGGCCGCCGGGCCTCGGACTCCCAGGCCCCCGGCAGCGGGATGGGGCTCGCGCTGGTCCGCCGCATCGCGGAGGCGCATGGCGGGAGCGTGGAGGCCCGTCCCCTGGCCCAGGGCCTCGCGTTCGTCCTTCGCGTTCCGGCCGCCGCGGCCGAAGAGCGCACGCCCGCGCGTGCCGCCGCACGCGGGGAGGCCGGATGAAGGCGCGGCTCCTCCTCGTCGAGGACGAGTCCGGCGTCGTGCTGGCCCTGACCGACCGGCTGGAAGCGCACGGCTACGACGTGGCGGTCGCGCGCGACGGCGAAGCGGGCCTGCGCTGCGCGCGTCGGCGGAGGCCTTCGACCTCGTGCTGCTGGACGCGATGTTGCCGCGCCGGAATGGGTTCGACGTGCTGCGCGAGCTGCGCGCCCGGGGCGTGGGCACGCCCGTGCTCATGCTGACCGCGCGCGGCCAGGTCGGGGACAAGGTCATGGGCCTCCAGCTCGGGGCCGACGACTACGTCACCAAGCCCTTCGACAACGCGGAGCTGCTCGCCCGCATCGAAGCGCGCCTGCGGCCCCACCCCGCGAGCGCGCCCGCGCCTCCGCGCGCGCCCGTCTGCGTCCGCGACCTCACCATCGACGTGCGGGCGGCGGAGGTGCGCAAGGGTGGCCGGCCCGTCGACCTCTCGCCCCGCGAGTTCCACCTCCTCCGCTACTTCGTCGACCATCGGGGGGCGACGCTGTCACGCTCCGAGCTGCTGCAGCACGTCTGGGGCTACGACGCGGACGTCTCCACGCGCACGGTGGACGTGCACGTGGCCTGGCTGCGCCGGAAGCTGGAGGACGATCCGCGCCACCCGCAGCTCATCACGACCGTCCACGGCATGGGTTATCGCCTGGAAGCCTGAGCCCTCAATTCGTCCAGGGCTCCTTGACCACGCGCTCCATGGGTACGCCGCGCGGCTGCGGGCGCTCCGCATCCCGCGTCTTCAGGTTGTAGCGGTCGCCGGGCGCGAGCAGGTAGAACTGACCGCCGGAGTCGATCCTCCGCGTGTGGTCGTAGATGGCAACGTAGCCCGTCCCCATCACGTCGAAGCGGTCGCCGCGCACCACGATTGCGGTGTCCTCGTCGAGACCGATGCCCAGCAGCTCGGGATGGCTCTCGATCACGGGGATGAGATCGAACTGGCGGTTGCGCCTCAGGACGTGCTGGTCGATGGTCACGTTCTTCAGGAAGCCCATTCCCTCGACGTGGTCGCCGACCATCATCGCGTTCCCCCTGGTGTCGCCGCGCACCATGAACGAGCCCAGGATGGTCGCGCCGGCGGAGGTGCCTCCGATCACGCCGCCGCGGGCCAGCACGTCGCGGAGGGCGGCCTGCGTGCGCGTGCGGAGGTAGGCGTCGGCCAGCCGCCAATGCCGTCCGCCCGGGAACCACACCCCGCGCGCCTCGCGCAGCGGAGCCACGAAGGCCTCGGTGTCGGCCACCTTGCGGTCGCGCGTGTGGACCACCTTGACGTGGCGCGCCCCCGCGTCCGTCAGCTCGCGGACGTCGCCCGCGTAATCGGAGAGGTCGTCGCTCTCGCCGGCGGTGGGGATGATGACGAGGCTCGCCTCGGGGCCGCCCGCGAGGTCGAGGAAGCGTTTCAGGATCGACTCGCTCTTCAGCCCGCCGCCGACGATGACCAGCGTGCCCCTGGCCGGGCCGATCTCGGGTGGTCCAACGGACGGAGACGGCAGCGGGGACGGGGACTGCGCGAGGGCCGGGCCAGCGAGAAGAGCGGCGAGCGACAGCGTGAGCAGGAGCTTCATCCGGGGAGCCTACGTCAGAAGGCCGGCGGCGCGGTCAGCGACTCGAGGACTCTCCCGCGAGCACCGCGCCCGCGGGCGGCAGCGACGCCGCGTCCCAGCCCCCGCCCAGCGCCTTCACCAGCGCCACGCCGTTCGTGAGACGGCGCGTGAGGAGCTGCACGGCCGCGCGATGGTTGTTGAGCGCCGCCGTCTCCGCCGTCACCACTTCGAGGTAGGTCGTGATCCCGCCGTTGTAGCGGTTGCGCGCGATGGCCACCAGCCGGTCGGAAGCGGCCACCGCCGCCGCCTCCTGCGCCGCCTCCGTGCCCAGGATCCGTTGCGCGGCCAGACCGTCCTCGACCTCCTGGAAGGCGCCGAGAGCGCTCTGCCGATAGGCGGCCACGGCGCCGTCGTAGGACGCGCGGGCCTGGTCGACGGCGGCTCGCCGCCGGCCGCCGGAGAACAGCGTCTGCATGAGCGACGGACCCAGCGACCAGAAGCGGCTCGGCGCCGAGAAGAGGCTGCCCAGGCTCGCGCTCTGGAGGCCCGCGGAGGCAGCGAGGAGCAGGCGGGGGAAGAAGGCGGCGGTGGCCACGCCCACCTGCGCGTTGGCGGCGGCGACGCGTCGCTCGGCGGCCGCGATGTCGGGACGGCGCTCGAGCAGCTCCGCGGGAAGCATGGTCGGGATCGGGGGCGGCGTGATGTCGATGGGCGAGGGGGGCAGGGTGAGCGCGGCGGGCGCGCGGCCCACGAGCACGGCGATGGCGTGCTCGAGCTGGGCGCGGTCGATCTCGAGGTCCGTGGCCTCGACGCGCGTCGTCTCGAGCTGCGTCTCCGCCTGCGCCACGTCGACGCCGGAGACGATGCCCTGGTCGTGCCGGTTGCGGTTGAGCTCGAGCGCGCGCGCGTAGTTGTCCACCGCTTCGCTGAGGAGCCGCCGCTCGGCGTCGAGGCCCTTGAGGAGGAACCAGTCCGTGGCCAGCTCCGCGTGCAGGGTGAGGCGGACCGACTCCAGGTCGGCCGCGCTGGCCTGCGCCTCCGCGACGTTGGCCTCGAGGTTGCGGCGGATGCGGCCGAAGACGTCTGCTTCCCACGACAGGTCGATCGGCACCTGGTAGGTCGTGGTCCGGGACGTGCTCGATGACGTCGTGCCCTGGCCGTTGCTGCGGTTGCCGTTATGCGAGATGGTGACTCCGGCGCCTCCCGTCACCGTGGGCAGGAGGTCGGCGTGCGCCCCGCGGGCGAGCGCGCGGGCCACGCGGTAGTTCGCCTCCGCCCGCGCGACGTCCTGGTTGGCGCGGTCGACCTGCTCTTCGAGCGCGCTCAGCTCGGGATCGCCGAAAGCGTCCCACCACGGGCCGCGGCGGGCGGCGTCGCGTGGCTCCGCCGGCTTCCAATCCTCCGCACGCTGGCCGGGGGCCGCCTCTTCCTTGAACGCGGGCGGCACGGCGGCGGACGGTCGCACGTAGTGGGGACCGATCGCACAGGCGGACACCGATACGGAGGCCAGGATGACAACGGCAACGGCCTCTCCGCGGTTCACGCGTCCCCCCGCGCGACCACCGCCCCGTCTTCGTGATGAGGGTGGCCGCGCAGTGATGCCCAGCGCAGGCGAATCCGGTCGAGGTAGAGGTAGACGACCGGGGTCGTGAACAGGGTCAGCATCTGGCTGAAGAGGAGGCCGCCCACGATCGCGATCCCCAGCGGGCGGCGCAGCTCCGAGCCGGTGCCGAGGCCGATGGCCAGGGGGAGCCCACCCAGCAGGGCCGCCATCGTGGTCATGGTGATGGGACGGAAGCGCAGCATGCAGGCCTTGAAGATGGCCTCCTCGGGCGCCAGGCCCTCCCGCCTTTCCGCTTCGATCGCGAAGTCGATCATCAGGATCGCGTTCTTCTTGACGATCCCGATGAGCAGGATGATCCCGATGAGGGCCATCACGGAGAGGTCGTTGTGGGTGAGGAGGAGGGCGAGGAGCGCGCCCACGCCCGCGGAGGGCAGCGTGGAGAGGATCGTGACCGGGTGGATCAGGCTCTCGTACAGGACGCCCAGCACGATGTAGACGGTCAGGAGCGCGGCCGCGATGAGGATGGGCTCGTTGGCCAGCGACTCCTGGAAGGCCTGCGCCGTTCCCGCGAAGCTGCCGCGGATGGTGGCGGGCAGCCGCATCTCGGTCTCCGCCTCCTTGCGTGAAGGTGGAGAGCGGGATCAGCTTGCCGTCCGCCGCCTTCACGTACACCGAGCGCAGCCCGGTCGGGTTCTGCCAGAACTCCGGCGCCACCTCGAGGATCACGTGGTACTGGTTGAGCGCCGTGTACATGGTCGAGACGGGCCGCTGCCCGAACGCGTCGTAGAGCGTCGCGTCGATCGCCTGGGGCGTGACGCCCAGCCGGGAGGCGGTCTCCCGGTCGATGACGAGCGAGGCCTGCAGCCCCTTGTCCTGCTGGTCGCTGTTGACGTCGGTCAGCTCCCGGACCTGCTTGAAGGAGCGCAGGATGCGCGGGGCCCAGGAGAACAGCTCCTTCGCGTCGTCCGCCTGCAGGGTGTACTGGTACTGCCCGCCGCCCATGCGGCCGCCCACCCGCACGTCCTGCACCGGGGAGAGGAACAAGGCCGCCCCCGGCACGTGCGAGAGCTTGCCGCGCAGGCGCGCGATCACCTGGTCCGCGGTCAGGTCGCGCTCTCCCGGCGGCCGGAGGGCCACGAACATGCGGCCGGAGTTCGCGCTGCCGCCGACGAAGCCGGTGGCGCTCTCCACCGCGGGGTCGTCCATGACCGTCTTCACGAAGACGGCCAGCTTCTTCTGCATGGCCTGGAAGGAGGTGTCCTGGTCGGCCTGGATGGAGCCGTTGAGGCGCCCGGTGTCCTGCTGCGGGAAGAAGCCCTTGGGGACGATCGTGTAGAGGAATACCGTGGCCACCATCGTGGCCAGGGTGACGAGCAGCGTGAGCGGCTGGTGCCTCAGGACCCAGTGCAGCGAGCGCTCGTAGCGATGGAGCACGGCGTCGAACATCCGCTCGCTGGCCTGGAACAGGCGGCCATGCGTCCCTTCGTCACGTGGCCGCTTCAGCAGCCGCGCGCACATCATGGGCGTCGTGGTGAGCGAGATGAGGAGGGAGACGGCGATGGCCACGGAGAGCGTCACCGCGAACTCGCGGAACAGGCGGCCCACGATCCCGCCCATGAGCAGGATGGGGATGAAGACCGCGATCAGCGAGATGCTGATGGACAGGACGGTGAAGCCGATCTCCGTGGCCCCCTTGACCGCGGCGTCGAAGGGCGACATCCCCTCTTCCAGGTGGCGGGTGACGTTCTCGACCACCACGATCGCGTCGTCCACCACGAACCCGGTGGCCACGGTCAGGGCCATGAGCGAGAGGTTGTCCAGGCTGTATCCGAGCAGGTACATCACGCCGAAGGTCCCTATGAGGGGGCCTGGAACTGCGGCAGCAGCCCGCGGATGCCGTCGACGGTCTCGATGATGTTCGCGCCCGGCTGCCGGAAGATGATGATGATGATGGCGGGCTTGCCGTTGGAGAGGCCGCCGGAGCGGATGTCCTCCACGGAATCCGTGACGCGGCCGACGTCGCCCAGGCGCAGGGCGGCGCCCTCCTGGTAGCGGATGACCAGGGGCACGTAATCCGCCGCCTTCAGGAGCTGGTCGCTGGTCGTGATCGACCAGGTCTGTGCCGGTCCGTGGAGCGATCCCTTGGGCCGGTTCGCGTTGGCCGCGGCCAGGGCGGTGCGCACGTCCTCCATGGAGAGGCCGTTCTTGTTCAGCGCCATCGGATTGACGTCGACGCGTACCGCGGGCAGCGCGCCTCCGCCCACGTTCACCTGCCCGACTCCCGGCAGCTGGGCCAGCCGCTGCTGCAGCACGGATGACGCGATGTCGTACATGCGCGCCCGCTCCACGATCTCGGAGGTGAGCGAGAGCAGCATGATCGGCGCGTCCGCGGGGTTGACCTTCCGGTAGGAGGGATTGTTGGGCAGGTTCGCCGGGAGCTGGCCACGGGCGGCGTTGATGGCGGCCTGCACGTCGCGGGCGGCGGCGTCGATGTTGCGGTTGAGGTCGAACTGGAGCGTGATGTTGGTGTTCCCGAGGCCGCTCGACGAGGTCATCTCCGTCACGCCCGCGATGCGCCCGAACTGCCGTTCCAGCGGCGTGGCCACGGACGAGGCCATCGTTTCCGGGCTGGCCCCCGGCAGTCCCGCGCCCACGTTGATGGTGGGGAACTCGACCTGGGGCAGCGGGGAGACGGGCAGGAGCACGTAGGCGATCGCGCCGGCGAGGGCGATGGCCACGGTGAGCAGGGTGGTGGCGATGGGCGGGTGGATGAACGGGGTGGAGAGGTTCACACCTCCTCCACCGGCCGCATCTCCCGCGCCGATCCCCTGGCCCGCTTTGTGACGCGGCGCGCCAGGCGGTCGAAGGCCAGGTAGATCACGGGCGTCGTGAACAGCGTGAGCATCTGGCTGAAGATGAGCCCGCCCACGATCGCGATGCCGAGGGGGCGGCGCAGCTCGGAGCCGATCCCGGTGCCGAGGGCGAGGGGCACGCCCGCGAAGAGGGCCGCGAACGTCGTCATCAGGATGGGCCGGAAGCGCAGCAGGGCGGCCTGGTAGATGGCCTCCTCCGGCGGCTTGCCCTCCTTGCGCTCGGCGTCGAGCGCGAAGTCGATCATCATGATCGCGTTCTTCTCGACGATGCCGATGAGCAGGATGATCCCGATGAGCGCGATCACGGAGAAGTCGATCCGGAACAGCATCAGGGACAGCAGCGCGCCCACGCCCGCGGAGGGCAGGGTGGAGAGGATCGTGATGGGGTGGATGTAGCTCTCGTAGAGGATGCCGAGCAGGATGTACACGGTCACGATCGCGGCCAGGATCAGCAGGGGCTGGTTGGTGAGCGAGGCCTGGAATGCCCTGGCCGTGCCCTGGAACTCGGCCTGGATGCTCGCGGGCAGGCCGAGGTCGGCCTTGGCC
>WNFI01327942.1_pt1 | contig 12984 bp, 13 predicted proteins | sample 5400471 | NCBI WGS metagenome assembly WNFI01 (sample SAMN13153348, study PRJNA577476) | soil metagenome | isolation source: 100 cm saprolite on Douglas fir-dominated hillslope | place: USA:California | collected 2013-09-17
TGGCCGACGAACGAATCAGCCACGCGCTCGCGGGATCGCGGCCCGCGAGGCCCACGGCGCCTGCGTCGTTGCTGCCCGGCTTGAGCGCGAAGCGCTCGCGCTCGGCCATGTATCCCGCCGAAAGCCGCCATCGCGCCGACATCTGCAGCGTGCTCCACGCCTCGATGCCGGTCGTGCGCCCCTGCATTCCTCCCGCGAAGACGAGGAACGTGCGGCTCGGCGCGATTTCCTGCGTGTGCAGGCGATCGTAGTCGGCGTGGAACGCGGTGATCGAATAGGTCACGCGCTGCGCCGCCCGTCCGCGATAGCCGACCTCGTAGACGTTCGCCACCTCCGATGGAACGCCCGGCCCGCCATCCAGGAGGAACGGGGGCTTGCCCGGAACGAACGGATCGCGATCGAAGCGGGAAGGGGCGCGCACGGTTCGCGACGCGGCCGTCCACAGCAAGTGGTTCTCGGCCGCCTTCCACGCGAGCCTCGCGTTGGGCAGGAACTCGTTGCCGGTATAGTCGTTGCGCTCGAGGCGCGCGCCCAGCGTGAGGCGAAGGCGATCGGCGAGGTTCGTCTCCGCCTGTGCGAAGAGGCTTTCCCAGTCCTGGTTCACGTTCGCCGGCAGGAACGCGAAGATGTCGCTGTTGATCACGCGATCCTTCGCGTAGCGCACCTGCGCTCCCCACACGATCGAGCCCGACGACCCCCAGCCCATCGAGTGCTGCAGCTGCAGGTCGAAGATGTCGAGCTTCTCGGCGAAGGTCGGCGGCACCGTACGCTCGGTGCGATCGTAATACGCCTGCAACGCGATCTCGGAGCCGCCGTCGAGGCGGCGCGACCAGTTGCCGGTGAGGTTCACGCCTTGCACCGGGATCGGCCCGAGGAGGAGATTGACGCCGCTCACCGAGATGCTGCCGGGCAGCGGCTGGCCGATGAGGCCGCGGTAGGCGTTGCCCTCCAGCATCCACTGGCTGGTAGCACTCGCGCCATCGGCGCGGAAGCCCGCCTGCGCCTTGTGCCATGCATCCGCGACGACGGCGCCGCTGGCGGTCTCGGTGTGCTCGCGATCGACGTACTTGGCGTAGAGGCGAAAGCTCGCCGCATCGCCGAGGGAAGCGCCGTAGCGCGCCACGGCCTGCGAATCGAGGCGGCTCGCGTCGGCCGCGGCGAGCGTGCCGCGCGTCTGCGCGCTCGCGCGCGTGATGACGTTCACGACGCCGTTGACGGCGTTCACGCCCCACAACGTTCCGCCGGGGCCGCTCACGACCTCGATGCGCTCGATGTCCTCGAGCACCACGTCCTGCACGTCCCAGAACACGCCCGAGAAAAGCGGCGAGTACACCGATCGCCCGTCGATGAGGACGAGCAGCTTGTTGGCCGAGTTGTTGGTGACGCCGCGGGCGCGGACGGTGAACGCGCTCGAGCTCACCTGCGCCACCTGCAGGTTCGGGGCGAGCCGCAGCGCGTCCGTGAGCGTGCGCGCTCCCGAGCGGCGGATGTCGTCCGCGGTGATGACGAAGATGGAGGCCGGCGCGTCGGCGAGGCGCTCGGCTTTCTTGGAGACCGACGTGACCTCGAGGTTCGCGAGCTGCTCGAGGCTCATGTCGGCGAGCTCGCGCGCCGACGGAGTCTCCCCGCGAGCGCACAGGGCACCCGAGACGAGGACGGGAAGGAGGAGCCGCTCGAGTCTCAACAGCGCGATCTTGCGGTCCGGACGCCGCGGGCGCCATCGGGAGAACCCTGATACCCTGCGCCCGATGTTCGACTACGACCTCGTGGTGATCGGCGTCGGGCCCGCCGGAGAAAAGGCGGCGGCGCAGGCCGCGTACTTCGGCAAGCGCGTGTGCGCCATCGAGCGCGCGCCCGAGCCCGGCGGCGCGGGCACGCACACCGGCACCGTGCCCAGCAAGACGCTGCGCGAGACGGCGATGTACCTCTCGGGCTACCACTCGCGGGAGATGTACGGCGTCGCCGTCGAGCTCGAGCGCACCGCGACCGTCTCGCGCCTCATGTCGCGCAAGGCCGCCATCGTCGCCTCCGAGTCCAAGCGCATCCGCGACAACCTCGAGCGGCACGGCGTGGCCTACCTGCGCGGTGTCGCGCGATTCGTCGATGCGCACACGCTCGAAGTGTCGGCCGCGGGCGGCGTGCGCCGCGTGAGCGGCGATCGCATCCTCATCGCGACGGGATCGCGCCCGGCGCGCCCCGCGGGCATCGATTTCGGCGACGACCACATCCACGACAGCGACGAGATCCTCGCCATCGACTGCCTTCCCGCGTCGCTCGCCATCCTCGGCGCGGGCGTGATCGGCTGCGAGCTGGACGAACGTGAAGCGCGACGGCGACGCCGTCGTGACGGCGTTCGCCGACGGGTCCGCGGTGACGAGCGAGCAGCTGTTGTATGCGGCGGGCCGCGAAGGCCGCATCGAGGACCTGGACCTCGCCGCGATCGGCGTGCTGCCCGACAAGCGCGGCTATCTCTACGTGAACGAGCGCTACCAGACGACGGTGCCGAACATCCTCGCCGCGGGCGATGCGATCGGTTTCCCGGCGCTCGCCGCGACGTCGATGGAGCAGGGCCGCGTGGCCGTTTGCCACGCATTCGGCTTCGAATACAAGAAGGCGGTCGCCGACCTGCTGCCCTATGGCATCTACACGATCCCGGAAGTGAGCGCGCTCGGCGAGACCGAGGAGAGCTGCCAGCACATCGGCACGAAATACGTCGTGGGCCGCGCCCAATACGCGCAGAACGCGCGCGGCAAGATCGCGGGCGACACGGAAGGGATGCTGAAGCTGGTCGTCGCGCGCGACACACGCAAGCTCATCGGCGTGCACGCGGAGGCGTACAAGTACGCCGCCTACGACTGCCTCGGAAAACTGGCCGCGAACCCCTAGTCGCGCAGGAACTTCAGGCGCGCGGTGCCGAGCTCGACCGCGGCCGTGCGGCCGCGCAGCTCCATCTTGAGCAGGCCGGCTTCGCGAAGCCGCGCCGTCACGGAGTCTTCGGCCGCTTCGGCTTCGAGCTGCTGGAGCGCAACCACGATTTCGCGCACGCGCTGGGCGTGCTGCGCGACTTCGACCTCGAGGGTTTCGCGTTCCGACATCAGGGCGGTATCTCCGTATCAGAAGGGAATTTAACCCGCGTTCGCGGCTCGCAGGTGTGACGCACTTCACAGTCGCCGCTACGACTGCAACCGAGGAACCGCGGCGGTGCCTTGCGCATCCAATGCGCATGGCCACCACCACCGAGATCGGCCCGCCGAGCGGCGGGGGACCGCGCAAGTTCGAGCCGCGCGGACGCATCGACATTTCCGGCGACGGCGACCTCGCGCACTGGCTCAAGGTCCTCGACACCACGCACGCAGAGCTCCTCGCGGCGATCGCCAAGGTGGGCGACGACGCGGCCGACGTCGCCGAATACCTCAAACGCGGCAGCGATGCGGAGCCTCCCGCGGTCGCGCAGATTCCCGACGGCGGTTGAGAGTCGCGACCTTCAACGTGAACGGCGTCAACGGCCGTTTGCCGCGCCTGCTCGAAGCGGGATGGACCGACGCGACACGCGCGCGGCCGCGAAAAGCCCAGCGACCACGCGCCCGTCCGGATCGAGCTCGACTAACCGCGCTCGCGCGGCTCGCCTTCGCGATTGACCGTGATCGTGGATCCCGGCTGACGCGACATCTGCACGGAGCGGTCCTGGCCGCGCCAGCGATAGGTCCTTGCGAGCCGATCAGGCCGCCCACCACGGCGCCTCCCACCGTGGCCGCATCGTTGCCGCGGCCGCTGCCGACCTGGTGGCCCAGGATGCCGCCGATGACCGCGCCCGCGACGGCGCCCGGCACGTTGCGGTCGCCGGCCGGCACGTCCTGGCGCTCCACCCAGCAGCGTTGCTCTCCGGCGCCGTAGACCGCGTGCACGTCGACCACATCGGCTTCGAACAGGCGCTCGTCTTCGCGACGGCGGTAGTCGTACGCCACCGGGGGCGGCGGCGCGAAGCGGCGCTCCTCGACCTGGTAGTCGCGCGCGACCAGGCGCACCGAGGAAATGGCGTTGCCCATGCCCATCGCGGCGAGCGAGGGATATTGGCCGGGCCGCAGCACCATGCAACGGCCGCCGAAGTTCTGGTCCTCGCATACCTCGAAGCGGCCGCCGCGCACGATGGCCGAAGAGGCGCGGTCGTTGAAGTTCTCGCGGGCGAGGTTGCGCTCGCCGGAATCGAAGCTGACGGAGCGGCCATCGAACTCCTCGCGACTGTAGAGCGTGATCTGGGCCGCCGCCGGGAACGCGACGACGGTGGCCAGCGCGGCAATCAGGTGTCTCATGGAACCCTCCGTAGGAATTTTGGGCATTGGTCTGCCTTTGAAACCGCCGGGGCGCCTTTGTTCAATGCCGCCGGCCGGTATCATGGCGGTCCATGCCGTCGCTCGCCCACCTGTTCGAGAACAATCGCGCCTGGTCGCAACGCATCCGCCGCACGGATCCCGAGTTCTTCACCCGCCTTTCGCGCCAGCAGCGTCCCCGCTACCTCTGGATCGGCTGCGCCGACAGCCGCGTGCCGGCCAACGAGATCGTCGACCTCGCGCCGGGCGAGCTCTTCGTGCACCGCAACGTCGCCAACGTCGTCGTCCACAGCGACCTCAATTGCCTGTCGGTGATGCAGTTCGCGGTCGAGGTCCTGAAGATCGAGCACATCATCGTCTGCGGCCACTACGGCTGCAGCGGCGTGTCGGTCGCGCTGAAGAACGAGCGCGTGGGGCTCGCCGACAACTGGCTGCGCCACGTGCAGGACGTGCACGCGAAGCACGACCGCGTGGTCTCGCGCGAGCCCGACACGGCCCACCGCATCGACAAGCTGTGCGAGGTGAACGTCATCGAGCAGGTGGCGAACGTCTGCCAGACGACGATCCTGCGCGATGCGTGGGACCGGGGCCAGGAGCTGTGCGTCCACGGCTGGGTGTACGGATTGAAGGACGGCCTGCTTCGCGACCTGAACACGTCGGTGTCGAAAGCGGCCGAGGCGCCTTCGGCCTACCAGGCGGCATTGGGGGGACTCTGAGGATCATCGCGGCGCTCTTGGCGCTGGCGTTCTTCGGGCTCGCCCAGGCGCAGGACGACTACCCGAACCGGCCGGTGCGCATCATCGTGCCGTTCGCGCCCGGGGGCTCGACCGACGTGGTCGCGCGCATTCTCGCCGACAAGCTGGGCGCCGAGCTCAAGCAGAACTTCGTCGTGGAGAACAAGCCCGGCGCGGGCGGCAACATCGGCGCCGACGCCGTCGCCAAGGCGTCTCCCGACGGCTACACGCTGCTCATGGGCACGACGGGCGTGCTCGCGATCAACAGGTATCTGTACAAGGAAATGTCGTTCGATGCGGAACGCGACCTGGCGCCGGTCAGCTACACGTCGCTGATCACGAACATCCTCGTCGTGAATCCGCAGGTTCCCGCACGCAGCGTGGCCGAGCTGGTGCAGCTCGCGAAGGCGAAGCCCGGATCGCTCACGTTCGCATCGTCGGGCGCCGGCAGCTCGACCCACCTGTCGGGCGAGCTCTTCAAGTCGATGGCGGGCGTCGACATCCTGCACATACCCTACAAGGGAAGCTCGCAGGCGCTCGTGGACGTGGTCGCGGGCCAGGTCACGATGCTCTTCGACAACGCGCCCTCATCGCTGCCGTTCGTGGAACAGGGCAAGCTGCGCGCGCTCGCGGTCACCAGCACCAAGCGCCTGCCCAACCTGCCCGACGTTCCGACCATCGACGAATCCGGCGTGAAGGGCTACGAGTCGCTCTCGTGGAGCGGTATCGTGGCGCCCGCGGGAACGCCGAGGCGCATCGTCGACAAGCTGAACGCCGCCATCGAGAGGATCCTGCGCAGCGACGAGGTGAAGCAACGCTTCGTGTCGCTCGGCGTGGAGCCCGTGGGCGAGCGCGGCGCTCGCGCGCGAGGGCTTCGCATTCGTCGCCGGGCCGCGCATGCGCGCGCTCGCCGGCGCGCCCGCGGCCGGCTGGCCGGCGTTCGCCGCGAGCTGGAACGCGCTCGCGCTCGATACGCACCTGCCCGAAGGCCATCGCTATCGCCTGCGCCGACACGCCACGCTCTCGGCGCTCGCGGGCGAGACGCGCTTCCGCCTCGAGCCGCACCGGCCGCACTACCAGGCGCGGGAGTACAACCCGTTGGTGGGCGGCATCGAGCGCTGGTTCGAGCCGGTGCGCCCCGAGGTGCTCGCGAGCGAGACGTTCGCCTCGGTCATCGCGTTCTGCCTCGGCCTCTTCGGACCGATGAAGCCCGGTGCGGACTGGCACATCGAGGTCCATCAGTTCCGCATCGAGGCGCGCGCCGAAGCGGCCGGGTTGCCGACCCCGGAGGGCGTGCATCGCGATGGAGTGGACTAGGTCCTGGTGATGCTCGTCGACCGCGTGAACATCGAGAGCGGCACCACGACGATCCACGCGCCGGACGGAGCGCTGCTCGGAAGCTTCACGCTCGCCGCGCCGTTCGACACCGCGCTCGTCGACGACCATCGCGTCGCGCACGGCGTGACGCCGGTGCGGCCGCTCGATCCGGCGCGGCCCGCGCATCGCGACGTTCTCGTCGTGACGCTGCGCGATCGCCGCGGGTTATATTCGGGGACATGAGCTTGCGCAGCCTCGGGCGGCACGCGATCGCATTCGCCGCCGCGTTCGTTTTCGCATGCGCGCGGGGCGCTTCGCCCGCGCCCGTGTCCGCCGAGCACGGCATGGTGGTCACCGCCCAGCATCTCGCGACGCAAGTCGGCGTCGACGTGCTCAAGGGCGGCGGCAACGCGATCGACGCCGCGGTCGCCGTGGGCTACGCGCTCGCGGTGGTCTATCCGACCGCGGGCAACGTCGGCGGCGGGGGCTTCATGACGATCCGGCTCGCCGACGGCCGCGCGACGTTCCTCGATTTCCGCGAGAAGGCGCCGCTCGCCGCGACGCGCGACATGTACCTCGACAAGGCCGGACGCGTGGTGCCGAAAGCGAGCCTGATCGGCCACCTGGCGGTCGCCGTCCCCGGCACAGTCGCGGGACTCGAATACGCACGCGCGAAGTACGGGACGCTAGCGCGCGAGCGGCTCATCGCCCCGGCGATCGCGCTCGCCGAGGATGGCTTCACGCTGCAGGGAGGCGACGTGCACGAGTTCGTGGGCGCGATCGAGGACCTGGCGAGGGACCGCCCGAGTGCCGCGATCTTCCTCGAGGACGGCAAGGCGCGCCGCGCGGGCAGTGTGCTGGTGCAGAAGGATCTCGCCGCGACGTTACGCGAGATCTCGCGCCGCGGGACGGACGGCTTCTACAAGGGCCGCGTCGCCGAGGCGATCGTCGCTTCCAGCCTCGCGGGTGGCGGCATCCTCTCGATGGAGGACTTCGCGCGCTACGCGCCGCGAGAGATGGCGCCCGTCGAGTGCGATTACCGCGGCTATCGCATCGTCTCGGCGCCTCCGCCGAGCTCGGGCGGCGTGATCGTCTGCGAGATCCTCGACATCCTCGAAGGCTATCCGCTCAAGGATTGGGAATTGCGCTCGGCGCGGGCGATCCACCACCAGGTCGAGGCGATGCGCCACGCGTACGTCGATCGCAACGGCTACCTCGGGGATCCCGATTTCGTGACCAATCCGGTGGCGCGCTTCCTCGACAAGCGATATGCCGCGCGCATCCGCGCCGCCATCGACCCCGTGAAGGCCGCGCCGTCGGCGTCGCTTCGCGCCGGAACGCCGCCCCACGAGGGCACCAACACGACGCATTACTCCATCGTCGACCGCGACGGCAACGCGGTCGCCGTCACCTACACGCTGAACGAATCGTTCGGCGCGCGCGTGACGGCCGCGGGCACCGGCATCCTCCTCAACGACGAGATGGACGACTTCACGACCAAGCTCGGCGAGGCGAACCTCTTCGGCCTGGTGCAAGGTGAGCCGAACCTGATCGCACCCGGCAAGCGGCCGCTGAGCTCGATGAGCCCGACCATCGTGCTGCGCGACGGAAAACCGTTCATGGTCGTCGGAACGCCGGGCGGGGGCCGCATCATCACCGCCGTCGTGCACACGCTCGTGAACGTGATCGACTACGGGATGAACATCCAGGAGGCCGTGGACGCGCCGCGCTTCCACCAGCAGTGGCTTCCCGAGGAAACCGTCGCCGAGCCCCGCGCGATCCCGCCGGACGCGCGCCGCATCCTCGAATCGCAGGGGCACCGCTTCAAGGATGCGCGGTCGATGAACCACATGTGCGCGATCCTCATCGCGAACGGCCGCTACTACGGCGCCAACGATCCGCGCGGCGGCACGGGGCTCGCGCTCGGCTATTGATGCAGCGGGCTACTTTTTCTTCGGTGGGGGCGCCGTCGCCGAGCTGACGTCGTAGGCGTCGGGCGAGGTCTCGAAGGTGTTTCCTTTCGCGTCCCTGAGGACGGGCGCCTTGCCCGCCTCGTACTTCTGCACGGTGCCACCCTGTCCGGTGGCCTTCGGCCTCTCGTCGACCTTCTTCGGGGGGGCCTTCTTCGCAGGCGCTTTCTTGGGCGCGGCCTTCTTGTCGGCGTCGGTGGCCTTCTTGGGGGCCGGCTCGGTCTTCTTAGGCGCCGGCTCGGCCTTCTTCGGCGGCGGCGCCTTCGTCTGGTCCTTCGTTTCCTCGGCCTTCGGGGTCTTCTTCGGGTCCGTGGTGGTCGTGCCCTGGGCCCCGGCGGCGAGCGCGATGGAGGCGAGCGCCGCGACGATCGCCGCGGAAAGACGAAAACCAATCATGGTCGTGCCTTTCAAAGGGGGTTGGGGCAAGCACACTATAAAAGACATGAAGGCCGGCCGCCACGACGTCGCGATCACCAACCCGGACAAAGTCCTCTTTCCCGGCGCGGGCTACACGAAACAGGACCTGGTGCTGTACTACCTCGCGGTCGCCGAAGGCGCGCTGCGCGGGTCCGGCGGCCGCCCCAACATGCTGGCCGCGCACCGCCGCGGACCTCGCGTGGATGGCGAACCTCGCGTGCCTCGAGCTGCATCCGCATCCGGTGCGCGCCGAGGACCTCGACCATCCCGACGAGTTGCGCGTCGACCTCGATCCGGTGCCGGGCGTGGCGTGGAACCAGGTGCGGCAAGTGGCCGCGGTGGTGCGCGAGACGCTCGAGGAGCTCGGCCTCGCGGGATGGCCCAAGACGTCCGGCAAGCGCGGCCTTCACATCAACGTCCGCATCATGCGGCAGTGGACGTTCGACGAGGTGCGCCGCGCGGCGCTCGCGCTGGCGCGGGAAGTCGAGCGGCGCGCGCCGAAGCTCGCGACCAGCGCGTGGTGGAAAGAAGAGCGCCACGGCGTCTTCATCGATTACAACCAGAACGCGAAGGATCGCACCGTCGCCGGCGCGTACTCGGTGCGGCCCACGCCGAACGCGCAGGTGTCGGCGCCTCTCGCGTGGGACGAGGTTCCCGACTGCGAGCCCGGCGATTTCACTCTCGAGACGATGGTGAAGCGCTACAGCGGGATCGGCGACGCGCATGCGGCGATCGACAAGCGGCCGTGCTCGCTCGCGAAGCTCCTCGAGCTTTCCTCGCGGCAGGAAGGCAAGGGCCTCGGCGATGCGCCGTGGCCGCCTCAATACAGGAAAGCGAAGTCAGAGCCGCCGCGCGTGCAACCTTCACGCCGCCGCGTCACGAAGCGGCTCGAGCCGGACGGAGGGCCGAAGGCTTGAAGACCTTGTCGAGCTCGAACGGCTTCGTGATCTCGAGCTGGTCGTAGCGGCACTCCTGCGGCGGCTTGTCGGGGCGCCATCGCAGGAAGATCGCGGCGTGGCGGAAGCGCTCGCCCTGCAGGTGGTCGTACTTCACCTCGCACACGCGCTCGATGCGCACCGGCTCCCACGAGAGGTCCTTGCCCGCGCTCCAGCGGCTCTGCGCGCCGGGCATGCGCGACGATTCGCCCGCCGCGCCGGCCCAGTCGCGCCACGGATGGCCTTTCGTCGCGTTCTTCCGCAGCGGCTCGAGCTCGTCGGCGAGCTTGCGGCGCGCCTCCATCGTGAACGACGAGGTGACGCCCACGTGCTGCAGCACGCCCGCGGCGTCGTAGAGGCCGAGCAGCAGCGAGCCCACGATGCCCTTGCCCGCCTTGTGCCATCGGAAGCCCGCCACGACGCAGTCCGCGGTGCGCGCGTGCTTGATCTTCACCATGACGCGCTTGCCCGGCTGGTACGTGAGGCCGGCGCCCTTGGCGATCACGCCGTCGAGTCCCGCGCCCTCGAAGTGCTTCAGCCAGTCGACCGCGACCTTGCGCTCGCGCGTCATCGGCGTGAGGTAGAGCGGCGACTTCGCTTTCGCGAGCAGCTTCTCGAGCAACGCGCGGCGCTCTTCCTGCGGCTCGCCCATGACGCTGCGCCCATCGACCGCGAGCAGGTCGAAGGCGACGAACGAGGAGGGCGTTTCCTTCGCGAGCCGCGCGACGCGTGAGGCCGCGGGATGCAGTCGCATCTGCAGCGCATCGAAATCCAGGCCGCGTGGACCGGCGATCACGATCTCGCCATCCACGACGCAGCCGTCGGGAAGCCTTTCGATGAGCGCGTCGTGCAGCTCGGGAAAGTAGCGGTCGAGCGGGCGCGAATCGCGGCTCTGGATGAGGACGTCACCCGCGCGGCGGAAGGCGATGGCGCGAAATCCATCCCATTTCGGCTCGTACAGCACGCCGCCTTCGGGCGGGATGTCGCTCGCGACCTTGGCGAGCATCGGCTGGATGGGGGGCTGCGGTATTCTTGGCGGCATGCTCTTCATCAGCAACGACGACGTGGCGAAGGTGCTCACGATGGATACGACCATCGCGGCGCTCGAGGATTCCTACCGCGGGCTCGCCACCACCGAGACCGTGTGCCGCCCGCGCATCGACATCCGCATCCCGACCACGCAGCCGGGCAAGACCTACCAGTGGGGCACGATGGAAGGCGGCTCCACGTCGGGGTACTTCGCGATCCGCATGAAGTCCGACGTGGTCGAGGATCGCGCGCGGCCGGGCGGCGGCATCACGCAGGAGAAATACTGCACCCGGCCCGGCCTCTACTGCGGCCTCGTGTTCCTCACCGCGGTGGAGAACGGCGAGCCGCTCGCGCTCATCAACGACGGGCTGTTGCAGCACATGCGCGTCGGCGCGGACGGCGCGATCGGCGCGAAGTATCTCGCCAACGAGGACGCCGAGGTCGTGGGCATGCTGGGCTCCGGCGGCATGGCGCGCTCGCACGTCGAATCGCTGCGCTGCGTGCGGCCGATCCGCAAGGTGCAGGTGTTCAGCCCGACGCGCGCGAATCGCGAGGCGTTCGCGGGCGAGATGCGCGCCCGGCACGGCATCGAGGTCGTCGCGTGCGAGGCGCCCGAAGAGGTGTATCGCGGCGCGCACATCGTCGCGGCGCTCACCGACTCGACGGTCCCGGTGCTCGACGGAAACCACCTCGAGCCCGGCACGCACTTCGTGAACATCGGCGGGGGCGGCTTGCCCGACGCAGCGAGCCTCGCGCGCGTCGACGTGTACCTGCGCTTCGGCAGCACGCCGCCGCCGCGGGGACGCGACGACCCGATCGACGACGAATACCTGGTGTGGGCGGCGAAGCCCGAGCGCGAGAAACGCAGCAAGAAAAGCCACGGCGTCGCGCTACCGGACAAGGTGATCTACCTGAAGGACATCCTGTCGGGCCGCCATCCGGGGCGCACCTCGCGCGACCAGGTCACGTGGTCGGAACGCGGCAACCTCCAGGGCGCGCAGTTCTACGCGGTCGCGGCGAAAGTGTACGAGAGCGCGAAGGCCCGCGGGCTCGGCCGCGAGATCCCGACGGAGTGGTTCCTCCAGGACATCCGCGACTAGATCGTCATCCCGATGCAGCCTGCCCCCGAATGTCGTGATCGGAGGTCGGCGGGGATCCCGGGGCCCGAGCGGAGCGTCGCAGCAGGAAGAACGCAATCCCGAGGTTCAGCGCATTCCACGCGAGGCCGTTCACGAACGCCGCATGGTACGACCCGGTGAGATCGAAGACCTTGCCCGACATCCAGCCGCCCAACGCCATGCCGAGCAACGTGAACATGATGACGGCGCCGGTGCGCGCGCCGGCCTGCGATGCCGGGAAATGCTCGCGCACGATGATCGCGTACGACGGCACGATGCCGCCCTGGAAGAGACCGAAAAGCGCGGCGATCACGTAGAGCGACACGAGGCCGTCGAAGGGCAGGAAGAGCAGGAGCGCCACGCCCTGCAGCGCGGATCCGAGCAGCAGCGTGCGCAGGCCGCCGATGTGGTCGCAGATCCATCCCGACAGGAGCCGCGACACGATGCCGAATCCGAGCATGATCGCGAGCATCTCCGCGCCCCGCGCCACGCCGTATCCGAGGTCGCCGCAGTACGCGACGATGTGCACTTGCGGCATCGACATCGCGACGCAGCATGCGAGGCCGGCGATGCAGAGCAGCACCTGCGCCGACGTCCGGGACATGCCGAACGGATGCTCCGAAGCGGCGCCGCGGGTGGAGACGGATGGGGCCGAAGTGACCCGCGGACGCGGACGCATCAGCAAAGCCAGCGCTGCGATGGCCACGGCGCAGACGATCCCCATGCCGATGTACGTCTCGCGCCATCCCCACGCATCGACTGCGCGCTGCACGATCGGGGGCCAGATCGCGCCGCCGAGATAGTTGCCGCTCGCGCAGATCGCCACCGCGATGCCGCGGCGCTTCACGAACCAGAGCGACGTGTCGGCGACCAGCGGGGCGAAAGTCGCGGATCCGCCGAGCATTCCCAGTAGAAGGCCATGCGCGGCGTTGAATGCCGCGAAGCTCGCCGTCATGCCGGCCAGGACGAAACCCGCGCCGATGCCGCAGGCGCCGATCGCGAGCGGCACCGAGACGCCGAAGCGGTCCGCGAGGCGTCCCATGGCGAGGCCGCCGACGCCGAACCCGATCATGAGCAGCGCATAGGGAAGCGACGCATCGGCGCGCGCGACGCCGAATTCCGCTTGCACGGCGGGG
>WNFI01690613.1_pt2 | contig 12983 bp, 11 predicted proteins | sample 5400471 | NCBI WGS metagenome assembly WNFI01 (sample SAMN13153348, study PRJNA577476) | soil metagenome | isolation source: 100 cm saprolite on Douglas fir-dominated hillslope | place: USA:California | collected 2013-09-17
GAGCAGCGAAATCGTGCCGTAGGTTGAGACCGCAAACACGTCCCACACCAGGGGACTGCGAAATTGCGGCCACACTTTCATGGTGTTGGGATAAGGCACCAGCCAGTACGCCAGCCACGGACGTCCGACGTGGATAAGGGGAAAAACTCCGGCGGAGGCGACGGCGAAAAGCGTCATGGCCTCGGCGAAACGGTTGATCGAATTGCGCCACGACTGCCGCAACAATAGAAGAATGGCAGAGATCAGAGTGCCGGCGTGGCCGATTCCGATCCACCATACGAAGTTGACGATTGCGAAGCCCCATCCGATGGGAATGGTTATGCCCCAAATTCCAGTGCCCTTCAGGAACAGATAACCGACGGCGAACAGCAGCATCATCGTGAGCATGAAGGCGATGCCGAAGCCCACGAACCACCCGTTCGAGGTGGGGCGGGTCAGCACAATGGCGCTGATCTTTTCCGTCACCGTGCCGAAGGTGTGGCCCGGCTCAATGACCGGAGCCCTCTCTGCGTCCACCGTCATCTTGTATTGCTCGTCCATGAATTCCATCTGGGGCTAAAGCCCGTTTTCTAAATCAGCTTTTGCGGCACGGCTAAAGCCGTGCCCTGATACGAATCTCGCCCCGTGATACGCACCTCGTCGTGCCCTAAGCGAATCTCGACGTGCCTCGATCTCTCACGTAATAGTTGTCGCCATAGTAGCGATCGAAATGGTTCGTATCAGGGTATGCCTTCAGGCATACCGCAAGGCCCGCCGACATGATTTGCGCCTTTAGGCGCTGCGCCTCGTTCACGACTTCAACTCCGGATTAGGATTGCGTATCTCCGCCAGATACGTAGTCCGTGGACGGGTATTGAGTTCGCCCAGCAAACTGTAGTTGCGTGATTGTGCCTTCAATTTTGAGACCTTACTGTTCGGATCATTGATATTTCCGAAAATAATTGCACCAGCCGGGCACGACTGCTGGCACGCTGTTTGCAACTCGCTGTCGGTGATCTTTCGATCTTCGCGCTCGGCGTCGATGCGGTGCTCGTTGATGCGCTGCACGCAGTACGTACACTTTTCCATGACGCCGCGGCTGCGCACGCTGACGTCGGGATTGCGCATCATCTTGTATTGCGGCGTCTCCCAGTCCTGGAAGAGCAGGAAGTTAAAGCGGCGCACTTTATAAGGACAGTTGTTCGAGCAGTAGCGCGTGCCTACGCAGCGGTTGTAGACCATGTCGTTCAGGCCTTCGCTGCTGTGATTGGTGGCGCCGACGGGGCAGACAACCTCGCAGGGCGCGTTCTCACACTGCATGCAAGGCACGGGCTGGAAGAACGCTTTTGGATTATCGCGATCGCCTTGATAGTAGGCGTCGACGCGAATCCAGTGCATGTGCCGGCCGATGACGACCTGCTCTTTGCCGACCACCGCGATGTTGTTCTCCGACTGACAGGCCAGGATGCAGTTGTTGCAACCCACGCAGGCATTCAGATCAATGGTCATGCCCCAGGCGTAGTCTTCCTTCTTGTATTCGTAGGCCGGATAAAGCGTCAGACCAGGCGCCGGCTCTTCTTCCTTCGCGAAGTTGGGCTCCTTGCGATACTCCTCGAGCGTAGTTTCGCGGACCAGCGGACGGTGGCCGCCGTCGGGCGTGTCCATGGACTGGTAGCCCTGTGTGGAGGCGAGCTTGTAAGTCCCGCCCGTCTTGCGGATCTGCAGGCCCGTGGTGAACCAGGGCGCCGCACTTGTACGCAACGCGTAAGCATCGAAGCCTTGCCCAGTTCCTACACGGCCGGCGCGAGTTCGCCCGTAGCCGAGAAATACTGTGACGGAATTGTCAGGATGTCCTGCCTGAATCCAAACCGGCCCGGTAGCTTTTTTGCCGTTTAGCTCAAGCTCGACAACATCCTCGACATTAATTTGCAACCGCTCCGCCATCTTGGGACCGATAAGCACGGCATTGTCCCAAGTGAGCTTGGTCATCGGCTTGGGGAGTTCCTGCAGCCAGCCGTTGTTGGAGAATTGCCCGTCATAGATGGTGGGGTCGCGGCGGAAGTTCAGCTCGATAGCGGTCGAGTCAGTCCTTGCCTCCGAGGCGATGTCCCCGGATTTCAGGCTCACGGACTTTGGCCTGAATGCGGTGTCTTCGATCCAACCATCGTGCAATGACTTGCGCCAGAACTGTTCGAAGTCCGCGCCGGTGTGCTGCTTCCGCCAGTAAGCGCGGACGAGATCGTAACCAGTGGCGTCAGCTTGTCCAGAAAGTAGCGCCGGGCATCCCCCCAAGCTTCGAGTTCGTGCGCTTGATTGATGTGCCACTGACAAAGCTCCGCGGTCTCGTTCTGGTAGAGGCCAAGGTGCACGCGCACTGGAACTTTCCCGTTTTTCAGGACACCAGCGAAATCTAGATTGGAGGGCGCGTCGTAGGCAGGATTGCCCCCGAGAATGACAAGCAGATCCACGTGGCCCGCATTCACATCAGCAGCAAGATCTTTGATCGATTCGGTCTGATTGGCCGGGTTCGCATCCACTGGGTCGGAATAGAAAACGGTTTTGCCGACATTGCCCAACCTCGCGTTGATCGAGTGGGCGAGAGCGTGCACAGCCGGCGGTTGATGATCGCCAACGAGCACGATACTAGACCCTGGATGGTCCTGCAGATCCTTCGCGGCGGCAGAAACCAGCCACCCGTAATCGCCGACCCTAGCCTTTCCAGGTCCGATACCTCCCATAGGAATAAAGTCAGCATGGGGACCCGACTGAACTGCCAGGTCGCGAGCTAAGACCTCAACCTCAGAAGCCCTTACCGGGAACCGATGATCAGCTTTCGCGCCAGTCGAACTCGGCGTGCTCTCGACCACGTACAGCCGATTCATCGGCGCGTCGGGATTTCTCCGCTTGGCAAAATCGCGGATATAGCGCACGTTCCCCGGGAATCCCGCGTAGAGAAAATCAGCGTCGAGCGAGACGATTACGTCGGCCTTTTCAAGGTCGTAGCGCGTCTCAACCGGCTGGCCAAAGGCCATCTTCGCGCCTTCGAGCACGTTGTCGCGATTCACCGGTTCGTACACATGCCACTTGGCCTGCGGATAAATTTTCAGAAAATTGCGCAGCTGGTCGGCCAGTGTCGGTGAGGAGATTGTGGTTGTCAGAATACGAATGCCTGCGCCCTGCAGCGGCTTCTGCGCGCTCAGCGGCCCGCGAATCGCACCAAGGAATGCCTGCCATGACCGCTGGTCGCCCATCGACATCACGCTCTGCGAGCGATCGGGATCGTACAGGCCGAGAATCGACGCCTGCGCGAAGATGTCCGTACCGCCGAGCGATGCGGGATGCTGGTCGTTACCTTCAATTTTCGTTGGACGGCCCAGGTGACTTTCAACCAGCACGGGGCTGGCGTGTCCGCCGAGCGTCACCGCGGTGGCGTAAAACATCGGACGACCAGGAATTACTTCCTCCGGCTGCCGCACGTAGGGAACGATCGGCTCGAGCGGCAGACGCACGCATCCGGTCATCCCCGCCAGTCCGAGAGACGCGCCCATCACTTTCAGAAAGCCACGGCGTGAAACCGAATCCACCCACTCGGATGCGCCCTTCGGAAATTCGCGGTGCAGGGCATCCTGAAAGTCGGGACTGCCGGCGAGTTCTTCAAGGCTGCGCCAGTATTCGGGGCCGGTCTTCTGCCCGCTGGCCTGCTCCGTCGCCTGTTCGATCTCCGAGCGGACGGAGTCCAGATCCAGCTTGCCCTTCTTGCTGGGGCAAACTTCTTCGCGCTTGACGCTGCCGTCTTGTGCTTCAATCTTCATAACTAATCACACATCACAACACAAAGAAGTGTCATCCTGAGCGGAGCGAGGTTCGCGGAGCGAAGTCTCGCGTAGTCGAAGGACCCCTGCACCGCCGGTAGCGCCCCGAACGCTGCGAGGTATTCTCACGATGCCGTCGACCGCGCGGGAGAATTCCCTGAAGCGGCAGTGGAACTGCCAACGTTGCCGGGGTCCTTCGACTCCGAATCTGCATCGCTTCGCGATGCAAATTCTCCGCTCGGGATGACAAGTTTGCATAAAGTCGCTTTCACCGGTGACACGTGCTGCAACTCGTAATATCCGACACGCTCCGCTGCCCATCGCTGGTCATCAATGTTCCAATGCGCACCTTGTAAGCCTTCGCCAAGTAGGCGCCCAGCGATTCCTGATCCATAAAATTCTTACCGTCCACCGGGACCGGGCTTCCCGCCGAGGGCGGCTGATAGCGCATGTTAAAAACCTGATCGCGGGGCCGCAAATTTTTCTCCGGTGCGCGATGACATTCCAGGCACCACGCCATCTGCAACGATTCCTGCTGATACATGAGCGGCATCTGGTCGACCGGCCCGTGGCAGGTGTTGCATCCCACTCCCTTATTGATGTGAATACTGTGATTGAAATAGACAAAATCAGGAAGCTGATTAACCCGCGTCCACTGTAGCGATTCGCCGCTGCGATAGCTGGCGCGCACCGGCTCCAGCAGTTGGGCGTTGGTCCATATCTGCGAGTGGCAGTTCATGCAGGTTTTGGTCGGGGGAATGCCGGCGAAGCTGGAGGTTTCGACCGAGGTGTGACAATAGCGGCAGTCGATTCCCAACCCGGTTACGTGATGCTGGTGACTGAAGGGTACGGGCTGCGGCTTACGCACGCCTGCGTAAGTGAGATAGGGCGAGCGCTGCAACTCCATCGCTACCCACGACAGCGCCGCAATGACAAATACCGCGCCAAAGATTGTGGCTCGAGACAGGGTATTCGTACTGCGTTGAAAAATCTGCGACATGCGTAAGGAAGCCTAAGATGATTGATGTTTCGAAAACTCTATTAGATACGGCGTAAAAAGAAAATTATCGACGGGTTTCGGCGATGCAATGTGAAAACTCAAGATTATAAATAGTTCGCGGGATTTTGTCGCGCAATGCGAGTAAGAAAACTGCATTCGGTCTAACGGAGATTCATGACCAGCAGCTTGGGCTCGGTCATTTCCTCGATTGCATAGCGCAATCCTTCACGGCCAAGGCCTGAATCTTTGACTCCGCCGTAGGGCATGTGGTCGACGCGGAACGACGGGACGTCGCCTGCAATCAATCCCCCGACTTCCAACTCCTCGTAGGCTTGGAACAATAATTTTGCGTCGCGTGTGAACAATCCCGCTTGCAGACCAAACGAAGAATGGTTCACGCGCCGCAGCGCCTCATCAAAATCTCTGTACGGCTCAACCGTCACTACGGGACCAAAAACTTCCTGGCAATTCACTTTCATGTCAGGTTTAGTGCCGGTAAGAACCGTCGGTTCGACCACCAGACCCTTCCGGCCACCACCGCACAACAAGCGCGCTCCTCCGCGGACCGCTTCTTCTATCCAGTTTGTGGTGCGAATCGCGTCGCTCTCGCGAATCAGCGGACCCACGTCGGTGGATTCGTCGAGCGGATCGCCCGCCTTCAGCTTCTTGACTCCCTCGACCAGCAGATCGGTGAATTGACCGTAGGCTGAATGCTCGACCAGAATCCGCTGGACTGAAATACAAGTCTGCCCGGCGTAGCCGAATCCTCCGGTGACACAACGGTCAACGGCATACCCGAGATCCGCGTCGTTATGCACAATGACGGCCGCGTTCCCGCCCAGTTCGAGTACAACTTTTTTCTTTCCCGCGCGGCGCTTGATGTCCCAGCCAACCGGCACACTGCCGGTGAAGCTGATGAGCTTGATGCGTTCGTCGGTCACCAGCAGGCCTGCGTCTTCATTAAACAGCGGCAGCACATTAAAACCGCCGTCGGGCCATCCGGCCTGCTGCACGCACTCCGCCAGCATCAGCGAACAAAGCGGAGTCTGAGGAGCAGGCTTCAGCACCATGGAGCAGCCCGCCGCGATCGCCGGCGCAACTTTGTGCGCGACCAGGTTCAGCGGAAAATTAAACGGTGTAATGCCGGCTACCGGCCCCAGCGGAAAGCGGCGCACAATCGCCCAACGTCCCGCAGTGAATTCCTGCCAGTCGAGCGGAAGAAACTCGCCATAGATACGTGTGCTCTCTTCCGCCGCCACGTTGAAAGTGAAGATGGCGCGATCCACCTCGGTGCGAGCCGCCTTGATCGGCTTTCCGGCTTCCTGAGCCAGAGTGCGCGCGAATTCGTACTTACGTTCGCCAATGGCCGCCGAGATTTGGCGCAACACGCGCTGCCGCTCAAATGCGGGAAGGCGGCGTGTGGTCCCAAATGCCTTTACCGCAGCGGCAATGGCGGCCTCAGCGTGCTCCCGGCGCGCTTGCACGACTCGTCCGATTAAGCTGCCATCGTAAGGAGCACGAATCTCGACCAGATCGCCGTCTTCCACCCAACGGCCATCCATGAAAAATCCATGCGTTGCAACGGGAGTGACCGTCATTTCTGCCATGATTTTTTCAGCCTCCAGACAAAACCCGGCTGCAGCGATTATAGGACTTCAGGCAAGCGACCGCTCGTGCACAGGTGACAAAACACTCGCATGGGTTGCCCAGAAAGGGTCGCTTTGCCTTGCGTGCTCTACAATGGGAAGCCGCCGCCTGTCCTAATGTCGATACCGGAGAGCATCCGCCAACTTGCGCCACTCCTGCAGCGGAGGGAAATCTCTCCGCTGGAGATTACCCGCATTTGTTTGAATCGGATCGAGAAGCTGAATCCCGCACTCAACGCCTTCATCACGGTTACCGCTGACTCCGCCCTAGCTGAGGCGCGCCAGGCAGAGACCGAAATCGCTCGCGGTGAATGGCGTAGCCCACTGCACGGCGTACCTGTGGCGATCAAAGATCTGATCAACACTGCCGGCATCCGCACCACCGCAGCCAGCGCTCTCCACGTCAAGCACATCCCAACCGAGGATGCGGAAGTGGTCCGCCGTCTTCGGGAAGCGGGGGCCGTTCTTGTTGGCAAAAACAATTTGCACGAATTTGCCTACGGCGGCAGTTCTCTCATCAGCCATTTTGGAGTCGTTCACAACCCTTGGGCCCTGGAGCACATTGCCGGAGGATCATCCGGCGGATCAGCCGCCGCAGTTGCTGCCGGTCTTTGTTACGCAGCCATCGGCACCGATACTGCAGGTTCCATTCGCGAACCCGCTGCTCTCTGCGGCTGCGTTGGCCTGAAAGCGACCTATGGGCGCGTCTCTGGCCAGGGTGTGATTCCGCTTTCCTGGTCGCTGGATCATGTGGGCCCGCTGGCGGCCACGGTTGGCGACGCTGCGATCGTTCTCCAGGCCATTGCTGGGTATGATCCCGCCGATACTGCCACCGCCGATGTTTCCGTGGCTGACTACGTGTCCGCCTGTCAGGAGTCTGCAGGGTCCCTTCGCGTGGGCATCCTCCGGTCTTACTTCTGCGACGATCTCGATCCTGAAGTGGCGGCGGCGTTCGAACAGGCCGTGGCGATAGTCAAAACGCTTGTGGCGGAGACGAAAGACGTACAGCTTGATGTTCCCACCGACCGAACCCTGCAAGCAGCGGAGTCTTATGCTTACCACGCGGAGAGCGTCAGCAAGACGCCCGAGCTGTATCAACCCGAAACGCTCCGCCGCATTCGATCGGGAGCAACGGTGTCGGTAGCGGACTACATCCACCATCGTCGCGAACTGGACGAAGCTCGCCGCGAAATTCGCGATGCCTTCGCAACAGTTGATCTCCTCGTTGCTCCGACGATGCCGATTCCCGCGCCCAAAATTGACGACCTGCGGGCAAGTCCGGACACTCTGCGTCCAGCAGAACTGAAGTTGCTGCGCAACACACGCCCCCTCAACGTGTGGGGATTGCCCGCAATCTCGGTTCCTTGCGGATTCACGAAAGCTGGACTGCCGGTAGGCCTGCAGATCGCGGGACCGCCGTGGCGGGAGGATCTGGTCCTGCGCTTGGCCAGCGCCTACGAGGAAGCCACCGCTTGGCACAAACGCAAGCCAGGAATTCTTGCCGGCTTGGAACCCACTCAAACTCGCGGCTAGCGAAACAGCGATCTGGATGGCGCGCCGCTCCATCGAAGTTGTAGCGTTAATGTCCCAACGACTGCACCCACCCGGCAAAAGAATGCCAGGCGGCAGTGTGTCCGATGAATGGCCTGATCTGTTGCACGAAGATGAGAAACGCGCCCGCCCAAAGCGTTGCGCGATGGACCCTGCGCGTAGACCACAGGTCGTAAGCCACCAGCATGACTAGAAAAATATAAGAAATCAGCGCCCCCCGGCCCGGGACTCGATGGACCATGGGCCAACGGGCGATGGCAGCGATCGACAGTCCAATAGTGGCGATGAAGATGAGGCGCTTGTGGGTTGCCGGATTGGACCGTGAGCGGAAAGCAAAAAAGATCAGCGTCGCAAAAATCACCATGTCCGTCATGGGGACGATGTAGAAAGCCTGCGAATCCCGACCTGGAGGGCCGCCATGCCGGATCAAGCTATCGGTGGCTGCCAGTACGCCCAGGGCAACCATAAAACAGGCGAGAAGGAACCCGGCAATGCCGAGGCGGCGATGGATGTCCACCCGGCCGGCGGAGACCAGGGACGTTTGCGCCACGAGCAAAAGGATCCAGCAAGAAAAGGCCGCGCCGTGCAGGTGAATGATAAAACTGGGTAAGGGCGCGTGGAACACTCCGGCAAGATAGTAGGTACGCGCAAAGCCCACAAAAACAGTGGCCAGCAACAGCAGCGCCATGCCCGAAAAAAAGATATGGTCGAAACGCCGGCCAGGTACGCCTGTCACACGCTTTACGGGATTGCTGGAATGCACTACGGCTGTCGCCATCGTCCCTCCGACAATATTTGGATGAGATTTTCAGGAGCCCCAGGGAAGTGGGAAGCATTGTAGGGCAAGTTGTCTGCGGATGGTTAGCGAAAAACTCGGAATTATGCCTTTGCCATACTTCACGTATTGCTCTTACGGGACGCTATTGAACAACATCGACGATCACTTGAAGTACCGAAACGGTTACGACTAACCCCATTAGCCGCTTTCGATTGCCTTCCGGTGTAGTAGATTTCGCGGTCAGCAAGAACGCTCCGGAAAGCAAACCACCGACGATAAATTCTGCTGCGGTGATTTTGCGACCTAACGACATCGGACCTGACCAACGCCACCAAGCGATTGCTGAGCCAATCAGAAAAATTGAAAAAAAGAAGGCAAAGCTCGCAACCGCGGCCCGTTGGCTTGGTGGCACTGGTGGAGATGGAATCTCTTCAAACATGAATAGTCGATGCATTTCTTGAGAGCAGTCAGCCGAAAGGTCCCACATCCCGTCGTCCGCAATTGCTGGACTGGCACCGCAAGATAAACCGGTCAACCTGGATGTCTCTCGCTCAAGATTGGATGTCTGCTATTTGCGCTCGCCTCGGGAAACGATTAGATTTCAGTCCAGCTTTTCAGTCACTTCCTATAACATCTGTCGAGGAAAAAATTCCATGAAAAACATGCGCTCTGCGATTCTTGGCGTTGTGGCTGCCGCACTATTGGGCTCGGGCTTTGCACAACAGGGGCCCAAGCATCTCTTGAGCAGCGACGAGCTCAAGAAGGCAGTCCCGGCGGAATACTTCTTTCGCGGACAGAAGGCTCCTACGCAGGTACGAAACTCGGCGGGATTTCAACTTGCCGACGGCAAGATGACCCTGGCCGCGCTGGTCGATGCCTCGGGATACTCCACGGCAATCCAGCAAAAGTATCAGGGGCTTTTGATCACGGAGGCGAAACTCAGTATCGGCGGTGTGACACTGGCCCCGGGAGAATATGGCTTCGGCTTCACCGCAGACGGCAAGTTCGTGGTGATGGACGTTGCCAACAATGATGTATTGAGCGTGCCATTCCAAACGGATGGGGCGCTGCCGCGCGCTGTCCCGCTCAAGATGGTGGAAGCGGGTGGTGGCTACAAGCTGTATACGGGAAAGAAATGGATCGAGATTGAGGCGCAATAGATTTCCAGCGCCACAACTTCCAGCGCACGCAATTTCCTGCACAACACGGCCCCCGACAATCAATGGGTCAGGGACTGAAAGGGGCCGAGCAAAGTGGCGATGCCGGCACGCTTACGGAGTTCTGTAAGCAGAGCATTGGCGGCATTCTGGTAGGTCTTGCTGGGGTCGGAAGGATCGGCCCACACGGCGTCGTAAATAATCTCTGCCGCCTCTTTTAAGTCCATGTGAAGTGCGCCCTCGCAGACGTCCAACTGCTCCTGCAGGCGTTCATAGCAAGGCTTGCAGATCTCAGCGTTGGCCGCCTCTCCGGAATGATTTTCCCCCAGATTGCAGGCCGGTGCCGGAGAATTGACCACTTCGGCGTGGGCAGCAAAGAGCTGGGACTTGAACTGGCGGAGAAACTCCTCCCGCTCCTGCTCTAACACGGCCGCATCAGGTGCGGGCGTTTCGGGACTGACGTTAGCCACCACGGGAGGCGACGTGCGCACGACCGGCGACACCCGCTCTTTGCTGTTACATGTTGGACAGATGTCGAGGTCCCCGGAATAGTACAGGTGGCACTTGGCGCAAGGCAGTCCGTAGCCAGCCGGCTTGCGGACAGACTCTGCCGACGGGCCGGGTGCGGCAGATGGCTCCATGCGGCGGACGCCGCTTTCCTGAGGCAGTACGGCCGCCGCGGCTTTGTTGCCCGCTGGCGCGTGTTGGGATCGTGTCAAATCCATAACAGTTCCCCTGAATGTCGTCCCAGTCTCTTGTTGGCGCCAGTCGCGGCCACCGGCTCGTCTCTAGTCTAAGCAGGAAGTGCAGCTTCGCCGAACACCACTAGTACAGTGCGGTGGACTGTCCGCTTGTACCGTCCGAAAGTGCCGCGGCGCGGTGGATCTTTTCTGCACTGGATCTCCGCAGTCTTCCTCCCGGGCGGGTCCCGGGCGGCGCTATTTAATCCGTCATCGTCTAACGCGCACTCGTGTCTTTCATCAGCTTCAGCAGTTCGTCGCGGCGCGCTCGATACAGCGTCCGGCCGGGATCCAGCCTGGAGGCCAGTTCCAGTTCCGATAGAGCTTCTTCGTAGCGGTCCATGCTCATCAGACAGGCCGCCAGGGAGTAATGATTGTCGGCGGACGGGCTGAGACGAAGCGCCTCGCGGAATTCCTTCTCGGCAGCTTGCACTTGCTTCTGCTGGAACAGTGCCGTGCCGAGATAGTGATGGGACACATCCGAATCGGGATTGAGCGAGACTGCCAGACGGAATTCCCGCAACGCCTCGTCCGGCTTATCATCCAGCAGCAGCGCCTGGCCGAGAACGCGATGTTCTGTGGCGCCAGTCGGATTCTGGCGCAAAGCCAGCTGCAACTCCGCGACTGCTCGGTCGTAATTCTTTTTCGCCATGTACGCGCTGGCGAGACAACTGTGTCCCAGCTGCCACTCGGGATGCTGGCGATAGAGTTCGCTTAGTTCTGCCACTGCGTCGTCAAACTTGTTCTGGTCGCAATAGGTGTTGCCCAGATTGTTGCGGATCGACGGCTCCAGGGGAGCGATGCGCTTGGCCTCGCGATATTCATCTACCGCCTCGGCGAGCTTGCCTTCTTTATGCAACACGAACGCGAGGTTGGAGTGGGCTTCCCAGAAAGCGGGCCGCAGTTGAATAGCCTTGCGGTATGCCGCTAATGCGGCGGGCAAGTCTTCCTCAGCATTCAGGGCGATGCCCATGTCGTAATAGGTGTCGGCGTTACCGGCGTCGCGGGCCAGAGATTCGGCGAAGGCCGATAGAAGATATATGCGAAGGCGCTGTGATTTTCCGGGAAATCGGGCATCAGGCGTGCCGATTCTGTGACTTCGTCGAAAGCGTCGTCCCATTGATCCTGCTGGCGGAGCATGGCTCCAAGGGCGAAGTGCAGCGCCGCATTTTGCGGATCAGAGTGCAGAGCTTCGCGTAGTCGAAGTTCAGCCGCGTGGTAGTGCTGGGCGCGGGCCTCGCCCGCAGCCACCAACAATGCTAAAGGGGTAGGAGCCGCGCTGGCGGTGGAACCTGGAGCTTTCGCCGCGGTCAGAGTGCGGATCAGGTTCGCCTCGGCGCCGGCAGACTCCAACTGGCGCACTTGTTCTTCAGTTAGGAGGCCGGTGGCACCTCGTTCCTGCACCAGCCGGACGAGGCGGCTGCTGGGAACGCCTCCGATCAACCAGGCCACCAGGTGAGTGGCGTCGACCGATTGTGTCTGCGAGGAATTGGGAGTGGCGAATGCCGCCAGGCTACAGACGACGATCAAGAAGAGGGACAAAAACTTGAGTTTCACCGGACTCCCCGACAATGACTTGCCCTGCCCTGGCAAAACCATAGCCCGACAGGATGGTCGAAGGTAAGGTCACGGAGGTAACTAGCCCTAGGGCTTGCGGAAAAACTCTGGTTTTGATTTTGTTTTGAAAGGGCGCGGCTTTAAGCCGCGCCCTGAGTGCATTAAAAATCAACACCGGCTTCAGCCGGTGAGGGCGCCCTTGGCCTGCAATGCCACTTTTCCGCAGCCTGCTAGGGCAGGGACCAACGTCGGCAATGGGGCGATGGCTGGCAGACTTTACGTCGAATGCGACTGCAACACAGGAGGTGCATTCGCCTGCTATTGGAATATCCCCGAGCCATTTCGTGACCCGCAACGACGGTTTTTTCATGCCTCCCAGTCTCCCATAGCCCATAGCCCTCGGGTAGGCCTTAGGTTTCAGTTCTGCATCACTGACCAGCGAGACCCTCTTGTTTGACTTCCCCCTTTTGCTACCGTACCCTATATAGTTGATGTGGTAGTGTGTTCCTTTGGAGGCTCCGATGTTGGAAGGTCTATTTCAGCCGATGCACCTGCTGGTCATCTTTTTTATTGCTTTGCTGGTGTTCGGTCCCAAGAAATTGCCTGAACTCGGAAAAGGTCTGGGTGAGGGAATTCGTGCGCTGAAAGATGGCATGAAAGACAACCACCAAACGCAGGCTTCAACCGATCAGAGCAAGAATCCCGACGCCAAGGCCTGATCTGGTTTCCGGTCGAGGGAGCTTCGGGCTGTATTACTCTGCTT
>WNFI01681998.1_pt1 | contig 12982 bp, 11 predicted proteins | sample 5400471 | NCBI WGS metagenome assembly WNFI01 (sample SAMN13153348, study PRJNA577476) | soil metagenome | isolation source: 100 cm saprolite on Douglas fir-dominated hillslope | place: USA:California | collected 2013-09-17
CGGCATCAGCAACAAGCGCTGGGAGAACCTCTACGGAGGCGATGGTTTCTGGGCAGTGCCCGACCCCACAGATCCCGAGGCGGTCTACGTCGAGTCGCAGGGCGGCTTCATCGGTCGCGTCGATCGCCGGACCATGTCGTCGCGCGACGTCCAGCCGAAGGCCGACTACAAGGAGAAGCTGCGGTTCAACTGGAACGCGCCCATCGCGGCGAGCCCGACGAAAAAGGGCGTCATCTACATCGGCGCGCAGTTCCTCTTCCGCTCGAAAGACCGCGGCGACACCTGGGACCGCATCTCGCCCGACCTGACCACCAACGACCCGCAGAAGCAGCGCCAGGAGGAGTCGGGGGGCATCACCGTCGACAACTCATCGGCGGAGATGCACACGACCATCACGGTGATCAGCGAGTCGCCGCTCGACGCGAACACGATCTGGGTGGGCACCGACGACGGGAACGTGCAGCTCACCCGCGATAGCGGCGCACACTGGACGAACGTGGCGGGGAATGTGCCGGGCCTGCCGAACGCGAGCTTGGTGAGCTGGGTCGAGGCCAGCCGCTTCGAGCCTGGGACCGCATACGCGGCCTTCGACCGGCACACGTTCGGGGACATGGCGCCGCATGTGTACCGCACGCAGGACTTCGGAAAGAGCTGGACGCGCATCGCCGACCCCTCGGGGCCGGTGCGCGGCTATGCGCACGTGATCAAGGAAGACACGGTGAAGAAGGACCTGCTCTTCCTGGGCACCGAGCTGGGCCTCTTCATCTCTCCGGACGGCGGCAAAGCCTGGGCGGAGTTCCGCAGCGGCAACTTCCCGCGCGTGGCGGTGCGAGATCTCGTGGTCCACCCGCGCGACGGCGACCTGGTGCTGGCCACGCACGGGCGCGGCATCTGGATCGTCGACGACCTTTCGCCCTTGCGCGCCCTCTCCGCCGAGGTGCTCGCGCAGGAGGTGGCCTTCCTTCCCGGGCGGCCGGCGCAGGAGCGCATGGCCGCAGCCGGCGGATGGTCCGAGGGCGACGCGACCTTCGTGGGCGAGAACCCCACCGGCGGCGCGACCATCACGTACTACCAGCGGGCGCGGCACCTCTACGGTCCCATCGAAATCGAGGTGCTGGATCTGCAAGGCAAGCTCATCGACACCGTTCCCGCGACGACCCGGCGCGGGCTGAATCGGGTGAGCTGGTCGATGCAGCTGAAGCCGCCCAGGGTCCCCCGCGCTGCGACCGTGGCGAACTGGGCATCCCGCGGGCCGCGGGTGATGCCGGGCAGCTACACCATCCGGCTGCGAAAGGCTGGACAGATCGTCGAATCGCGGATCGATCTTGCGCTGGATCGGCGAGCGACCTATTCGGTCGAGGATCGCCAGAAGAACTACGATGCGCAGCTCAAGGTGGTGGCCTTGTTCGGCGACATGAGCACGATCAACTCTATGGAGCGCTGCTCCGCTACGAGGGCAAGCCGGCGGCGTACCAGGAGGCGCGCATCGGAGCGCTTCGGCGGGAGCTAGACGACGCGCAGAAGGAATTCGACCAGCTGGCCACCACCGAAATCCGGGCCATCGACAAGGCCCTTCAAGATCGCCAGCTGCCACCCATCCCGACCAGCGCCTCCGCTTCGGTGGAGGGCCAGTCCGGCCACGGCGGCACTTAGTCACTCCGCGAAGCCGACGAATCCGTCAGTGTTTCCAGCTGAATCGACGAAGAATCCGACGATGTTGCCAAAGTCGTTGATTCCGTTGACGGTGGTGGTGCCGATTCCGTTGGGATCGTCGATTGTCAGGAAGCGCCCTTCGTCAAACAAGAAGCCGTGCGTCTTGCCTGCGTGGTCCACAAATGCTCCAACCACTTGACCTTCATTGTTCAAGCCGAAGGCCTGGGTGGATGTGGATCCCGGAACGTCGAGTGGCGTGAATGTCCCCTGCTTGAGTAGGAACCCGTGATTGACGCCGTTGTTGTCGATGAAGAATCCGGAGATCACTCCGCGGTCGTTGATGCCGGTTGCCTGGGCGCCTTTGAGTGCCGCTGCCGGAATGAAAATCTCAGAAAACACTCCGCCGTTGATGGCATAGATATACGGACGACTGATCCCGCCAGCATCATTGAAGTAACCGGCCGCTTGATGGCGGTTGTTCAAGCCGAGTAGCTGGTTGAAGGTTGTGCCGGGAAAGTCGACGGTGAAGAAAGCTCCGTCGATTCGCAGGAACCCATGGGTGACGTTGCCCGTGATATAGAATCCATCAGTGTCGCCTCTTTTGTTGATCCCGATCACCTGCGTCTGGTCCGAGTTCGGAAAGTTCTCGGGAGTGAAGTTGTTCGGCAGGGTGAGCACGAATCCCTTGTTGGTGTTTGCGCCGTGATAGCCGGCGATCGTGTCAAAGACGTTGATCCCAAGTAGCTGAGTAAAGGTATCGCCTGGAAAATTGATGGTCCGGAACACAAACGTGGTGTCTTCCTGGGGTTCTTCGGCTCGGACCGACACCATGCCGCACATAAGGACTGCAAGGGCAATGAGAATATGAAAGCGCTTCATCGTGACCCCTCCTTTGCTTGCCGGTTCATGGTCACCTCCCCAAGCGCACTGGTACCGATGACGGCGGCCTCTTGCAACGGGGGCGGCACCGGTTGGCGCAAAACATCCGAAGATGTCCGCTAATGTCGTGCTCGCTCATCGGCGGAGCGCGATCGAGCTTGGGGAGAACAGCCGCTACTTCGCGACCGCGTCCGGCCCCACCGGGCGCACGGCCGCCCCTTCCCGTGCGTCGCTTGCGAGGTTGAGGGCCACCAGCTCTCCCCCGCTGAGGCCCGAGAGGATCTCGATGGTGCGCCCGTCGTCGACGCCCGTCCGCACCTTGACGAAGTGGATCTTGCGGTCCTCGACCGTGGGCACCACCGGCGCTCCGTCCTGCAGCAGGATCGCCTCGGCGGGCACCAGCGGCCGCGGCGCTCCCTTGAGCGAGACGCTCACGTTGACGAACGCGCCTGGGTACATGCCCTCCGGCGGATCCCTCAGCTCGACCTCCGCCAGCATGGTCCGCGTGCGCGCGTCGAGCGTGCGCGAGAGGCGCGAGATCTTCGCGGCCATCGGCGCGCCCTCCGCCCGGAGCTGGAGCTCCACCGGGTCTCCCACGCGCACCAGCGCGGCGTCGTCCTGCCCGAGCTGCAGCGAGATGCGCAGGCTGTTCAGGTCGGCGATCTCGAGCAGCGGCTGCGCGGCCTGGGTGCTGCCCGTCGCGGCGGGGAGCAGGGCCCCGGGGTCGGCGAAGCGCGCGGTCACGACCCCGTCGAAGGGCGCGCGCATCACCTGGTATTCGCGCAGCGCCTTGGCGCGGGCGACGGCGGTCTCGGCGACCTTCTCCAGCGCTTCCGCCTGCTCCAGCTCTTGCTGCGAGACGACCTGCGAGGCCATCAGGCCGCGGTCGCGCCGCACCACCTGCCGGCGCAGGTCGAGCTCGGCCTGCGCGGCCAGGACTTGCTGCTCGATGTCGGGCGACTCCAGCGTAGCGAGGAGCTGGTCCTTGCGGACGCGGTCGCCCTTGTCGACCGCGATGGTCTTGAGATACCCGCTCACCTTGGCGTAGAGCGTGGCGCGCTGGAAGGCGCGCACCTCGGCGGGCAGCGAGACCTTGCGGGCGGCCGGCGACACGCCCACCCGCGCGACGCGCACGTAGGGGCCCTCGGCCAGGACCTGCTTGCGCGCGGAGGACTCGTCCGCCTCCGCCCTCCGCTGCCGGACGGTGAGCAGGAGCACCGCCACCGCGGCGAGGACGACGAGACCCAGCCCGGTGCCGAGGAGGGCCGTGGGGATGCGGTTGCCCGCGGGGCGGCCCGTCGGAAGGTCATGCATGGGAAGCCTCGGAGGCGCCGCTGCTCTCGGCCGCGAACGCCTGGTCCAAGAGGTGCGAGCGCGGCGGCGGGCGCCGCAGGATCGAGTAGACGACGGGAACGAGAAAGAGGGTGACGAAGGTGGCGACGACGAGCCCCCCGATGACCGCCCGCCCGAGCGGCGCGTTCTGCTCGCCGGCCTCGCCGAGCGACAGCGCCATCGGCAGCATGCCGAGGATCATGGCGAGCGCGGTCATCAGCACGGGCCGCAGGCGGATCTTTCCCGCCTCCAGGGCGGCGGTGAGCGCGGGCACCTCGGCGCGGGCGCGGATCTCGTTCGCGTAGTTGACGAGCAGGATGCTGTTCGAGACCGCGATGCCGACGGCCATGATCGCGCCCATGAACGATTCGACGTTGAGGGTGGTTCCGGTGGCCGCGAGCGTCCAGAGGATGCCGGTCAGGGCACCGGGCACGGCGACGAGGATGATGAAGGGGTCGACCCACGACTGGAAGAGGACCACCAGCAGCAGGTAGACGAGCGCGACGGCGAGCAAGAGGCCGAAGCCGAGCGAGCGGAACGAGGTGAACATGCTCTCGGGCTGGCCGCGCACGTGGATCACCGTCGCCTTGGGAATGTCTTTGAGGCCTGCGATCGCCTTGTCGATGTCCCGGGCCACGCCCCCCAGATCGCGCCCCTGCACCGAGGCCTGCAGATCGATCACGCGCTGCACGGAGACGTGGCTGATGAGCGCCTTGTCCTGGTCCGGCCGCAGCACGGCCACCGAGCCGAGGTAGGGTGAGCCGCCCGGCGAGCTCTCCCCGGGCATGGTGGCGGCCCCCTGCGGGCGTCCCGCCGCGGCGGCGCCGAACCCCAGCGGGGTCGCCATGAGATCCGCGACCGAGGCCATGCGGAGGAGCGGAGTCTGCACGACCACCGAGTAGTTCACGTTGTTCACCGGGTTGAGCCAGAACGACGGTGAGACCAGGCTGCTCGAGGAGAGCGTGGTCAACAAGTTATTCGCCACGTCGCGCTGGGTGAGGCCCACCTGCTGCGCCCGCGCGCGGTCGACGTCGACCGCGAGCGCCGGGTGCTGAAGGACTTGTTGGATGCGCACGTCGGTGGTGCCGGGGATTTCGCGCAGCCGGTCGCGCAACTCGACCGCGAGGGCGTACGACTTGTCCAGGTCGGTGCCTTCGATCTGTACGTCGATGGGCGCCGAGAGCCCGAAGTTGAGGACCTGCGAGATGATGTCGGCGGGCTGGAAGTAGATGGCCGATCCGGCGAACTCGCGCGGGAGGATCTCGCGCAGCGCGTCCATGTACTTGGTGGTGGGGGCGTGGTCCGGCCTCAGCGCGACCAGGATGTCCGCGTCCTGGCCGCCGATGCTGTCGGTCTGGACGAAGGCGAGGTTGTAGAAGACGGGCACGCCGATGTTGGAGTTGATGGTCGAGAGCTCGCGCTCCGGGATGACGTCGCGGATGCGGCCCTCGACCTGGGCGACGAGGCGCTCGGTCTCCTCGATGCGGGTGCCGACCGGCGCGCGGAAGTGCATCCGCATCTGGCCGGCGTCCACCGCCGGAAAGAAGTCGAGCCCCACGCGGAACGGCAACACTGCAGTGCAGGCCACTGCCGCGGCCGCGCAGCCGAGCACGAACCCCCGGTGCGCGAGCGCCACCTCGAGGGCGCGGCCGTAGGCGCTCTGGAATCGTTCGAACCACTGGTCGCGCAGGCGGTTGAAGCGGCGGCCGAAGGAGGGGTTCGCGGGCGGCGGCGCGTGCGGATCCTCGAGCACTTCCTTCTCCATCAGGAGGCGCGCGAGCGTGGGAACCAGGGTGCGCGAGAGGAGATAGGACGCGAGCATGGAGACGACGACCGCGAGCGCGAGCGGCGTGAAGAGGAAGCGCGCCGGACCCTCGAGCAGCACCACCGGGAAGAAGACCACGCAGATGGTGAGCGTGGCCGCGAGCGCGGGCACGGCGATCTGCTGGGCGCCGTCGAGGATGGCCACCGTCAGTTTCTTCCCGAGGTGGCGGTTGCGGTGGATGTTCTCCACCTCGACGGTGGCGTCGTCCACGAGCATGCCGATGGCGAGGGCGAGGCCGCCCAGCGTCATGATGTTGAGCGTCTGGCCGGAGAGGAAGAGGCCGGCGACGCCGACCAGGATGGCGAGCGGGATGGACGCCACCACGATGACCATGCTGCGGACCGAGCCCAGGAAGACCAGGATCATCAGCGAGACGAGGATCGAGCTGATCAGCGCCTCGCGCAGCACGTTCGCGATGGCGGCGCGCACGAACACCGACTGGTCGAAGTCGAGCTTGATCTCCATCCCCTCGGGCGCCGCCGCCTTGATCGCCGGGATCGCGTCGCGCGCCGCGTCCACCACCGCGATGGTCGAGGCGTCCGACTTCTTCAGCACCACCAGGTAGGTCGACCGCCGCCCGTCGACGCGCACGATGTTCGACTGCACGGCATAGCCGTCGCGGACCGTGGCCACGTCGCGCAGGTAGACGGTCGAGCCGTTCTCCGACTTGACCGGCAGGTCGTTGAAGCCCTGCACGGTGAGCGGGCTCGCGTTCAGCCGCACGTCGTACTCGATGTTGCCGATGGCCGCGGTGCCCGCCGGGACCAGCACGTTGGATTGCAGGATGGTGTTGACCACGTCCTGAGGGGCGAGGCCCTTCCCGGCGACCGCTTGCGGATCGATGTCGACCATGATCTGGCGCTGCTTGCCGCCGTAGGGCGCGGGCGTGGCGAGGCCGGGAATCGTGAACAGGCGCACGCGGATGAAGTTGAGCCCGTAGTCGAAGAGCGCCTGCTCGGAGAGCGTGGAGCTCGAGATGGTGAGCTGCGCGACCGGGACGTTGCTCGCGTTGTAGCGGATGATGTTCGGCGGCTGGATGCCCGGCGGCATGATGCGGCTCGCGGTGAGCGACACCGAGACCACCTGCGCGATGGCGCTGCCCAGGTCCGCGCCGGGCTCGAAGTAGACCTTGAGGATCCCGACCCCGGGGATGCTCTGCGAGTCGATGCGCGAGATGCCGCTGACCGTGGTGGAGTACGCGCGCTCGCTGATCAACACCACGCGGCGCTCCATGTCCTCGGCCGACAGGCCGGGGTAGTTCCACACCACGATGACCACGGGGATGTCGATCGAGGGGAGGATGTCGCTCTTCATCCGCGTGGCGGACAGCCAGCCGAAGATGAGGATGAGGGCGCTCAGGACCGCGATGGTGTACGGGCGTCGGAGAGCGAGCCGGACGATCCACATGGTGCGGTTTTAGCGCGGAACGCGGGGAAACGCGCGCTCGGATTGCGGCGGCGGCCGGAGCCTTCGCAACGGTTTCCGCCCGCCGGCATATCCACGGTAGGACGAGGCGGGATGAGCAACTTGACTGCCGGGGCCGGCGAACGTGCGGCGGCCTCGGATGAGGCGCTGATGGAGGCGTACGCACGCTGCGGTGATTCGACTGCTTTCGAGCAGCTTTACGACCGATGGAGCGACCGTCTCTTTGGCTACCTGGCGCGCGCAGTGGACCGTGCGACAGCCGAAGAGCTGTTCCAGACGCTCTGGATGCGCCTCCATGCTGCGCGGCGGAGCTACGGGTCGGGTCGCGCGGTGGCACCTTGGATCTTTGCGATTGCTGCGAACCTGCGCCGCGAGGAGTGGCGGCGGCGCCGCCGGCATCCGGAGGAGCCACACGCCGTTCCGCCTCCGTCAGGTGCTGGTGCTTCCGCTTCCGCCGAGGAAGAGGCGCTTGCCGTCGAACGCGATCGCGTCGTTCGCAAGGCGCTGACGGCACTGCCGGAGGCCCAGCGCGATGTGATCGAGTTGCACCGCTTCGAGCACCTCTCGTTCCCGGAGATCGCCGAGGCCCTGGGCGAGGGAGTTGAAGCGGTCAAGTCGCGCGCCTTCCGCGGCTACAAGACGCTCAAAGTGCTGCTGGTGGAGATGCGACCATGAGCTGCGAAGAAGCCAGGAAGCAGATGCTGGACCGCCTTGGAGGCGCGCCCGCAGAGGCGCTCGCCGCGCATCTTTCCGGCTGCGCCGCGTGCCGCGCCGAGTTGACCGAGGTGCAAGCCGGATTCGCGGCGCTGCCGGCGAGCCCGGGCGTGCGCGCTCCCAGGGCGCTGCGTGAGTCGGTGCGCCGTACCATCCTGGCCGACCTCGCGGCCCGGCCGGCGAGGCTGATCGGCGCGATGCCCCTGGACGGCATCCTGTCCGTCGGGTTCGGGAGCGCCGCCACGTTCGCATCGCTCTTCCTTCTCCACGAGCGGGGGTTGCTCGAGGGCATCGCGCCCCTCGCGATCGCAGGCGGCACGGTGGCATGGGCCGGGCTGTTCACCCTGGCATTCTGGACGCTCGTGAGGCGCCGGGATGCGGACCCGCAACTCGGCCGTCTCGTGCTTGGTTCGCTTTCCGCCGCAGGGCTGTTTTTGATCGGGAACCATCTGCTGCCGCTGCCGAACGTCGTGCAGTGGTGCTCCTCGCACCTCGGCGCCCGGCTGGGGCCCCTGTTCTTCGGACTCGGCGCACTCTATGCGGCCGTGCCGCTCATGCTGCTTCCCATCCGCGCGAGCCGCTTTCGCCCAGGCGCGCGGAGCGCTCTGATCGCCGGCGGCTTCTTCTTCGTCCTGGTCGCGCCCGCGATTTTCCTGCAATGCGCGTTTTTCACGGTAGGGGCCCTTGTCGCCTGGCTGCTCGGCACCCTCGCCGGATCCGTCGTAGGGAGCGCAGCCAGTTCCCTGAGGAGCACATCGTGAACACGAAGACCTGGCACATCCTTCGGCGCTCGTTCGGTCCGGTCGCGTTCGCGGCCCTCGTCGGCGTGTTCGTTTGGCGGACGGTCCACGGCGCCGACCTCAGCCCAGAGGCCTCGCCGCGCGCATTGGCGCCCTCGTTCGCGCTGCCGGACCTCGACGGGCGCACGCGCTCCCTCGAGTCCTTCCGTGGCCGCCCGGTGCTGGTGAACTTCTGGGCGACGTGGTGCCCGCCGTGCCGCGCCGAGCTGCCGGAGCTTCAGCAGACCTGGCGCGCGCACCAGTCGTGCCTCGCCGTGGTCGGCGTCACAGAGGACTCCGCAAGCGCAGAGGCGGTACGCGCCTTCGCGCGCGAGATGGGTCTCGACTATCCGATCCTGCTCGACGATGGCTCGGCCGGCCGCGCCTACGGGGTGACGACGATCCCGCGATCGGTCCTCATCGACGCGGAGGGCCGCGTGATGGGCACCTTCGCGGGAACTGTCACGCGCGCGGGCGTCGAGAAAGCTCTCGCCGCCGTCTCGCCGCCGGTCTGCTGAGGTCAGAGCCTCCGGATTTCCGGCGCCTCCCGAGTGATGGGAGAAGTACTCCAGTTTCATGGCGACTTTTATTGCATCGAGCTTCACAAGCCTGAGGTGGCCTGCAACGGCCTGCTCTTCAACAACGTTTACTTGTCGCCCGTCCTGACGGTCTCGAGGACCGAGCTCGCGCAGATACAGGAGTTGCTTCGAAGTGTGACGGTGGAGCTGAATTTGAAGGATCAGGACGGGTCGGTATTGATTTCGTATTTGCAGCTGTTTCTAGCGGTATGCAGTCGGATCAAGCGAGCCCAGATCGAGCAAAGCTCGCTCTCTTTTGGGAAAGACGATGAGATGGAGCGCCTGAAGGCTCTTGTAGATGCGCATTTTCTCACAACGCGTCGGCCCTCCGAGTATGCGAAGTTGCTCAACGTAACGACAGACTCCTTGGCCAAGCGCTGCAGGAAGTACTTCGCGAAGAGCCCGTCCCAACTGATCCAGGAGCGAACCGCTCTGGAGGCGAAAAAGAGACTTCATCTGACGCGACAGAGCGTAAAGGAGATCGCTTTCTCTCTGCAGTTCGAAGACGAGCACTACTTCAGCCGTTTCTTCAAGAAGGCCTGCGGCGTATCGCCGCAGGCCTTTCGGAAGAAAAGCGGGATCTCCCCCGTGGCAGATTTGTCCACCTGATTCGCGGATCTGTCCATGGCGTAGGGCCGATGCGTTTCGCACGCTATTCACATGATGCAACGCTACTTGAGATGGCTCGCCGGTCGCCAACCTTGCTTCATCCACCTCCTCCGAATCGCCATTTTTGTGGTCATGGCATGGATAGGAGGCCTCAAGTTCGTTCCCTATGAAGCCGAAGGGATCGTGCCTTTCGTCGCCAACTCGCCCGTAATGGGGTTCTTCTATGCGAAGCCCCCGCCCGAATATAAGAAGTACATGAATAAAGAAGGCGAACTGGTTCCGAAAAACCGCGCATGGCATCGGGAGAATCGAACATATGTCTTTTCCGACGCTCTGGGAACGGTGATCATTGCCATCGGCATCCTGGTCTTGCTTGGAGTGTTCAGTCCAAAGCTCGGCTTGGTCGGCGCGCTTTTGGCGGCCGGTATGTCATTCGTCACGCTCTCCTTTCTAATCACAACGCCCGAGACATGGGTGTCTCACTTCCCGTATCTGGCGGGCGGCGGTCGTCTCGTAGTCAAGGACCTGATCATGCTTTCAGGCGCGTTGGTCTGTCTCTCCAGCAGCGCTCAGGAGCTTTTGAAGGAGACCCGCGATCGGTCCTCATCGACGCGGAGGGCCGCGTGATGGGCACCTTCGCGGGAACCGTCACGCGCGCGGGCGTCGAGAGAGCTCTCGCCGCCCTCTCGCCGCCGGTCTGCGGAGGTCGAGCCCGCGCCAGGCCTTGGGTCGCCATCAATCCTTGCGCAGGGCGATGAAGGCGGTCGCGCCGAACGTGTTGGCGTTGCCGTTGGGATTCGCCGTGCCGGCGATGACGCCCTCGTCGGTGATGCCGATTGCGTCCACCAGGTTGAAGGGGGAAGGCGCGACGTCGTTGAGGTCCCACATGGCGCCGTCCGTCACGACGATGGCGCGAGTGCGCGCGCTCTGCTCGGCCTCCCCGACGATGTCGCCCTTCTTGTTGATGGCGAACGCGCGCGCGCCGAAATAGCCGGGGAGGAGCCCGAGATCGTGAGGGCCGTTCTCGTCGAAGAGCACGGCTCGAGTCGGGGGGAATCCGTACCGGCTCGAATAGCCCACGACGAGTCCCTGGTGGTTGATCCCGAAGCCGAAGCTGAAGCTGACGAGATCGGTCCCGAGAGTGCCGAGGTCACGAAGTTGCCCGTCGCCGTAGACGAACGCGTGAATCGCGCCATTTGCCAACTCCGAATACCCGACTACTCCGGCGGACCGGTCGATCCCCCGCGGAATGCTGAAGCGGCCGCCGAACGTCCCCAGGTTGGTGATCGCGCCGTCATCATAAATGAAGGCCTTGGAATCGGCGTGGCCAGCGGCGGCGAACTGGTTCGAAGGGATGGGAATCCATGTCGCTCCCGGCGCACCCAACTCGTAGACCCAGGGACCGACATTGAACGTATTGCCGGCGACGAAGTTCTTCGCGATCGAGGTAGGTCTCGCTTCCGGTTTGACCACTGGAGTCAGGTCGACGACCTGGTAGCTCGGGGCCGCGCTCACTGCGCCGCTCACTGCGATCGCCAGCGAAGCACACTTCAGGAATCGTTCCAAAGCCATGTTCTCCTCCGGACACCCCCGCAGACCTGAATGGTCGAGGTCGGCGCATCCTGTTCATCGATCGGACGCGCGGCAATCGGTGCGCAGAAATTTACACTCACTCGCGGGGCGGCGTTGTTGTCTTCCCGACGTATCGCATGGTAGGTTCATCGATCCATGCTGGCGCTGCTAGCCTCGTCGATTGTCGGCCTCGGCCTTTCGGCTGGCATCGGCAGTGCCTACGACTACGCCGGCGTCAGGCTGGACCTACATGTCTGGCACGTCGCCGTGAGCGCCGCTTTCGGAGTATCCGGCGTGGACCTGCTCGACCGGGATTCCAGCTATGGACTACGCAATGTCCAGAGCGCACCTGCGCTCGGGCTTCGTGTTTTCGGCGGCGACTCTGAGGGCTTCCTAGCGGCCATGACCTGGACCGGGCATCGCTACGAGCGTTCGTACGACAACCCGGTCGCGTTTGACCGTACGGCGCGAATGGATACCTTCACCGTCACGGTCGGTTGGCGCCTTCGAACGAAGTCAGGATGGTTCGTCGAAGCTGCCGGTGGAGCAGGCGTCGCGAGCAGAACGGGGCACCCGTCTGTGACAGGTCACGACTCCACTCCCGGTCCTTTTCAAAGAGACACGCGGGTGATCCCTGACCTTTCGCTCGGCGTTGGGTTCGAGTTCTAAAACGGGCGACGAAAAGCCAACTCGGGGTCGGTGCGGTTCGACGACGTGACGTTCCAGTAGCCTCCATCCGGGCCTGCCGGCTCTCCCCCAACTCGTCCCGGGACGAGTGCCAGAAGCCCGCGCATCGTCAGGGCGTTCACCTTTCGTCCCGTGCGGTTTGAACCAGGTGCTCCGCCCAACCCCTCCAGCTCTCGGGCAGCTTTGGAATCGCCAGCAAACGGGCTACCTCGTCGCGATCGCGCGTGTAGATGCGAAAGACATCTCGGACGGTGAGGTCGTGGTCAGGCCTCTCCACGACCCGGATCTCGTCTCCGGCGCCCACCTCGCCCTCGACGACGATTCGAAGATACGTTCCGGGGCGCAGTGCCTTGGTGAAGCGCCGCGGGAACATTTCGTCGTTCATCCGGACTCCGAGCCGCCAGCAAGGGATCCGCGGCTCGGAAACCTCGAAGACGGCGCTCCCGATCCGCCAGCGCTCGCCGACGAGCGCGTCGTTGAGCTCCATCCGTTCCGTGGTCAGGTTCTCGCCGAACTCGCCGTAGGAGAGCGGACGGCCGATCTCTCGTTCCCACCAGCGTTGGTCCTCCACCGCATACGCGTAGACGGCTTTGTCGGGTCCGCCGTGAGCCTCTCGATCGGCCTGGCGGTCGCCTTCGAGATTGACGCCTCGGGCCGCGAGCCGCCCGGAGACCGGCGATTTCCAGATCGCGCTCTCAGCCGGGCGGCCGTGATAGTCGAACTTGCGCACGCCGCCGACGTTGACGGAGAGCACGGTTCCGCTGTCAGTGGCCATGAGGCGAAGCATGGATCTCTAGCTGATACAACGCCAGTCCACGCCGCGCGGCAGCCGTTACGGCCGGGCGCCGGGTGTACCCGTACCTCAAGCGCGCCAGGGCGCCCTCACGAGTCGTAGTTTGGCAGCTCGTCCCGCAGCTCGTCGGCCGGTC
>WNFI01003417.1_pt1 | contig 12980 bp, 16 predicted proteins | sample 5400471 | NCBI WGS metagenome assembly WNFI01 (sample SAMN13153348, study PRJNA577476) | soil metagenome | isolation source: 100 cm saprolite on Douglas fir-dominated hillslope | place: USA:California | collected 2013-09-17
GTGACTTTCGCATAAACGAGGGAGCGAGACGTATGGCGAAACTGAATCCGTATTTGCATTTCAAGGGTAACTGCCAGGAAGCAATGAACTTTTACCACGCCTGTTTGGGCGGAAAACTCACTGTGCTAACGATAGGGCAGTCTCAAATGGCAGCGCAGATGCCACCAGAAACGCATAACAACGTTATCCACTCCGTCCTGGAAAATGACGGCATCACGCTGATGGCTTCTGACATGACGGAGCCAGAAACAAGCGTGCAGGGGAATACCGTTGCACTTTGTCTCGTATGCAGCAGTAAAGAGGAAATTCAAACGCTCTTTTCAAAACTTTCTGCTGGTGGCAGCGTGGGACACCCATTGAAAGAGGAATTTTTCGGCACATTTGGCGATCTCAAGGACAAATACGGATTCGACTGGATGTTCCAATATAACAGTACTCCGCAACCGTAAAGCGACATTGGCATCCCAACTTGACGAGTTTTCAGGGTTTAACCCCCACCCCAAACCCCTCCCCCGTAAAGAGGGAGGGGCTTCAAGACGGTCTTTTCCCTTCCCCTCTTTACGGGGGGAAGGGCAGGGTTAGGGGGATTTTTTGTGACTGCTCAGGCACGTGTTATCAATTTCCATTACAGGCCCGGGTAGATACGTTTTGAAATTGTTGTTCAATCATAATAGCAAGTAGTGTTTATCATCGAGATATATTATAGCGACTGGTGTACCCGGTTCAGGTTGGGGATCCCTATAGCCCCCTGCAGATGACTCGCCCTCAATATGGCCCGATGGTGCCAAAAAGGAATACGACACCTTAGTCCAATAGTAGCCGTCAATCACGCCCTCGCTCATCTGTTCCACAAATTCACTCTGGAAATTGGTTAATACTCCCTGAATAATGTGTCCATCTCGTGGGAGGCGAATGGCAAACCTTATCCGGGATCTCCAAACCCGATACATGTATAGTGCGGCAAGAAACATACACAAGACGAGAAGAAGGAATTTGCCTTGAGCATCCAGACCTGAAGATAAGCCAACATAATACACAACCGCAATCACCGCGAAACCCTCGAGTGCCGCGAATAGCCCTAGTTTCCAGTATTCGGCACCAACTAGTTGGTGCGTTTTACCTTCGAAAAAGGCTCGGTTGCCTGGATTCATTAAAAATGGCTCAAAGGGTGGCGCAGTGGGCTGCTCTACAATTGTGTCCGAAGGTGTGAATGTCATCTCCCCCTCCCGAAAGATCGAAATCGTAGGGTAATTATTCAGGTTGCGCCTGAATGAAAGCAGGTGAATACGGTGAGCCTGTAAACGCTTGATACAGCACATTCAAGACGCGCTGACCGTTCTTGCGAGCCGTGGAGAGGTAGCTTCGCACCTGGCAGAAAACGTTCGCACCGTCGGTACTGCGAAAGCCGCCGGAGACCTTCTGCTGCACCTTGACCATGCGAATATCGCGTTCAGCCAGGTTATTGTCAAAGGGTACATCAAAAACATAAACAAAGGCCATGATTTTGTCCTTGTGTGCTAGCAGACTGTCCAGCAGGTTACGTGCCGGCGATTGCTTGAGCCGACCGCGCTGTCCGCGCTGGCGGACTGAGGGTGGATTAGCCCGCTCGCCGCGTGCGACAATGGCGTCGTAGACCGTCTCAAACGCCGCCAGTTGCAGCTCGGAGAGGGCCACCTTGCCCTGACTTTTGGCAGTGTCCACCTTGTCCTTCATGTTCAGCAGCAAGGCCAGAAAATCTCTCGCCCACTTTTGAGAGTAGCGTTCAATGAGGAACACCAATTCACGCACGAGATGGGCATTGCACAACCCGTGTTTGGCGTTGACATACTTCAAGTAAGGTTGCCAGGCGTCATGAATGCACCAGCCAGTCCGTCCTGGCAGAATATCAATGGCGTCCATCGCCTCACTGCCGCGTTTGGGATGGATTGCATAGTACGTGGCCTGCTCGGTGCTGGCCGAGTGCAGCCATTCCAGCGTCCCACCCACCCGGGCCCCGGTTTCGTCAAAATGGACCGGGTCTTCTGTCTCCACCAGATGGCCTTTTAGCTGTTCGTTGAAGGGTCCAACCTGCTCGGCTAGCTCAACCGCCGCCGCGTACACAGTCCCGTCGGAGATGTCCTGCTGGTACAACTCGCTGATAATCTCAGCCGTTCTCTCCAGCGGAATGAAGTGATATACGTTCAGGAGCACCATTTGGGCGCGAAGGTGCGGACCATACTGTGTTGGCTGCGTCACATCGACTGGAAATTCCCCCCGATTGAGCTGTCCACACACCGGACACGTCTTGACTTCGGCCTGATGCTCAGTGACTTCCAGCTTGACCTCTGGCAGGTCAAACATCTGGCGCTTTTCGACCCGGCTCGGCTCAACCCCTGCTAAGTCGGCTTGACAGTAAGCGCACTGCGACACCGGATGCACCTTGATGTTCTGTGGCTTGTCCAATGGTTCTAGCCGATGCCCGAGATGGCCTCTTTGGCCGCCGCTGGGTTTTCCACTGGTCGCTCGTCTGCTCTTGGGGGCTGGCTTGTTCAAGCCATCACTCGACGGCGGTTTGCTGCTGTTCTGGCTGTTCTTAGCAATCTGGTCTTCCAGTGCCTGAATTCTGGCCTCTAAGGTCCGGATGAGCTCCGCCTTCCGAGCCCGGTTCATTTTCAACGAGGCTAAGCAGTTACCAGGATTTTTGGATAAACCTTTTATATTTCATCATCCAAGTGGCGCTTGCTATACTTGCAATCGGTGTGGCTGTCTACCTTTATCTAAAGCAGGCACGCATTGAACAAGAAAAGAAATATGATACGATCATTAGCTACCTGAGACAGCTCAGTAAAGAGATTTCTGCATTAGATGCGAAAGTAAGTATAGTCGATAGATTAACGGGGGAAACACAAAACTATCTGCTAGAAACTCAGCGCCAAATATTATTCCAATTTGCTGGTATCAAGCAAATGTCAGAACTATTTCCTCGTCCAACCAACCCAGAGATTGCAAGAAAGCTGAGCCAGTTAGGGCAGGAAGCGAGTAATAAATAATACAACAATGGAAAGAAAAACAGTAATCGAAAAATTAAAAGAATTCCTATCGACGGCGGCTATACCTTTTTCGGTAACGGAGCAAGGCAAAATTAAAGCAACCATTCGAGCCAAAGACGTGGAAGTAGATATTCTAATCTCAACTGAGGACGACCAAATTGTCTTCGGAGCGGCTCTATTTCCCGCACTGACGGGTCCAAGTGACCGACTATCAATCTTCTATCATTATCTCACGGATTTAAACAAAGACTTACCAGGTATGAACTTTGGCATCGTCAATAATGCAATAGTTATTCAAAGCTCAACTTTCATCCCTAAAGAAAATGTGGATACCTTTACAGTCTTATTCCAAGAGCGTATTTTTGATTTTAAAAGGTTCTTCAGCGAGCTATATGGTCCCATAGTCGATTGCGCAGCCTCCTTGGGACTTCGATTTTCAGATTGAATGAAGATAGGCAATTCGAGTTAGTTGCTTCCCAATATTTTTTAACACCCATTATGCGTTCAAACTGATGCACTGCTAGACTGGTAGGAATTGTCCATACACATCGTACAATCTTCAAATGGCGTCATCTATATGAGGCTGGGAAAATTTGTCTAGGAGCAATAACTCTGGCGATGAAGTCGATTGTTGAAACGCAGTAATCTGTAGTAGTGAAAAGTGAGCTGCTTCACTATAGGTTAAGTTGAAACTGTGCCCTGTTGTCCATGTGCCTTCGGCGTCACATAGCGATAGAGCGTGGCCCGTGAGACCCCTAGCGTTTTACATATATCCTCAATCGCATTTGTTTTGTCGTTGAAGAGAGTCCGTACCATTGCCACCTTTGCCGGAGTATTCAATGATGTAGCTTTGGGCCGTCCGCCACGTCTTCCTCTGGCCCGCGCTGCGGCCAGTCCTGCCTGAGTGCGTTCCCGAATCAGGTCACGCTCAAACTCCGCCAGTGCCCCAAAGATATGAAAAATGAGCTTCCCGCCTGGGGTGGTGGTATCAATATTCTCGGTGAGGCTCCTGAATTCAATCTGTCGGTTATTGAGCCGGGTCACGGTGTCGATCAAATCGCGGAGGGATCGCCCCAGTCGGTCCAAACGCCAAACGACGAAGGTATCTCCTTCTCTCACATAGGCCAGCGCTTCGTCTAATCCTTTTCGCTCGAACGTGGAACCAGTTATTGTATCGGTGAAGATTTTGGCGCATCCTGCTTTTTCAAGGGCGTCCTGCTGAAGGTTGACGGTCTGATCGTGCGTGGAAACCCGCGTGTAGCCGATGAGCATAGCGTTCCTTTAGAAGATGGGAAGCTGCCCACTCTCCTTTTGTTTCTGCCGGGCAAAGTGCAGACCAAGCACGGCTTTATACATCACACGGGATAACAGAAACACTTGGTCGATTTCTTGCTCGTCGGGGATTCTGCCAAGTTCGCTTTGCAGGGCAACCGCGATTTTGGCTTTGAGGAGTTTTTTGAAGCGGCGGTATCTCAAAAATGGTCGTTTTTGAGACAAGCTATCAGAGCATAAAGGCTGCTTTCCCCAAATTTGCCTGAAAACGTTGTGGATGACAATGAGCTATTGTGAAAATGTCAGAGCTTTTCGGTGATTACAGGAGGAAGAGACAAGGAACATTTTCAGGCAAGCGAGGCAAACAAAGTAATGGGCCAGAAAGCGAAGCCCTTTAAGATTGTAGAAGACTGTTTCGCATGTAAGTTTATTTTCTAAAAACAACTTATAACACCATGTTGACCCAACCCTTGTCCAGACTTTGGCCGAGAGTTGGTCAAAGTCTTTTTATAATGTCTCAATCGGTGAGGTAGGTTGTTTGGATAGGATTATCGGGCTTGGATGGGTTGTGAACTGCTGCGTTCAGAAGGTCAATGGCTCGATGGAGCAATTTGCCATCAGGGAGCTTGTCTTCTGGAATCTTTGGATACCGTTGTTGATTGTAGGCACGCCACTGCAATGCTGCTGTCAGAACATCCTCAATCGTAAAGTCCGTGCCTGTGGCATCTCGAAGTGGCACAAATCTCTCACGGAGTTTAATGATGTCACTTGGCGTTTCAATATGGTTGGTTTGGAACGTAGGGATTAACCAGTCCACCAGAAAACTAAACGCCCAATCAATCCGTGCTTCAGCAAGATCGGCTTTTTGTTTTGGTGATTCTGGAGTATTCATAGTTGTCTCCAATCGTCAGTTCAGGAGATACAGAGCGAAACGTTTAATTGGTATATCCACTAATATATCCGCCCTCCTGCGGCACTTGGCTAAGTTTACCTGCGCTGTTCCATGTATAGACGATGTATTCACCAGGAGAACCGTCCCATACCACCGTCATTATTTTACCAAAATAACCTGGGCCACCAGTAGCGTAGTCGTCAAAGACCGCGATGGCAGCTCTTTGGACTAAAAAGGTTACGTCCTCTGGCGTATATGCCAAGCGGAGCAAGTGTTCTAACTCGTTCAGTTCTTTGATTATTGCTTCGCGTGGTTTTGTCATAACGCCTCCTTTTGAAATTTAAAATGGTATTATTGGTATCCCTTAGCGGTGTGCTGTTCGCATTTCTCTGAGCTTGTCTGCCAAAAACTGTTTCATCAGTGACTGGTACGGCACGTTCAATTCATTGGCCCGCTCCTTTATGCCGTCAAGCAGGTATTCTGGCAAGCGAAGCGAGATAGGCCGCGTCGATGGCTTAAGGTTAGGAAAGCTCACTCGCTGAGCATCGGATGGGTCGTAATAGTCAGATAAGTCAATAGTAGCCCAAAAATCCACCTCTTCATCAATGGTTTTGAACTTCGGTACATTAAGCGGCTTTTTCATACTCTTGTTTATCCGGGTCAAAGAAAACGTCTTCCGCTTCCCCTTTTTTCACCCGATGCTTCTGCCAGTTCTTGGCCTCGTTTCCCTGGTCCCACTCGAATTGAAGAACTGTTGTCCGTTTTTTCACTCCTTGCACTGTAGCACACCGTATATACAGATTTCAAGATGGTGAATGTGAAACTACAAGGTGGTTGTATAGCGGTCAGAAGCGGGAAAATACCGGCTCATACCTCGTACAATAACCATTAAGCGCTGTTAGCCTCAAAGCCCATGTGGTAATTTTATTCGCGAATCCTATAATTGATTAGGAGATTTACACATGGATGAAAAGCAACGAGCGTATTGGGAATCATTTTGGTCTAGCCAAGAAGGACAAAGCGTTATCGAAATCCTTTCTGGATATGACAAGATTGAGCGAGAATGGGAAAAAAACAGAAGAAGAACTAATGGTGTTATCCGTGAAATGCAAGTATTCAACAATTTACTGCAAGAATGCCTGAAACATGTTCAGCCAGTCTTCATACTGAACTTACCTGATGAATTTTTATTGAAACTAGCTGACTATGGAAGTATCGGCGAAATACTGCTTTGCCTAAAAATAGAGGAAGAAACTCGCCAACACCTGAAGGTCCGATTGGGAAAAGACGGGATCGCTTTATTGTGTTCCAGATTGATAGAGGGCATTTGAATATTAAAGCTATACTACACGGCAAATTTTCAGAGCGGATTGATATTACACTGTGTTTCTACATGGTAAACCCAAACGGGCAATGTTGAGTTTTGGCTCAGTTAGACAATAAACGAATATTCAAATGCGCTCTAGCAAAGGGCTTCATAAAAGCCAATGACCCAATATTTAATCAGAGATGGTAAAGTTTAAAAAAAATCTATGCCAACTAACTACGGCAGATAGAGTTTGAGTACCGGGACGGTCACGATGGCAATGGGCAAAATACAGACTGACACGTCGCACAATCGCCCAGCCTGTTGAAAAACTCAGAGACAGGATAAGTGGCCCAATAGACTCAAGATGTGGTTAATCTGGACTGGAATTCAAAACAGGAGCAGCGGTAGCTCAGAATGTTGACCTTCCATAGTCGCCTCAGTCGAAAGCGGCGCAAGCCATGCCATTGTTTGGCTTCACCAAAGAGCGGTTCAACCCAGACTTGGCGTTTACGAATGGCCTTTTTATAGGCTTCGGTTTGGCGATAGGCGGTTGCACGGTCAAGATACTCCTGAAAGAATGAACGGCGAAGGTAGCGCCCACTTTTGCTTGCCGTACATTCCGCTTTGACGGGACAGACATTGCAAATGTCTCGGTTGGCACGATAAACAAACTCAAGTTCGCTATAGCTGCGTTTATAGAGGGGCAGTTCTTGGCCTTGTGGACAGATGAATAGGTCCCGCTCGGTATTATAACGAAAGCGGTCGAGGGAATAAAACGTGGTGCGGTCACTGAAATTCGAAGTGGGTAGGTACGCACGAATGCCATCTTGCTCTAAGCCAGCGATATTCGTGACCGTGCCATACTTGGTGTCGCCAACGGCTAGGCGCGGCTGTAAGTGCCAGCGAAAGCGTACCCAGCGCTCCAAGTCAAGCATTGGGCTGTTATCCATAATCGACGCGGGCGTAACCAGAACGGCCAGAATAATCCGCGCCTTGCCCCCATCGACAACGTAATGGTCATGATAGCCAAGCACCGCTTTGTCACTATTGGAGCCTTTCATGGGAGTAGCATCCGGGTCGGTCGTGCTGACTTGGGCATCGGTCAGGCGCTCATACCAATGATGGCGATGGGTCGGGATACGTTCGCCGCTGTACTTTTCTTCAAAGCCTCGTGGTGTGCCATTCGTTTGTGGCGGAGCGAGTTGTATCGGCTGAGTAGTCGATATGGCACCAGTCTTTTGGTCTTGAGCAAACAGGGAGTCGAGATGCTGTTTTGCCTCCCAATAAAAACGGGGCACCATCGTGTCAATATCCGCATTGGCTTGGACTTTGGTCCCATCGAAGTAGAGTTCCTTGCCCCAGACCAACTTGGCTTGGATACATAATTCCACGACCTTCTCAAAGAAGCATTGAAAGACCTCTAGCCCGTACCGAGTACGGATTTTACTCAAGGCACTGTGGTTGGGGACTGGCTCATCCAGGTCATAGCCAATGTACCAGCGGTGCGCCAAGTTGAGGCTCACCATCTCCATGAGTTTGCGCTCAGAGCGGATACCCTCAAAGAACATAATGAGTTGCAGCTTGAAGAACACCACGGGGTCAATGGATGGGCGACCCAGGGTAGCTGCATAATTTTCTTTAACCAACTCACGCACAAAACTCAAATCCAGTTTTGCTTCGACATGGCGATAAAAGTTCTTCTGGGGGACAAGGCTTTCCAACGATACGGCGGGGTACTCTTTGAAGCGCTTCACTTTATGACCTAACATGAGATACCACTTCAGTATTAGTATAGGCTAGTAGTGACGTTCGACGGGAAATTTGAGCGGAGCATTGAAATTTCGACGATACTCAGAGTTGCTCATGATCTTAGCAATTTGCTGTTTCAGGCGAGTCATGTTTAGCGTACTATCGCCAGTAAACTCAACCATACCCATGTCTGTTTTACCGTCATCCCAGAAGTATATGCGCTGTCTTTGAAGACCATCAATCCATTCAGACCAGACACGAAAGTGCCATGTGCGACCCGTCTTATCTTTGACTGGCCTGTCAAAATTCTGACCTCTCACCCACATGATTCTTCTTTGACCTTTCGCAACCTGCGTCTGTAGATTTCTATCGTCTCGAATAATACAGGACTTTCGCTCGGATAGGTCATAATGGCTCAGAAAAGTCCAGATAGTTGATATTTGAGCCGTTGTGAACCTTACTGGATAGGTAAAGCGAAAGTCCTGAATATACTAACTGAAAATCAAATGCAGTGTGTATCAGTCATCGGAGGGGTTTTTCAACAGGCTGCGCCATTGAACGCTGTCTGTACCTGAAACCATATTCTACAGCGGATTCAGATGGGAACGATCCAAAAGTGCAGCTATTACATTGGCTCGCCTAGACGTTTTCTCAGTCTTGATATGAGATCAGTCAACCCGGAATCCGCTGTAAACGACCCTCGTAATTAGAACCAGTTGACACAACGACGTTGCAACGTCATATCGCTAAATGAGAACTAAAAGGTAGTGAGAGTCGGGGAAAAGTACGCATAATAGCGCCGAACAACATTTATTAGGCTACAAAATGAAGATGTAGATGCTTTCTGCTATCCGGTTCTCTTAGTAGAGTAAATCGATTAATGTTAAATTGGTGTTCCAGTATCTATCTAGTCAATTCTCAATATAAACTTGAGAAATCGACTTCTTAGTCATACCTTGATAGCAACTCCATATGTCATCAGCCTGTGAAACTGTTATTAGGAATTTGATTGCGTAAAACCCCCTCATTCGTTGCCCAGGTCCATCCCCAATGTAACGATGGTCCAGGGGGATTATCAGCTAGGTCACCAGTAAAAGCACCCCACTGACCGTTATATCGCATTATGATCTTGGCCTGGTTGGAGAGCGGATGAGTCACCTCACCCAGATTTGGCGGAGTAGATGTTAGAAACCCATGGATACTATCTCCGTTATGATCTGAGTCGAACCAAATAATTCTCTCGCCCTTCTAGCAAATTGACACTCTCTTGGATCTCAGCATCGCATTTATCAGTTCTTCTATCACCGCGGATTTCGATCATATCATCTGCGATAGGAATGGTTACCCCCCATGAGCACTCCATTTGAAACTTTATCTCCGTTCCGTGAACAAAATAGGAAATAGAAATAATTTTGAAACCATCTTTATCAACCACAAGGTTAATACCTTCACAATCACCTGCATGGTCATAATCATGGTCACTATCAGAGTTGTTGTATGCATAAAACTGCCAATATTCGATCTTGTAATTCCCTTTTGGGTCTAAAACCACATGTCCGTACAACCCTACATTGGCGCTCTCTTCAACGAACTTCCAGTAATCGTGAACACCTTGGAGACTGTCGAACCCATAATGAAAAGAAGGCTCAACTTGTAAATGATACCTTGAACGTTTATGATGCACTATCAAGTTTGAACACTCACTAATATTTAAAGAACCATTGCAACCTACCCGTAAAAGAAGACTTGCGTTCGGTGAAAACGTACCCCAATTGCGAATTATACCTTTCTTATCTGTTTCGTCGTCGCTGTTCCGCAACAAAGAGTGTTCGATATAAATCATAGGATTCGTCGGCGGATATTGCTCATCCTGCCCATTGTTTTTCGAGAATCGATAGTAGGGTCTAAATCTTTGAAGTAGTTCGGTCTCCTGTTTGTCAAGTATGCCATCCTGATCAGCATCAGCGAATATGGACCTAAAACTAATTATGACGGTGTTTGGAAAAAACTTCCTAATGCCTTGACTTGGGTCGACTTCCCACGCTTCTAGTAATTGTCTCGTGCTCAGCATATCCACGACTTTACTCCTTTGAATCTATGGAGGCCGCCCATCTTCAGAATGAAATATGGCATTATGGACACTATCGACCTCCGATAACACCATCGCTTTCGGAAGATGAGATACTTGGATCGTCGTGACAAATCACGACTCATTTAGGTGGACATTTCTCGATTCTACACTATAATCGACTTCAACTACCCAAACACCAAATTTATCAATTTACACTTCAAGTAGAATCCGTCAGCCCACATCGCAAGAATTATGTATCTGTTTGTGCACAAACTAATCAATAAAGGCCATTTGCATAACCTTTACTGTAAGGAAACGAGAATAGGAATTAACCCCTGACCCGATTGGAAGGGATATAACGCTTTTCCTATGACCGCACCAAAAGCCTTTAGGGGATCATCAGCTTTCATCGCATGTCCGGGCGTAGGAGATGTCGTCAACATATCACCAACTTCAATCGGTGAATATCGCGCGTCAACTTTACAATAAACTTTACCCACCAACGCTATTGGGAGCCTATTATCACGTGATTCCTGCCTATCCAAAATGATCCCTGGTTTGTAGTCTCCAGCACCTGTTATAATCCCGGCGACTCGCTTATCATAGGCTCGTTGACTTTGTTGCAGCGCACCGTTTTGGTCGATTACCATAACGGTTCCTGGTTCAACTCCTTCCATGCGTAATATGTCAAACTCTTCCGCACAATCGGCGGCCCCACCGGTCAAGATAATGTCTAAATCGACAGAAAGATTGCCTGTAACCTTAACATCCCCTTCAAAGAATCCAGCGTTTTGGCCCCCTTGACCATACAATCCAACTCCATTGGCACTTAAACCAGACACGCCATGACCACTTACAGCCTCTCCTGTTACCCCAGTACCTAGACCTTCGTTCTTCCCATAGACTCCACTAGCAACACTGTTGCTAACGTTATCCACCTGCCCAAAGATGCCATGAGCATTTACCCCCCCCTTCTTTCCTCCTCTGCCAAATATACCGATGCCTTGACCCTCATGTGCGCCGTAAATTGCACTGTCGCCGTCGCTACTAGTTAGACCATTCACACCGTTGCTATTGCTTGCATCTCCCTTTACTGCGGGGATGCCAGACGTACTGCTGCTAAAATTACCAACGTTGTCAGCCATATGTATGCCTCCACTGGGAATGCCAAGCTCGAAAATGCAAGGATACTGATGTATGCCATGTCGCGTGACAGCAAACAGGTAATAAGAGAGGTGAAATATTGCCTATCAACAATAGCATGGAGGATGTATAAGCTGGAAATTATCCTCTCGACAACGTACAGCTTTTATTGAGAAAGCGAACAACCGTGATTTCCTGAGAAGGATATACAAATTTCTTTTTTTAAGCAATTTTGTGAACATTATAACAAGCCTTGATAATACAATGTGGGTTAGTTAAGCAGTGCGCAGGCGTCTGCAATGAAGATAATTTAAGAGAATTGCATGACGTTCATAAATAACTATATGCTGTGGTCTGCCTTATTGACGAGATAATTATTTCACAATTCACTGATAAAGTGAACGGAGACTTCTATTGCTCAACGCTAGCACTCACTAGGAGTTCAAACTGATACACCCAAGAAACTCGTAGAATCACTGTCAGACATCGCACAATCATCAAATGGCGATGTCTGCTTGAGGCTATCATAAAATTGTCAGGGATTTATGGATAACACATGGCGATCATCGCCACTGACAATGTATCTTGCTCTGGCTTCTAGCGCACAGGCAAACAGCGTGTCGTCCTCTGAATCATTTGAAACGGATACCTGCCTTGCACCAGAGACAATCAAAGCAGATGTGCGTAAGTTCACAACAAACTGTTGCGGATCAGCTTGTTTTCGACGGGTAAGGGCGAGAACTTTGGGATAGGACAGCACAGTTTGAAGTCGGGTGAGCATGATTTCAGAGATCGCAATTTGAAAGCTATTGTCCCGCCATGCTTCCAATACCTGCCACGCGGCTCCGCTGGTACTGGTAGCACCACTTAGTAGCACGTTTAGGTCAACAACGACAATTAAGGGAGGGTTGTTAAGTGGCATAGCTGCGTGATGCAGCCAACGCCTCCTCTATCGCCTGCTGGACTTCTTCCGGCGAATGGTCAGAAGCGGCACGCCGCATATCATCAATCAGGGAAAATAGATCGGATTTTGCTTCGGCACGGATACGCTCGACTTCTTCAAAGTCGCGCCGGGAGATCAGATAGGCTTCGGTGTCATCATCTACCTTGACAAGCGCTCGTTGGTTGTCAGTCACGACCCGCTTGAGCATATCCTTGTATTCAGCACCGAGGTGAATGGTTAATGGTGGTTGAGGTCGGGGTTGCATATATCCGCATCATAGCACACGTACTCTACTCACTCAATTGGAACAGCGAGGAGTTGAATTTCTAAAAGCACAGCAGGGAGTAGTCCCAGAAACCTGCTGTGCGATTAGAATCAGCCTACTTAGACAGTTGCCCCCGGACAGCGCCAGCCGGAAAATCGGCATTGTGGACATTCACATAGTAATTTTCAGGGTTTTGCCGGATGGCCTTGATCAACGCCTCATCTGCACTGACACAACCGCTCGAAACCCCACTGGCATCCGGTGGGGAGAGGGGCACAACCACCGGGCCGGGTGCAGTGACCGGAGC
>WNFI01082501.1_pt1 | contig 12980 bp, 20 predicted proteins | sample 5400471 | NCBI WGS metagenome assembly WNFI01 (sample SAMN13153348, study PRJNA577476) | soil metagenome | isolation source: 100 cm saprolite on Douglas fir-dominated hillslope | place: USA:California | collected 2013-09-17
GAGATAAATTCTCCGGCCATAGAGATAACCCAGAGAAGCCGTCATCTTCGCAACGGAGTACGGGTGCATGTAGACCGGTTGGACCGCTACGAGCGGGCACAGCGATTTTGTGCTTTCAATGACGACTTGAGCCCCAGCCAAGGGTCAATCAGGGAATTATCAGTGTAAATCAGGATTCCTGTGCATCCGGCGTCTTCGCTCCAGCGTGCCACTTAAGCAAGCCTTGGACGATAGGCGCGCGCCTCCAGGTCGGTGGACTAGGGAGCAGTCGAAAATACCCGTACGGGCAATTTCGCATCGACTGTCTTTGTACTTTCTTCTAGCATATTTTCCAATTTAATTCTGCCGTTGCAACTAAATGAATTCACTGACAATGGCCAATCATTTGCATGCTCCACCGGACTGCCCGCCGTGCAGCGATCTGGAGAACTCCACGGCGGCGATAGCGAATCCTATCCTCAAGTAATCGTGCAAGCTCGGGCTGGAGTTTCCAGCCAGCAGCCCCCACGTTTTCCATGACGTGGGTAACCGTCGAAGCCTTTGGAATCGCAATCACGTTCTCCTTGCTAATACACCAGTTCAGTGCAACTTGAGCTTCGCTCTTGCAGGAGGCTTCGGCGACTTTACGAAGAACTCCCTCGGGATCCGCTGCCCGGATATTTCCCAGGCCCGTTGCAAGTGGGCTGTATGCAATAACGGTGATCCCGTTCTTCTGGCAGTACTGCAACACTCCTCCTTCAATGGTTCTCTCAAGCAGGCTGTAACGCACCTGGTTGGCGACGATTCGTTGCTTAGCGAGTGCCGCTTGCGCGTTTATGAGGTCGCGGACTGAAAAGTTACTGACTCCAATGAACCGAACCTTACCCTCATCCACGAGTTTCTCCATCCCTCTCATTGGTTCTTCGATAGGAATTGTGAGATTGGGCCAATGGAGTTGGTAAAGATCGATATAATCTGTGCCAAGTCGCCGAAGGCTTCTTTCTGCTGCTGCGATGAGGTCGCGCTGCTTGAAATTCCGAGGCAGCACCTTAGTCGCAAGAAACACTCGATCTCGTTGACCATTGATTGCCTTGCCTACGATCTCTTCTGTTCCATACGCTTCTGCCGTGTCTATAAGGCAAGCGCCGGATTCGATTGCCGACCGAAGCGGTTCGACACCTCCGCAGTAATTCCACGTACCGAATCCTATTTCGGGCAGACGAATCCCCTTGTTGGTCAGTTCTCTAGACAGCGCGGATAAATGGTTATTTTTTTCACGAGGCTGTGTTATGGAAGACACCAAGATTCCCCGTGTCGGCCATTCAACCGACTGTGCCAGCCAAGAAGGCTTTTGACCAGTTGACGGCCTGCCCTTGGAACTGCAATCCGACAACAAAGCGTCCGTCTGAGAGCCGCTGGCAATAGACAACTCGAGCAAGGCTTCGTAAATCTGCCTCGAGAGATCTGATCATCAGTCGCTCATTCGGCCCTCTTGCGCGTTGAGTTAAAACGCGTATTCCCGAAGAGCATACGTTCTCGGTGGTGGTCCGCTCCGTCGCCGTGGGGTCCCCCGGGCTGGAAATCTGTACCGGGACCGCCAGCCGAATTCGTTTTTCAAGTCGTCCGGACCGTAGCGGCATGGAAAGGATTCCCTTCTAAGCGGGGTTCTGCTTGACTGTACCGGGCTGTAGAGTGCAGGAAAATTGCAAGAACCCGAGCTGTTTCGCTCCACCATTCCGTCGCGGGCGCGTTCCGTATCCCGTGGTGGAAGAGTGGTTGGAGGAATGATCCTCCGAGGCAATTCTCAAGCCTGCATAACAAAGGCTTCAGTGATGATGTTCTGGGCTCACCCATCGCATTATCAAGACTGACAACCGGTTGCCAGAATGACGCCGGCGCCTGACCGGCTTCGCTTGTCCTCGTACATTGCATGGTCTGCCCGGACCATTAATTCTCCAATGGGAGTATTGCTTCGTGGATCGAATCGCGCCACGCCCAAACTGAGACAAATCGAGTAGCGAGATTCCTGGGCACTGATGGATTGCAGATACTCGCAAAGGCGGGTCCTGATTGTGGTCTCGCTCTGACCGGAGGCGTCGATCGCCAAGACTGCAAATTCATCTCCTCCCAACCGGGCGATCACATCTGAGTCTCGAAAGGTCCTCTCCAGAGCTTCGGCTGCGCGCTTTAAGGCCCGGTCGCCCTCGGCATGCCCGAACGAGTCGTTAATATGCTTCAAGCCGTCTACGTCGACGAAAAAGAGCAGCATCCCCCGGTTGGATCTATGCCCGAGTTTCAATTGACGGTCTGCAAGGGCCATAAAACCACGGCGGTTGTACAATCCCGTCAGTTCGTCGGCGAGAGCAAGATTGCGCAACTCGGCTTGAAGCATGTATTGCTTGGTGGCGCAGCGAACTGCGCGCATCAGGAGTTCATTCACCGGCCGCCTCTGGGCGCCGGCCGGCGCACCATGAGACTCTGTGTGAACCTCTCGCAGCAGACTCGCAAGCTCCTGATTGGCTTCCGAAACCAAAGTTTGAAAAACCTCGTCAACAACTTGTTTTTCTCTGCGAGGTATGAAACGAGAAGGATCTCGGCGAAACAACGATTGGGAATCGACTGCCATGCTCAGCACCGCGACGTCCGATGGCTTGTTTGGCGGTTTGGAGTTTTCCTGCCGCTTGCGCGAAAAGCTCTTGAACTTCTCTGATCCCATTGGCATTTGGATGCATCCACGGCTCATAGATGCCCCTCCATCTCGATCTCTGGCTGCTTTGGCAAGGCGACTCATGTGGATGGGGCCGCGGCCGGTCTATCTCTCAGTTCCCCCAGCAGCATCCGTGCTTCTCCCAAGAACAAGTAGCGAGGCGCGAAATTACCGAGCTCGTCCGCATCGTTTGGGAAGCCTTTTCGCAGCAGACCCTTGAGAGCCGGGGAAACGGGTAGCGGAGCGCGCCCGTGCTTCATCGCGAGAAGAACGACGCAGCGCCTGAATAGGCGAGCGATCGTGTGCCGCCATTCGAATGAGCCTGCTCGCCCATCAAATATCCGGATTCGCTCCTCTTGACTTGCCCGCCATAATGCTTCGGTCACCGAATTCTCCACTTCCTTAAGCTCGGTCCGCCTCCGTATCAGAGCGGACGGAAGTTGGGTTCTTGAGGTGGGGGCCCTGTGCACGGAGGCGGCCCGCTCTCCTGGTTGCACCATAGCCTGCTTCTAAATTGATTCAATCCGGTGAATCATTGAATTCGGCTGGGTGAAATGACCCAGGATTGTCTACGGGTCCCCTCGTCGGCGTGAGCATGCTTTCGGGCATGATTATCGCGCGCGGAGATCATCACGAACAAGAAAGTTTGGCGTGCCACCCGTTCTAGCTAGAAGTGAGTCATCAGGACTTAACCTGCCTGAAAATGCGGGTTTTAAGCGGTAAGGCGCCCCCCGTCTTTTCCACCGCTCGATTGGTGCCTTGGTCGGATTGTATGCGCCCCTTCCCTGAGATAGTTTAACGTTGGGCGAGAAGGGCCACGAACGAATGTAGGATCAACGGCCCGGCAAGATTCACCGGCAAAAGAACGTGAAGCAAGTGCGCCTGGCGCGCCTTGAAGGGCAACCGCGCGGCTCCGTTGCAGGGGTTCGATATGCTCACCACAAGCGCACTCTCCACGATGTCCAAGTGAAAGATGATCATGCTCTTTCACCGCAACAGTCCCCGGCAACCGTTCGTTAGGAGGGTGACATGTGCACTCAACCGGTGATTCTCGATTCGACTCTACGCAGTCCGGAGGCGGCGGAGTTTGCGGAGGCGCTGCGCGCGAAGATTGTCAGGCAGGAGGAAGCGGTGCAGGCGATGGTCGACCTGTTCCAGGTCTTTTGTGCCGGCTTGAGCTCGCCGGGGCGCCCGGTAGGGAACTTCTTGTTCCTGGGACCCACAGGCTCCGGAAAGACGCGCATCGTAGAAGCCGCCGCGCAGATTCTTTTTGGAGACTCGCGGGCGGTGATCAAGGTCGACTGCGGTGAATTTCAGCATTCGCATGAGATCTCGAAGCTGATCGGGTCGCCTCCGGGCTACCTGGGCCACCGCGAGACCCATCCGCTGATCACCCAGGAGGCCCTGGCGGCAAGTCATACCGAGAAGCTGAAACTCAGCTTCCTGCTCTTCGACGAAATTGAAAAGGCCAGCGACGCTCTCTGGCAACTCCTTCTGGGCATGCTGGACAAGGCGACCTTGACGCTCGGCGACAACCGTCGTGTGGACCTCTCGCAGACCGTGATCTTCATGACCTCGAACCTGGGCGGCACCGAAATCACGGAATTGATGCAAGGCGGGATGGGTTTCATCCAGCCAGATGATAAGCCCATGACAAATCTTGACCAGAAGGTGGAACGAGTTCCTGTTCCACGTGACCGATGCGGGCCGCGAATTTCTCTTGCGCGAAGGGACGGACCAGCGTTACGGTGCCCGCCATCTGAAGCGCGCCATCGAGCGCTATGTGGTTTTCCCGCTGGCAAACCTGTTGGCCACCAACCAGGTGATTGCAGGCGACATGCTGTGCATTGACTGGGACGCGCGCGTGGCACGCCTGGTGTTCTGGAAAGAAAGAGAGGCGCCGCGGCCGACCGTACCGCAGCAAGCCCTAATTCAAGCGGCGAAGGCGGCTGGCAGCCGCGCCGCAGAAGGAGCTTTCTCCGCCAGAGCGCGCGGCGCTGGAAACAATAATTAAGGAGGGTACTAGGACGAACTACGCAGTTCACCCGCTGGGAAATTACAGTCTCCGCCCACTTGGCAGCCAGTCTGGCCAATGCTATCCAAGTTCTGAGATGCTCAGATAGAGAGCGCTCTTGCGTCCGACCCCAGCCTAATTCTTCAATCCGAAGGCGCGAGAGGCTCCCCCCCTCATTCGGGGAACTGCGGGCGTATGCAGATAACCTCACGTACGCGCAAGAACGTGGTGGCTATCCGAAACTGGAGACCTACTGTCGGTGAACATGCTGCCCAGCGACATGAAAGAGAACTACGCTGCTTTGCGGCAGTTGGGTGAGACTATGCCAGTACCGACTGGCCGATTCGAAAAGCGCATTGCGAGGGCGGTGACAATAGAAGTTTGTCCTCAGAATGAACCAATGCTTAAAGAAAGGACGCTGACTGAAAACGTGAGCCCTCACGGCGCACGCGTCCTGATGGAACGGGAGTGGCAGCCGGGACAACACGTGCTCTTAATCTTTCCAAAGGAGGGCGTGCGGTCGGAAGCGCAGATCGTTTACTGTGAGCGTGTGACGCAGAGTAGGTTTGCTGTTGGGCTGGAACTGTCAGAGGAAGTGGAACTATGGGCAAGGCGTTACTAGCGCCGTTCCAACTAGAGCGAACAAACCTGGGAAGTCCTGGTCCCGGCCACCTCGTTGAAAATGATTTGAAGGCAGAGAGTCGCCGCAATAAATCGGAACGGCACTAGCCGGAAGAGGCGGCTGCATCTGACAGCTCCCCATTTGTGCGGATCGCATTGCATTCTGGGCATTTCCACAGGCGGAAGCTCTTTCTTTCGGGCCGAACCTCAGCTAGGTACATGAGGTGGCCATCACTGGGACAACTGACGCGAGGGCTGATGTCCGGCTCGGTTGTCTCTGCGCCTTGCTTGCTGATGAAGTAACCTTGCGAGCTGTCGTAGCATACGAAGCAACCAGGCTTCCGGCAGGCGTACAGGAACGTTTCTACAGAATCGCTCCGGGACTTTAGGAGCATCTGAGTGTGATCCTCGTAGCAAAGTACGCGAAGGTCTTTCCTCGTACTGGTACCCTACCTTTCTTCTTCGCTTGCCGTTTCTATTTGCACTTAGTCCCGCTACCCCCTTGGACATGTACGCAATTTGTAGCCCACTAGCACCCCAGCGATCTGGTAAGTAGACGTATCTTAGCAATACGAAACAACTTAGATGCGCGAGGCGAAGGCCCGCTTCTACGAATCACCGTTCCGAGGAGTGGCAAAGTCCTAGACATTCTGTGCAGGTCTCGGCATGCATTTTCCACGCCTACCATACAAGGTCAATGAAGCAATCAAAAAATATACCTGAAATAATCTCTGCGGGGGATAAGGACTCCACGACGTCCGGCACCGATTTCCCATACTGTTGTAAGCGTGCCGGGTTGTAGCTGCACTGTTGCAATACGGGCCACGGAGCCCCTAAAAGCAAGAAATCTAGAATGGCGCGAGCCGTAAAACCGCACCTCGGCATCTCTCAGGAAACCGCGAGGATGAGCAGGGCGGCGTCATCGTGCCAGTTGGAGCGACTGAAATCCGCCAAAGCGTTAAGGCTTTTTTCTTGATTTCGGCCCGGTGATTCTCCGCGTCTCCGCAACTCAAGCGGCGGCGCCACCCAACGAGCCGTTGACCAGTCGACGGCCTATCCTTGGAACTGTAATCCGATACCAAAGCGTCCGTCTGGCAGCCGCTGGCAATAAACCACTCTAGCGAGGGTTCGTAGGTCCCTATCGAGTAATTTGACCCACAGTCGTTGGTTCAGCTCCCAGGCTCGTTGGGTCAAGATGCGCACACCGAGCGAGCAAACGTTTTCCGCAGTTGCTCGCTCCGTAGCGGAGGCGTCACGGAGGCTGGAGATCTGTACCGGGACCTCCAACCGGATTCGTTTCTCAAGTCTTCCAGACCGTTCAGGCATGGAAGAAATACCCTTCTAACTGGGGTTCTGTTCGGCGAGACTGGGCTTGACAGTACAGGACAGTTGCATGAACCCGATCTCATCCAGTGCTTCTTTTTTTCTGCCACGCATCAAACGCAAAGCGTCGCTGCGAAACAGCGCATGGGAATCCGCCTCCATGCGCAGACGCCGAAGTTAAGCGGATTGTTTACGAATTTAGAGTTTTCCTGCCGCTTGCGTAAGATGCTGCTGAACTTGTTTGATCCCATTGACATTCATGTGCATCCTCGACTCATAGATCCCCTCCGGCCCGACCGCAGAATATTTCGGCAACGCCGTTCGCACATGTGAAGCCGTACCCGTCCGGTCTTTGAGTTCAGCCAGCAGCATCCGCGCGTCTCCCAGGAACAGGTAGCGACGCGCGAAAACTCCAAGCTCGTCCAGGTCGTTTGGAAAACCTTTTCGCAACAGGCCCTTCCAAAGAGCAGAGGAAACGGGCAGCGGAGCGCGCCGGTGCTTCATTGCGAGCAGGACGACCCAGTCACCGAGCAACGGTGCGATCGTATTCCGCCATTCGAACTGACCTTTACCCCCGTCACGAAACATCGCTCGTTTCCTTGCATTGTCCGCCAAAGTGCTGCGGACAGTGATTTAGTGGACTGCCTGCGTTTGATGCGCCGCGAGCATGCAAATCCGCTGCAATTCCTCGTAGGTGAAGTACGTCTCTTCCTCGTTGCCCGCGCGTTCTATGCGACCTAATCCCGATTCCTTCGAGATACGGCTGAGCTCCGCTTCCGGTATGCCGAGCAGGAAGGAAGCTCTTGCCTGCGTGACATATTTCAGGACTTGGTTGTTCATAACCTCCCCCTATGCCGCCTCTATGGCCATGGCATCCTGTTCCACAGCCAGAATCATCGTCTTGTAATGCTCGTCTTGGACGCTGTCCATTTACATGAACCGCCACTAACATAAGTTCGGGCCGCCTCCGTTCCAGGTAAGACATAAGTTGGGGTGTGCAAGGTGGGGCCCTGTTCACGGAGGCGGCCCGCTCTCCTCTCTGCAACATAGCGTTTTGCTGAATGAATTCAATCAGGTGAATCACCCATTTGGGCCGAGTGAAATGACCGAGGAGTGTCTACAGACAAACCCTTTGGGGGTTACGTCAGGGCTGGATCAAACCGTGGCGAATGGCATAGCGAACCAGGCTTGCCGTTTCATGGATATCAAGCTTCTTCATGAGCCTCGCTCTGTGTGATTCGGCGGTCTTTACGCTGATCCCCAGTTGTGCGGCAACGTCCTTGGTCGACTTACCTTCGCCAACTAGTTGAAGAACTTGTCGCTCACGCCCTGAAAGAGGATCGGCCGAGGCGTACGTCTTGGACACATAAGCATCTACAACAGCGCGCGATATTTTGGGGCTAAGATATACGCATCCCCTGCATACTTCTCGTATCGCATGGACGAGGTCATCTGCCGCTTGGCTCTTCAGCACGTATCCTCTAACTCCGGCACGGAGAGCCTCAGTGACATACTGGTCTTCATCATGTTGCGTAAGAAGGATGACCTTGGTCTTTGGCGATGACTTTTTCAGTTCGCGAGCGGCGTCCATACCGTTCAAGACCGGCATGCTGATGTCGAGGATGGCTACCTCAGGTTGGACCTTCTCTGCGGAGCGCAGTGCTTCTTGTCCATCCGAGGCCTCGCATACAACCTGGCATCCTTGTTTTTCCAGCAATGCCTTCAGCCCCTGGCGGATCAGGGCGTGATCATCGGCAAGCAAAAGACGTGTGGGCATCGTATCGCGGGTAGGTTAAGAAATCCCTTCAAACGAGGCAATCGGGTAGTTTCCTCTATTCCCCTGCGGTAAAGACCTGATCAGTTGGGAAGCTGATGCGGAAGATGGTGTGGCAGTTGTTTCCTAGCCTACGGCAAGAGTTCCATTTTACAGGGGGCCACGGGAACAACGCCTGCAGCCTCCATCAAGATCCATCAAAAACGACAAAAAGGCATCGTCCAGGGGTGATGTAGAATTGCGATCGTCAAAAGAATTATGAAGAGCCGCGCGTACTGCCGAGGGCAGCATCTAGAAAGGGAAACATCGAAGATTTGCCGCTGTTAAAGAAATTGAAGCGGAACGGCTGCCGACGACACCGAGTTCACCCAGCAAATACAAAAAACCAACCTCGAATGGGACCATGACATGTCTAAGAATCTACACCAGCCAAACGACCGCAAGTTTTTCCGTTCAGGGCTGCACCAACCCACGGCGGACTGCGTAGCGCACGAGACTTGCTGTCTCGTGAATATCCAGCTTCTGCATGAGTCTCATGCGGTGAGATTCGGCCGTTTTCACGCTGATACCCAGGAGCGAGGCAGCATCCTTCGTCGATTTTCCTTCAGCAATCAACTGTAACACCTGTCGCTCCCGCATGGTCAACGGATCTGCAGGCCTATCCGATTTGGAGCGGTATGCCTCCACCACCGCGCGCGATATGCCCGGGCTTAGATAGAACTCTCCTCGAGAGACCTGTTGAATTGCATGCACCAGGTCGCTTGCGACCTGGTTCTTCAGGACGTAACCCTTCACGCCAGCTTCAAGCGCTTCGTGGATGTACTGCTCTTCCTCATGCTGCGTGAGGAGAATTGATTTCGTCTTCGGGCAGGAACGACGCAGTTCGCGAGCCGCTTCTATCCCGTTCAGTGTCGGCATGCTGATGTCCAGGACCGCTATGTCCGGATGGTGCGTCTCCGTTAGGCGGACCGCATCCTGCCCATCGGATGCTTCCGCCACAATCTGAAATTTCTCCCTCTCCAGCAATGATTTCAGGCCCTGACGCACCAGCACGTGGTCATCCGCCAGCACAATGCGAATTGGCATGTTCATCCTCCAATGGAACTCGTATGAAAACCTCCGCCCCGTGCCCTGGGCGGGATTCGATCCGCAGTGTTCCGCCGATTGCGCTCAATCGCTCCTGCATCGCGATTAATCCTAGCCCCTCCCGGTGCGCCGTCGCTTGGACCTGGCTGGGGTCGAACCCCCTGCCGTCGTCGCGGATCGCACAACACAACGCAAGTTTTTCTCTCCACGCGCGGATCCACAAATTCTTCGCCTTTGCATGTTTGACGGCGTTGGTTAGCGCTTCTTGAACAATGCGGTAGAGTGTCGTCTCAATAGTGCGGGGCAACCGTCCGGAAACAGTTGCATCGATGTGGATTGGCAGATCGGCACGTTTCGAAATTCCCTCCGCTAGAAAACGGATCGCAGGGATCCAACCGAGGTCATCGAGAATCGTTGGCCGGAGTTCGTGGGAATATCGTCGCAGATGTTTTTCCACTTGATTAAGCAATTCTTTAATTTGCGTGACCTGCGCCAGCAGTGGTTCCGGCAATTCTTGAGCCACTTCGGCCAGACCGCATCCTGAAATCCCCGGTGGGCCATCTCGTAAGGAGACAGGCATTCCGCAAAAAAATCGCCGCCCGCCCGAAGCAAATCTTCCCGGCGTTTTTCGTCTTTCTCCTCCCGAATCAATCCTTGCAGGGTTTGATGGTGCAGGGAAGCGATCTCCACCAGACTCTTCCGCTCGGTGAAAGCTCGGCGCCCCAACTCATAGGCCCTGCCCAGCGCGGCTTCGCCAGTGCCTGCCCCGTATTCACGCAACAAAGAGGCGTACTCGTCTTCAAAACTCGCTTGCGCCTTCGGCTTGCGTCCGGTGGCCATCTTCATGACCGAATTCCCGTCAATCGTGCGACTAATATGAGCGCGTCGTCATTTCCGATCCGGTGTCGCTGGAGAATTCTCTCCGCTGTTCTTTGCGCATCTCCAAAAGCGGAGAGGGTTTCAGCAAAATCGCGGCTAATACCATCCGTGGCAAAAAACAGCGTGTCTCCCTTGGCTATCGGAAGCACCGTGGCCTGCAGGGGAGGCAATCGCGAACCCACGACGCCCGCACGCAGGAGAAGCGTCTCTTGCGGATTTCCTTTTTTCGCGTTGGCGCGCATTAAAACTCCTTGAACATTCCCGACTCCGAGCCAGCTCATCATGCCATGTACCGGGTCAATAGAAGCAACGCTCAAAACAACGCCGCGAGTTGACCGGAGTTTCTCGTGGCACTGCTCCACGAGAGAGATGATTGGTTCGTCGACACCAGCCTTGAGAATGGAAGCTGCCCCTTTCGCAGCGTCGGCAGCTTCCTCGCCGTGGCCGATGCCGTCAATGGCAGCAATGAGCACTCCGTTCTGGTTGAAGCAGACAAGGTGGTCATCGCCCGACTCACCCTGGCCGGGAAGAGCGAACTTGGCAACACCATATTCCACAACCGGCTCTCTTATGGTCTCCATTTCTTCACCGCCACCGTTGTTCCTCGGCCGGGTTGGGAGGTGATTTCAAATTCGTCCATCAAGCGCCGCACGCCCGGCAGTCCCAGCCCGAGACTTCCGGAAGTGGAAAAGCCATCTCGCAGCGCCTGACGAACATCAGGGATCCCGGGACCCTCATCGCTAGCGACGACCGAAATGCCCTGACGGTTCAAGCCATTGACTGCCTTCAGCGTGATGCGGCCTTTCCCGGCATAGACCACGATGTTGCGGGCTAGTTCCGAAATTGCCGTGGCAATGAGCGTGGCATCCCCTGAGGAGAACCCGAGTTCTATGGCCTTAGCCCGGCCCTTTTGCCGGGCTAAGACGATATCCTGGTCCGAGTTGATCGCCACCCCGATCTCTGGAGCCGCTGTCATGGCTCTTTCTTAGCGTGTGCTCTTGAATTTTTGGTTCAAGTACGCCAGCCCTTCTTCCAGGTCTAGCGCCGTAGCAACGTCTTCAAGCGTCAATCCAAGTTGCACCATCGCAAAGGCCACTTCCGGCTGAATCCCGACGATAACCGTTACCGCGCCGCGCAGCCGGATCATATGAGCGATTTCTCGAAGTGTCCGCGATGCAAACGAGTCCAGCACGTCCATCGCTGTGACATCCACGATGACCCCGCGCGAGCGCAGCTTCACCACCTGCTGCACCAGCCCCCTGCGGAGTTGGTTGAGGTCCGCGTCCGAGAGGGCCGCCTGAAACGTGGCGATGAGATACTCCCCCTGTTTGAGAATAGGGACTTCCAAGTTGCCCCTCTTTCGGATCGTTTACTGTGGTTCCGCCAGTGCCGCCACTTTGTATCCCAACAGTCTTTCGGCCTGCTCAATCCCGCCTTGCAGGTCCCCCACCGTATTCATCTTGCCCAGGTCGACGCCGATAGTCACCAGCGTCTGCGCGATTTCGGGGGAAAGGCCGGTTACGATGACTGTGGCGCCCAGCAATCGTGAAGCTTCAACCGTTTGCACCAAGTGGTTCGCGACGGTAACGTCCATGGCCGCCACGCCCGTGATGTCGATGACCACGACCTTGGCTCGGTTTGTGCGGATTCCGCGCAGGAGTTGTTCCGTCAATTGCCGGGCGCGCTGCGGATCGATGACGCCGATTATCGGAAGAATCAGAAGTCGCTCGCGAACCTGCAGCACGGGCGTGGAGAGTTCCCGGATTGCTTCCTGCTGCTGGCGGATGACGCGCTCGCGCTCTTGCACGAAGCCGACTGCGACCGTGTTTGCGATGCGGTTTGCCGCTGGCTCGTAGGCATCCAGGATGCGATTCAATTTTTTGAAATCCGTCTGGTACTTCGCGAAGAGGGAACGCGCAAGGACGTCACGCAACAACAGCACAATCCCTATGACTTCGTGGGTTTCGACGCCTCGTGGAATGATGCGTTCCGAAAGATTCCGCGCGTAAGCTTGCAGTGCTTCGAATGCTTCGGTTTCGAGAGCCTCAACGTAACTGTCGTACACCGAGGTCGCTTCCGTGAAGATCTCTTCTTTGGTCATTGCGGTGAGCAGCCGCGTCTCCGAGATGCGCGCCACCCATTCCTCGCGAAGTTGCGTTCGGTTCTGCCGGAGGTGCGCGACAAGCTCTCGCAGAAGTTCTGACGGCGCTTCGCTGCGCCCTAATTCCACGTTCTGGTTCGGGAGTGCCATTGTCTCTCTGGGCGTTTCGTTTCTTTTCGTCATGATCATTATTCTCCTCGCAGTGGAGGGCCCGGCTCCGGCCCGTTGCGTCGCTTGATTACACAGGGAACCCTATAGCTGATACCATCGAAAACCTGCCCCCTCAAGCAAGTAAACCCCTTAATGAGCCTCAGGTAAAGACCTTAGTTGCAGGTAAAATCCCACCATTGGCAGCCCAATTGGAGAACATGGGCTCCCGCCACAACCTGCTTGACTTCCAAAAGCGATAGCGGCACCATCCTCATCGCCCATGGGCAAGCGTATCTTCCGCTGCGAAATCTTGAGCCATTTGTGCTGCCAGATTGGCTTTGATATA
>WNFI01455759.1_pt1 | contig 12979 bp, 11 predicted proteins | sample 5400471 | NCBI WGS metagenome assembly WNFI01 (sample SAMN13153348, study PRJNA577476) | soil metagenome | isolation source: 100 cm saprolite on Douglas fir-dominated hillslope | place: USA:California | collected 2013-09-17
TCATGTTCTCGTTCGGCGATGCGCTGGGAAAGTTCATGGTCGCGACTTATTCGGTCGGACAATTGCTGTGGCTGCGCGCCTGCGCGGCGCTGCTCGTGTTGCTGCCGATGATCTGGCGGCACCGCGCCGCGTTCATGCACCTCGAACGGCCGTGGCTGCAACTGCTCCGGGTGATGCTCTCCACCCTCGACGTCGCGGCTTTTTTTCTTGCCACCGTCTATCTGCCGCTCGCCGACGTCATCACTTATTATCTGGCTTCGCCGATTTTCGTCACTGCGCTGGCGCCGGTCGTGCTGCGCGAGCACGTCGGCTGGCGGCGCTGGAGCGCGGTTCTGATCGGCTTCTGCGGCGTGCTGATCGCGCTGCGGCCGTCGTCGCAAACGGTAAGTTGGCCCGCCCTCATCGCGCTCGGCGGCAGCCTGTCGTTCGCGCTATTGATGCTGATCACCCGCTCGTTGCGCGCGACACCCGATATCGTGCTGGCGTCCTCGCAATTCATGGGCTCGTTTACACTCGGCGCGCTGATATCGCCATTTGGCTGGGTCACGCCCGGCATCAGCAGCCTGGGCCTGTTCGCCGCAGCCGGGTGCATTTCGGCGGCGGCGCTATTGTGCGTCAATCGCTCGCTGAAGCTCGCGCCCGCAAGCGTGGTGGTGCCGTACCAATATTCGATGATCGTCTGGGCGGTGATGTTCGGCTATGTCGTGTTCGGCGACGTGCCATCCCTCGGGACAGTCGCGGGCGCGGCGATCATCATCGGCGCCGGGCTTTACATTTTCCTGCGCGAACGGGAATTGGGGCGCGACGATACGGTGGTTAGCCCGCCGGTGTAGGGCGCGCGGCAATACCCTCGTCGTCCCGGCCGAGCCAACGGGTCCGGCCTTCGGCCGGCCCGATGACAGGCTCCGCGCGAGCCGGGACCCATAACCACCAATGTTCGATTTTGCATCGAGCTGGAGCAGCTACTTACCGTAACAACAAACATCGGTGGTTATGGGTCCCCGCTTTCGCGGAACGACAATTTGTTATTGCTGCAATCACCGCGCGCGCCGCGTTGAATTGTTCCAGTTCTTCAGCGACGACCACACGCTGCGCGAAAGCCGGAAACGGTCGACCGGCGTCGACGATCCCAGCGCCTCGAAGCGATGCAGCTCGACGCCGCTCCACTGAAAACCGCATTTCTCCAGAATGTTGCGCGAAGACGGATTTGTGACCCGCGCGCCGGCGATCAGGTGCTCGATATCGAATTCCTCGAAGGTGAAATCGATCGCCGCCCGCGCCGCTTCGGTGCCAAAACCCTGGCCCCAATATTCGACGCCAAGCCAATAGCCAAGCTCCGGCGCGTCCGGTTCGCGCCAGTCGATGCCGACCATGCCGATCGGCGTGTGATTGTTTTCGATCAGGAACACGGTTTCGGGACGATCATTCGCCGTCGCGCGGACGAACTCGATTGCATGGTCCGGTGAATAGGGATGCGGCAGGCGGCGGGTATTTTCCGCAATGCGGCGGTCGTTGGCGAGGCGCGCGATCGCTTTTACGTCCGCGAGCGTCGGCCGGCGCAGTATCAGCCGTTCGGTCTCGAGGACGCAGCTACTCGCCTCGCGCAATCTCGGGGTCGGGATATCCTGCAGCATGTCGGGCTCCTGCCTGCGAAAACAACTAAAAAAGGGAGGCCGGTTTCCCGCCTCCCCATTTGAAGCCCTTTTGAGCTCCGCCGGTTCAACAGGACCCGGCGGACTCATTTTGTCCACCGTTTACTCGGCCGCGGCATCCGTCATCGGAAGGACCGATACGAACGTGCGGCCGTCGGCTTTTGCACGAAACACGACATGGCCTTCGATCTTGGCGAACAGGGTATGATCGGTACCCATGCCGACATTAAGGCCGGGATGCCAGGTGGTGCCGCGCTGACGCGCAATGATGTTGCCGGGGATCACGTGCTCGCCGCCATAGGTCTTGATTCCGAGGCGCTTGCCCGCCGAATCACGTCCGTTACGCGATGAACCGCCTGCTTTTTTGTGAGCCATAGCCCGTCTCCAAACTTATTCGTATCTCTAGATCAATTCCTTGACGGAATCATTTCACTTTTTATCACGCTTCAATTTTTATCGATGTGCTTCACTTCTTGTCCGTTTTGCCCTTTGCGGCGGCCTTCTTTGCCGGCGCCTTCTTGGCATCGGGCTTGGCGCGGGGCTTCGCAGCCGCTTTCGCCGGTTTTTTGGCAGCCGCCTTCTTGGCGGATGCTTTTTTCTTCGCGGTCTTCTTCGGCGCCTCGGCCTCGTCGCCCTCGGCGGGTGCCGCCGCGACCGGCTTTTCCTTTTTCGGCCGCGGGCCGACCGTCGGCTGTTTGTTATCGGTCAGGATCTCGGTGACGCGCAGCACCGTGATCTCGTCGCGATAGCCGCGCTTGCGGCGCGAATTCTTGCGGCGGCGCTTCTTGAACGCGATGATCTTCGGGCCGCGCTTGTGCTGCAGCACCTCGGCCGCCACCGAAGCGCCTGCGACCGTGGGCGCGCCAAGCACCGGCTGATCGCCGCCGAGCAAGAGAACTTCGCCAAGCTGCACGATCGATCCGACATCGCCGGCGATCTTGCCTATCTCGAGCACATCATCCGGAACGACGCGGTATTGCCGGCCGCCGGTTTTGATGACTGCGAACATCGTTTGATTCGGGGCCCCTAAGTCAAGGCAACGCGGCGCAAAAGTACGCCAAATATAAGGGATTTAGCACATTTTTGGCAGGCCGGCCTTGTGTTGGAATTGGGTGGTCCCGCCCGTGAAACCAACGGGTTTCCGCGCCGTTGTACCCACGGCTTCCGACTGGGCAAGGGCAAAATGGCCGAAGACACAGTGGTGACGACCTCGGGCATCGGCAGGCACGGCGCCACCGTCCTGCCGTCGGTATGCGTCGACAGCTATAATATCGAACTGAAGGACGACGAGGGGTTCCTCGGCGACCGCGCCAGCAAAGGCGCGTTCCGCAAGATTCTGGACAGCTTACGCAAGCCCTTGAAGAAAAACGGCGAGGATCCGCTCGGCGACAAATCCGCCGAGGCGATCGGCAAGAGCGCGCTCGACGAGGCGCTGCTGGGCGACGACGTCGCCGCCGCCGCGCTGGTGCACAGCGCGATCGAGGAATTCGCGAACGAGCTGGCGTATGTGACGCAGCGATTTCTCAAGACCAAGGCCTGGGCCGACACCGAACGCATCGTGATCGGCGGCGGCCTCCGCGAGAGCCGGGTCGGCGAGCTTGCGATTGCGCGCACCGATATCATTCTGAAAGCCGAGGACTTCAAGGTCGATCTGCTGCCGATTCGCTATCACCCCGATGACGCCGGCCTGATCGGCTGCCTGCACCTGGCGCCGTCATGGATTTTCGAAGGCCAGGACGCCATCCTCGCGGTCGATATCGGCGGCACCAATATCCGCTGCGGTGTCGTCGAGGCCCGCTTGAAAAAGGCACCCGATCTGTCGAAGGCGTGCGTGTGGAAATCCGAGCTCTGGCGCCATGCCGATGATGAGCCGACGCGAGAGGGCGCGGTAAAACGGCTGGTGAAAATGCTGAAGGAGCTGATTTCTGCGGCCGAGACCGAAGGCTTGAAGCTGGCGCCGTTCATCGGCATCGCCTGTCCCGGCGTGATCAACGAGGACGGCACGATCGAGAAAGGCGCGCAGAACCTGCCGGGCAATTGGCAGAGCAGCAAATTCAACCTGCCGGCGAGCCTGATCGAGGCGATCCCGCGGATCGGCGATCACGACACTGCGGTTCTGATGCACAATGACGCCGTGGTGCAGGGCCTCTCCGAAGTGCCGTTCATGCAGGACGTGCTGCACTGGGGCGTGCTGACCATCGGTACCGGTTTGGGCAACGCGCGCTTCACCAACCGCAGGAAGGACAAGGAGAAGGGCAAGAACGGCGATAAAGGCAAGAACGGCAAGGAAGAGAAGAAGAAGGATTGAGGCGAGTCGCCATCAGGTAACCTTGACCGGTTAGGTTAAAACACGGATCGCGTTGCCGATTTGGAGCGGATCGCTACGGTCAATTCGTCGCTCAGGCTGACCGGCGAAGCCGTACTTCCCGGCCACAATTTCAATGACGCGACACGGGACCGCCGGTTTTTGTCGCGTCTGGCGGTCCCACTCTTATTGTACATTGGGGTGACCTCGCGAAGCGGGAATTTCTCGCCTCCAGCGCCTTGTCTGGCCCACCGTCCTCGCCTAGAACTCGGCCCAACCGCGGGGCGCGCGAAGCCGCTCCTTTTCGGCGCCTGGAGAGGTGGCAGAGTGGTTGAATGCACCGCACTCGAAATGCGGCATAGGTGCAAGCCTATCGGGGGTTCGAATCCCTCCCTCTCCGCCAGTGCCTGGGTGATCCGGTTACCCTTCGACAGCGGCCCTCGATCAATCCCTGGATCTACGTGATGGGCCCCAATTGCTGCCGTCGCCAATTTGGCCCCTCGAAAGCGCTCTATAAGGAGATTAGGTCCTTCCGGACCAGGCGGCAGCGGACGTTGGCTTCAGATCAGTCGGGGCCGGCTGTGCAGCGAAGCTCAATCATCGATCATCGATCACCGTTCAAAAACGTACAAAGTTCGTCGACGTATCGTCCCCACGCCGTTTCATGGGACAGTGGAATATGATTGCGGCTATCGATCTCGACAAAGCGAGCGCGCGGAATCCCGCGTGCCAGCATGAGTCCGAATTCAATCGGATGGGCCACATCGCCTCGGCTGTGCAACACGAGGGTCGGGGCGGAGAGCTGCGGCAGCAGCGCCGTGATGTCCAGGTCTCCGATGGCCCGCAGAATGCCGATCGCATTGTCCGGCGATGTCGACATGCGCTGCAGTTCGTCGAACGCCACCATCTGATCAGGCGTCGCAGCGGGCCACATCCGAAGATTGTATACCTGCCGGAACGCAGGATTATCCTGCCCCCAACCATGTTTGATGAGCGTGAAGATCGCTTCGCGCGTGTCGATCTCTTCCGCGCTGCCGCGCTTTCGCCAGCCAAGCGCAAAGCCGCCGGAGAGAGCAAGGCGTGAAACGCGTTCAGGGTGACGCGCCGCATAGGCAATCGACACCGCCGCCCCCTGCGATATTCCGAGAAGGGCAAAGCGCTCTAGTCCCAACGAATCCACCACGGTTTCAAGATCGCTCACGAATCCGTCGAAGGAGATTTGCGGCACGTCCCAATCCGACAGGCCGCACCCGCGTGGATCGTATCGAACGAGCTGGAACTCGGATGAAAGGCGAGAAAACAGCGGAGACCAGAGCGGACTTTGCCAATCGCGCTCGACGTTAGTGAGCCATGTGCCTGTCTTGACAACCGGTAATCCTTTTCCGCTGATAGCGACAGCCAGATTCACGCCATCTGGCGTTCGGCAAAACGTCACTTGTTGAGAGGGCACGGCAGGACGTTTGATTGCCGTGGCGCTGCTGTCCTGAATCAACTCGCCGACAAAGCGAAACCCGCGGCGTGGCAAAGTCCGAATGTAGGTCTGCGTCTTGCCCGTATCGCCGACGGCCTGACGCACGGCGTTAATGCGGCTGCTGAGCGTCGCGTCGGAAACGATCCGTCCGCGCCAGACCTCCTTTACGATTTCGTCTTTGCCAACGGGGCGTTCCCGGTGCGCAATCAGATAGGCCAGCAGGTCAAAGACCTGGGGCTCGACATGAACCGGACTGCGGCTCCGTCGCAATTCGCGGCCTTCGATGTCAAGCTCGCAATCACCGAAACGGACGATCATATGCGGTCCAGAGCCCCCAACACGGCACAATGGTTGCGATGTTAGCACTTTTTGGCCGCACCGCGGGTCCGCCCGACCCGTACAAAATCAAGCCTTTCTGAAAGAGAAATCCAGAATCTCTGAAAGCCGGCGCTCGCCATCTCGGTCATATTAGCGGCGCGAAATTGTGGCAACCGACATGCGATCAGACGTCGAGTTTCAGTCGTTGGGAGCCCCCCTTCGCGGGTGGCTTTTTCACCCCCCGGCACGCCGCGCCCCTGCCGTTGTCATGGCGCACGGGTTCAGCGCCACCCGCTCCATGACAATCGACAAATATGCCGAGGCGTTCTGCGCGAACGGATTTGCTGTTCTGCTTTACGATCACCGCGGGTTTGGTGCGAGTGGCGGCGAGCCGCGGCTTGAGGTCAATCCCTGGACGCAAACGCGCGGTTACCTCGATGCCGTCGAATTTGTTTCGAGGGCCGACGGGATCGATCCGGACCGTATTGCCATTTGGGGCGACAGTCTGAGCGGCGGCGGCGCCTGCGTTGCCGCGGCAATAGATCCGCGTATTCGCGCGGTGGTCGTTCAGGTCCCCGCCTTTGGTGAAAAGACGCCGCCGCCTGACGGAGATGGTCGGCGCTTCGAAATGTTGCGCAAGGCAGCCTTGTCGCCCAACGTCCTGAACTATGGGCGGCCGACGTTGGGTCCCGTTCCCGTGGTGTCCGCCGACCAGGTGCGGCAGCCGTCTGCCCAGAAGCCGCTCTCTGCCTTCCGCTGGTTTATCGAATATGGCGGCCGCTTCGGCAGCGGATGGGCGAACGACGTCACCATCGCCCTCGGTGAAACTCCCATACCCTGGCAGCCGGGACTATGCGGTCCGCATATCGACGTGCCGGTGTTGATGATCGTCTCGCCGGAGGACGAGATGGTGCGCGCGAACCCTTCCGTTGCGCGGGCTGTCTTTGAATCGCTGAAAGGTCCGAAGGAGTGGCATGCGATTGCCGGAGGGCATTTCGGACTGCTCTACCATCCGAGTGAAATCTTCGACGAGGCGCAGCAAGCACAGGTGTCATTCCTGAGCTGCTGGCTAGGCAATGATATTCGGGCCGAAACGCATATGCGGTTAGCAGCGGAGATTTTCAAATGACAGACTTTACTTGGGATATTTCTTTCCAACTTACCGGAACGTTCTTGAACACCAGCTTACAGCAGACACCCAACGTGACGGCGACTGTCACCGGAACGATTGTGACGGATAGCGACAGCGGTATCCTTCAGCAGGCCGACTTCATTTCCTGGTCTTTCACCTACTCGGCACCTTCGGTCGGCTTTGCCGGGTCGGCGTCTGGAGATCAATCTGTCTTGGGTTTCACAGGAAATGTGTTCAGCGCGTCCGGAGACACGCTATCGTACGTCTTTGATCCTGTTACCAGCGCCCCCCGCGCTTTTTTTACTGACGGCACCTCGCAGGTGGCATTCGGTATAGATCTGGCGTTCCATGATTTTGTACAGGGGGATATCCAGCTCCAGGATATCTTTTTCAACAAGCTTGACGCAACGGTCACGCAACCATTTCAGATCGGCGCGGAAGTCGTCGCCACGCTCGCTGACGTCAGCGTCGTCGGCACCAGCGAAATCAAAATCGATCTAAGCACGATCTTCAATGTCGCCGGCAACGTCACGATCAGCGACAACGACCAGCTGGTCTCAATCGATCTGAGCCATCTCTTGAGCGTCGGCGGCAATTTCACGCTCACCGACAACGGCGCGCTGCTGACGATTACGTTGCCAGGTCTGACCAGCGTTGGAGGGAATTTCATTGTCACTGGTAACACTGCTTTGACCAGCATTTCCGCCGGTAATCTCACCACGGTTAACGGCAGCCTCGATATCACGAATTCAGGAACGGCTGATCTGAGCAGCCTCACCACGGTCAACGGGAGTCTCGATCTCACCAATTCAGGCACGGCTGATCTGAGTAGCCTCACGACTGTCAACGGAAGTCTCGATGTCACCGATTCAGGCACTGCCGATCTGGGCAGCCTGACTACCGCCAACGGTAGCCTCAACATCACGAATTCAGGCACGGCTGATCTGAGTAGTCTCACCACCTTCAACGGCAGCCTCGATATCACGATATCACGAATTCAGGCACGGCTGATCTGAGTACAGTCACTTCCGTCAACGGCAGCCTCAATATCAGCGACAATCCAACCACAATCACCATCGACCTGAGCGCGCTGCTTCAGGCGGGTGCCATCATCATCTCCGACAACGGCGTCATCACACTCAACTTCGGCGCGCTGGTGACCGCCGGCGGGGACGTTTCGATTACCGACAACACGCATCTTCTAACAGTCGATCTGCCAAATCTCACCACAGTGAACGGCAACCTCGACATTTCCGACAGTACCTCGGCGACCAGTGTCAATCTCGGTAGCCTCAGCACGGTCGGTGGCAACGTCGATGTTTCCGGCGATCCGTCTGCGACCAGTGTCAATCTCGGTAGCCTCAGCACGGTCGGTGGCAACGTCGATGTTTCCGGCGATCCGTCAGCGACCAGTGTCAATCTCGGTAGCCTCAGCACGGTCACTGGCAACGTCGATGTTTCCGACGATACTTCGGCGACCACTATTGATCTTGGCAGCCTGAGCACCGCCACCGGCGACGTCACCGTCACCAGCGGCGCCGACGCCACACTCGACGCCAGCGCCCTCGGTCCCGGCGGCGGCACTGTGAAGCTCATCGGCGATAACCTCACCACCAGCATCACGCTCGGCAGCCTCGATCATCTCGGCGGCACCCTCACCGTCTCCAGCGCCGACGGCGTCACGCTGACCAGCCACGCGGGCTTGACCGAACTCGACATCGCCGGCACCGCGCACGACGATGTGCTCATTGGCAGCGCGACGGCCGCGAACGTGATCAACGCCGGCGCCGGCAACGACATGATGAGCGGCGGCGCGGCCGACGACAGCTTCGTGTTCGACTTTTCCGTCACCCGGAACACCGAATTTCACCACGATTTTGTCAGCCTCGCGAACATCACCTCAGTGGCGATCGGCGGTTCGATCTATTTCAAGCCGGCGCCCATCGCCTCGATCACCGCATGGAAGGTTTGGGACAACGCCCTCACCACTTACGCCAACAGCCAAGCGGATAATACCGGGGGCGACCAATTTACCGCTTTTACCAACAGCAATCCCGTCGCCAAGAACGAGGGCACGATTAAGCTGATCGATGGCTATTTCCATGATTACTACGCCACTGTTCTTGCCGGCAGCGGCTTCGATACCATCACCAATTTCGCCAACCACGCTTTATCCAGCACGAACAGCGGGGGCGGCAATGACGGTCTCCTGTTCAATGGTTTAAGCGGCGATCAGGCGGCGCTCAACTACTGGGGCAACTGGCTCAGCAGCACGACCGCGAACGGCAACACGACCATTGACTTCCACGATGTCGCTCACAACGGAGCCGACATTGCGTCGATTACGCTTACCGGCGTAACGACGGATGTGGCAACGCTGGTCCACGACGGGATTGTGAAGTTCGGCACATCGACCGTCAGCGATTGGCACGTGTGACTTCAGCCGAGGGCCATGTCGGCGTTGGAAGAAGTTCGCATCATGGGGTCGAAAGGCGCGCTCCTGCGCACGCTCGTCGCTGCGTCCAGCGCAAAAAAGGCAGGTTTTGGAATGCCTAGTTTTGTACCGAAATTCGAACGTGTGAGTCGCTCGATGGATTTTCGTCGATGACAAGCCATTGGCGGAAAAGGTTGTTGTCGGGGACGAAACCCCATTTTCCGGCTGTGGCTCGAACGGTGGGTTTTGCTCTAAGAAGGTCGAAAATGCATTGTTTTTCAATGGGAGTTGACTGACTCCCTCTCCGCCACATCAGCTCTTTTGTCCGAACCGGAGACATAGGTAACAGATTGTGTCCAGCCCGGAGACATAGGTAACAGGTCATACCCAAAGACATGGGTGACAACCTCGGGCCGAACGGGTTGTCGAGGGGTTGCAAGGTTTATTGCCTTGCCCGTCCATTGCGCCTACAAGCCGGGCTTCAACGAAAAGGACAAGCGATGGCCCACAATTTCGCGATCAATGATGACGTCCATCACCAGCTGCAGGGGCCGCAGGGTCGCGCCGTCACCAAGCAGCGCAGCGTCTATACCATCGTCACCTGCCTGCCGATCGAGGCGGACGGACGCCCGCGCTACCGCATCAAAAGCAAGACCGAGAATGTCGAGCGCGTGGTGACCGAGGAACAGATTAGCCGGCTGTATTGATCCGGCCGACGTTCGCTTTGTGCGTCCTGATTGCATGTACCGGGGCAAGTTGCCCGGCTTGCCTTATCGCTTGCTATATCAGACGTAGCGGCGTAAACGCTTCTCATTCGAATAATCGATTTGCCTTGTTGATCGCGCCGAACCGGCTCTACTCCCCAAGACATCGCTGAAATCGGATCAAGCCCGCGCGAAGGTCGTGCGGGCATTCATTCGAATCGAAGGTCGACAGCATGCGCGGCAAGACCAGCGCGGAAAACCTTCGCGCTATGTGACACAAGCCGATCCGAGATTTCCGCGGATGTACCGGGATCTTCGGATCGACGAGGCTCCATTAGCGACATGAGTTCAAAGCCCGCCGGTCAAACCGGCGGGCTTTTAATTCATTTGAAGCGGCTTGCCGCGGATCGCACAGTTGCGACGGCCTATCGCGCCTTGCCGTGTTCCTCGAGGCCGACCGCCTTGTAGTCGTAGGTCGGATAGAATTCAGTGCGATAGCTGCCCCAGGCCGTGGTCTCCAATACGCGGTTGAGTTCGCGAAGCCGCGAGGCCGGAAGCCGCAGCGTGACGACCTGTCCGATCCCCATCACGATGTACCAGCTTACGACTTCCATGCCCGGCGGCGGGAAGGCTTTGTAAAAGCCTTGCTTCTCGAGCTGCGCGTTGAGTTCGCTCAAGGGGCGCGACTGATCGTGCTTCAAGAACACGGTGAGCAGAATGCCGTTATCCGGTGTCGGCGCCGCGTTTTCGGCCGGCGCCGCCGTGGTCTGCGCGCCGGCGGCCGAAGGGAACGCCAGCATGCCGGCCAGCGCGATCATGCCCATCAGTGATCCAATTCTTCGAGCCATCGCCATCTCCTCTTTTGATCGTCCGATTGCATTTGCAGGATTATTGCGGACAGCGATCATCGCGGCGCCTGAAAGTTTGGATCGCCGCGATTGATATTCCCCGCAAATAAGCGAGTGGTTTGGCCAGAGAAAACTGCGGCCAGAGAAAACTGCGCCCTCATGCCCGGGTTCCCCCCGACTGCCAGGGAGGCGCAAAAAATTGATGGGCGACTTGTCCTGGCGCGCCAACCACAACTGTCATCCCCGGTATTCCAGAAGCGCTGGTCATCACTGGAATCCGCGGCGTATTGGGTGCCCGCCGCAGCCTGTCATCGGCTCGCCAAAGGCGGGACCCGGTGGCAGGCATGACGAATCAATCGCAAGTGTGAAGCACGTCACATTCGATGGCGGGGTTCGGCGCTATCCCTGCTGTCGGCAGGGCCCCTCTCCAGCAACGAGGACGGGACAATGAAAACGCGTCGGAAACTATATTGGTGGTTCAGGTTCGTCGTCTCAGGGCGGTTTCTCGAGAAATTCTTGAACTTGCGATACGACGCCTTCATCGCGAGAGCGTTGGGCGGTGGCGCAACGCGCTGGACCGGGCGACGCTCTTAAGCCGCCTTTTTGAGGCGCCGGATCCTCAGGCGCTGACGAGTTTCCGGCAATAGGCCGCGCCGCCGGTCAGGGCATCGCGTCCCTTCCACGCCAGATAGGTCAGGCGTCCGGACAGCGATTGATAGCTGCGCAGCCTGCGCGATCCCAGAACGTGGCCGACCTTTTCGGGAAACCGGCTCACCTCGGCTTCCACCATAACGCCGATCGCGTTCATCAGATCGTGGAGCCGCTTTCCCCAGTCGGATTCGTCGAGCGAATCGATGCGGACCCGCAATGCATATTCGGTGTCGTAAATATCTTTCAGCAGATTCCTGCAGTCGAGGACCCGGTTGTTCTTCAGCGCAACGCGTAACGCCAAGCGCTTGTCGTCCAGCCGGTCCAGCACCATCGAGACCACAAGCGCATAGCTCGTGGCCGCGATGTCCGCGGCTTCCTTGCCGGGCGCGGCCTTGGTGGCGAGGCGGATCAATTGCCAGGACGTCCGGAGCCGCTTGGCCACCAGCGCCAGCGCAAACGGAAGCGCGTCGGGATGATCTTTCCCGAACCCATCCAGCAATTTCGTTATTTTGACGACGCGCGCATCATCGAACTTTCTGATCGTGGCCGGGAGCGCTTCGTTGAATTTCGCCAGGGCATCGCGTGCGCGCAGCACGCACAACATCTTGGACAGGTCGTCATAGGCGGCGTGCGAAGCCGTATAGGTCGCGAGTTTGACGCGGGTTTGATCGGCGCCGTCCGCCGAGCCGAGCGTGTTCTCGAGATATTTGCCGACCTTGGTCTGGAACGCGGCGGCGACCCGCACGGCGCCGCGCTGATTGTCGGCGGCGATCAGCTCGTTGATCTCCTTGGCATAGTCGCGCGCCATCGCCGGTAGCAGATCCCGGCTGATCCATTCCCAGATCGGAGCCAGCGAACCACGCAGAATCCGTCCCGAATTGGCATGCTCCGGAGCGCCGTCGATCAGCAACGGCTCCAACGGCGCAAAAAAATACCGCGACGCATTGCCGGCACGAGCTTGAGTGGACTCATCGCTGCGGAATTCAGCGCGCAGGGTGGCCAGGAGCTCTTCGGAGCTGGGCAGTTCGGCGCCGCAGGCTTCCAGCCGCTCGAGCTCGGTCAAAAGACTGCCGCGCGCCAGCGGCGTCAGCTTCTTCAGATATTCCTGAATCCCATCGGCCTGTATCATTGCAGCGTAATTTTCCGCAGTTTGAACGATCGGCCCCTCGCGCGCACGCGAGGTCATGCGGGAATGCAACCATGAAAACGGTTTGTGCCGGATTAAGAAAATAGGCCGGTGCCCGTTAAATTACGGGCGTGCGCAGTCGCGTCCAAAATTTTTTAGTGGAAAATTAACCCTCGGAGAGGGTAGGCCCTTTAGACAAATTATATGTCACGGCAGCGGATGCTGACCTATTTCGCGCAGTGGCAAAAAAAGATGGGGCGATGAACTCCGTCAAGCCCGGCCATGACAAGCTTTGACGATCGGCCGCGCTCTCTTATTCTCTCTCACACCTCGCCCTT
>WNFI01641272.1_pt1 | contig 12979 bp, 10 predicted proteins | sample 5400471 | NCBI WGS metagenome assembly WNFI01 (sample SAMN13153348, study PRJNA577476) | soil metagenome | isolation source: 100 cm saprolite on Douglas fir-dominated hillslope | place: USA:California | collected 2013-09-17
CATGGACGACTTGCCGTTCGTCGCGCCCGTCTACCGGCGCGATCTCAAGATCGAAAACTACTTCATCGGTTACCTGAAGCATCCCTACGTCAGCTTCTACACCGGCCGCGGCTGCCGCTCGAAGTGCACCTTCTGCCTGTGGCCACAGACCGTCGGCGGCCACCGCTACCGGGTGCGCTCGGCCGAGAACGTCCTCGCGGAAGTACGCTGGATCAAGGAGAACATGCCGGAAGTGAAGGAGATCATGTTCGACGACGATACCTTCACCGATACTTCGAATTTGCCTCGCGTAGAGGCCATTGCGCGCGGCATGGGCGAACTCGGCATGACTTGGAGCTGCAACGCGAAGGCCAACGTGCCCTATAAAACTTTGAAGGTGATGAAGGACCACGGTCTGCGCCTGCTGCTGGTCGGCTACGAATCGGGCGACGATCAGATCCTGCTCAACATCAAGAAGGGGCTGCGCACCGATATCGCACGGCGCTTCACCGAAGACTGCCGCAAGCTCGGCATTATGATCCATGGCACTTTCATTCTCGGATTGCCGGGCGAGACCAGGGAAACCATCGAGAGCACCATCGAATTCGCCAAGGAGATCAATCCGCACACGATCCAGGTATCGCTGGCTGCGCCCTACCCCGGCACGACGTTGTACAAGCAGGCAGTCGAGAACGGTTGGCTGGAGGAAAATGATGCCGTCAATCTGGTCAACGACAAGGGCGTGCAGCTGGCCGCGATCAGCTATCCGCACCTGTCGAAAGAAGAGATATTTCACAGCATGGAAGTGTTCTACAAGCGCTTCTATTTCCGGCCCAGCAAGATCTGGGAGATCGTCAAGGAAATGCTGACGAGCTGGGACATGATGACGCGGCGTTTGCGTGAAGGGGTCGAGTTCTTCCGCTTCCTGCGGGCTCACGAGGCCTGAGGGAGCGTCGATTCCATGCCGTCCGTTCAAGCGCTCATGACCGTGGTCGGCTTCGTGTGTTTGGGCTCTGCCGGCAGGATTACCCGGAATTTCAGATCGTGTTCGGCGTGCGCGATGCGGGTGATCCCGCCTGCGCGGTGGTGAAGCGGCTGGCGGCGGAATTCCCGTCGGTACCGATCGAGCTCGTGATCAATCCGCAGCTTCACGGCAGCAATTTGAAAATCAGCAACTTGATCAACATGCTCCCGTACGCGCGTCATGACATCCTGGCAATGGCGGACAGCGATGCCTTCGTGAGTACCGACTATCTCGCCACCGTGACGGCACCGCTGCTGGATCAAGACGTTGGCCTCGTCACCTGCATTTACCGCGGCACGCCGACCAAGGGGATCTGGTCCCGTCTCGGGGCCATGTACATCAACGAATGGTATGTACCCTCGGTGCTGCTGGCGTGGCTCTTCGGTTACCAGGGCTATGTTTCGGGGCAAACCGTGTGCCTGCGGCGCGATACCCTGCGCGCGCTCGGCGGCTTGCAGGCGTTGGCGAATCATCTTGCCGACGACCATCGATTGGGCGAACTCGTTCGCGGGTTGGGGCTGCGGATCGTGTTGTCGCCCTACGTGGTGGACGGAGAGCATCACGAGCCGACTTTCGGTTCGCTTACCCGGCACGAGCTACGGTGGATGCGCACCATACGCGTGCTGCGCCCGCGCAGCTTTCGGTTGATCTTCATCAGTTTCAGTTTGCCTCTGGCAGTTCTTGGCCTCATCGCCGCGCTTTCAGAGTCGTCACTGTCGACGGCGGCATGGGTGCTTTTCGGCATCACGCTGCTGGCGCGGCTGGTGTTGCATTTAGTGCATCGGTTACGTGATGATCGGGCACTGGTAACGGATCTTTGGCTCCTGCCGGCGCGCGATGTGTTGATCTGCTGCGTCTGGTGCCGCAGCTTCTTTACCTCCCACGTGACGTGGCGCGGTAATGAGTTTGCCGTGGGCTCCGACGGCGTGATGCGCCCGCTGTCCTGAATACCAAGCCGTCCCGTCCCGGATTCATCGTGTGGGGGACTCGATGAAGAACGCGGCGTACATCGGTGGTCTGCTGGGGCTTGCCTTGTTAGTCACCCTTGTGGTTCGCGCGGATTTTTCCGCAATGCTGCACACCTTGGATTCGGGCGGCTGGCGGCTGCTCTGGCTGGTGCCGTATCGCGCGCTGTTCTTCTTCCTCTACGCCGCCGGCTGGCTCATCCTCCTTCGTCCGTACGATCCGACGCATCGCGCCGGACTGGGCTATGTATTTTGGGCCACTACCGTGCGCGATGCGGTCGACCGGCTGCTGCCGGTGGCCAGTGTCGGAGGCGGCGTGGTCGGGATTCGTCTGTTGCGCTGGCGCGGGCTGGCCGCAGCACCCATCGGTGCCACCGTGATCGTCGAGATGGTAATGACCATGGTCGTGGTGTACGTATTCACGGCAGTGGGTCTGGTGCTGCTGGCGGAGCTTAGCGCGACGGGCCAGGAATACCATCGTCTGCTGCTCGCGTTCCTGTTGAGCCTGCCGGTACCGGTGATGACCGTGCTGCTGCTGCGCTACGGTTCGGCCTTTGGGCGCTTGCAAAAATTCTTGGGTCCGTTGGTGGGCGAGAGCACGATGTCTGAACAAGCGGTGTCACTCGATCATGAGCTCCGCGCCTGTCTGCGGCGGGGGTGGAGTTTGCTCGTCGCGAGTACCTTGCAGTTCGCCGCGCTGGTCTTTGGCGCTTTCGAAATCTGGTTCGCCTTGCGCCTCTTTGAACACCCCGTCGGCTGGGGCACCGCCCTGGTGCTCGAAAGCATGACTCAGGCAGTGCGCCATTTGGCGTTCATCGTGCCGGCCGGAATCGGTGTGCAAGAAGCCGGCTTGGTCCTATTCGGGCACGCGCTCGGCATCGGCAGCGAATTGGCGCTGGCCGTCTCCATGGCCAAGCGGATACGCGAAGTGCTATGCGGTCTGCCGGCGCTGATATCCTGGCAATGGGCGGAGGGTCGGCGACTCCAAGGGTCGATGCGCAATGCATCCCAATAGTTCAATCATTCGACTGCCGTGGAGCGTACAGCGCAGGCTGGACGCCGCCGCCTGCGCCCTCTTGAATCCGCGGAATGGCCGGGCGATCGATTTCACTCGGCCGCTGGGAGAAGCGGCGTTGTACCCGGCAGACTCCCTGTCGTGGCGTATCTTCAAGAACCCCGTCGCGCTTCTCATCGGCGGGATCGCCGCCGTCATTCTTGAATTGGCAGACCCCGCCGTACGTACCGGAGTGTGGGAACACTCCTCGTTTCGCAAGGATCCCATGGGCCGCCTGCAGCGAACAGGGCTCGCGGCCATGATAACCGTGTATGGCGCGCGCAGCATTGCCGAACCGATGATTGCGCGCGTGGTGCGAATGCACGCCAAAGTCGCCGGAGAGACCCCTGCCGGCGTGCCTTATTCTGCAGGCGACGCGCAGCTGCTGGCCTGGGTGCAGGCTACCGCCGCGTTCGGATTTGCGGAAGCGTACAGCCGCTATGTCGATCCGCTCAGCGACGAAGAATTCGACACGTTGTATGGTGAGGGAGCGCCGGTCTCCCAGCTTTATGGCGCGCTCGGCACCCCGCAGTCCGATGCGCAACGCCGGGCTCTGTTCGATTCCATGCGAGGCCGATTGGAGCCATCCGCCGTCATATTCCAATTCCTCGAGATCATGCGTGAAACGCCGGCCTTTCCACGCCCCCTCCTCTGGATGCAGCGAATGCTGGTACGGGCCGCCGTGGACATCATTCCCGACTGGATACGCGAGTGTCTCGGTCTCAGTGAATATTACGGCCTGCGTCCGCGCGAAAGGTGGATCGTCAAACTGGCCGGGGGGATGTCGGACAGGATCGTGCTGGCAGAAAGCCCCGCCGCGCAATCCTGCCTTCGGCTCGGCCTGCCGGTCACCCATCTTTACGCGTAGGAGCCAATCGATCGCGTTCACGCCGCGGCTTGATCCCGCCTACTGCTTGAGTTCGATAAGAATGGCTTCCACATCGTCGAGTGCTTCATCCGTATGCGTGACCGGCGGCCGCAATAGCGCCTCGCCCGGCTTAGCGCTGCGCTCTCCGCCAATTCGGCGCCTCGTAAAACGGCGCATCCTCGGGCGGAGCCATGTCACGGCCCAGAATGTGATCCGCCGCCTTCTCGGCCAGCATGATGGTGGGTGCGTTGAGATTGCCCGTGGTTACCGACGGCATGATGGACGAATCCACCACGCGCAAGCCCTCGAGCCCATGGACGCGGGTGTCCGGATCAACCACCGCCAGGGGGTCTTGCGGGCTCCCCATCTTGCACGAGCACGACGGGTGATAAGCGCTCTCGACCTTGGCGCGGATGAAGGCATCGATCTCCTCGTCGCTCTGCACTTCGGCGCCCGGTTGAATTTCCCGGCCGCGATATCGATCGAACGCGGGTTGAGCGAAGATCTCCCGTGTCAAACGCACGCAGGCACGCATCTCGGTCCAGTCGTCCGGTTCGCTCAAGTAGTTGAACAGGATGCGCGGCTTGTCGAGGGGGTTGGCCGACGCCAGCCGCACCCAGCCGCGGCTCTTGCTGCGCATCGGGCCCACGTGCGCTTGAAAGCCGTGCTCCTGCGCCAGGGTTGAGCCGTCATAAGCCACGGCCATGGGCAGAAAGTGATACTGGATGTCGGGATACGGCACTCCTGGGCGGCTGCGGACGAAGCCGCAGGTCTCGAAATGATTGCTGGCGCCCAACCCGTCCTTGCGCAGCAGCCAACGCGCGCCGATGAGCGCGCGACTCCAGAGATTGATGGACGAATACAAAGTGATCGGTTCCTTGCAGGCCACCTGGAAATAAAATTCCAGATGATCCTGCAAGTTCTCGCCCACACCGGGCAAATCGTGAATCACGGAAATGCCGTGCGCACGCAGTTCCGCCGCCGGCCCGACCCCTGAAAGCTTCAACAACTGCGGTGAATTGATCGGGCCGCCCGACAGGATGACCTCGCGATCAACGCTCACGCGGCGGGTGGTTCCGCCTTGAACGTACTCAAGACCGGTGGCACGGCGGCCCTCGATCACGATGCGCGTCGCCAGAGCGTGCGTCAGCACGTTGAGGTTGGGGCGCTGCATGGCGGGCCTCAAGTACGCATTGGCGGCGCTGCAGCGCCGGCCATCGGCCACGGTCATGTCCATGCGGCCGAAGCCTTCCTGCTGAAACCCGTTCACATCGGCGGTGCGCGGATACCCCGCCTCACGGGCAGCGGCCAGCCATGCCGCATGCAGGGGGTTGCTCACCGTGCCGTAACGAGTGTGCAGCTTACCGCTGCTGCCTCGGTACTCGTCGCCCCCCTCTTGACGGCTCTCGGCGCGCCGAAAGTACGGCAATACATCGCGATACGCCCAACCCTTCGCGCCCTGCGCGCTCCATCCTTCGAAGTCCTGTGCGTTGCCGCGGATGTACACCAATCCATTGATCGACGAGGATCCGCCCAGCACTTTGCCGCGCGGCGTATGCATGCGCCGCCCATTCAAATGCGGCTCCGGTTCCGTGTGGTAGAACCAGTTGTACTTCTCCATGTTCATCGGTATGGACAGCGCCGACGGCATTTGAATGAAGATCGATCGATCGGAACCTCCATATTCCAGCAGCAGCACGCGGTTCCGCCCGTCCGCGGTCAATCGATCCGCCAGCACGCAACCGGCGGACCCCGCCCCCACGATGACATAATCAAAATTCTCGTCGGCCAAGCCTTTGTCTCCTAGCGCTTCCAGTTCCGCTGCTCGCGCAGCGAGCAACTATCAGTCGGGGTCGCCCCGACCCCGTTAAAAGTTGGCGCGAAGCGCCTAATAAGGGCAGTCTACGTCGCCCATCGCGACATAGACGCTCTTCAGCTGTGTGTAGTGCTCGATGGCGGCACGCCCGTTCTCGCGGCCGAGGCCGGAGAGTTTCACGCCGCCGAAGGGCAGTTCGATCGGCGTGACGTTGTACTGATTGATCCAGCAGGTACCGGCCTGCAATCGCGCGATGACCCGATGAGCGCGGGTCAAATCATTGGTGAACACGCCCGCCGCCAGGCCGAACTCGGTGGCATTGGCGCGCTCGATGACTTCCTGCTCGTCCTCGAATTCCAAGACCGACATCACGGGACCGAAAATCTCTTCACGCACGATGGTCATGTCGTCGCGGCAATCATCGAATACGGTGGGTGCAACGAAGTATCCCCTCTCGAGGCCGCCCGTCGTCACGCGCATGCCGCCCGTCAAGACGCGCGCACCCTCGGCGCGCCCGCGCTCTATGTAGTAGAGCACCTTGTGCATGTGCTGCTCGGATACCAGGGCGCCCACCTGAGTCTCGGGGTTCATGGGATCGCCGATTCTCATCGCAGCGACGCGCTTGACGAGCCGTTCGAGAAACGCCGCCTTGATCGAGCGGTGCACGAACACCCGCGTGCCGTTGGAACACACTTGTCCGGATGAGTAGAAATTCGCCAGCAGAGCGCCGGCGACCGCGTTGTCGAGCTTGGCGTCGCCGAAGACGATCAGCGGCGATTTGCCGCCCAACTCGAGCGTGACGTTCTTCAGGGATTGCGCGGCATCGCTCATGACCGCTTTGCCGGTACCGACTTCGCCGGTGAGCGAGACCTTGCGAATGCCGGGATGCCGCGTCAGCAGGCGGCCGGTATCGGCGAAACCCTGCACCACTTGAAACACGCCGGGCGGCACCCCGGCCTCCAGCAAGATCTCCTGCAGTTTGACGGCGGTGAACGGCGTCAGTTCGGCGGGTTTGAATATCATGGCATTGCCGCAGGCGAGCGCCGGCGCGGCTTTCCAGCACGCGATCTGCAGCGGGTAGTTCCAGGCGCCGATGCCGGCGACCACGCCGAGCGGTTCGCGCCGGGTGTAGCCGAAGGCCTGGGTCCCCAGATCGATGTGCTCGCCGGCGAGACTTTGCGCGAGACCGGCAAAATATTCGAAGCAATCCGCGCCGGAGGCTACATCCACCACCCGCGTCTCTTGAACGGGCTTGCCGGTGTCGCGAGTCTCGAGTTCAGCGAGTTCCTGATTGCGCGATCTCAGGATGTCCGCGGCACGGCGCAACACGCGCGCACGCTCGGTGCCCGTCATGGCGCCCCAACCCGCCTGTGCCTTCTCTGCCGCTCGCACCGCGGCATTGACTTGCGCCGCTCCGGCAGCCGTCACGTACCCCAGCACTTCGCCGGTCGCGGGATTGATGGAAGCAAATCGCTCGCCGGCGGCCGGAGAACTTCGCGTCCGCGCCGCCGCACCCGTGTCGTCTGCGGCAGGCTCGGGGCTTAGACGTCCGTCGACGAAGGCGGTCAGCAGGGCGCGCGCGCTTTCACTGTCGGCCTCGCGCCAGCCGGAGAGAGCGGCCCGGAGCCACACTCCGTCGATCATGGCGGCGATCATGGATGCCAGGCGCGGCGCTTCATCCGGCGGCAGCAGTTTCTTGAGAGAGCTGCGCAGATTCGACAAAGTGCGCTGCTGATACACCGATTGCACGCGCTTCAGCGACTCGACCTGCAAAACCTGGCCCCAGAAGGCGAGCCATGCAGTGCCCGTGCGTTGCTCGAATTCCTCCGGCGCGAGGTTCGCGTCGATGACGGCCTGAATGCGCCCGCGCGGGGTACTCACCTGGCGCAGGCGCGCACGGACTTGATTGCCCACACGCCGCGCCAGCGCACGAAACGCCGCATCGAGCAAACCATCCTTGTCGCCGAAGTAGTGAGCGACCAAGCCCGGCGACACGCCCGCGCGGGCGGCAATTTGCGCAAGCGTCGTGCCCACGTACCCGACTTCCGCTAGGCTATCGATGGTGACCTCGACCAATTGGCGACGCCGCGTGTCCTCGATCGGTGCCTGGTTGCCTTCAAGAGAGGTCATTGACTGATTGTTCAATTTGGTGGCTCCCAGAACTCCCGAAGCGTGAGTGGACGCCCGGCCGAAGTTGTGTCTAAGATACGTAACAATAGAATTTATACGTTAATTTTCAATATTCTAGGGAAGCACGGGTGAGCGCTAACCAGACCTCGTTAAATGCCTGTTCAAGGCTTGAGTCTCTGTTTCAATCATGCCGCCCGGCGGGACGCCTGGTCAAGTCCCCGAAGCCCGCTTCCGGACACTCTGCCAAAGCTCGCAAGAGACTCGCCGCTGCCCTGTCGAGCTACGCGCTCATGGGCGCTTTCACCCTGCCGCTGATCGGCTCGAGCGCTCACGCCGCGCCGGCCGGCGATGGCGCGGCGCCACTCGCCGATGCTGCGGCATCAGCCGGCGATGTCGCGGCGCCACTCGGCAATGCTGCGGCACCAGCCGGCAATGCTGCGGCGCCGGTGGCCGGCAAACGCGATCCCGTCAGCTGCCAAACCGTGCGCTTCTCCGACGTCGGCTGGACCGACGTGACTGCGACCACTGCCCTGATCACTCAACTATTGCGCTCCATCGGCTACTCGCCGACGGTCACCGTGCTCTCCGTTCCTGTGACCTTCGCATCGATACAGAACAACGACATCGACGTGTTCTTGGGCAACTGGATGCCGGCGCAGGAGGCCGATCGGGGCCGCTACGTCGAGGATGGATCTGTGGTGGTGATCGGACCGAATCTGTCCGGCGCCAAATATACGCTGGCCGTTCCGGCCTACACCTACGCCACGGGACTGCGGGACTTCAAGGATATTCAGCGCTTCGCGCCGGCGCTCAACGAATCGATCTACGGAATCGAACCGGGTAATGACGGCAATCGCCACGTGCTGGAAATGCTCAAGGAGCCCCAATTTGGGTTGAGTGGCTTCAAATTGATCGAATCCAGCGAGCAGGGCATGTTGGCGCAGGTGGAACGCGCCTACCGCGACAAGAAGCCCATCGTGTTCCTGGCATGGGAGCCGCATCCCATGAACATGCGCTTCGACTTGAAATATCTCTCGGGCGGCGACGAGGTCTTTGGTCCCAATTTCGGCGGTGCCACCATTTATACCGTAACCCGTAAAGGCTACAGCGCCGAGTGTCCCAACATGGGCCGGCTGCTCGCCAACCTCAAATTCACGCTGCGCGGCGAGAGCGAAATGATGGCGGCGATCCTGGATCGGCACGAGGCGCCCGAAATCGCGGCGACGGAATGGCTGAAAGCCAATCCCACCGCCACCAAAGCCTGGCTCCAGGGAGTGCTGACCTTCGACGGCCGGCCGGGGGTCACCGCGCTGGCGCGCACGGCGCCGCCGCCGCGTCCCGGCGGATTCGAGCAATGGATCGTCAGTCACAAGATTCCCGTGGGCGATGCGATGGCGGTGGCGATCGACTACGTCAAGACGCATGGCACTTACCTCTTTGACGGAATATCCATCGTCATACGCGGCATGGTCGGCGGCGTGACTGCCTTGCTGCGCGCCCTGCCCGCCCCCGCTCTGATCGTGGCGATCGCCGCGCTGGCGTGGGCACTGCGCCGTTCGCTGTCCCTCGCCCTCTTCGTCGCCCTGGCGCTGCTGTTCATCCTCAACCAGGGCTATTGGCTCGCAAGTGTACCTGATTCCCACCCTCGTCCTGTTCGGTCTCGGCGTGGTGCCGGGGCTGATTTCGACGGTGATATTTGCCCTGCCCGCGCCCATCCGCCTCACGCATTTGGGCATTTCCTCGGTGCCGAAACCGCTGATCGAGGCGGGCGAGGCATTTGGCGCGACGCCCATGCAGCTCTTGTGGAAGGTGGAGCTGCCGAGCGCCGCGTCCACCATCGTCGCCGGAATCACCCAGTGCATCATGCTGAGTCTGTCGATGGTGGTGATTGCCGCCCTGGTCGGCGCCGGCGGCCTCGGAGTGCCGGTGGTGCGCGCGCTGAACTCGGTGCAAGTAGGAATGGGATTCGAAGCCGGTTTCACCATCGTGCTGCTCGCCATCATACTGGACCGCATCAGTAGACCCAAAGAGCGCGGGGTATCGCGATGAACTCGGCCGTGGAATTCAAGGACGTCGATATCCTGTTCGCCCAAGCCGGGCGGGACGGACGCAAGAGTCTGCGCGAAGCGCTCGCCGCTCTCGACGGCGGCGGCAGCCGCACCGACATTCAGAACAAATACGGGGTCATCGTCGGCGTGGCCGGCGCGAACTTGAGCGTTGCCCCCGGCGAGATTTCCGTGCTCATGGGCCTCTCGGGCTCCGGCAAGTCCACTCTGTTGCGCGCCGCGAACGGCTTGAACCCCGTCACCCGCGGCCATGTGCTGATTCGCGACGGCGAGTCCTCCATCGACGTCGCGACCTGCGACACCATACAGCTGCGCCAGCTGAGGCGTGAATGCGTCGCCATGGTGTTCCAGCAATTCGGCTTGCTGCCTTGGCGCACCGTGCGCGAAAACGTCGGCTTCGGCTTGGAGCTGCGCGGTGAAGCCGCTGCACGGCGCAAGACGATCGTCGACGAGAAATTGGAACTGGTCGGCTTGTCGCAGTGGGCCGAGCGTTACGTCAGCGAACTGTCCGGCGGCATGCAGCAGCGCGTCGGGTTGGCGCGGGCGTTCGCGACGGATGCGAATATTCTCCTCATGGACGAGCCGTTTTCGGCGTTGGATCCGCTGATTCGCGGCAAGCTGCAGGACGAACTGCTGGCGCTGCAGGCGCGCGTCAAGAAGACCATCCTCTTCGTCAGCCACGATATGGACGAGGCCCTGGCTGACGGTCCTGACCGGCGGCATGATCATGCGGCAACGTGCATCGATGGCCGGCGACGGCGGGAACGTGTGGTTGGATAGCGGCCGGCGCTACCGGCTGTCCCTCAATTCCGCGGACGAGGCTCTCGGTCTGCACCTCGACGGCGTTGCGCACGCGTTTTGTCATATCCGGGACGAAGCCGACCTCGGACACCTCGAGCCGGGACTCGCCGTGGCCCCTGCCTCGCTGTCGCTGCAGTCCATCATCCACCTGCGCCAGACCACGGGGCACCCCGTCCTGCTCGCGGAGGGCGGCAAAATTCTCGGCGTCTGCGGGGAGGCAGAGATTATCCGGGCGCTTGCCGGCGGCCGCCATACGGGCGCCGCTGCCACGGAGGCGGCAAGTTGAGAAATTGCGGGCCGAGGCGTACCACGGAATGGCCACGTTTTCGTTGCCGTAAGCTGGTTTAAATATTATCATCAAGATAATATAACGGAGCATCGCCGCTCAATCTCAGGGGGAATTCCATGAATCACGACGTCATCATCTCTTGCGCCGTCACCGGCGATGACACCAAGGTCACGAAGAGCCCGCACTGCGCCATCACCCCGGCTGAGATCGCCGCCACCGCCATTGCGGCCGCCCAGGCCGGCGCGGCCATCGTGCACATTCACGTGCGTGAACCCGAAACCGGCGCGTTCAGCATGGAAACCAAGCACTACCGCGAGGTCGTCAAACGCATCCGGGAAAGCAAGGTCGATGTGATCGTGAACCTCACCTGCGGCATGGGCGGCTACATCGTCGTGGGCGATCACGGGCTCAAGGACACCCCCGGCCCCGGCAGCGATTTCGTCAGCCAGGAAGATCGCATGCGCCACGTCATCGATCTGTGCCATGAGGGTCTATACCGGCCCGACATCGCAACCTTGGACTGCGGCAGCCTGAATTTCGGCGACGGCAATCGCGCCTATGTGTCGACGCCGAATTACCTGCGCCGGGGCGCCGGCATCTGCAAGGACCTCGGCGTCAAGCCGGAATTGGAGGTCTTCGACACGGGCAACCTCTGGTTCGTCAAGCAAATGGTGAAGGAAGGACTCCTCACTGCCCCGTCTCTCATTCAATTGTGCATGGGCATTCCCTATGGAGTCCCGGCCGACGTGGGACACCTCCTGGCCATGGTCAATTCGCTGCCCGAGAAATGCAATTGGGGCACGTTCGCGATCAGCCGCATGCAGATGCCCTGGGTGGCGCAGGCCGTGCTGCTCGGCGGCAATGTGCGCGTCGGACTCGAGGACAATCTTTACTTGAGCAAGGGCGTGTACGCGAGCAATGCCCAGCTGGTGGAGAAGGCGCGCACCATCATCGAGGCCATGGGAGCGCGGGTGCTGACGCCTGCGCAGGCTCGCGAGAAGCTCGAGCTCCGTTGAGTAGCACTCCGATGACGAGCGCCGCTCCGGTGACGGAACTTCCCGTTTATCGCGCCACGATCGAACCGGACTGGATCGACTACAACGGACACTTGCGCGACGCCTACTACGGCCTGGTGGCGAGCTACGCCGTCGACGACGTGATGGACACCCTCGGTCTGGATGCGGCGTATCGCGAGCGCACGCATTGCACCCTGTACACGCTCGAGGTGCATTTGCACTACCTGCACGAGGTCAAGAGCTCGGACGATCTCGGGGTGATCTCGTCGGTCTTGAAGGTGTCCTCTGACGCGCGCGAAGCCTTCGGTCCGAGTTCCCGCAAGATTGAATTGAAGCGTCGCTGAAGCGTGCGGCCGGCGGATATTCATCGACTGATCGCGCCGCGCAGCATCGCACTGGTAGGTGCCGGCGCGTGGACCGACGCCGTCGCGGCCGGCAACATCGCGATCGGCTATTCCGGCACCCTGTGGCGGGTTCACCCGACCAGGCGCTCGACCGCCGCCGCCACCTACTATCCGTCGATTGCCGATCTCCCGGGAGCTCCCGACGCGGCATTCCTCGCAGTGCCGAATCACGAAGCGCCGGGCGTCGCCGGCGCGCTTGCGGCGCGCGGTGCCGGAGGATTCGTGTGCTTCACCGCGGGTTTCTCGGAGACCGGCACCGAATCCGGCAATCTGCTCACTCGCGAGCTCGTGGGCAATGCCGGCGCTCTCCCCTTCTTCGGACCCAACTGCTACGGCTTCGTCAATTTCTTCGACAAAGTGGCGATGATGCCGGATCAAATCGTGGGGCCGTGCGTCGAACACGGCGTGGCGCTCATTTGCCAGAGCGGCACCATTGCGCTCACCCTCATGTTCAATCACCGCTCATTGCCCATCGGCTGCCTGTTCACGGTCGGCAATCAGACGCGCTTGGCGGTGGAAGATCTGATCGAGATCCTTTGCGAGGATGCGCGGGTGACGGCGTTCGGC
>WNFI01074957.1_pt1 | contig 12978 bp, 9 predicted proteins | sample 5400471 | NCBI WGS metagenome assembly WNFI01 (sample SAMN13153348, study PRJNA577476) | soil metagenome | isolation source: 100 cm saprolite on Douglas fir-dominated hillslope | place: USA:California | collected 2013-09-17
CCCCGACGAGAAGATCACCAGGCGGACGGCGTTGCCAGCGCGATCAGCCCGGTACTTGCCCAGCCAGACGATGGCATCCAGCAGACCTTGGCGATCATCGTAGGCCAGCACCTCTTTGATCTGGTAGGTGGTCCGCTCCTTGAGGCGCGAGACCCAGAAGTAGCCCTGCTCAGTCAGATAATCAAACCAGGGAAAGCTGAAATAGCCCAGATCCGCCAGGATGAGGCTCCCGGTGGGCAAGCCTTCCAGGAGCGTGAGCACGCCGATGCTACAGCCCGCCAACACATCCGCGCGGAATTGTATGCGCACCCAGCGTTGCAGACGCAGATCGAACAGACCCGCCAGTTTGCCCACCAACACATGGGGATCGCCCTTGGGCAGGTCGCGCAACTCTGCGGTGAGTCGTCGTACCGCATCCAGCGTGGTTTCATCCAGCGCCACCACCTGGACGGCAAAGGCCGCCACGTCCAGGGCCGAAGGGTGCTGAGCCAGGGCCCAGCTGGCCAGGGCGACCGAGAGGGACGCAAAGAGCTGCTGCAAGGGCTGCGTTCCTGCCGAAAGCCTGCGTTTGCGCACGGCCTCGTAAGTCAGATGCACGGCGGGAAACGAGCCGGTGGTTTCCAGGCACAGGTTCCGCCAGATGGTGCTCAGGTGCTTCGCGTGTCGAATGGTCCCCACCAGCACCGCCAGCCACAATTGCTGCATCGGCAGCTTGGGAGGAGCCCCTCTTGGGCGCTTTCCCGCTGGGACCACAGCAGCACACTCTTGCTGCGACTGCCAGAGCGCCCATTCCAAAAAGGCGACGATTTGCTGAGCCAACGAAGGCGACGACGGAGACGGTTGCTGCGTGCAGGCGTTTGTCTGCACTGGTGTCAATGCGGTATCATGCATACGAGGAAATCCTTTCTGCTGAAGCAAAGAGTTCATGAAAGGATTGTCCTCCATTTCTTCTTCGTTGGCAACTCGATTCCCAATTTACACTGCCCATAAAGACATCGCCCTGACTGGAACCCGGATAGTCGTCAATGTTGGCTGCACCCACTGTGCAGCTGGAACATCACCAAAGCCGGTAACTGCGCAATCATCAGGGACACGGAGCCGCGCGGAGTGTAATGCATGGATAGCATTGATGGCCAGCTTATCGGAGGAAGCTACCATGACTGTGGCTCCCTCCCTCTTCAATTCGCCTGCAACAGCGTGCACCGCCTCTACTTCTGTGTCGGGGGGACAGTAGTGGGCCCTGGTCACCGCGATGTCGTGCTCCTGCAAGGTGTCGGTCAGGATCTGCTTGAACTTCGTTACAAACAGCTTGTCACGTGGTCCACAGAGGCAAACCACTTGCTGAAGGCCACGTGACTCCAGGTGTAGAGCGAGTTCTTCGAACCCCCTCCGTAAGGCCGCATCCAGGTGGTCCCCCCACAACTCGACAGCTGGAATCCCCATTTCAAGCAGGTGGGCGATGCGTGGATCGGATACCCGCTCATCGAGAAATATGATTCCATCCACGGCGCGGTCCCGGGCCACTTCCTGGATCTGCCGATCGTCCGCGGGGATCAACATCACCCGCCGTCCCATCTCCGAGACTGTTGTCAAGATAGCCGCGAGAAACTGCATATCAAGTGGATCCTGGTACGTCTCCATGTCACAGACGATGCCAATGGCTCCAGCACGCTTCATCGCCAGGTTTCGGGCTACAGCGTTGGGCCGGTACCCCAGTTCCTCGATGGCCTGCAGGATACGAGCTCGCGTGGCAGGAGCAACTTCATTTCGTCCGTTGAGAACAAATGACACCAGCGACCGCGACACGTTTGCAGAGCGGGCGACATCCGCGATTGTGACGTACCTATCCCTTGGCATGGTGATCACCTCTATGCGTGCAGTGCGCATCTTTGCAAACCTGTGAGGTCCTGTGTGTACTGGTACTATAGCGATACTTATGCGGCATCTGAATATGTCTCCCCATCATATAAGAAAGCATACCCTAAAACTGAGAGAAGAGCAACTTCACAGCTTACAGCTCCTCATTTCCACCGAGAACGCTCCGGTTCCCAAACTGGTGCATGCCCGCATCTTGACCTTGCCACGGTTTGGTGTATACTTACTCATAAGTTTAGCTTTTGACACCTGAGGGATTCCACTTGCATGCACAACCGACTATCCAATCTGTTATTGAACAGGTAAACAACTGGGGGCGTTGGGGGACAGATGATGAGCTAGGCACGTTGAATTACATCACGCTGGACAAGCGAGTCCGTGCAGCCCAGCTGGTGCGCCGGGGAGCCACGTTTTCCTTGTCACTACCCTTCGACCGCTTTGGGCTACAGCCTCCAATGAACAGACGGCTGAATCCGCAGCACATTATGTTGACATCAGGTTCCGACCTTTTAGCAAGAACTCAGCCTGGACAGAAAGGCGGATATGGGTATGCCGACGATATGATCATCATGGCACTGCATGCCGCTACACACTGGAATGCGCTCTCTCATATGTTTTACGACTACCACATGTACAATAATCGCCACTGCAGTCTGGTGAGCTCGGAGGGTGCTGCAAAAAATAGCATCGCCGTCGCATCTGCGCCAATCGTGTCGCGGGCCATCCTGTTAGACTTTCCGCGAGCGCTGAACATGCCCTGGCTGCCCGAAGACCATTGTATCACCGTGGAAGAGATTGAGAACACCCTGACACAGCAGGGCGTCGGTATCGAGCCAGACGACATTCTTCTGTTTCGAACTGGACACATGGCTCGTTTCCTGTCATTTGGAGAGTGGAACGAATACACGTACACCAATGCACCTGGACCTTGCCTGGAGGTCCTCCCCTGGTTGCACGCACATCAAGTCGCCGCAGTTGCGTCTGATACATGGGCATTTGAAGCTGTGCCTAGTAAAACGCCCCTGTGGTTGCCGATACATGCTGTCGGCATCGTCTATATGGGCCTCATGCTAGGGGAGAATTTCCTGCTAGATGAATGGGCCGAAGACTGCGCCCTGGACGGGGTGTACGAAGCTTTCATTTGCGCCGGCCCTATCCCATTCTCCCGCGCAGTGGGCGCCCCCGTCAATCCTATCATCGCCAAATGATGATCGTCTCCCTTTGAGAACCACCAGGTGAAGCATTGTTACCATTTTGGGTGCATAATAAAGCGGTCATCCATTGCTGGATAACCGCCTTTTCTTAAATCATCGTTAATTACACCAGAGATACGATGAAGGCCCCAATTAAGGATTGCAATGCTTCTCGCGTTGCATCCATAAAGGAGTATGCTTTCCCAGTAATGCCCATACAATGCCAGGTATACTCATCACTATAATGAGCACCCTGCTTTGTAATGGCGATAGAAAGAGGTAAATCCTTCAACATTGCCGTCATTTCTTGCTCAATCTCACGCTTTGCAAGATCTGAGGTTTTAACAAGTTGTGTCTCTCCCCCAAGACACCAGATACACTCACAATATGAGCCATGGTCGTTCAAGCTACTTATATTTTGTGCGTCTCGTTCCAACTGCTTTAAATCAGTCATTCTTGCTTTCTCACTCTCCATATCACTACAACGAGCCAGAGATAATCCCAGCTCTCAGCTAAAACAACAAACCTCGTGGTAGTACGCCAATACTTTCTGGATCGTCGATCGGCACTGATCGAGACGTAGCCCTCAGTTCCGGGCAATAAAAAACACCCAGGTTAAGAGCGTCCTAGATGTAATTCCTATCTTCTTTGATATTGTTCTCTTTAGGTTACACTAATAATTTACCATAATATTTAATGATGTGCAAACTGAGCAATAAGAAGGGAAGCGCCAGAACTGAGCCACAGCAGTTCCTATTGATCAGGTTTTTACCCTTGACAACTCGCTACAACCTATGCTACTCTTGACTTCAGACCGTTCGGTCTTTAAGGGAACACTAGCAAACCTACTTTGGTTTTGCTTTAACGAATACCTGGGTCTAAATTTTTTTGCGTGCAAAAAAGACCGATCGGTCTGAAAGTACACATCTATAACTAACGTAAAGGATAAAGATCAGAAAAAGAGGCCAGATCCATGAGTGCAGAACCCACACAGAAAGCAGAGAGCCCCACAGGCACACCCGGGGCAGGTTCTCACGGCAAGTCTGCCAACAAAGCTCCTGACTCTGCCTATAACGACAAGGTTGGACGAGGTGGGATCGCCTACAAATGGCTCGTCGTCATGGTCGTCATCTTTGGCATCTTCATGAGTGTCCTTGATGCGACCGTGGTCGCTGTCGCCCTGCCCAAGCTGCAAGCAGTCTTCGGTGCCACTCTGAATCAGGTCCAATGGGTCTTCACAGGTTACCTGCTCGCGTTCGCAGTGATTATCCCCCTGGTCGGTTATCTTGCTGATCGCTTTGGCATCAAACGTATCTATATGACCGCGCTCGTGGTGTTCACTGGCGGCTCGATCCTGTGCGGCCTGGCCTGGAGCACCCAGAGCCTCATCTTCTTCCGTATCCTGCAAGGGCTGGGTGGTGGTGGACTGCTCCCCCTGGCGACTGCCATGATCTATGCCGCCTTCCCACCACAAGAACGCGGTGTCGCTTCGGCAACGCTGGGGGTACCTGTTCTGCTCGCCCCTGCCCTTGGCCCAACACTCGGTGGCTATATTGTGCAATACAGCGACTGGCGTCTGATCTTCTATCTGAACGTGCCCATCGGCATTGCCGGCTTCCTCATGGCGCTCTTTTTGCTGCGTGAGCGCCGCTCGCCCAACCCAGGGCGCTTCGACTTGCCAGGGTTTCTCCTCTCGACCACCGGCTTCGGCACGCTGCTCTACGGTATCACGGATTCCACGACCGATGGCTGGACCTCTCTCACGGTCTTGTCCTTTGTTGCTCTTGGTATCGTGAGCTTGCTTGCCTTCATCCTTGTCGAGTTAACCTCGGAGTCGCCCCTGCTGGATTTACGCCTCTTCAAGGACTGGAGCTTCCTCAGCGGCAATATGATTACCTGGGTCTTGCAGATAAGCTTCTTTGGTGCTTTATTCCTGGTTTCACTCTTCTTACAGGAATTGCGCGGACTCACACCCTTCCAAACCGGCCTCTGGCTTCTGCCAGAGGCCCTGGTGACCGTCGTTATCTTGCCCATTGGAGGGATTCTCGTTGATCGCATCGGAGCCAAGTGGATTATTGTGGTGGGCGTAACTGCGCTCGCCCTCGCTTCTTACGGCCTGGCGCATCTCAACCTGTACACGACCTTCTGGGGCCTGCAGTCGGTGCTCATCATTAGAAGTGTCGCACTGGCCTTCACCTTGCAGCCGTCCACTGTTGTCGCCTTATACAATGTGCCGCGCAACGCCCTGCCACGGGCCAGTTCGCTCCTACGGGTGTTGGCACAGGTAGCAGGGTCCTTTGGTACAGCAATACTGGCAACCCAGTTACAGAACCGCATCCCACTCCATTTAGCACGCCTGGCAGAGCAGGCCACCATGTTCTCACCGGCGGCAACATTCGTCGCGCAGATCACGCAAGGCCTGGAGGCACATGGCTTCAGCGCGAATGCCGCTCACACAGCGGCATTACAGACACTGGCACTCAAGTTTCAGCAGCAGGCCACCGTCCTGGCGTTTGATGATACTTACCTATTGGCTGCCTCCATTGCTGCCATCGGCATCTTCATCGCCCTCTTCCTGCGTGGCCGTCCAAAGGCAGCCACGCAGAGCAGTCAGTCTGGCAGCTCTAAACAAGAAATAGAAGCCAGGAAAGCAGCTTTGACAGAATCGTTGCTATGAGGTACCTCTTTGAGACCATGCAAAATCGGGTGCTGGCTAGCCGGTCGCCGTTTTTGCATGGTCTCCCTGACGAGCACGCGTCATGTCCTCTCTTCTCTTTTCACCTGCTTGAAATGGAGCGTCTCTAGCGATCTGCTTACATTCCTAAAACATCCGCCTCGATGGGGTACTAGTTGTGATATGATGGAGAATTGGTTTCGGAATGCAATTCACTCTGGTATTAATGGTTCGCGTACAGTGCGAACCAGCTAGTAGCACTCTAAAGGGGGTACCAAATGGCGACAATAACAACCGGGCAACAGCCGATAACAACTGGGCATCTGCGAATCGGGATACACCCCCTGTGGCATGTACTAATCGGTGTATTCTGGTTGGCTATATTGGTTGGGATTATAGGAGGATTTTTCTTTCATTGGACCTGGACGGGATTTCCAGAAAATGGGAAGCTTTGGGATTGGCTGCAACTGCTAAGTGCTCCAGTGTTTGTCTCGGCGTTGCCGCTTATCTTCCGAGGAAAATGGAATCAGGTTGATCACAAAGCGGCAGAACAGCAGAGCCAGGCAGATGGTGGAAAGAGTGCACAACAGGCGCAGAACGATCTCAAGGTAGAAGAGGATCGCCAGCAGGAAGCTGCATTGCAAGCATACGAGGACTACATATTGCAATTGTTACTGGATCGAAACTTGAGAGAATCACAGCCAGGAAGTGATGTGCGGGAGGTTGCAAGAGCACGAACATTGGCAGTACTACGACGGATAGGTAAAAATCGTAAAGGAGACGTGTTACAGTTCCTCCACGAGGCAGGACTCATCTACAAAGGCAAAGCGATTGTTGATCTGCGTGGAGCTGACCTGCGTGAAGCTGACCTGAGCGATGCTAAATTGAACGGTATCGAGCTGAGTGCAGTTGACTTGGGTAGGGCCAGGCTGAACAGAACCGCCCTCAAATGGGCCGACCTGAGCAATGCCGAGTTAAGCGGGGCCGACCTGAGTGGAGCTGATCTCAGTGAAGCCAATCTGACTGGAGCCGATTTCAACAATGCTACTCTTAATGGAGCCAACTTGAGAGAAGCCACTTATACTAAGGAACAGTTGAGTAGTGCTCAGTCATACAATCAAGGGGCTAGGTCCTAACTCCAAAAATAGGGTCTCGGTGGTTAGGAAATGCCCTCGACAACGTCAAAGTGAGAGCACATGGCGATTTCATTGTCCCATGATCAAGTTCGCCTGCTGCGCTTACGCGCTCAGCGACTCACTCCTAAGCCTGGGGATATGACCTCTGGTGTGGCTCATCTCGTGAAGGAACTGTGTGGAATCCAGGCACAGGATGCGCGTGCTGCAACGCTCGCGCTGCGTGTTCGCAGTGCCGGGCTGATCGCTGCTGATGTCGAGCGTGCGCGCGTGCAAGAGCGTACGATCATTCGCACGTGGGGCCAGCGAGGCACACTGCACCTGTTGGCGACAGAGGACCTGGGCTGGCTCCTACCACTCTTTGGTCCTGTGTTTATTGCGGGCAGCCGGCGAAGGCGTGCCGAATTGGGACTGGACGAGGATACGTGCACAAGAGGTATCCGTGTTATCCGCGATGTGCTTGCAAGCCATGGAGCACTGACTCGGGCCGAACTCGTCGAGCAGTTGGCCATTCACGGCATCCGCATCGAAGGCCAGGCCAGGCCCCACCTTCTGAGCCGAGCAGCACTCGAAGGCATCATCTGTTTAGGACCTGACCGAGGCACAGAGCCGACCTACGTCCTCCTCAGCGACTGGGTAGACCCAGGGCACGCCCTGTCACAGGAAGCGGCATTCGTAGAACTCGCACGCCGCTACCTGGGCGCCTATGGTCCTGCTACACCTGAGGACATGGCGACGTGGTCGGGCATGCCCATCAGCAGCATACGGGCTGCATGGCGACAAATCGCGGACCAACTCATGGAGGTGGAGAACGGTGGTGCTACCGTGTGGATGCTCAAGACGCGAGCGGCATGGCTGGACGAACCACCCATCCCTGCCCGGGTCGTTTGCCTGCTACCAGGCTTTGATATCTACCTGCTCGGCTACCAGAATCGCGACCTGGCGGTGCCACGGCAGCACGCAAAACGCATCAACGCGGGAGGTGGGATACTGCACCCGGTGCTGCTGGTGGATGGTCGTGCGGTAGGAATCTGGAAGAGCCAGCGAAAGAAGAACCATCTGGATGTAATAGTAGAGCCATTTGACCAGCTTGCGCCAGCGGTGTACCCTGGACTGGAGGTCGAGGTCACCGATCTCGCTCGCTTCCTGGAGGTACAGGCCTCGCTGCATGTGACGACCGAGTCCTAGCGACGGTCTCGCTCACCTCTCCCAACGTACCAGGACAGTCATTGATACCGCGTGAGAAGCTTCTTCTGTTCTACTTACTGTATGCACCAACAGTCTAGCCTTAGCCACGATGTGAGTAACTCATACAACCTGTCCCAATCGGAAGCATTGAGCCTGTATCATTCAATTGGTTGGCAGACATGCCGTTTGGAGTCGATTTTAATGCCTTTGTGAGCCTGCTGTTTGGAACGAAGGACTTTCCGCACTCCGACATTCCCATGCAAAAGATCGTTGATCGAGTCGCTAACGGGACATATAAGGCCAAGCCAGTGAAGGTCTTCCCATTTGAACGCATTCCTGATGCCCATCGCCTGATGGAATCAGATGGCGCAAATGGAAAGATCGTTGTCGTACGCTGGATGGGAGATAGCCCCACCAGGTAACTACCTGGAGGTACCACTTCGCCCTTGAGAGCGCCCCACAGCATCATGACATGATTGGAGAACTTCATTATGTCATGATGCTAGGCTCAATAAGTGATTGCTATTTTTCTGGCGGCAAACAGTCCAGAATAATGTGGTATATCCTAACAAGGCTACCTTTGCCGTTATGCCGCTCATGTTCACTCACCCACTCTAACGGAAATTCAGCAATGATAACCTCATCATATTGAGGCGATTTTAAATACAGGCTGGCCGCCTTTTCCGTAATTGATTTCTTAACGCGCTCTTTCCATTCAAAGAGCGTGTTGCTCTGCGCGAATCCAAGCATGGCTGCTTCATCGTATCCCGACGCATAGATACCCTCAGTGAAGCATCCCATTCCTTTTAAACCTGTGTATTTACCTACTCCATAACCATTTGTGCGCAAGCGCTTGGCTTCAAATACATACTCAGGGCGCTCTGGGCGAGATCCCAATTCAATAAAAATATCGGTTCGTGGCCTGGATTTGCCATAACTTCCCTTCCTTGATACGGGCGCTTCTTCGTGAACACTATAATATTTACACCATGAAGGGCAGTCCCGACGGCGCATCCAGTCTTTCATACCACAGACGATGAACTCAGTGATATGCTCCTCATTATGTCCATCGGACTCTATTTTATATCGGCCGATAGTATATCCCGCGCTGATAAGCAGATGTGCATTTTTTCTGAACGCTACCTTCCATGGTTGAAAATGGGAAGGATCAGGCTTATTACTATTCATACAGCCTACAGTTCTGTGAGAACTTCCCCAAGAATATCACCGGCGTCATTCATCGCCTGAGTTCGAGTCCAGTCTATCAAACGGGACGGTTTGTAGAGATGGATGCGTGGCCCATCAAAAAGACGTAGCCCTCGTTGTACGTATATCCATTGGCTGACCTGTTCTCCGAGACTTTTACTTAATTCGGATAATATGCGAGAAGATGTAACGTCGCCCGGTCTTACTCTACCTGAGTCAAGTGTTACTGGTGTATCCGTGTCAACAACATCGATGATGCACTCTATAAGATCAGGAGAGTAGGTAATGCTAATGCCGTGATGAGTGCCATCCCCTACAAAACCATCGAGCTCGTCTCTGAGTTCACGCGCGTAGTCTAAAAGCTCCTGTTCATCCGGCTCTCGAATAACCTGCTCGAATGCAGCAGGTCTATCGAGCAGGAGGCGCACTTGAACAAAGTCAGTCACGAGCATGCGAATATCTTCAGGGATATCGAACACATCAAAGATTTTCGCATCAATCGCTCTCTGAGCGTTCTCATGAAATGAATCGACATCTTTTTCGATTTGCGCTCTCTGCTCTGCTGATAGCTTCGGGAGTAAATCCGGTATGGTTGTATCACCAGATGCCAAGGCTTGGTTCGAGTTCAGAAGTTCCATTTGCAGGCTTTGCACTTTTGCAAATGTTGCTAAAATGCTTTGTGTCTCAGTATCAACGAGACGCTGGTGCAATGCTGCAAGTTCTTCCACCTCCTCCGAGTCGAAAACCGGTACCGGTACTTTTTTTAATTCGCTGAGTGTCACATACCTGGCATTTCTAAAAACCCCCCACTCTGGAACATGAAAGAAAAGATAATAGGAGACGAGACTGGAGTTCAGATATAGAGAGAGCGCACGTAGCATATTCACATCTTTTGCAGGCCCTGCTATCCCCATTACCCGTGGCGGGACGAGGAAATCAACATCACTAAATGTCACGAAACTACCCCAACTAGGGGATAGAATAATGTGAGGTGCCTGTGTAAGAAGGAGACCAACTTCTCCACCTTGTTTGCGGACGTTACACATTTCATCAGATATATTGCTGAGAGCGTGCAGAGGTACTGAAAAACGGAACAATGATTTTCTCATGGCCTCGCGCTGAAATATCTTTTTACCTTTTAGCTCGTCAGCAGCTCGTAATTTATATTTTGTGGGTAGACGCTTATCACGCAACTCAGAACCTTGGGAAAAAGCCCATTTTTTTCTAAGGCGGAGAGCTTCAAGCGTTGACGGAAAGAGGGCTTCAATTTGTTCAATAGCTCTCTTATCTTGAAAAGTTCCCCAAAGAGCAAGCTTCCAGATCAATGTTTCTCCTGTCTCTGCCTCTGACGCATCAATCGTCTGTATTTCCTGCTCATTGATAGTAATCACCCAGGGGCTTTCTCGCGAGTTGGCAACCTGATCTATAGATAAAGGTGCATAGTGAATAATGGGTGGCTTCTCTTCCTCTGCATTATTCGACGGGCGATACACAATTGTGAGAGCTGGAAACTCATTTCTGGGAAATAATATCCATCTCAAATTTGAGAAATTAGTTATCCGAAATACACAATGGCTGGCGAAAAAACGTCTACGGTAGTTATGGCCTTCGAGAATAAAAAGGCTTGTAGCAGGGAGAAGAAGGCCTACAATACCCTCTGGGTGAAGTAGATCAGTAACAAGCCAGCTAAAAGCCTCAGCAACGCGCTTTCCGCTGACTGGACGCTCAATCTTATTTACCGAGTCCTGCATCCATTTTCGGACAAGCTCCTCTTCTCCATCGTCTTTCAATTCGATCCAGGGCGGATTGCCGATAATCCAATCAAACGTTAACCCTCGTTGCCAGAATTTGCCATCATAGTGTGTCCCATCTACATCAAAGAAGTCACTATGAAAAATTGTTACATTATGTAATATTGGAAAATGGAACGCTATCTTTTGCAGTTCACGCGGGTCTACATAGTTAAGCAGCGTTAAAATAAGGCTAAATTCGGCGACATAACATGCATCCAGTTCCCGCTCCACACCGTAGATATTGCTCAATAATGCTTCGAGCTTCCCATGAGATAGCTTCGACTCCCCCTCCCTGGCGAGTTCAGCTTCTATGAGTCGCCGATAAGCTAGAACGAGGAACACACCTGACCCACAGGCAGGGTCGAGTATTTTTGTCTCTTCGGTAAGAGGTTTCACCGTATTCACCTCGGACAGCAGATAGTCTGCAAGTATCTCAGGAGTATAAATAGCCCCTTTCTTTTTTGAGTCCTCAATGAATTGCTCGTAGACCTCTGACAGAATCTCGATCGGAATATATGCGAAGTCATAGGCTCGAAAATCAAGGTGCAATTGCTCAATGATTGTTTTCTTACGTCCAAGGATGATCTCATCTCCCATAAAGACTGAGGCGGTTAACCGGACGTGCAGATCGGTAGGCGCATCCAGCCGCGTAAAGTCAATAGGAAAGATTTTGCCATTAAAGCGATCCTCTAAAGCTGCAATGAGCCTGGATAAGCCATTGGCCGTAGCTACCCGGTTGAAAACACTTTCTTTTTCTATATGCTGCTCCTGTAGCCATTCTTCGGTGAGAATTCCTCTATCCCAGAGATAACGAATGTAGACGTACTTGCCAATCAGAGCATGAGCAACAGAAGCATCAAGACCTTGCTTTTTAAGTTCATCGCCGAGTTGAAGAAGGTTTCTCAACAGGCGCTTATCTACTCTTTCCTGCTCATCAAGTTGATTTTTGTACTTACCCTTTTGCCAGATACGGCCTGTATCAATAGCTTCGGATGAAAATTCGGCTAACAGGAGACGAAGATCATTAAGCGGGAATTCGTCCAGGAATCCTTTGTTCAGGTCTTCCTCAGAGTACTTGAAACCTGTATAGACTCTTACCTGTTCAGGTAGAAGTACAATTAGGAACGGTGCGTACCCTAAATTCCAAAGGCTCCGATGTATGCTCCGTGCGTGCTTTATATCTCCCGCCTGTGCAATATAAACAGCCGGGCGATCTACAGCAACTTTCTGTAAAATAGCGGGACTTGCCTGGAAAACATAAATGCCGCTTACACCAGCATCACTGGCAGCCCGAAAAAGATGAGCAGTCTCAGGCTCAAATTCAGTTACATGAGAACGGTAGTGAGTTGACTGCTCATAATTAAGCTCTTGAATAAGCGTTCTTAATTGCATGAACGTTTTCTCCTACCCGTGATAACGATGATTTTACACGCGGATTTGTGATGAGTCCAGAAGTTGAACATCCTGAATAACCTTTTCACGAATTTCACTCAGGATAATAGGCATAACAAGTTGCCCCTGAGAAGTTGCATCAATCAGAAGTGATTGTCCCTGCTCGGTAGCGCAGCGCCCGATAATAGAACCATTGATGCTTAAAAGCACGAAATCGCGCAACGGATCTTTGTCCGGCAGAATAGTGCGCAGATTCTGTATGGCAGTCTTAATAATTTTCATAGACCAGTGAGTATCAAGTAGTTGCTTGATAAAGCGAAAAGCGAGTAAATCTTCAAACGAGTAAAGTCGTTGTGAGCCTTTTCCTTGAGCGGGGCGTATGCTTGGTTTGATGACGTTACTTTTGTCCAAGTCGTCTATCTGTTTCTGTGTGAGTTTATAGATTTGTTTGATGTCCGCTGCGGTGTATACATGCATATTTCGAAATCCTTGCAGGTTCTTCGCAATACTCTCTGATATTTTAT
>WNFI01473377.1_pt3 | contig 12978 bp, 8 predicted proteins | sample 5400471 | NCBI WGS metagenome assembly WNFI01 (sample SAMN13153348, study PRJNA577476) | soil metagenome | isolation source: 100 cm saprolite on Douglas fir-dominated hillslope | place: USA:California | collected 2013-09-17
CCCTACCGGCACCTCCGCGCCGTCGCCTGAGGCTCAGGGGTTCAGCACCAGCTCGTCCATGATTTCCCCCCAGGTTTCGACGGCCTCGGCTTCGGCGTTGGTGAGCTGGTATTCGAAGCGAAACGAGCCGCGGGCGAGGGCTCGACCCTGCGAGCTCTCGAAGCGCGACAGGCCGGAGGGGAGCAGCCCGAGCGCGACCCAGTTCGGGTAGAACACCTTCACGAACGACACGGTGCTCGCGGGCAGCGACTTGAAGTTGCTCGTCGCCCACGCCCTGACGTCCCCGCACAGATCCGGGACCTGCAGGTTGTAGAGCTTGCGAAGCATCGTCGCGTAGCCCGACACGGCGCGAGTCACCCCCGAGCTGCTCCACCGCAGCCCGGCGATAGCCCGCAGGTAGGCCCGGATCGCCAGGCGGTCAGGTTTGCCGGCAGTGAGCACCATCGCGCCGATCACCTCGTTGCTCAGCTGTGTCGATTCGGGGTTCTGCGGTGATCCCGAAGCCGCTCGCGGGCAGCTGCGCTTGACGGTGCTGAGCACGCTCTTGTAGCCGGCGATCGAGGCGCCGAGATGCGTGTGACCGGCCTTCACCAAGGCGTAATTGGCCCGCAGGTACGCTTCGGTTGCCGAGGCGTCGGAGGCGCGGGCAACTGCCGGGACGAGTGCGAGCAGCAAGATTGCGCCAGCGGCCACCGGAAGTCGCCTGAGCATGCTCAGAGCGTATGCGATCCCCCACCGGCCGACGCCAGGTCCCTCCTGGAAGCGTTTCAGGAGGTGAACGGTTCAGAGGTGGCGAGCACGCGGCCGTGGGCGTCCAGTGCCTGCACCTGGAAATGCGAGTAGCCGCCGCTGACGGGAATCGCAGTCTCGAAACCCGAACGGGGTGCCTGTGCCACCACCGAGCCCCCGGCCGACCCTGGGCCGGCGAGGACCCGCCAGGAGTCGACGAGCGTGGCCCCGTTCCAGCTCGCATAGACGGTGGTCTGCGAGCCGCTGCGGCGAGCCGCGCCGGCCGGCGAGGTCAGCGGCAGGCCGACCCACTGCTGCAGCGTCGCCCGGTAGGAGAGGTCCGGGCCCGGCAGTTCCACCTCGTAGAGCAGCTTGCCCGAGCTGTCGAACTCGGAGAAGTACGGCGCGGAACCCCAGCCGACGATCACGTTGCCGCTGGGCAGTTGCTGGGTGTCGCCCATGTACTGCGAGTGGATGCCCTCGCTGCTGCCGTAGTCGGCGACGAAGCCGGCGGTGCGGTGCGGCTGGTCGAGCTTCAGGATCAGGCCTCGCGAGGATGCTTTCGCTGCGACGACCGTGCCGCCGCCGGTGAGCTGGCAGCAGTGATCGTCGAACACGCTGAAGGTGCCGTCCGGCGCCAGCCGAGCGTCGTGCTGCCACTCGAAGCCCGCGCCGGGGCCGAACTTGAAGCTCGAGTGGCGTCCGCCGAGCGTCCACTCGATCCTGCCGGTCGCGACGTCGACGAGGTAGACGGCCCACGTGTCGCGCATCGAGACGAGGAAGCTCTTGCCGCCCGGCATCAGCTGGATCGAGTTGATGTGGTAGGCGTCCCACGGGAAGCCGTTGGTCGGCAACGTCGCCTGCGCCTCGTACAGCGAGATGTGATCGAGCGCATCCCAGCTGCGGATCAGGTTGCCCGTCCTCAGGTTGTACTCCTGCACGGCCGCGTCGATCAGCGCGCCGTTGTAAGCGCCGCCGTACTTGGACAGGTTTCTGGGCACGTTCTTGTTCGCCGTCACCCAAGCGTCTTCGCCGTCGATCAGGAGGTCGTGCAGCGTCAGCACCCAGCCGCCGGTCGCTTTCAACCGCGCGATCTGCCGGTAATGCTGGTCGACGAGCACGTATTCGCCCGCTTCGGTCGCGCCCGTGTTGGTGACGATCCCCTGCCACCAGGAGAGCGCGGGCCTGCCTTCCCACGTCTGCTCGGCGAGGTTCGCGGCGACGTACTTTTCGCGCACCGGCTGGAACCACACGGGCTGCAGGTTGCGATCGAGGATCATCGGCCCGCTCTGCCCGATGATCAGCGGTTCGTTCAGGTCGAGGAAGTTGGCGGTGAGGAAGTAGCCCGCCGCGAGCTTCGCGTTTGGCCGGCGCTGGAAGATCTTGTACTTGGGCGGATGCAGCGAGGGCGCCGTCACGAAGCTGAACGTGGGCTTCTTCGCATACCGGCCGAGCGGGGCTGCGTGGTCGCCGGAGAAGGCGGCCGTGAGCCCGACGAAGCAGGCGATCACGAGCACGATCACGAGCGCAAGCGAGCGGTCCGCGGCGCGACGCGCACGGTCGGGCCGCGGCACCGCGACGAAGGTCAGCAGCGCGGCCGCCGCGCACAGCGCGGCGCCGATCAGGTAAGCGAGCTGGAAGCCGTGCGTCAGCGCCTCGGCGACCTGCTGGCCCTGGCCGATCAGATCGGTGCTGTGCTGGGTGGCAAGCGTGATCAGCAGCGCCAGTCCCAGACCGCCGCCGACCTGACGGGAGGTGTTGACGAGGCCGGAGGCGAGACCGGCCTGACCCTCCTTGGCGCCCTGCGTGGCCGCGATCGTCGAGGGCACGATCGACATCGCGATCCCCGCTGCCGTCAGCACGCCGGGGATCACGACGTAGATCAGCGGGCTGCCGCTCGAGTTGATCCGCGTGAACAGCAGCAGGCCGACGGTCATCATCGAGAGGCCGCTGCCGAGCACAGCGCGCACACCGAAGCGCCCCACGAGCTTGCCCGCGCGAGGGGCGATCAGCAGGATCGCGAGCGTCATCGGCAGGAAGTTGAGGCCGGCGTGCAGCGGCGGGATGCCGAGCACCTGCTGCATGTACAGCGAGCTGACGAACCACATCGGGAAAAGTGCCGCGCTGAACAGCAGCACGATGTTGTTCGCGGTCTTCAGTTGCTTCGTGAGCGCCTTGAAGGGGATCAGCGGCGCCGAGGCGAAGCGCGTCTCGATCACGCCGAACATGCCGAGGAGCACGACGCCGAGCGCGATCGGGCCGAGCGCGTTGAACGAGCCCCAGCCCTTCAGCCCACCTTCCACCACGCCGTAGACGAGGATGATCTGGCCGGCCGTCAACGTCACGGCGCCGGGCACGTCGAAGCTGTCGCCCGCCTTTGCGCGGCGCCGTTCGCTGACAACGCGCCAGCCGACCACCGCCGCGGCGACCGCGATCGGCGGGTTGATCAGCAGCACCCAGCGCCAGCTGAGCACTTCGGTGATGATCCCACCGAACAGCGCGCCCGCAGCGCCGCCGAGCCCGTTCGTCGCGGCCCACGTGGCGATCGCCCGGTTCAGTTCGGCGCCGGGCGCGAAGGACGCGGTGATGATCGCGAGCGAGCAGGCCGCCATCAGGGCGCCGGCGAAGCCCTGCAGCGCCCGCGCACCGATCAGCACGCCCTGGCCCGGCGCGAGTCCGCCCGCCAGCGAGGCGATACCGAACAGGATCAGCGCGATCACGAACGTGCGTCGCTGCCCGAAATGGTCGGCGAGGCGGCCGCCGAGCATCAGGAAGCCGGCGAAGGTGATCGCGTAGGCGTCGACCACCCACTGCAGGTCTGGAGAGGAGAAGCCGAGGTCCGCCTGGATCGAGGGCAGCGCGACGTTGACGATGCTCAGGTCGAGGATCACCATGAACTGCGCGATGCAGCACACGGCGAGCAGCCACCGCGAGCCGCCCCGGCGGGCCCCCTCGAGCTGCGGCGGGGCCTGGCTGGGACCGGGCGGAACCGTCTCGACGCTCATCCCACGCGCCTCTTACCTTGCTCACAAAGACGCCTGGTAGGGTGGGCGCCCGCGCCCTCCAGCGACCAAGGGAGCCGGACCCACCATGAAGAGAACGCCACTGACCGCAATGCTAACGCTGGTGGCCGTCCTGGCTGCGAGCCTCGCGATCGCGGGCTGCGGGGGCAAAAGCTCTTCCTCCTCGAAATCGACGCCGAGCACGACGACGACGACGGGGGCCAAGCACAAGTCGAAACCGGCCTACTAGCAGGCCGCCCGCCACCTCGCGGCTCAACGCCACCTCGCGGCTCAACGCCGCCTCGCTGGTCTACGCCGCCTCGCCGGTCAACGCAGCCTCGCCGGTCAACGGTCTCGACGGCCATTCCGCCGCCGGCGGAGAGCGCGATCATCTCGTCGCCTTCGATGGGACGAGCGAGGCGTAGAAGCCGATCGTCTTCACCGGCTTCGAGCTGCCGAGCACACGCCGATCCGCGTCGAGCGCCTGGACCGCGACGTAGGCGAAGCTCTTTGGCAGCGTGGTAGAGCTCTCGAAGCCGCTGTCCGGGATCGTCGTCTGCACCGACAGCGCCCCGGGCCCGTCTCCCGCGAGCACCCGCCACGAGGCGACGCCCGTCGCTCCGTTCCAGCTCGCATGCACGATCGTCTCTTCGCCCGTGTTGTTCTGGCTCGCGAAGACCATCGGGGGGCTCGCGGGCACGGCGCTCCAGGGATGGCGGAAGGCACGGTAGAACGTCATGTCGTAGGGCTCGTGGGCGTCGAACAGGAGCGTCCCGTCGGGTGCGTACTCGCTGATCGCCGGCAGGCCCCCGTAGCCGATCAGGAAGTTGCCGCCGGGCAGGTCTTGCATGTTGCCCTGGCTGGCTGCGAGCAGTGGCGGGTCGGCGTGCGTATAGGAGGCGATCAGCCGGGCTTCTTTCTTCTTCAGGTCGAGTGCGATCCGCAGGCCGCGGGATTGTTTGTGGATTGGCGGATTTGCCCCGTCGTCGAACAGCGTGATCTCCCCGTTCGGAAGCATCCGCGCGTCGTGCTGCCAGGCCGTCCGGGTGCCGGGTCCCATCTTGAAGGAGCTCCGGTTGCCGCCCAGCCGCCAGAGGATGCGCCCGCTGCCGCCCTGCAGCTCGTAGCTCGCCCAGGTCGAGCGCGCGGAGATCAGCAGGTCGCCGCCGGTCTGGGGATCGATCGAGTTGATGTGGAAGTAGTCCCACGGCGAGCTGTCGCGGGGGGTTTCGACTTCGGACTCCGCGGCCGCGATGTGGTCGAGGCTGTGCCATTCCCAGCGCACCAGGCCGGTCCTCGTGTCGATCTCCTGGATCGCGTTGTCCGTGATCGTCCCCTCGCGCGTGCCGCTGGCCGCCCGGGTGTCGCAGCGAATCGGGTTGAAGGCCGTGCCGTACGCGATGCCGTCGGGCTGGAGCTGGAACTCGTGCAGGTCGGCGCGTAGCCCGTTGCCGCCGGTCAGCCGCTTGATCACCTGGTAGTGGCTGTTCATCACCAGATCTTCCCCCTGGCCGAATCCGAACTGCAGCACCCTGCCCTGCCACCACGTCAGGGCCTTCTGTCCTTCGTATGTCTGGACGTCGAGGTTCTCCGCGGTCTGTGCGCCCGGCAGCTCGTTGAACCACACGAGGCGTCCTTGGGGCGCATAGATCAACGGGCCGTACTGGCCGGGACCGGGGCCGTTGGTCGTGAAGATGTCGCCGGCTGCGGCGTCGCGATCGGCCTTCGTCACGGTCAGCACCGGGGCCTGCACGCCGGGCAGCGTGTAGAAGCTCTCGTAGTCGGCCGGCGAGGCGGGCGGGTTGTGGAAGTCGGGGGAGGCGGCCGTGGGATACGGCGTGTCGGTACGGAAGGCGAACGACACCGGCTTGCCGGCCACGGTCGCGCTCACGCTCACCCGCTCCCCGGCGTCGAAGGGCGTGTTCGGAACGAAGCTCGCCCCGTCTGCCTGCGAGTAGCCGCGCAACGCGCCGGCGTGTGCGCCGCTGTGCTCGCCACGCACGGAGACGATCCTGATCGACGACGCCGGTGCGCCTCGGAAGCTGATCTGCGTGCGGGGATTTGCCGAGCCGCTTTCAGGCGCGGGCGAGACGTCCACCGCCGTGCCGGGCAGCGCTGCACTGACATCGACGTTCGCGGGCAGACAGGCGGGCGAGGCGCTCGCCGCCTTCGAGGAGGAGCCGAGCTTGAGGCTGGGGGATCCGAGAACGATCGCCAGCAAGCCCCAGACGAGCACGGCGACCCCCGGGATGATGAGCAGGTAGCGGCGCATGTGGGAGTGCAGAAGCCGACGCGAGACGGCGCCGGCGGCGCCGCGCGTCGAGGCCGGAAGGGTGCCACATCCGCCGCTCCGCAAAGTAAGAGTTCCCGCAAAAGCCGCACTTCAGCGGGCTATGCGGCGAAGCGCGCGGGTCCGGCCGGTAGCCTGCCGGGCTGATGAGCAGACTCCTCCCTGCGATGCCGCCACTGCTGATCGCCGGGTGCGCGCTGGCGCTGATCGCCTGCGGCAGCGCCTCCTCGGCGGGCGTCGGGGTGGGCTCGCCGACGGCCGTCGACGCGGCCAACGTCGCCGTCGCCAACCCCGTCGCCGTCTCGCCCGAGCCGGGCACGCCCGATGCCTCTCCGGCCTCTCAGATCAGCTTTCTCGGCGGCAGTGGCACGCGCGTCGAAGCCGTCACCGTGAAGGGCTCCCGCAGCGGTTCGCACAGCGGCGTGCTCCGCTCGTACTCGACCGGGACGGGCGAGAGCTTCATCCCTTCGCACCCCTTCACGCCGGGTGAGAAGGTCACGGTCCACGCACGGGTGACGGGCGGGCCGAACACCGGCGCGGTCAGCACCACCTTCCTCGTCGCCCATCAGTACGCGCCGAGCCAGAAGCAGTTCCCGCTCAACCCCGGTAACGCCGCCGAAGTGCAGCACTACGCCTCCGCGCCGACGCTGACGCCCTCGACGGTGCGCATTCGCACCCACGCGAAGCCGGGCGCCGCACCGGGCGACCTGTTCCTCGCGCCCTACCAGGGCAAGGGCGCGGCGGGGCCGATGATCACCGACCAGGACGGCAACCTGATCTGGTTCCGCCCGCTCCCCGCCAACCAGTCGGCGACGAACCTCCAAGTACAGCAGTACGCCGGCCAGCCGGTGCTGACCTGGTGGCAGGGACGGATCCTCGAGGTCGGCTTCGGCCAGGGCGAAGACGTGATCTACAACACGAGCTACCAGCAGATCGGCCGCGTCCGCGCCGGCAACGGCTACCACGCGGACCTTCACGAAATCCGCCTCGAACCCGACGGCACCGCTTGGATCGACGCGTTCGACCCGATCCACATGAACCTCTCCTCGTTGCACGGCCAGTCCGACGGGGTGCTGACCGACGGCGTGGTGCAGCAGATCGACGTCAAGACGGGTCTGGTGATGTGGGAGTGGCACGCGCTCGGACACATCCCCGTCTCCGAATCCCACAACGCCGTGCCGGGGTCGCATTACCCCTGGGATTACGTGCACATCAACTCGATCTCCCCGGGCGGATCAGGTGACGTGCTGCTGTCCTCGCGCAACACGTGGGCGCTCTACGACGTCGACCTGCACAGCGGCGCGATCCGCTGGCGCCTCGGCGGCTCGCACAGCAGCTTCAAAGCGGGAGCAGGGACCCACTTCTACTGGCAGCACGACGCCAAATGGCAGGCCGGCGGGCTGATCTCGCTGTTCGACAACGGCTCCGATCCGCCCAAGGAGAAGCAGTCTCGCGGCCTGTTGCTGGAAGCGAACACAACGGCTCACACGGTGACGCTGCGCAAGCAGTTCACCAACCCGTCGCGGACGCTGCTCGCATCTAGCCAGGGCAACACCCTCAACCTGCCGGGCGAGGACTGGCTGATGGGTTACGGCGGACTGCCGGACTTCACCGAGTACGACGCCGCCGGCCACGTGCTGCTCGACGGCTCGCTCGGCAAGAACGTGCAGGACTTCCGGACATTCGTCTCACCGTGGAGCGGCCACCCCCCGGGCGCGCCGGCAGTAGTCGTGAAGTCGAGCGGCGCGGGCGCGCTGGCCGTCTCGGCCAGCTGGAACGGGGCGACGGACCTCGCGAGCTGGAAGGTCTCGGCGGGCTCCTCGCTGAGTACCCTGGCGCCGGTCGCGAGCGCCCCGCGAAGCGGCTTCGAGACGACGATCAAGGTGCCCGGCAGCGGCCCCTACGTTCAGGTTCAAGCTCTCGACGCCAGCGGCAACGTGATCGGGACGTCGGCGACCGTCAAAGCCTGATTCGCCGCTACGTGAGCGTGCAGGCGCTCAGCGCTAACGGCTCCGTGCTCGGCGCCGCGCCACCCCGCCGCCTGTGAGGTCCTTGCTCTCCCGGGGTGCAGGACCGCCCTGTCCGCGGGCGACGTCGCCGACGATGCTTTCGACCTTCTCCCGGCGGCGGCTGGTCGCCTTCGCCGCGGCCGCGCGGGCGGTCGAGAAGTAATTCGCGAAGCCGCGGCCGTGCGCGGCGAGCAGCCGTTCGGGGAGCGGCTTGCGCAGCTCGTGCGCGAAGGCTTTCTGCAGCTGGGCCCGCAGCGAGGACTCGAGCGGCGTGTGTTCTGCAGCGTTGTGGAGCTCCAGCCGGCCGGTCGCCGTGGTGTAGTCGTACAGCTCGGATTCCTGTCCATCGCTGAGCGGCTCGATGCCGGCTTCGCCCCAGTGGGAGTAGAGCGCGAACTTCGCTTCGGGGGTCCGCATCGCGACCACATGCAGCGGCGCGGCCGCGGCGTACTGTTCGATCGCGAACTCCGTGACGGTCTCGTCAGTGGCGTGCAGGACGTAGTCCCGGCCCGGGGCTTCGGGGTCGGTCAGGATCGCGGCGACGTCGAGTCGCTCGGCGATGTGCGAGTAGTGCGACTCGCTGCGCCAGTTGTTGGAACCCGTCCCGAGGGTCAGCAGCAGCGGCGCGAGATCGACGCTCGACGTGAGCTGCGGGCGCACCGTCCGCGGCGAGGCGGCGAGCTTCCCGCGCAGGTCCTTGACGATCAGCGGCACCCTGATCGCCTCCTCGTAGGCGCCGGCGCCCTTGCCGCGCAGACCGTGGGAGGCGCCGTACTCGCCGTGATCTGAGGTGAACACGACGATCGTGTTTTCCGCTACATCGGGACGGCTGTGCAGGGCCTCCAGGACGGTGCCGACGTGGCGGTCGACCTCGCGCTGGAGCTTCGCGTAGAGGTCCAGGAAGGCGAGCCAGATCGGAGCCACTTCGGGGCCCGTGAACGGCACCGGCCCGAAGGACGCAGCGGCTGTGTCCTGCAACGAGTGCTGCAGCCGCGGCTTGTTGCGCTGGATCAGCAGCTCCGGGGTCTCGAAGTTGGGGGGCAACCGTCGCACGGTCCGCCGTGCGCCCGCCTCGGCGGGGACACGGTCGCTCCACACGTACCACCAGGCGATGTCGTGGGGGTTGACGAACGAGACGGTCGCGCACCAGGGCTCGGAGCCCCCTTCGTTGCGGAACCACTCCCGGAAGTGACCGGCGATCAGGGGGTCCTTGTGCCATCCCTGCCCGGGGCCACCGTCCGGCGATGGATACACGCCGCCGGCGAAGCCGTAGCGCTCGAGCGCTTCTTCGCCGGAGAAGGGAGTCCAGTGGTTGTCGCCGTGGGTCACGTGCCACTTGCCGAACCAGCGCGTGTGGTAGCCGTGCTCGCGGAGCATCGTTCCGTAGGTTGGAAAGCCCGGGTCGAGCGTGCTGCCGCCGGTGATCATGCAGCCGGTCTGGTGGGTGTAGAGGCCCGTCAGCATCGCCGCGCGCGATGGCGAGCAGTCGTTGGAGGCGGTGTAGTGGTGGCCGAAGGAGACGGCGCCCTCGCGCAGGCCGCGCAGGTTCGGGGGCAGCGCCATGCCCATCGGGGTGGCGGAGAACCACTGCGGGTAGCGCAGCTGGTCGACGACGATGAAGAGGATGTTGGGTCGTTTGAGCGCCGGTTTGTGGGCGGTGGGGTCGCGGCCCGCTGCGGGACTCTCATATGCTGCTCGGAATCCATGCGAAGCGTGCGAGCTCTCATCCTGGGGCCGTTGATGGCCCTTGGTCTGGGGGTTGCCGGCCTGACCGCCACCGCCGCGGCGCAATCCGCGCCAACGTGCTTCCCCGCGAGCCTCGATGTCTCCGCTCTGCAGGCCGGCGCGGTAACAGTATCGCCCCTGCCGGGCAGCAGGGACGCCTCGCCCCAGACGCAGATCAGCTTTCTCGGCGCGGCGGTTCGGAATCTGACCGTGCAGAGCGTGACGGGATCCCGCAGCGGCGCCCACGGCGGCCGGCTCGAGGCCTACTCGCAGGGCGACGGGGCCAGCTTCGTGCCGGCTCATCCATTCGTCGAAGGCGAGCGCGTGACGGTCCACGCGCGAGTGCTTGTAGGCGGCTCCTGGCGCCCGATCCTGGACGTGTTCGGCGTGGCCCATCCCGACCTGATCAGCTCGACCCCGGAAGCGATCCACCCGGGAAGCCCCTCCGCCGAACAGAGCTTTCACTCGCGCAGCGACCTGCACCCGCCGAAGGTGACCGTGACGGCGAGCTCGCCCGCGGCATCGCCGGGCCAGATCCTCCTCGCTCCCTACGGGGGGCCGGGCCAGGCCGGCCCGATGATCCTCGACTCCTCCGGTGGGCTCGTGTGGTTCAAGGCGCTCCCGCGCTACACCTCCGCGACCAACCTGAAGGTCCAGGAATACGGTGGCAAACCGGTCTTGACGTGGTGGCAGGGGGACATCAACGTGCACGGCTTCGGGACCGGCGAAGACGTCCTCGCCGGCAGCGACTACGAAGTGATCGCGCACGTCAGGGCAGGCAACGGCCATCGCGCGGACCTGCACGAGTTCCAGCTCACACCGCAGGGCACGGCGCTCGTGACCTCCTACTTCCCGGTGCTGTGCAACCTGTCCTCGGTCGGCGCGCCCTCCTATGCCGGGCTGACCGACGGCGTCTTCCAGGAGATCGACGTCAAGACAGGTCTCGTGATGTTCGAATGGACGAGCCTCGACCACGTCGCGATCGGCGAATCCTACGAATCGACCAGACACGCGAGCACCCAGTTCCCCTACGACTTCTTCCACATCAACTCGCTGAACCTCGACCGCGACGGCAGCCTGCTGATCTCGGCGCGCAACACATGGGCCGCCTACGAGCTCGACCCGTCGAGCGGCCAGATCCGCTGGCGCCTCGGAGGCAAGCACTCGAGCTTCAAGGGCGCCGCGAACACACGCACCGCCTGGCAGCACGACCCGCGTGAACTGCCCGACGGCAGCATCAGCATCTTCGACAACGGCTCCGCCCCGACGGTCCACCAGCAATCGCGCGGGATCGTCGTGCGCGTCGATCCGCAGAACGGCACGGTGGCGCTGGTCGGCCAGCTGACCCACTCGCCGGCGCTGGTCGCCGAAAGCGAGGGCAACGTGCAGGCCTTGGCCGACGGCGACTGGTTCCTGGGCTGGGGACAGGAACCGTTCGTCTCCGAATTGAGTCCCGCCGGGCAGCAGCTGTTCGCCGCGCACCTTCCGGCGCACGAGCGCTCCTATCGCAGCTTCCGCATGCCGTGGACGGGGGCCCCCGGCCACGTGCCGTCGCTCGCCTTCGAACCGGCAGGAGCCCGGGCGGGCACCGTGTACGCGAGCTGGAACGGGGCCACCCAGGTCGTCTCCTGGCGGGTGCTGGCAGGCGGCTCGGCGCAGGCGTTGCGCCCGATGCTGACGGCTCCGCGCACGGGCTTCGAGACGGCGATCGCGCTGCCGGTGGGGACGACGGGACCGTATCTGGCCGTGCAGGCGCTCGACGGCGAAGGCGACGTGCTGCGGTCCTCCGCGGCCGCCAAGGAGGCTACGCTCGAATAGCGAGCGCCTCAGCCGTAACTGGCGATCAGCGCGGGAACGGGCTCGCCCCGTCCGCGCGCGTCGACCTCGCGGATCTCGGCTCCCGGCAGGCGCTCGTCGAGCCCGTCGAGAAGGTCGGCCGAGACGATCAGCTGGCCTGGGCCCGCGCTGCCCTGCAGGCGCGCGGCGACGTTGACGGCGTCGCCGAGCGCGGTGAAGTCGACGACTGCCGAGCCGACGTTGCCGACGAATGCCTGGCCCGCGTTGAGACCCACTCCGACCGGCAGCCAGGCGCCCCCCGGTTCGCCATAGCCGACGGCGCTGAGTAGCTCGATGGCGGCGTCGAGCGCGCGGCGACGGTAGTCCGGGCCGGCGACGCCGGGGATGAACAGCGCCATCGCCTCGTCCCCGATCAGCTTGTCGATCAGCCCGTCGTGGCGCAGGATCACCTCGGTCGCGGCGGCGTAGAAGCGATTCAGCAGACCGGCGAACTCGGTCGCCCCGGTTTGCTCGCCCAGCGCGGTCGAGCCGCGAACGTCGGCGAACAGCACGGCGACGTCGATCTCGGCGCCGCCGGCCGGCATCTGGTCGCAGCATCGTGCGCACACGTTCGGGTTCTTGCGCGAGGGCGTCCATCCGCCGAGCCGTACGAGCCGGCCGCCGATGCCTCCGAAGGGGCTCGAGCAGACCTTGCAGCGCGGGGCAGAGGGAACGTGCCGCCACACACGGCGGGCCATCACCATGTCCCTGTGTCCGTCGACAAGGATCTTCCGCCACTCGCTGCTCTCAGCGGGCATTCGTTGATTGTCCCACCGCATCGGACGCGGCGCAGGATCGCGGCAGGGAGCGTCGAACTCCGCGGAGATGGGGCAGCCCTATCCAGAACGGCCTGCGGGCCCGGATGAGCCCTATCCCGTCCAGTATTCGGTGGACTACCCGGACCGGCCACTGAACCGGCTGAGCACGTTCTTCCGCGTGTTCACGGTGATCCCGATCGCGATCGTGCTCGTCCTGCTGCAGGGAGGGGGCTATGGGTACGGCGCGGCGGTGGGCGCCGGTGGCCTGGTGGTCCTGCCGACGCTGCTGATGATCGTGTTCCGCCAGAAGTACCCGCGGTGGTGGTTCGCCTGGAACCTCGAGATGGCGCGGCTCTCAGCGCGAGTGGGCGTCTACGTGGCGCTGATGGACGATCGCTATCCGTCCACGGACGAGCACCAGGCGGTGCATCTGGACTTCCCCTACCCGGACGCCCGCAATGACCTGAACCGCTGGCTGCCGCTGGTCAAGTGGCTGCTGGCGATCCCGCATTACGTTGTGCTGTTCTTCCTCTACATCGCCGCGATCCTCGTCGTGATCGCCGCCTGGTTCGCGATCCTCTTCACCGGTCGCTTCCCGCGCGGGATGTTCGACTTCCTGGTCGGGGTGG
>WNFI01685899.1_pt4 | contig 12975 bp, 11 predicted proteins | sample 5400471 | NCBI WGS metagenome assembly WNFI01 (sample SAMN13153348, study PRJNA577476) | soil metagenome | isolation source: 100 cm saprolite on Douglas fir-dominated hillslope | place: USA:California | collected 2013-09-17
AGAGCAAAGAACACCGGTGAGCAAACAAGCAAGATGGAGGCTTTGAATTTTGTTCATCGCCTATATTCGGGCAAATCCCGCCCCCTCGTCCAGCCGTTCTAGTCCTTGAGTAAATCGCGCCCCCTCGCCGGCCGTTCTAGTCCTTGAGTTAAGATGCGCATCGCCCTCCGTCCCCGCTTAGGATCGGTTATGAAGTGGTTCAAGGTTTTGCTCCGCATCGGGATCGCCCTCGTCCTGGTGCTGCTCGTGCTGGCATTCGCACTGTGGATGAAGCCGCCGGAACTTGTGCGTGTCGGCGCCAATTACTCCGCAAAGATCGTCTGCTCCAATGTATTTCTCGCTGGGCGCGATGCGGATGAGGTGCTGCGCACCGACGTGCAGGCACCCGGCGTTGCGCTGCTGCGTCTCATGCGCGTGTCCGTCGACCGGGAACGGCGCGTGGTGCGCGCAGGGCTCCTGGGTTTCATCGGCGATGGACTGGCCGTGGCGCGGCCGGACACCGGCTGCGCCGTGGTGCCCGACGGCAATTTAGATTTTGCGACACATATTGGTACCGTCCCCGCACAACCCGTCACCTCGAGCACCGGCTCCGCTGTCGCCGCACCCCGCCTTCCCCCGGCGGGACCAGCGCCTGCCCCCACGAGCGCGGATACTGGCGCCAACACTGGTGCTGGCGCGACCGCTGGCGTTGGCACGCACGCTGGCGTTGGCACGCACGCCGGCGCGGACTGGCCGGAAGGCGGCACCGTCGCGACCACCACAGCGCTCGATCGGCTGCTCGCCGACGACGCCCTGACCGGGCCCGGCATGCGCGCCATCGTCGTGGTCGATCACGGCCGTATCGTGGCCGAACGCTATGCCCCGGGTTTTTCGGCAACGACACCGCTGCTCGGTTGGTCCATGACCAAGAGCGTGGTCGCCGGACTCGTTGGCGTGCTCGTCAAAGAAGGCCGCCTCGCGCTCGATCAACCCGCCGGCTGGCACTCGGCCGACGGCGGCCGCGAACGCATTCGGATCGCCGACCTGCTCGCCATGTCGAGCGGTCTGCGCTTCAATGAAGCCTATGGCGACGTGTCGGATGTCACGCGCATGCTCTACTTGCAGCCCGACATGGCGGGGTTCGCCCGCGCGCAGCCGCTGGAGCATCCCGCGGGCGAATTCTGGAGCTATTCGAGCGGTACGGCGAACATCCTCTCACGCATCGTTCAAGACGCGGCGGGCTCGCTCGCCGCGGCGTATCCCACCGAAAAACTGTTCAAGCCGCTCGGTATGACCAGCGCCACGATGGAGACCGACGAAGACGGCACCCTCGTAGGCTCCTCTTACATGTATGCCACCGCCCGCGACTGGGCAAGGTACGGATTGTTCCTTCTGCAAGACGGAGTCTGGCTGGGCCAAGAATTGCTCCCGCGCGGCTACGTCGCCATGATGGCCTCACCCGTCGCCACATCGCGCGGACAGTATGGACACGGCCTGGTCTGGCTCTGGGGCTCAGACGCGGTGACGCCCGGCGAGAACCCGGACGCCGCCTTTGGAATTCCCGCCGACACCTACTGGATGGAAGGCCATGACGGCCAAAGCACCGCCATCATTCCCTCGCGCCAGCTGGTCATCGTGCGCCTAGGATTGACCCCGGCGCTCGATCACTACCAACCGCAGCCATTGGTGAAGGCCATACTCGACGCCACGCGTCGTTAAGTTAGCTACATACACGTTTTCAACGTCTCTTCGACCAGCTGCTGCTGGGTCAAGCGCTACGTAGCCCCTACATCACGCACCTATTACGGCACCTCGTGCAGCGTGGTATTGAACAAGAAGGGGCCGCTAAACTCGGTACGGTCGCCGGCTTTTCTTCCCCCGACAGGCTGCAAACGCGCCGACAAGGGCTTATTCCATTTCCATGCAAGCGACGCGACATCGCCGAAAATGCGCGCCAGCTGATCGACACCGATGTCGCCGGGATAGGGAATCGTATCGAGACCTGTACCGCAAACCGCAGAATAGGCGAGCAATGTATCCGTGGTGATGGTCCCCTCGGCCCAACGCCGCGCCAAGAGCTTGTCTTCGAGAACCGGAACCATGAGGCCGGAGTATCCGATCTGCTTGACTGGAACGGCTTTGACCGCCGTGGTGATGATGAGAGCCGCCGTCATGGTCCCGCTCGATCCGAATTTCGAGCCGGTGTAGGTTTCAATTGCCGCGCCGATGGATACGTCACCGAGCGGAGCCGGCGTCGGATCGACGCCCATGAAAGTCCATCCCGTTGATGCCGCCACCTGAGCACCGACCGATTCGGCTACCTTGGCGTGAATCGTCAATTGCTTGGTGAGTTCCACGACGGATCCGTCGAAGTTCCCATGCGTGCGCGCGAAAACATCTTGGACAACGTTCGCGCTTTCGAAACCGATGGAGAACTGCTTACCGGCGCCGGTGTGGTAGGTACCCGGGTAGAATGGTCCATAGGGCTTGACCATCGCCGTCGCCGTGAAGTTGAAATTGCCGTGGCTCGGTGAAGCATGATCCGTCAAGTAACGTACCAACGCCGCGCTTTCACGGATGACATTCCAATGAATTCCGTCGTCAGCGGCGATGATGCTGTTCGCTTGAATATTGGGCAGTGCCGACAGAGCCTTTTCGAGCAGACGCATGACGCGCGGGTCGTCCGAATCCCGCATCATCGCCGGCCCGACACTTGGAATGAACCCCTCTTTCGCTGATAGATCATCAATAGCCTTCAAGAGCCGGAGCGCGTCGTCATCGGTTCGACCGCTGACGAGCTCTCCGAGCGGCTGAGTCACGATGCGAATGGTTTCAGTTTTGTATCCCAGCTGGGCAAAGTCACCCTCCGCGGCGCGCAAGACTATCAGGGCGTCCGCGATTTGCCTCTCGAGCGTAGCGGGCTCAAGACGGACAAATGCCGTAATCGCCCGGACATTGGGCTTCGTATAGGTTTGCGCGTGGCCGGTCACGGCAATGAAGACCAGGACGAACGCTCCCGCAAACAACCGACGATTTATCACTGTCAGCCCTCTCTATCGTTCTACGACACCGGCGTACTCATATTACGCACGAGACCGGTCAATAGACAGTGATGCTTCGACGGCACGAGGATCGCCCGCGCACCGCGGTGCGCCGGCTTTCTACAGTAACCGTAAGCGGTGCAGGTCCAACTGCTGCGATCAGCGGATCAATTTTTGGATGTGTACGACCGCTTTGGCCGCCCATCGCCTTTCCCGGAGGCTACCGTCGTCCATAGACCCGTCACGGACCCTTTTCTGCCGCTCGTGACTGGTTGCTTACCTTTCATAATCTGCCATAGCTTGCACTTTAGAGCACTTGTGGCGAAATAGCGGATGAGTATAATCCGCCATATCTAGGTTTTTAATGGTGATGTGGCGAAATATGACCGATGGCACATTTATCGCAGGTCGCGCCTCGGAGCGAGTCGAACTCGCACATGCGCTGAAGTCAGGTCGGCCCGAACTCATTGCCGTGTACGGTCGCCGGCGGGTCGGTAAAACCTATCTGATCCGCGGCTTCTTCGCTGAGAAGATCTGTCTTGAGGTCACCGGGGCGCGCGCTGCCGGCTTGAAGGACCAGCTCGCGAACTTTGTGCGCGTGCTGGAAACCCGGGTGCCCTATCCGCTTGCAGTGCCGGCCTCGTGGGCGGATGCGTTCGAGATGCTGAAGCGGTATCTTGCGGAGCTACTGACAAACGGCGAACGCCGCGTCGTGTTTCTCGATGAGCTGCCCTGGCTGGCTTCGCCGCGCTCGGGGTTTCTTTCCGCGCTCGATCATTTCTGGAACACCTTTGCCTCGCGGCAGCGCAATTTAATCCTCGTCATCTGTGGCTCGGCAGCATCCTGGATGATCGTGAACGTGCTGCACCACAAAGGCGGGTTGCACAACCGCGTCACCCGTTCGATCGCCTTGAAGCCGTTCAACTTGGGCGAAGCCGCGCAGTTCTTGCAGGGCCGCGGCATCGCGTTCGACCCCATTCAGACCTTGGAGCTCTTCATGGCGGTGGGCGGTATCCCGTACTACCTCGACAAAATCCGCAAAGGCCGGTCGGCTGCGCAGAATATCGATGCTCTCTTCTTCGTGCAGAACGCAGCACTGCGCGATGAATTCGGCCAGCTCTACGCGGCGCTCTTCGAGCATCACGAGCGGCATTTGAAGATCATCGAAGCGCTCGCCACCAAGCGAGCGGGCCTCACGCGGGTGGAACTCATCAAACACAGTGGATTGTCGGGCGGCAACTTGAGCACGATCCTGCAGGAGCTTGAAACCACAGGGTTCATTCTGCGCAGCGTGCCCTTCGGACGCAGTGTACGGGAGAGCCAGTACCGCCTGATCGATGAGTTCACGCTCTTCTACCTGCGCTGGGTGAAGCCCCTGGCACGTACGAAAAGTGGACCCTCTTGGTGGTTGCAGCAGCGCACCTCCCCCGCCGGCATCGCCTGGGCAGGCTATGCGTTCGAAAACGCCTGCTTGACGCACGTTGTGCAAATCAAGAAGGCGCTCGGAATCAGCGGCATCCTCACCGAACAGAGTGCGTGGCAGCATCGCGTGAGTGCGCGGGATAAGAGTGGAGAACAGATCGATCTACTCATCGATCGGCCGGATGGGGTCATCAACTTGTGCGAAATGAAGTGGAGCGGCGCCCCCTTTGTCATCGATAAGCGCTACGCAGCGATATTGCGCGAACGCGCCGAGACCTTTCGGCGCCTGACGGGCACCCGAAAATCGCTCTTTTTGACCTTCGTCACCACCCACGGTCTCGCCCCGGGTGATTACGTCACCGAGCTCGTTGCAAATGAAGTGAGCGCGGCGGCGCTGTTCGAGCCGTAAGACGCCGAGCGCCCCCACAGCGGTCCGTCGCGAACGTCCGGACGCGAACGAGTATATCTCTTGAGCTAGCCGAATTTTGCCTTCATCCGCTCCGACAACTTCGACAGCTGTACTACCACGCGTTCGTGTGTGCCCACTCCAATCTCCTCGCTCCCGTCGGTCGCACGAACCGAAAACTCGATGCGCCGCCCATCAACCTTCGTCACTTTCGCTTCGCCGGTGACACTGCGACCCGCCGGCGTCGCCGCCAGATGACGCACGTCGACGCGCGTGCCGAGCGCGCTTTCGCCGGCGCCCAGATAAGGCTTGATCGCGTTGAGCGCTGCGTTCTCCATGACCATGATCATGACCGGCGTCGCCAGGACCGGGGGCAATGTCACATCCTTGAAGCGGCTGGCCAGATGGTCGGGCATGACGACAAGACTGAACGAACCCCCGGCCGACGTGCAAGCAATACGAGTGCGGGTTCGCCCGGGTTCAAGCGACCGCGGGTTCCTTGGACAGATAAGGCGCGACGTGGCGCGTCGCACGCGCCACGTATTCGTCCTTTTCCCCAACCGGAGCAACGTAGTGGATTGCGCTCTGCGCAGCCTCGACCCCAACAAGCCTCGCAATCACCCAGGCGGCAAGGTACTGCGAAGCGAGGCAGCCGCCGGCGGTCGCGATATTGCCTTTGGCAAAGAAGGGTTGATTGAGCACCGTAACGCCCGCTTCTTCGACCCACGGCTTTGTCATCAGATCGGTGCATGCAGACACACCGTCGAGGAGCCCGAGCTTCGCAAGGACGAGCGTCCCCGAGCATTGCGCACCCAGCAGTTGCCGGGCTGGATCGAGTTGTAAATCGGCCATGAGTGACTGATCTTTGACGATGTCTCGGGTTAATGAACCGCTGCCCACGATCACGGCATCGGCCGCGCTGGCCTCGCGCAACGATGCTTGCGCGTCGATAAAAACGCCATTCATCGACCGTACACGCGGGGTCGGGCAGGCGATCGAGATCCGCCAACCCGGCTGTTTGACGCGATTGAGAATGCCAAACGCAACAAGCGAATCGAGTTCGTTGAAACCTTCGAACGTTAGGATGGCGACGTGCATTGTGATCTCAGGTGTGATGTGCGGGAGCGTCTCACGGGTATCTTACAAACAGCCTCCAATACAATCAAAGAATTACCCGGCATTAGATGACCTCAGCGCACCTGCTGCGCGTAGAGCTTGACCAACGAAAATAGAAAATCCCGGCCGTCATACAACGATTGCACTCGGATGCGTTCATTCCAATGCTTCGGCCGGTGCATCTCGCGTCCTCTCAAGTGGGGTTCGGCGGCGCGACCTTGGCAACCACTGTCTCGCCCAGCCTGCGGCGCCGCCGGTGGGCGATCCATGCGTAGACAGGTACACAGGCGATCAACAGCACCCCCGCGAAGAGTGCGGAATGCCAGTCTTCCATGATCGCGGCGATCCATAGCAGCACGCAGCCCGTGAGCACGATGACCGTCGTGAACGGATAACCGAAGGCCCGATATGGCCGTGGAGCGGCAGGCTCCCTACGCCGCAGCACCATGAGCCCGATATAGGTTGAGATATACACGAGCAGGAATAGCACGGCGGCGATCGCGACGATCTCATCGAAAGTGCCGCTCATGATGAGCGCGGCGGCGCCAAGACTCGTGACCGCCAACGCGACGCGGGGCGTGCCTCCGGCGCTGACCAGCGCCGCCTTTTGGGTGAAGAAGCCGTCCCGGCCGATGGCCAGCAGTATCCGCGGCGTCATGAGCATGATGGCGTTGATCAGACTCAACACGGTCATGAGTGAAATCACCGTGACGAGTTCGGCGCCGCCCCGCGGCAGTATCACGCGCGCGGCATCGGCGGCCGGCAGTTGCGACGCAGCCAGCACGGGCAGCGGCAGGACGCGAAGCATGGCGACGTTGATGATCACGTACATCACGGCCACCAACACCGTACCCCCGATGATGGCGCGCGGCATGGTGAGTGTCGGCTGGGTGCTCTCTTCCGCCATGTAGATGGGTGAATACCAGCCGTCATATGTCAAAAACACCGCGCGCAAGGCGGTCACGGCGGCGGCAAGCATGCCCAGCGACATCAGCGGCATCGATGCGGCCGACGTCGCCGGCGGCGGCGCACCGGATGCCGTGACCGGCACCGCGAGAAAGCAACCGACCACCAGCACCATCATCATGAGACCGACGCTCAAGCTGATGACGCGTGTGAGGGTGCTGCCGATGCGGAGACCCGCCCAATGCAGCGCCGTGAAACCGCCGATGATCGCAACGGCAAGCGCCCGAGGGTTGACGGCGGCCGCCGGCCACAGAGTACCCATGAAGGCCGCCGCGGTGAGCGCGCCATAGGCGAGCGACGCTATCTGATTGACCCAGTCGCTCCAGCCCACCAGGAATCCCGCTCCACTGCCAAAGGCGCGCCGAGCATAGACGTAAAACCCGCCGGCCTCGGGCATCATCGCCGCCAGCTCGGCCACGGCCACCGCGCCGAGCAAGGAATAGATGCCGCCCAGAATCCAAAACAGCACGATCAGCCGTGAATCACCGAGGGCGGCGGCCAAGGTTCCCGGGAGCCGCAGAATGCCGACGCCGACCGTGCCGCCGAAGACCATCGCCAAACCAAACCCAAGCCCCAGGATCCGCGTCAACGGGCGCCCGGTCTGGATCATTGTTCTATCGTCGATGGAAGAGTCACGGCCTGCAGCTTGCGCGAGAGCGGCGCTGTTCGCAAGCGCCGCTAGGGGTCAAGCAATCGCGGACCGGGACCTTCTTCGCCCAGCTTATCCTTGGGGTTGCGCAGCGGACAAACTTTCAGCGACAGGCAGCCGCAACCGATGCAGCCGGTGAGACTGTCGCGGAGCTGCATCATCTTCTGGATCCGCTCGTCCAGCCCCCGCTTCCAATTGGCGGACAGCTTTCGCCAATCCGCCGCGGTGGGCGTGCGCCCGTGCGGCAGAGTCGACAACGCATCGCGGATCATTGCCAGCGGGATGCCGATGCGTTGCGCGACCTTGATCACCGCCACCAATCTCAAGACCTCGCGTACGAAGTCACGCTATTTCCGTCCGCTGAGGAAACGTGACGGCTGCCCTGGCACGATTCCTCAGCGTATTCAAAGATGATCGTGGCGAATCGTTTCGCACCAGTGACGCATGGATTCAACTGCAATATCAGACCAGTGGTTCGAAAGATGAGCTTTCCCCGAGAAGCACGTCACATGCCTGACGGCGGTCACGAAACCGTAACAATCGATATCGCCGCATTGATTACGGAAGAACGATTGTATCCGCTGTTCCAGCCGATACTCGATGTCGCCAAGTCCACCATCGTGGCTCATGAAGGGCTCATACGCGGGCCCAACGGCTCCGCACTGCATCTGCCCAGTGCGTTGTTCCCCGCCGCCATCGCCGCAGGGCTGACGAACGAACTCGAGTTCGCCGCGGCACGTGTCATATTCACCGCCAATGCGCAGTACCGCAGCGCCGGTCTCTTGTTCGTGAACTTCTCGGCGCGATCCATCACGCATTTGGGATCCGATCGAGGCCGGCGGGAATTTCAGGACACGCTGCTCCGATGCCAGATACCGGGGCGCTCATTGGTCATCGAGATCACAGAACATGAACGCGTCGAAGATCATCAGGTGCTGACTCATGCCATACAATTTCTACGCAGCCTCGGTGTGTCCATCGCGCTCGACGATTTCGGCGACGGCAAATCAAGCTTGCGCCTATGGGCCGAATTACAGCCGGAGTTCTTGAAAATCGATCGCTACTTCTGTCATGGAATCCACGCGGATGGCAAGAAAGTGCAAACCGTCAAGGCCATGCTTCAGCTGGCGGAGAATTTCGGAAGCCGCGTGATCGCGGAAGGCATTGAAGACACTTCCGATCTGCGCGTGGTACGCGACTTGGGTGTCTCGTTTGTCCAGGGCTACGCCACCGGCCGGCCCCACGAGCGGCCGGCCGGCAGCATTCCGGCTGCGGCTCTCGCGGTGCTCGCAGGGCGGGAAATCGCCGTATTTCCCGAGCTGCGGCGAGTATCGCAGTTCGCGCCAAAAGCCGGCCGGCTGCTGATCGAGGCCCCTGCCCTCACCGCCGCGAGTTCCAACCAGAAGCTGCTGGAGCTATTCCAGGCCCACCCTCAGCTCCATGCAATCGCGGTGGTGGATCAGGATCGCCCGATAGGTCTCGTGAACAGGCGGCGGTTCACGGAGCAATACATGTTGCCCTACTACCCGGAAATCTATGGACGTAAAAGCTGCACCACCTTCATGGACGACGATCCGCTTGTGATCGAGATCAGTCAACCCATCGAAGACCTGGCGCAGGTGTTGACGTCGGATGATCAGCGTTATCTCAACGACGGCCTCGTACTCGTCGACGCCGGAAGATATGTGGGTCTTGGCACGGCCGAGCAGCTCGTGCGCTCCGTCACCGAATTGCGCATCGAGGCTGCGCGGCATGCCAACCCCCTCACCTTCCTGCCGGGAAACATTCCCATCAGTGAACATATTCGGCGATTGCTCGCGGGAAACAGCGGGTTCGGCGCCACATACTGCGATTTGAATAACTTCAAGCCGTTCAACGACCAATTCGGCTACTGGCAAGGCGACAAGATGATCCGGCTCCTGGCCAGCATCATCGTCTCAGAGTGCGATCCTCAGCGCGATTTCGCGGGCCACGTCGGCGGAGACGATTTTGTGGTGTTGTTCCAAAGCCCCGACTGGGAGATACGCTGCACGCGGATCATCTCGCACTTCAACACGGCGGCGCTGACTCTGTTCGATCAGGAAACTCGCAGCCGCGGTTTCATCGAAGCCGAAGATCGACAAGGCAACTACACCACCTTCCCGCTGACGACACTGTCGATCGGTGCCGTATACGTCACTCCCGGGATGTTCCACGTCGCGGAGGACGTGGCCTCCGCCGCGGCAGCGGCCAAACACCACGCGAAGCGGGAGAATGCCGGACTCTACATCCACGCCGCCGAGTCCGGATCGGATGATCTGGCGGACACGTCCCTTCTAAGCGCGCTTGCATGAAACGGCAGCAGTGGCGCGCGCGAGCGCGGCACTCGTGGCCGTTTGCCATTCGTCGATCATGCGGGCGTAGTGCCGTGGATCGAGGAACTCGTCGACGAAGGCTTCCGCTTGCTGATGCAACGGCGTCAGCGTGTAAGCCACGCTCACATCGGTGCCACCCTGCGCGGATTCCGTGCAAACGACGTCCACCAAACCGATGTTCGACCCGTGCGCCAGCCGCGCGTAGCTCACGCGACCTTCAGACGGCCGGCAATCGATCACGATCCACGTAGTCGCCTGGCCACTGTGATTACGGGTTTGAAACGCGCTGCCGCGTTCCTCCGCGCCGCTCAGCATCACCGGGTCCCATCCAGGCGCCCATTCACGTTCGCCGCGGGCGGTGAACAGTGGGAACACCCTGTCGCGCAACGCGTCGAGGTGAAAACTGCGCATCTGGGTGCGTGGAGCTTGGGAGATGAGGGCATTCATCGGTTGGCGCTCATCGGTTTTGGGGTGGTCGTCGATAGGGGACTCGTCGGCAGGAGGCACGCTCCGGTACAATGGTACCAAGGTACCATTAATGCCCTCCCGCCGCAAACCTGCGATCATTCGCCGCAAGGCCTCGGACCCGGAACTCGCCATGACCGCCAAAAGATCCCCGCCGCACCCCGCGCCGCGCGAAGTCGAACGCATTCAGACCGGCGTACGGCTGGAAAAGCGGCTCCTCAAGGTGCTCAAGGGATTGGCGGAATACCTTGACCTGTCGCTCGGCGACCTGCTCGAAGGCATTGCGCTCCATGCGTTGGAGAACAAACCGCCCTTCAAGCGGTTGACCCTCGAAAAAATTGCGCAGTTGCGGCGGGTCTACGGCTTCGACCTGGTCGCCGCGGACAGTCATCGCCTCCGCGAACAGGACGGCGGCGGTTGATGCCGTGCCCATAGTGACCATGGAGCTCATGTGACCACCTTTCTGCTGGCGTTCGGGGCTCTGTTCTCGATCGTCAACCCACTGTCGGGCGCATTCATCTTTTTCGGCGCGACCCGCGAGCTCGAGTCTCGCGTGCGCTCGCGGGTGTCGCGCTGGGTGGCGATCTATGCGTTCTCGATCGTGACCGCATCGCTGTATGTCGGCGCCTACGTGTTGAGCTTCTTCGGCATCTCCATCCCGGTGCTGCGCGTTGCCGGCGGCATCGTCGTCGCCATGTCCGGCTGGCGGATGTTGAACGAGCCCGACGCCACGGAGCAACGCCGCAGCGAGACCCCGAGCCCGCGCTCCATCGATGTGCCGCCGAGCCGGCTGGCGTTCTATCCCCTCACCATGCCGCTCACCACGGGACCGGGAACGATTTCGGTGGCGATTTCCTTGGGCGCCGGCCGCCCCCGCGGCTCCTATACCGCATCGCTCGAGTTCTTCGTCGAGACGCTCGCCGCCGTGGCACTGCTCGCCTTGCTGGTGTACGCGTTCTATCGAAACTCGGCACGGCTTGCGGGTTTGATCGGCGCGACGGGAACTACCATCGTGGTGCGGCTGTCTGCGTTCCTACTGATTTGCATCGGGATACAAGTCTTGTGGAATGGAATGTCAGAACTCTTGAGCACGCTGCTGCTCGGCACCGCCAGCACCAGTTGAAAAGTACCGGTAGACGGGGGAGTTGATTACATGAAGATCGGGTTCGACCGTCGGCAATTCCTCGCCGGCAGCGCCGGCGCTTTGTCCATGACTCTCATGCCTAGGAGGAATTTATGGGCAGCCGCCGGCTCCGCCGTGCCGCCCGCGCCGGTGGCGCGCATCGACGCCGCGCACGACACGTACTTCGGTGAATCGCTCAGCGATCCCTATCGCTGGATGGAGAACGACAAGGACCCCGAGTGGCTGCCGTTCTTGAAAGGACAGAACGATCATACCCGCGCGATCCTCGACGCGCTGCCGACCCGGGCGCCACTGCTCAAACGCGTCCAGCAGCTGTCGGGCGATACGGTCACGACCAGCCGTGTGCAGCGCGCGGGCGGCCTGACCTTCTTCACGCAACGGCCGCGAGGCGCCGACAATTTCAAGCTCTTCGTGCGCCAAGGCGCGGCGGGCCACGACCGCGTGCTGGTCGATCCCACCCAGGAGAGCGGCCCGAACGGCCACGTGTCGCTGGACTGGTGGCATGCCTCGCCGGACGGCCGGCATGTGGCTTACGGCCTGTCGAAAAACGGCAGCGAGGATTCGACATTGCACGTTCTCGCCGTCGCCGACGGCAGCGACCTTCCCGAACGAATTGCCAATACCCAAGCCGCCAATCCGCAATGGCTCGACGATGGCAGCGGCTTCTTTTACAACCAGCTCACAGGGAAGGTCGATACTCCCGACCGATTTCTCGACAGCCAGGCGCGTTTTCACCGATTAGGAACGGATCCCGCCAAAGATCCCGTGCTCATGAAGCGCGGACTCGTCGCGGGGATCGATTACGATCGAATACAGGCGCCGTACATCGTCACGTACCCGCGCTCTTCTCACGCGATTCTCTTGCTGAGCGACGTTCGGCCGGAGGCGCGCGCGTTCATTGCGCCGCTCGCCGATGCGATCGCGGGCCGCGCCCGATGGACGCCGGTAGCCTCCTTCGAGGATGAGGTGACCGACGTCGATCTCGACGGCGAGGATCTGTACCTGCTGGTCAACAAGGGCACGCCGCGCGGGCGTCTGGTCAAGACGTCCGCCGCCGCTCCCAACCTCGTAACCGCCGCCGTGGTGGTGCCGCAAGGGTCCTTCGTGATCGAAAGCATCGCGCGGGCGCGCGACGGCATGTATCTCAAAATCATGGATGGCGGCATCAGCCGCTTGCAGAAGCTCGAGCACGATGCCCGAGTCACCGACATCGTCCTGCCCTTCGACGGCACGATTGGTGCGGTCTATGCCGTCACCGATCTCGACGGCGTCTTGATTTCGCTCGCCGGTTGGCTCACTCCGGCCGGGATTTATTCGGTCGATACCGGCGGCCGCATCGTCGATACCGGCATCACGCCAAAGCCCGCGATCGATGTGAGCCGCTACGAAGCCAAGCGATTTTTCGCGGCCGCCACGGACGGCACGAAAATCCC
>WNFI01145408.1_pt1 | contig 12972 bp, 14 predicted proteins | sample 5400471 | NCBI WGS metagenome assembly WNFI01 (sample SAMN13153348, study PRJNA577476) | soil metagenome | isolation source: 100 cm saprolite on Douglas fir-dominated hillslope | place: USA:California | collected 2013-09-17
ACGCACTACGAGCTAACAACTATTTCAGCGGCTCGTAGTTTGGCGCTACGAGCGCGAGGATTAGCGGCAACCTCCTGCGGAGTGGGTACCACTGGCTTGCGAGTCAACAAGCGCAAGCGCGCCTTGTGGCCACACACACATACAGGTACGCGGGGTGGGCAGAGACAATCCGTTGCCTCACGCCGCATAAACTCTTTGACCAGTCGATCCTCCAATGAATGAAAAGAGATAATTACTATTCTTCCGCCTTCATCACTACCCGCGCCACCAGCACTACTCACAGCACTTCCACCAACTTTATTCTCTCTCTTCCGTATACTCAACACATCCAGAATTTGTGGGAGAACCGTCTCCAGTTGCTCCAATTCGGCATTAACCGCAATGCGCAGGGCCTGAAAGGTTTTTGTCGCCGGATGTATCGCTCCTGGTTTATAAGGTGCGCCAGCAGCAGCCAATTCTGCTAACTGCGCAGTACGCGTAATTGCACTATTCGCGCGTACGCGAACTATACGCCGCGCGATCTGGCGTGAGCGTGTCTCTTCGCCATAGCGCCAGAAAATATCCGCGAGTTCTTGTTCGCTCGCACTATTCACCAGGTCCGCGGCTGAAACAGGCTGCGTTTGATCGAGCCGCATATCCAGTGGTCCATCGGAACTGAAAGAAAGGCCTCGCTCAGGATTATCCATCTGGTCAGACGAAAATCCAAGGTCAAGCAGGATACCTTGTATAGATGCGAAACCAACCTCGTTGACAATATGGGTTAGTTCGGCAAAATTTCCATGCCTGAGAAGTAATCGCCCATTTTTTACTGGCTCTGCGAGACGTGCCTGGACCCTTGCCAGGGCCTGGGCATCTGTATCAATGCCTAGAACCCTACCATCAGGAGCAGAACGCTCGAGTATAGCCTCAGTATGGCCACCTCCACCCACCGTGCCGTCGATGTACACGCCTCCTGGTCCCGGTTGCAGAAACTTTAACACTTCTTCCAGCATCACCGGCACATGTTGTGTTTGCATTTTCCCTATGTTCGTCTAGATCCTATTAAAAAGGAATTTCACTGCCCTCTGCATCTAAGCGTTCTTGATAGTTTAGCCAGCCCGCGCGATCCCATATCTCAAAATGATCACGCACCCCAGCTACAGTTACTTCATTGCCCAATCCAGCATAAGCACGCAATTTGGCAGGAATGATCATACGACCCTGCCCATCGAGCTCAATTTCACTTGCACTGGGATAGATACGTCGTTCAAAATCACGCAATTCGTCAGTTGTTTTACCAGTTGCAAGCTCGGCCGATTTCTCCTCCCAACGCTGCATAGTATAGACAGATAAACAGGTCCCCATACCTTTACTTATAACCGCCCCACGGTCCATCTGTGCCCGAAATCTGGCAGGGACCGCCATACGTCCTTTTGCATCGATAGTATGATCATATTCGCCAAGAAACATAATTTAATCCATATATAGCCAGGAACGAGCCTTGCGGTGACCCCTGGCGAAGTTTCTGCAAATGTTCTCCCGCATTTTTAGGAAATTCTCGCCTTCTTTCCCCACTCACCGTTCTGGCTCACCAATTCTCCCCACTTCTCCCCACTCCATTATAACAGAAAACTAGCAAAAGCGAAAAGGGTATTACCGACCAATTTGTACCAGCACAAGTGGATAACTTGTGGATAACTTTGAACAAGCATGTAAAATCATGAAGTTAAAAGATGTACATTGACATATAAGAATATGCTTTAAGATTTTCAGATTTAAACGGCTTTTGGCCAGGGAGAGCTCTTGCCAAAAAGGCAAGGCTCCGCCCCAGAGTTTTCAGGCGGGCGGGTGGGAAAATGATGAACTTTTGCGAAGCCCTGGCCAGGAGGGGTATAGCTGTTGACACAGCCTTAATTCACACCATACAATCAGATAAGAATACTAACGATGTCCTACCTTCAATACTGGAAAACAAAAGGATAGCTCCTCTCATGCATCAACCTACACCGGAGAAACCGATACGGCAACAAGAACCTTTACCTGAGGCCCATGAAGTGGCAGCTGGTATCTGGAAGCTCACAGTACCTATACCCTTCCCCTTACGAAGTGTCAATATGTATGCTCTGGTTGGCAACGATGAATGGGCATTAGTAGATGTGGGTATGGGTACACCCGATGCGCGCGCGGCTTTCACTGCCGGTCTGCACAAAGCCGGACTTAGCATCAACACACTGCGTACTATTGTACTCAGCCATGATCATCCCGACCATATTGGTCTCTCAGGTGAACTACAGGAAAAGAGCGGAGCAACCGTCTACATGCACCCTATCGACGCGAATACTATGCGTGAGACCTGGCAAAGCATGCATCCTGAGCGCTTCGCCCATGCCTTGAAGTTTTTCAAACAACATGGCATGCCCATAAGTGAGCCCTGGTTCTCGCAGGCAAGAGCAGAAGACATGCTGCAAATTATTCGCGTGCCCTCACACGAGCTGATTACACAGATTGAGGATGGAGCATCCATTGACCTGGTAGGTGAACGCTACCGTGTTATATGGACGCCAGGTCACTCCGATGGGCATATCTGCCTCTTCCGCGAACGCGATGGCGTCTTCCTGGCCGCCGATCACGTCCTGCCACGCATCACGCCGAATATCGGCCTCTACTCGGAATATGACCGTCACAACCCGCTGGACGATTACCTGCATTCCTTGCGCAAGGTTGCAGCACTGCCCGCGAGCATTGTCTTACCTGGCCATGGAGAGCCCTTCGCGGACTTAGCCGGACGTGTCGAGGAGATTATCAAGCACCACGAACAGCGCGAAATGGAAATTTTGACCTTGCTGGATGAACAGCCACAACATGCTTATCAACTGGCCGAGAAGGTTTTTGGAGCGCGACTGAAAAGCAGCGAGGCGAGGCGCATGGCGGTAGCAGAGATTCTTTCTCATCTTGAATACCTGCGCTACGATGGACAGGTTGAGCAACAGAAAACGACCGAGGGCTTAATTCTCTACGCGGCAGTATAGGACCTGACTGGAGTTTTGTGAATGGTACACCCTGTAGTCCTCTCCTATGTTCAGATAGAGTCCATACTCGCAGCCAGGCAAAAGGGCCTGACATCTGTTGAAGTCTCACCAGACCTGGGCATTTCACGTGTCAATGCCGTCATTGCGGCCGCAGGCGTACGCTTCCCCAGCGGGGAACAGTTGGACTGGCAACAGGTGGAGAAGATTAAGAAAGCCCATAACAACTGCTTTATTGTAGAGGACGGCGCGATTAAGACGATCCAGGTATTCTCAGAGTATACGAATCGCGTCTGTAGTTTACTACCGACACAACACGCACCCAGTATGCTAATCGCGGGCTTCACCATGCATCGTATCGTCGATACCGATCCAATGCAAGATACGTTACAGAAGATCGCCACCATCGCACCCATGACCGGGCGCGTGCTGGACACAGCAACGGGTCTCGGCTATACAGCTATCGCAGCGGCTAAAACCGCGGAACAGGTGATAACGATTGAGCTTGATCCTGGAGCTCAACAGGTAGCGCGGCTCAACCCGTGGTCACGAGACTTATTTGCTAATCCCAAAATTCAGCAGGTGATGGGCGATGCCTTTGAGGTAGTACAGACCTTCGAGGATGAAAGTTTTGCACGTATTCTGCATGATCCACCAGTCTTTAGCCTGGCAGGCGAACTCTATGGAGGCATCTTTTACCGGCAATTGTTCCGCCTGCTTAAGCGGGACGGCAGGTTGTTTCACTATATCGGAGATTTGAATAGCAAGTCCAGTGGCACGGTGGCGCGAGGCGTCATACGCAGGCTACAAGAAGCTGGATTTACACGCATCGTGCGGCGACCAGAAGCCTTCGGCGTAGTGACATACAAGTGAGGTGGTAATATCTTATCTATCCGCAAAGGCGCAAATTTCTCTCACGCCCCGTTCAATCTCTGCATCCGATGCCGCTAATGAAATACGCACATATTGCTGCGCAACCGAACCAAAGGCGCTGCCAGGAGCTACGGCCACATTGCGTTCGCGCAGCAGGTCAAGCGCGAACTGGCGTCCACGTAATTCGCCACTATGGCGGCTTGTGACATTGATCAGCGCATAAAAAGCTCCATGAGGAGTGTAGACATAGCGGCCCAGGTCCTTGAGCAGGGTTACAGCCAGATCGCGACGATATTGATAGGTTTCCCTCATCTCGGCCACACAAGCCTGGGAACCAGTCAAAGCGGCCACTGCCGCACGTTGTACGAGGGTGCTAACATTCGTAGTACCCGCATCGAGGATATCTCTTATTGTCTTCATCAGCTCTGTGCCAGCAACCATATAGCCAATGCGCCAACCCGTCATCGCATAGGTTTTGGAGAAGGTATAGACGCAGATCAACCGTCCGCTATCAAATTCGTCGCGGCTGAGCATGGTAGCGGGACTGACATGCTGCCCCTCAAAGATCAACTCGTCATAGCACTCGTCCGACAGCAGGTAGAGATCATGGCGCCGGGCAAAAGCCAGCAGTTCAGCCACATACGCAGCGGGCAGTACGGCGCCGGTCGGATTGCCAGGGCTATTGATAATCATGAGGCGCGTGCGGGGAGTGATCACGCTTTCAAGGTGCTCCACCTCTGGCAACCATTCATTTTGTGGATCGAGCGGATAGCGAACACCTGTAGCTCCACTACAAGCAATTTGCATGGAATATTGCGGCCAACAAGGATCAGGAATGAGAACATCGTCACCCGGGCCAACAGTCGCGAGCAGGGCAGTCTGAAGCGCACCCGTGCCGCCCATAGTCACGGCAATTTGCTGTGGCTCGACAGCATAACCATTGACACGCGCTATTTTCGCGACTAACAATTCACGTAGCCATGGCCAACCCGATGGAGGACCATAGGTAAGTCGCTCGCTTTCCAGCGTTTGGATCGCGGCCTGGCGAATATGCTCGGGAGTACGAAAACTTGGCTCGCCAATATGCAAGCGAACAGAGGGCGGCAAAATCTCACCACGCGCCTCTGCCTCCAGTTGCATCTGCTGAGCCAACGTCCCCAGGCCAGTAATATCATTGACGGGTAAATCGTGGATACTCTGTTTACCAAATTTCATCGTGTGCTGTGGGTCCTATTGGTCCTGCTCTTCATCATCGCTGACATCTAGAATAAGCTGCTGCGCCTCTTCAGCCGCGGGAACAGTAGCAATTTTAACGATCAAGCGAAGCAGGAGGGAAGTATCTTCAATAGAGTATACTTGTGGTCTTACCTGGCGTACTAATTTTGGGAAACGTTCCCGGATAACACCCAGTAATGTCTCGCGCTGTCTCAAAAGTTCTTGCCTGTATGCCTCCTGACGACCTTTCTCAATACCTTTTTCAAGCCCTTTTTCGAGGCCCTCTTCAAGACCCTTGTCTCGGCCTTCTTTCAAAATTCTCTGGTAGGCAGGTGTATTGCGCAATACTTCATCCAACATGTCAAATCTCCCCTTAAGCCAATCCTGATCGGCTCCTTATTCTGCGCGCAGTGTAACATATTGGAAGAGGCCTGTCGAGAACCCGTATTCCGTCAGGTAAAATGTTACTGAGGCTGGTACACTTCCATCAAATGAAAATGTTACTGAGGGAAGTGAAGCCATGCCGACGACAGATGAGATGACGCTCGACGAACGAAGGAAATACCTGAAGCGGATGAAACCGCGCTATGGAGCAGCGGATCGCCTGGGGCGCAGCCGCTTGTTGACGGAAATGGAACAGGTGAGCGGGATGCATCGCAAAAGTCTGATCCGCCTGTTGCAAGCGGTGAGTTTAGAACGCAAAAAACGCCGTACGCCTCGACCACGCAGCTATACAGAGGAGGTGGAGCGGGTGGTACTGCGGGTGTGGGAAAGTCTGGACTATATTTGTGCGCAACGGCTCACGCCGAGTCTGTTGAAAACGGCTCGGCACCTGGCTCACTTCGGGACTCTGCTCCTGACGGCAGCAGTTGAGGCCCAGCTTGCGACGATCAGTTGTGCGACGGTCGAGAGGATGCTACGCAAGAACCGATCCCGCAAAGTGCGCTTACCGCGCAAAGGACCGGAGCGAGCCAACCAGGTGACCAAAGGAGTTCCAATGGGACGCATTCCGTGGGACACGCCACAACCCGGTCACTTCGAGGTCGATTTGGTGCATCATAGTGGGGAAACGACCGCAGGAGAGTATCTGCATAGCTTGCAGATGGTGGATGTGGCAACGGGCTGGAGTGAGCGAGTGGCCGTCTTGGGTCGAGGACAACGCGCTATGGAAGGGGGGTTTCGTCACATTCTGGAACGCGTGCCCTTTGCGGTCCAGGAACTGCATCCTGACAATGGCAGCGAATTCTTTAACTATCATCTGGTGCACTTTTGGAAAGAGAAAGTCGTGGGGGTGAAGCTTTCGCGCAGTCGCCCCTATCAAAAAAATGACAACCGGATGGTGGAGCAGAAAAACGATACGTTGATCCGCCAGTACTTGGGCTATGGTCGTCTGGATACTTCCGAGCAACTCGAAGCGGTCAATACCCTCTATGAGCGGATGTGGCTCTACTACAACCTGTTTCAACCGGTGTTGCATCTCAGCAAGAAAGAGGTGATCGCTGGCAAAGTGAAGCGCACGTGGGATGAGGCCCAAACACCCTATGAGCGCCTGCTTGCCACAGGAGAAGTGAGTGCAGCGCACCAGGAGCGTTTACAGCAACTCTACCTGCACACCAACCCGCTGGTCTTGCGTCAGGAGATCTATGAGCGGCTGAGCATCTTGTGGGAACAACAGATCGCCCCTGAAGGAACCGCCGCTTGAGGAAGGTGTGGACTGGGAAGACGAGGGCATGCCCTCGTCTTCCCAGTCCACACCTTCCCCTGAAGACAACAAGCAATTGAGAAAGGAGCCTGTCGGCTTCAGTAACATTTTCATTTGATGGAACTGTCTTCAAATTCGCCTTTTCGGTAACATTTTCATTTGACTTGACACGGAACCTGAAGCAGACTTGTGAATACTGCACATCACTCCGTCGATGAGGATATTTTCTGCACCAGTCCCGCAAGCAAAGCGATGCGTGTAGGTAAATAGTCGAGTTCGATGTATTCGCCTGGATTGTGAGCCAGGCCGCCACCTGCGCCCAAACCATCGATGGTGGGCACACCTAGTTCCGAGGTGTTGTTGGCGTCGGAAGCCCCTCCACTGCCAACGTCTTCTATTTTCAGATCCAGTTCGCCGCCAGCTTCTTGCGCCAGGCGAACCAGGTGAGCATTGCGCTGGTTGCGTTCAAAGGGTTGCGATATCATGCTGCCGCTCACGGTGATCTGCGTACCTTGTAAGACATGTTGTGTGGTGACTCTCTTCATGGCAGCCTCGATGGCCTGAATACCCGCTGTATCGCTGGCTCGTACATCCATGTCAAAGTAGGCATAATCGGGTACAACATTGGTGCGCTCACCGCCGTGGATGACGCCTACGCTGAGCGTCGTACCGGGAACGGTGCCGTTAAGCGCCTGCATCTTTTGAACCTGGTAGGAGAGTTCAAGAATGGCGTTGCGCCCGCGCTGCGGCTCAACTCCAGCGTGCGCAGAAACGCCGCGCACCTCGACGCGATATTGTCCTGAACTGCGGCGCGAGGAAACAACAGTGCCTTTCGCGCGTCCCGGCTCCAGAACAATGACCGCGTCAGCCTGGCGCGCCAACTGCTGGATTAAAGGCTTACTGCTGGGTGAGCCGATCTCTTCATCGCTATTGCAAACGAAGGTCACTTGCCGGTAGTTTACCTGCTGAGCGGCGATCAAGATATGTAAACCATACATGCCAATGAGCACGCCTGATTTCATATCCAGCACGCCTGGACCCGTGGCAATGCGACTGCCATTCTGCTGGCTAAGCGCGAATGGGCGACGTTGTGCTTCACCTTCAGGAAAGACGGTATCGATATGGCCGATCAAGAGAATGCGGGCCCCCCGGGAAGCATTGCCCGTGTGAGTAGCGACAAGGTGATTACCCAGCTCTTCTTGTTGATCGATGCGAGTCGCAAAGCCAAAGGCTTGAAAGCGCTCCTGTAAATACGCTCCCACCTGGTCGATGCCGGACTTTGTATAGGTGCCGGAGTCGATATTCACCGTCGTTTTCAAATCTTGAAGATACTGATCCATTAACCGTTCGGCCTGGTCAACCACCTGGTGGGCGTTCATATTGCTCCTCCTGATTTAAATTGCTCTATCTCGGCCTCGCTATAGCCGGCTGCGCGCAGCAGCTCATCGGTATGCTCGCCCATAGTTGGTGGAGGGTAGCGCTGGTCATCCTCGACGCCAGATATACGTGGGAAAGTAGGCAAGGTACGAAAGGCGCTATCCGCGCTCCCACTACTAACAGCGACGCCACGAGCCTGCGCGTTCGCATCGTTCAACGCCTCTTCGATGTTATAGACCGGGCCGATACAGGCATCTATATCGCCCAGTTCTGCCACCCACTCGTCGCGCGTTTTGGTTTTAAAGACCGCGCGTAGTATATCCATAGCCTGCTCCCGCTCGCTGGCGCCTACCGGCGTATGAAATGGCAGCAGTTCCAGGTGACCAATACGCGTGCAGAAGGTATGCCAGAATTTAGGTTCGAGCGCGGCAAGGGTGACGTGCTTGCCATCTTTCGCCTCATAAATATTGTAACAGGGCAGCCCACCATCGAGAGAGGAGTGTCCGGGTCGGGGAGCCTTGCCAGTATTGAGATAGGCACTGGCAAGCAGGGGCAAAAGTGACATCACTCCCTCGGTCATCGAAACGTCAACCTTGCGCCCTTCGCCCGTCTGACCACGTCCTATCACCGCTGTGAGGATGCCGATCACGGCCATCAAGCTGCCACCAGCCAGGTCGCCAAGCGGCGTAGGTGGCATGGCGGGTTCGCCATTGGGGGTGCGGTTGTAGTGCAACAGCCCTGCATAGCCTTCATAATTGAGATCATGCCCGGCACGCAGGCGATATGGGCCATCCTGCCCATAACCGCTGATCGCGCAATAAATAATTCCAGGATGAAGCTCTTTGAGTTGTTCATAACCTAACCCTAAACGCTCCATTACACCCGGGCGAAAGCTTTCTAGCACGACATCAGTGCGGCTCACCATACGCCTAAAAATCTCGCGTCCCTGTTCCGATTTGAGATTTATGGTCATGCTGCGCTTGTTGCGGTTGATAGCAATGAAATAGAGGCTCATGCCGCCAGCTCCCTGCGGGGGCATAAAGCGGCCATAATCACCACTACCAGGCTCTTCAACCTTGATGACGTCAGCTCCAAAATCGGCCAGCATTTGCGATGCATAGGCACCGGGAAGTAAGCGTGAGAGGTCGAGAACGCGTATACCACTGAGAGGCTGGCTCATATTGTCTCCTTCAAGTGGAGGGATTAGTTGGGTACCACGAAGAGGTACTCGTACACATTTCCATTATCTATATGTAGGGTACCAGGGATAAATGGCTATTGTCAATCACGCACAGGTCCAGCTTCCTGTTGCATGTACTGTGCTATGGTCGTTAGCGCTCGAGAGGTTAATATCCAACGTGCCGGATTTCATATCGCTGTTTATGATAACGTTCACACCAGTCGAAGCGCTGGAACGCCATTGCGTCAGAGAGCTGTTATTGCCCGCCGGACCAAAGAAACTGGAGACGCCACTTGTATAGGTACTGGCAGAGGAGTAGGGATATACAGCAAAGGCAAAGCCATACGGCTGCCTATTCACCGTACCCAGTACAGAGAGATGATATTGCTGGCCGCCGATTGTCGCTGGCTCCGCCCCACAGCTTACTACGGTGGTCACAGTCATCTGGCCCGTTACCGTATCCGCAAAGGTCAGGTTTACTTTAGAACTATTCACGCTGCTGGGAGTGAAGCAACTGCCCGAAGCCGAACCTGGACATACAGTAACACCTGACCCTGGAGTTGTGCTATTGTCCGAGGGAAAACTCGATGTGACGCTTGTAGTATCGGCATTGCCCTGAGAGAAGGGATGCAAAAATACGACAAAGGCACCAGCCCCGGCAGCAATAAGCACCAGGCAGACGAGACCAACCACAAGCCACGTAGCAACAGGGCCGCGCCTTCCCCAAGCTGTACGAACTGAAGCAGGCTGGGAAGTTGGGGAAATAGGGAGCGGCGTCAAAGGATCTGAAGATGGTGTCAATTGAGGCTCAGCTTCATCAACGATAGCGGACTCTTGCTCATCAACGCTATTTTGACTACCGGCTGGCTGTCCAACTTCCGCTAAAGTTGATGTAGGAAGCTCACTTACTTGTGAGTCTGCTTCCATTGCGGGTGTGTTTCCATTGAATGGATGTTCGTCCTCTACAGGAGGATCCGTATTGGCCAGGTCCGCCAGGGCAGGGGAAACATCCGTGTACTCCGCTCCTACTGACGTAGTACCGTTGGAAGGCGGGCCTGGCTGTGGATCTTGCGTAGAAACCTCTAGAGTCGCAACGCCGGTTGTTTCCTGTCCTTGCTCTACAGAAGCTGGAAGCGGACGCGTAATACGAGTAGAAATTTCATTAGAAGAGCGCGCACTTATAGAGAGTGCAGAGTGCTTCATCGTCGCCTCATCTAGCGACTTTCGAGCGCTGAGTTTTTGCCCGCATTGCCTGCAATAGCGAGCTTTATCGGATAGTTCTGTTCCGCAAGATGCACAGTGCTTCAAAATGATCCCTCCCCATAGATAACATGTTGCATGCGGCTGTTCGTTAAGCAACATGTCAGTTTGCCTGACCCCATTGTAACAGAATGATGTCGCACTGGCTGTAATAATAGCCAAAGTGTCTCTCTGGTAATACCTGGTTTAAGGGCAACTCCAGCTTCCCGCTATATGGACGGTACTCGTGGTGCCCGCCAAATCGACATTGAGTGTACCAGATTTATTGCCAGGATTGACGGAAGCAGTAGCGCTTTGATTACCTGTGTTCACCCAGTTGGCCGTGATACTTACAGGCTGCTGGCTCAAGCCACTAAAGACTTGTCCCTTAGTGTAGGACCCAGAACCTTTGTAGGGTGCAATCCTGATGAAGAAGTTATATTGCGAGCCGCTAATTTTGCCCTGGAGGGTAAGATTATATTGCGTATTATTGCTAGCCGCACCGCAGTTCTGGTATGTTGTGACATCCATCTGACCACTAACCCCACCAGAAAAAACCAGGTGTGTGGGACCCACTACTGCTGTACTGGTGCTCCCCGCTGTAGGGGTTGAACCTGAGGTGGTGGCCGTTGCAGCGCTGGTGGGGCTGCCGGTAACTCCAGGCGAGCCCGAAGAATGTGGACGTAAGAAATATACGCCTACTCCCACGACACCAGCCAGAATCACAAGGCAAACGAGTGCGACAATAAATATGCTGAGAGGCAAACCAAGCACGCGTCGACCAGTAGTTCCAGCATTAGCATTGGGTGGAGGCTGCATCTGAGGAGATGGTTGCTGTTGAGCGAACCCAGGAGGCCCCTGCGTCGGTGCAAAACCAGAAGGTGGCTGCTGCTGAGGATAACCTGGATTTTGCGCTGGAGCAGACCATGGCGGGCCCTGAGGTGCATAGCCTTGAGCCGGGGCGTTTTGTGGCTGGTTACTCACAACTGGCGCCCCTGGTGGAGGATTCTCTGGTACTGTAGCCCAATCATCCTGGCCTTGTACATTCGCCGCTCCAACTGAAGGTGGAACATGGCCACAATTGGTACAAAAACGCGCATTCTCCGGTAGATCTGCCCCGCAATACGTACAGCGCTGCATGGTTATTCCTCCGTGTAGAGAATATGTGGCTTTCTTCTATCCAACTCCTTGTGAAGAAACAAGACCGCATTTTGCAGTATATCACAGAAGAGAATGTGAAGCAGGAAGGAGAAGGAGGGAGGCAGCGCGGCTGCTGCTTCCCTCCTTCTCCTTCCTGCTTCTATTACAATTTCTTGTTATGATGCCATTTTTGTGTGATCGGCACCTTTGGTTGATACCTTTGACCTGGTAGATTTCTTCTGTTTGACGGGAATCGGTGCGCTCTCATCTTGATGTTCACGCTGATACTCGGCCGAACAACGATTATACTCTTCCATTGCCAGGACGTAGGCATTATACATACGCTCAAGAACAGCTACAGCAACCCCACTCTGCTCTGCCATAGCCAGTTCATACCATTTCTGCTGCATCCGCTTTTGTGTGTGTTCAAGCTGTGCTAAAGTCATTATTTCTCCCTTACTCAGGAAGCCTTGCGACTCTGCCGGTACTCCTGGCTGAGCTGGGCAATCAGTTCTTTTGCACTGGCAAAGCTCAGCGTCTCTGGCTGCTCTGGTTCGGCTTTACCCAGGTGTTCACAAAGCTTACGAATACTCGCCAATTGCTGGTCGGAAGCCATAGCACCGGAAGCGGAAGCCATAGCACCGGAAGCAGTCTCCGTGGCTGCCGTAGCAGCGCGATGTCCATTACCATTGCCATTCACAGCATTCGAGCGCACGGCAGCTATTGGCCTGCGGTCAGTGCCATTGAAATTGGAGTTGCTCTCGGCCGCACCTCTATCCACTGGGCTATCGACAATGCGATGCTCCTCGGACAATTCTGGGGCAAACTGAGTTCCATATCCTAACATCGCCAGAGCGCGACCCACTGCCTTCGTTTCGGCTTTCTCTATGTACTCGGAAAAATCTGCAGCACATTCCGAACCGGTTGCTGACGCACGCCCTCCCTTGCCGTCGGTTACAACAGCTCTAAATCTTGCGTAACCAAGGGCAGTCTTCAGGACTTTCTCGCTTCTACGCTTTTCCTGGTTCCAGACATATGTTTCAACAGTAACCTCGCGGTCAAGATCAACAACAACCTCCTCTGTTTCTATTGTGCCGTTTGGGTTAGCCTCACGAAACCACACTAATCTCCAGGCCACTGGAAGATAATCTTGTGATCCTTGCTTGCTTTTAAGTTGTATAAGATGTTCATTTGGATTAAAGTGCATCGTTTCACCTCCGATAATCTATGATCTTGTTATG
>WNFI01683226.1_pt1 | contig 12971 bp, 20 predicted proteins | sample 5400471 | NCBI WGS metagenome assembly WNFI01 (sample SAMN13153348, study PRJNA577476) | soil metagenome | isolation source: 100 cm saprolite on Douglas fir-dominated hillslope | place: USA:California | collected 2013-09-17
TACAAGAATCAAAGGTTCACACACGCCAATGCCATACACCTCATAGGTTTCCTGAAGAGATAGAGCATTTGAAAAGGGTTTGGACAGGAGATGTCACTGCAAGGACGCACCCTTCTTCTCAGAATCACTTATGAAAGTACTGACGTTGCCAAGATCTGCGCAGGCTTCCTTAATACGAACGGTCATTGTCTTTTCACCTTCTCGCACCCAGACGCGAGGATCGTAAAACTGAACAATAAAGCCTCAGCTCATGTATCATTCAAGGGGCTGTGGGTCGGAAAAGAAAGGTACCTTCTTGTTCGGCTTGTCATGGCCTTCAGGATTCCCAACTTGGGTCAAGAGGTAGTCTTTCTTCTTAAGGACAAAGTCGCGGATACCAGCGAGATATGCGAATTGGGTATCTAGAGATGGGTGTCAAGCGGTGGGCAAGCACATCCGGAACGGAAGGAAGCATACCTGTGTCAACGTTCATCTTAACGACACCGCTCGTTACCGCAGTCTTGATCTCCTCTTTGCTTGAGCCAGAGCCACCGTGGAAGACGAGGAAGCTTTGGCGACGCATTAGTGTGTAAGTCAAAATGGCCTAGCCCATGAGAAAACTGCTTACAGAGGCTTAGGATCATTTCCACCAAGCCTTTTGCTAACGTGCTCCTGATGTCTGGCGAGGATTTCTGGCCTCAACTTGACGTTACCAGGCTTGTAAACACCATGAACATTTCCAAAAGCAGCTGCAATACTGAAGTTTGGTGAAATCTTGCTCAGAGCGTCATACACATCCCAAATATCTTCTGGCTGAGTGTAAAGCGAAGAATTGTCGACACCCGAGTTATCGACGCCATCCTCCTCACCCCCAGTAATACCGATCTCCATTTCAAGCCATTGGTCCATCTTGGCCATGCGCGTGAAGTACTTCTTGCAAATCTCAATATTCTCCTCTTTGGGTTCCTCAGAAAGATCGAGCATGTGAGAAGAGAAAAGTGGGACACCATGTTGCTTGAAGTAGGCCTCATCTGCATCGAGCATGCCATCGAACCAAGCCAGCAGCTTCTTGGCACAGTGGTCAGAGTGGAGTATGACAGGAACTCCGTATGCGGGTGCGATCGCACGGATATAGTGGGCGGCAGCAACGGCACCGGCTATGGATGCCTCTTGGTTGCTGTTGGACAGGCCTTTACCGCCAAAAAAGGCGGATCCGCCTTGAGAGGTTTGGAGGATGATAGGAGCTTTGATGTCGCGCGCGCCCTCGAGAGCTGCAACAACTGTTGAAGACGAGGTAACATTCTGAGTGACGCAATTTTAAGAATACATGTTGGTCAAAAAGAAAGATGGTTTCTTGACGTACTATAGCCTTCGGACGTGATCGGAGTTATGGGATAAGGACCCGTCAGAACCACCTAGATCGGACACATAAGAAGTGATAATGCATACCGGGATAGCGAACTAAGGGCGTAAGTTTCGAGAAGCAAAGGAGTCAGAAACCGCGATCATCGTTCTCACACCATGAGTCAAGTAAACTCACGCTGGTTTTCCTGGCATGTTCGAAAACTTTTCGTGTCTGATCTCCGCTAAGGACACCAGCCTACTCATTGAAATGCAGTAAGCCACCTGTATACATGCGTAGAGAGGAGAGATCAGACGCAAATATACTGGATCGACGCACCGGCACAATGTCGAGGAGTCCAACCTACTCGTTCCACCAAAAAATGGGAATATATGCTAGTCGGCCGATCCGTTCCTCCAAGACTTTGATACGTGTCTGCTCACCATGTTTTCCTACTATTTTATGGAAGTGTCTCTGTAATCGTGGACGAAGCGAGGGAGACGGTGCCTTGCCCAGATTTAGCGCTATTTGAAGCTCACGCCAACCTGGGAAGCCGGGTTCAAACACTTTCCGTCCGAATCCGAGCAGGCCCCCGCCTTCGACTGCTGGCGTTCCGTTACATTCCACAGCGAAAGTCTCATCCGGGAAGAAGGAAAGCGAATGGTTCAAAGAAGGGGTAAGAATATATCTTACCATTTTGCTTCGCAATCGCTGAACCACCACTTGTAAAGGACTTTGTGTACGACACACACATTCAAGTAACCATAATTAATATACAAGCAAGTCTCCATGAATTTTGATTCTGTGGGTCGTCGCCTCTTTCTCTTCAGGTTCATAAAAAATCGAAATATCTATTCCAACGTGGATTATATCGGTATGGGATATTGAATTTAATGGTAGTCTCCTATGAGGAACAAGTGCCCACCACTTTTAAACTCGCATGCACCGAGCGTGATCCCTCTCCGCAGGAGTGGCCTGCCAATCGAGTTATTTCCAGGGCGAATGCGATGCCCTTGTTCTTCAGGTAGGATACTAGTTCGTCCTGGGAAAGGGGATGCGCCTCATTTGGAGTGACACCAGTATAGCGACGATTAAGGCTTGAATGGCATCCGTGCCAAAGTTAGATGCACCGAACGATCGGGATTACATAATGATGTCGAAGTCGCGAAGATGTGCCTTCGACTCGAAGTTCGAAACTCCGACTTTGGTAGTGCTATCATGGACCTCCACGTGTCTATGACGGGCGACTCAAGATCCAGTTGCGGTTCATTCAGGTTTCAGGGAAATAGACCCTTTTCCAGGGACGAAGGTAAAGGGCCAATGGACTCCACAATTTAAGTATTTATTCACCGTATCTCCAAGCAGATTCGCACGATGAATGGGGCCAAACAGTAGAGATCGAGGGATTTGATGCCCAGTTGACTGAGTCCAATCTAGTTCCTTCTCAAATTCCGTAGGTTGGTGTGAGGGTATTTCCACAGCTGCGATTTGACATCCAAACAAGGGTAGGACCTCCATGAAGTACCCAACGCACTTTGCTAGTAATGAACAATTCCTCACGCCTGAACCGACGGAATAACCTTCTTCAGTGCTTCTCCGATCTTTGATGACAGGTACGACTGAACTTGTAGCAACACTAATCGGTGCGCGTACCTCTACCTGGTCCCCATAAACCTGCGCCAAATCGAGAGGTCGATACCCAGTTCTCGCCGTGATATCGGCCTATAGGGAGCATGAGAATGAGGAAGAACTGGAATGGCGTGGGTGTTGCATCGATACGAACAGCGGGTTTGGCCAAACGACATGGATGCGCGAGGACGTGATGATGAATCTCCGAAGCAGCTGTGATTGAGTAACGTAATCGAAATGACCTGTCACTACAGATAAGCAACTCCCATCGGTCCGTGCGGGCCGGTTACACGAGTCAGCACGGCTTCATGACGAATGATCATCCTCCAGGCTTGAGCGAGGATGAGGGCCATAGAGAACACGATTCACCATCCCAATAGGCATGTCGTAGATTGTTGGGACAGCATCGGGCAAAGCATGCCTCAAGTATGGGTTCGTTCCCAACTCGCTCTGTGGGACGAATACATATTCGTCTAGTTATGGTCACAAGGAGTCAATGGTACCTGCAACCAGGATACTATAGTATAGTAACATACCAGTAATGGTGCTTAGAGAATCAAGCGGTGGAGTAGAAGACCAGGAGAGAGCAAAGTATGACCAGTATGTGAGCAAAACTATAACCATACTATAAGATGGCACTAGAATTGACCATTCTCTATGGAAGTTATGAGCTCTCGACCTTTGCCAGCGTTAACGAGCATGACCACCTACCTACTGGGATACCACTCGATACCTGCAGCGATAAGGAAACGGTCAGGGACGAAGGCCCATATGAGGTATATTACGTAGAGAACGCTCGTTGACACTAGAGCAACGAAGCCATAATTCTCGGGCGCGTTTCCAGTTCTTTCTTCGGCGAACTCTACGGTATCGATGTCGACGTTTCCTACCTGGAGCGGATAAGATAGACGTATAGGCCTCGCATACAATATGCAACTCACATTCTGCTGCTCGCTACTAGTGCTGTCGGAACGTGATGGCATGGCTGGCGGGGATAAATGTGTGGCTGTGCCGATTTGAACTTTTCCAATTGAGTCCGAAGCACCCTTCTATCAAGTAACATACTGTAAGCAGTCATGGAGGAAGACATTGCGGCCACGACTGTTTCGGTTAAAAATGTCAAAGTGATGCTCAGCACTCAAACACAGTACAAGATCCCACCTCAGCCTTACATGATACCAGTCTCATTCCGACGATTCCACCTTTCACAACTCATTAATCAAGTTCTGGCGTTACCAAATGCCGTCCCATTCGATTTTTTGTTCAATGGTGACATGCTCAGAACCTCCGTGGGGGAAATGTGCGACGAGAAGGCCTTAAGTGCGGTTCGTGTCAATGTTTTCTTGTGGCCCGCATCTGTACTCAACATGGCTCCAGGAGGAAACTATTCAAATTGAATATATACCTTCCGTTCTCCCTCCAGAGAACATTTCCTCAATTCCTCACAATGAATGGGTGTCATCTGTTTCCGTGCAAGTCCCCGGGTACGTGTATGCAAGCTGAAGCTTAGTGCCGTTCTTAACAGTCAGACATCACCTGCATGTTGTCGATCTGTCATGTACATCTTCCAAACCAGCCTATTCCTCACTGGGTCCTATGATGGTATAGTCCGCATCTACAACGAGTCGCTGGAATTATTGCAGACTGCGGGTGGTCACTCAGCCCCAGTAAGCGACGCCTCTTGGATTCCTCCCTCTACCTCTGTGCCTACTTCGCGCTTCCTAAGCAGCTCCTATGACACCACCGCTAGAATTTACTCTACGATCCTGATGAGAATAACACTCCAACTGCGCTCGCATCTCTACGCCTTCATACTAGACCAATCTCGTCTATTCGCCCTAATCCTAGTGGTGAACTTGCACTCACTGCCGGTTGGGATAACCTCATTGGGTTGTGGACCCTAACAATTCCAGACAACCATGAGGTTGCTGCGCAAGACGAGCTACCCAAGTCCGCATCTAGAAAGCGTCGGAAGCTAGGCAAGGGGAACGAATTGGATTCATCCACCATCGAGCCAGAGGTTGTCCGGAAGGCACCTGCCTATGTGCTCAAATCTCACACCGGACGTGTTTCCAAGGCAGAGACAGAACGATGCGTGGAGCGTTGGGTGGGATTGTACCGTACGGAAATGGGACATTGAAACTGGGGTGTGCACAGAGACTGTGGTGAGTCCAGAAATCCGATTCTCCAGTTTTTCACTTTCGCATCCCATCCTTGCCGATCTTGTAGACGTCGTCGGAGAGGGTCATGATGGACCTAGGCATTACCGCAGACTCGCAAAAGGTCTTGGCGGCTTCAGCAGATCGAAATATTTTAGTGTACTCGGCTTCAGGTATGTAGGGAATCCAACTTGTCCAGAGTTGCATTCGAGTACACGCGCTGACTACCTTACCCCAAGACTTCGGTTCGAATAGTATTCGCCCGATTGCTCTGCCGCAAACCTCGGCGCCTACTGCTATAGTGACACACCCTACTTCTCCACACCATTTCATGGTGGCCGCTCAAGATGGCCTCATCCGGTTGTGGGACGTCAGGAGTACGAAAAGTCCTGTCGCTAGTTTTCTAGGTTACCCGCAGACAGTCGCGGAAGATGAAGCTGAGAAGGAAAAGCCACAAGGCAAGTCAGCTAAGAAGGTGATATGTTTGGATTGGGGAGGGAGGTCCGGAGATTTGGTTCTCTCGGGAGGCGAAGAAGGTGTCTGTGTTTCGCGTGCTTCAATCTAGTGAATAGGTTCCTTTCCGTAGTCATACGTCTCTTTAGTTAACAACTTTAGCAATAACTCTGTGGTGACAGCTACCTCGAGGTTTGCAATCGTGCCAATTCAATGGTACGGAAATTTGCGGGAACGTTTCTTGTTTGAAAGTCCAACTGTCCAAAACGAGAGGGCTCACAGAGCCTTCGACATTCATTAGCTACGTTTCATCAAAATGGCTGGACAATCTAGTGACGTCGATCGGCTCAGAGCCAGTGACACTGACGGTGATCATGATGCCGAGTATCGGGACAAAGTAAAGGGGTCTAAACCTCTCAAAGGTGTGGTCAAACTACCCTCTTCGTATCTCGATTATATTGAGGTCGTGTGCATCGCTGCAGCCAAGGATTTGAGCCATGTCCCCTGCAAGGTATCGTTTTCTCTCCCCATTCTTACCGTACTCACTCCTTATGAGTATGACATCCGGTCCTAAAACAGTTCCACCGGCAAGGCGCTTGCACCGCTGGTGCTTCGTGTCCGTTTTCGCATACTGCTGCTGAGCCAGGCCATCAAAAATGCATTTGCCAATGGTATCTTAAAGGTAACTGCAAGTTTGGCCACAAGTGTGCGCTCGCCCATGTCCTACCTGGTCAACCAATGTCCATGGACCGAAAAAATAAGCGCGCAGAGCAGCAAGCTGCTCAAAGTAAGGCGGCGTCGGCTTCTTCCAATGGAAATCATGAGCGTAAACGCTCTGGAGCTAACGAGAAACCTCAAGATGGTTCGAAGGGAGATTCTGGGAGTTCAGCAACTTTCGGTCCGGTTTCAAGAGGGAGTGTGTCTTCTTCAAGGCCTCCAATGATGATTGGAAAGGCAACGGCGACCGTGTCGACAACTTCTCAGCTAGAGTCTCCGTTACGTGACGCCGACTTCTCCCGCCCGGATGACAGGGTCCGACGTTCTTCACTCGCTCCATCCTTCTCTGCTTCGACTGCTTCCGGGATTCCGCGGACATCCAACTTGACCCAGCAGCTAGAGAATTCGGGACTAGCGCTTGTAACGTCCATTTCACCGCCAAACAACGCTCACGAAGAACCCCATTCTCCTGTTCCTGTCAGGTACCCTTCTACTACTGTCGCGTCGTTAGAGAATAGTGTGGATCCTTCACCTGAACGGAAACGTTCACCCATTCCCGAATCGCAGTCCCGTCCCAATCCCCGTACGATCACATCTGACCTTGGCTTCGGTCCAATTGGATCGCCACCACATCCTTCTACTTTGTCGGCTCGTCTGAATCACCCTGGTTCACCGCAGAACCAGGCTCATTCCTCTCCAGGGGGTATCTCAATCCCTCGAGAACAGCAAAGCAGTGTTTCCCCCGCAACATCATCGTCCAAGAACAACGCATTTAACTTCGATCCTTCCGCGCCCGGTGGGTTTGGCGCCTCCCCCTTTTCACCGGGCACAGCGTCCTTGTACATGCCCTTCGGTCAAGGAGGCTCCGTACCGTCTAGAACGATGGCGCCTCTCACAGCTGCAGAACATAGCTCTGGTGCGAATCTAGGCGTGTGGGGTGAGACGACACACAGAGGATCATTGCCCGCATCTACGCTGCTTGGAACCATGTCTGCCAATGATGTTGTGGCTAGCACCCAAGTTATAGTAGACGAAGATGCTGAGGGGTTCCTTCCGCAGAGCTTGCATGATCTTCTCAGTGATGAGGAGAGGATCCGTCGTGAAATCCGAAATCATTCCACAGAGCGGCCCAAGTTCGATGATTCGCAGCCAAGATTTGCTAGTTCCGTGCCTGCAACAGGTTTGCTGGGTCAATTGCACTCTGGCGGATTATGGAATGAGAGAACTTCGCAGAGGACAAATGATACTTTATCTCAATACCTGAACGGTGGGCGGGGACCATCCACTTCCCGTAATAATAGAATTTCCGGTTCATTTGGTGGAAACATCCCTTCACCATCTGTTCTTGGTACTTCAAATGCGTCGGCGGCATTTCTCTCCGCCCATTTGCATCGTGCAAATGATGGTCCGCACGATATCTATTCATACGAGCTGAATGCCGGTCTTTCCGATACACGCGATGCCCTTCCCCACACAGCTGCTGAATTTGCCATTTCGCCGCCCCGGACCATGATGCTTTCGAATACGAAATCGAGCGGGATGTATCTGTCGAACGACCCTTCTTACGTTTCCTCTCATCAGGCTCGACCTTTGGATGGCGGTTTGTCTCGTGACCAGATGGCACTCTCCCCTTCCTCTAGAGCTCTACGTTCACACGAGCCTGGTCAAAGCCTTCCTCAGGGCCTCGCAGCAGGTCTCAGCCGTCTGCATCTTGTTCCTGCTGCTAATCTCGTAAGCCCCATGCCGATATCAGGCTCAATGACCGGAAGTCCGCGTGAAGGATTCGCGCACCAACAGGAAGGTTGGTTCAAGAGCATCAGCACAGAGCTGAGATCTCCCCCTGGTGGAACGGGCGTGAGTGTCGGTTCCGCAGGGATTGTGTCGCCCCCTCGCATGTCTGCTCTTCACAATGCATTTGGAGGTCAAGGCCCGGGTGGGTCCAATGGCGTAGGGCACTTGAATGGAGGTATCGAGGCGACTCTCGGCTACGCCGGGGCTCCAGCTACTCTTGCGCCTCCAGGCTCACAGCACCCGTGGGCTACACACAACGCTCCAAGTCCGCTCTCAAGGGCTGTGCCTGCGGGTCATGAGGATGCAATGTTCGAGATGGACGACGCCTAGAACCTTCGTATTTGAGTTCGTCAAAAGTATCATTGTTGTGAGTAACGTCCTCGAAGCAGTCCGTTGACGAAGCTTTGACGGGCCCACATGTCACCAAGGTTTATTAATGAATGGACTTGTAAAAATGTACCAGCAGCGAGGATGTGCGGAACTTCATGTTACAAATTGACGACCAGAATGACCAGTCAGACATCATGTACGACGCTAATAATTTCCGCTTTGCATATGTTCCGGTTTTTCATAGTATTGATCATCAATCACCGAATTCTTGGATAAATATTTGCAGTGTACCATTAGGTGGATTTTACAAGTCTTTCACTCTCGTTCGAAACTCATAGAATGAGAACAAGTACAAATTGATGCGGACCGGAGTTGACGGATGATCATAGGTATGTCCTAAGCCGGGTCCACAATGTGCGTAAGAGCCTTGAACTCCTATCGCTGAGCCACGCCAACGCTTCCCTCAACTTCCTCGCTGATGTGCCCTGATCCAATTGGAAAGAAGGGTTCAATAGCAATCATGAGTTAAACTCTACGGAAATCTGGCATTGTAACCCATGTGCTCGTGCAATGTGCGATTTCTTGAATACCGGCGCAGGTTTGGGCCACAGCGGGTAGATTATGAATAGGAAATGAACATTATCGCTGCCCATCGCGTCGTTTGGTCCTTCCGCCCAAATATAGCCAACATTCATTACCAAACTCAGCGTGATGAAACCACAGCATCCAGTAGATCATGTCATAAAAGCGAGATTGTAGGATGAACATGATTCAAATAGGAATTTGTAGTCGCATAATGAATGAGGCTCGACAATAAATCCAATCAGAACTAATGGTGATAGAATAAGCCAACGCATTCTTCAAAAGGGGCAGAATCTACATACGCGCAAGGGAGTGAAGAACCAGCGGTTCTTGCCCGCTGTGTATCGGTCCTCAAAAATTTTCTTCAGAACCTTCCTGGCTTCCTCACGCTGACTTGGCTCATCAAAGGTTTCGGTCGTAACGACACCCTTGAGTCCTTCCATCTCGAGAGCATAACGGGTCGGGAACAGGTGAGAGTAGTTAACGACCTGGATAATTGAAAACGACTGCGTCCTAAAGCTTTTTAATGGAGACGACATTGACCCACCTTGATGAAAGGCTTGACCCTGCTACGTTTGCTCAACCTCACTTTACCCATACGCCGAGTGACTCTTTGTGGGTAACGATCGATACCGGCTACAATGGCATGGGGATATGGGCGCAGTTTGCTGCCATCATCCACCTGCCTGACAATGACGGCCTTCTTGCCAGCTTGTCGCCCCTGCAGAATTATAGCTACCTAAACGTGCGTGCACCATGAATTATTTGTTAGTTCAAACTTTGAGGATGAGATTAGATTGGATCTGACTTTTCCAGGCTTATAAACTACAAGGACGGCTATTCATCAGCAATAACCCCACACCTAAAAATCCACCCGAACGTACTCTTAGGCATTTTGAGGGATGAACTTGAGGACTGAACTTGAGCTGTACAGTTCGGTTCAGACACGTGATTTCCGGCTTGTTGCGAAACCCCGTCCCCATCTTACCTCACCCCTACCATGAATGCAGAAAAGCTCGCCAAACTTCAGGCGCAGTCATCCAAGAATCGTATTGGTAAGAAATTGAGTTTCTTGTGCTTTGTCTTGGAGTCCTCTTGTGCCGTATAACACCATACATGGTGTTTATCCGATCTTAACTGGTCTACATTTCAATTTGACACGGAATCTTATACGCGTTTTACCACCATGTAGGTGGTAAGGGTACACCACGACGGAAGGTCGTTAAAAAGTCTGGCGTTAACGCACAAGATGATAAGAAGCTTCAAGCCGCATTAAAAAAGCTGAACGCCCAACCCATTAATGGTGTCGAAGAAGTGAATATGTTCCAGGAGGATGGGAACGTCTTGCACTTTACTACTCCTCGAGGTAAGTAAACATTCTGTGTAAGCATCATCCCGCGCTCACTTCACATGTGCTTTATTTCCGAACTACTAGTTCACGCCGCCCTGCCATCCAACACACTTGCCGTCTATGGCACTGGCCACCCTAAGGAGCTCACCGAGCTCGTTCCTGGTATCCTAAACCAGCTTGGTCCAGACTCCCTCGCATCGCTCCGGAAGCTTGCCGAATCATACCAGGCGATACAGAGTCAGAACGCCAATGGCAAGGCTCCTGCTGCCATCGATGATGATGATGATGTTCCGGATTTGGTCGAAAACTTTGACGCGCCAGCATTGGCAGCCGAGTCGAAGGATAAGGATGCTGATACGCTGGAGGATCTCAACTAAAATCTTTCAGGTCATGACGTATAGCCTATTGTCCATATACAGGTGCGGTATGCCCCGTCCATCCAGACTTATTATCTTTGCTAGACTAATAATGCACATGGTCACTTCAGTCTTCTCGTTTGCATTTGATAGTCGATGAATCTTCACTCCTTTACCGTCTTCATGACCGCTACTATTGACCCCTCTTCTATGCTCGCAATGACGAACATGTGTATATCTACCATTTCACAAGCAAGGGATTCATATTTTGCCTCAATGAGATTTGGTCTCGAACAAATTATATGGGAATCTAAGCTATTTTACGACGTTTCGCAGTCCGCGTGTCCCCAGTGTCAGGACCACCGTCACCAGTTGGTTTGAATGTTCTTCTGTCTCCGGAGAAACGGTGCTTTGGTCCATCATCTGGCCTGCTTTTCTTTTCCTTTTGACCAATTTTTATCCTTCGTTTCTCGATGACTTTCTTGACCGCTTGTTTGCCTCCTCGAGCCTGTAACTCTTCGAACCTCGCCTTGGCGAGCAATTCTCGTTTCTCCGCTGAACATAGGGAGGTGAAGATCAGAACGATATTGCCATGCGAGAACAAAAACACGTACTATTCTTCATGAACCATGCCTTCTTTCCGTTTCGTTGTTTTTCTCTCTCCTCTTGTTTGGCTTTCCTCAATGCATCACGGTCGCGTTCTTCTCTCTTTGTACGCTCTACTGCAGTCTCCACGCGTTTCAATGCCTTTTGTAATCTCGCCACATCTTCCTCTCGCTCTAAGCGCTGATCTGGTTGGGAATGAGCAAGCAGCTTCTGTGCACTAGAAAGCTCTGCTTTGAGCTGAGAGACTTCATTCTCTTGGAGTGAAGTGAGGAAAGAGTAACCGGCTTGGAAATTGTGGGAGGTGAATGTTCCTGAGAGTGATGAGAATCGAGGGTCACGCCTCTCCTACTTAGACATGGTGAGCGTGGACCATGATGATGAATGAAAATCAAACGATGCACGAACAATCTTAGTGGGTTGGACCACTTGGCGCCTTATTGAAACAGGTCTTTTCGAACTCATCTCCATTGGTCTTAGTAAGATGTACTATCAGTCCCATAGGATAGCAAGGGACTCTCCACTCACGCATGCTTATTCTGACGCTTCATCTCCTCTTTGGTTTTATGTGGCCTCCTGGTCGAGGGTCCGGGTAGATCAGAATCCTCTGAACGGACACTTTCAGATCCCTCTTCTTCTGAGGTTGTATCATCTCCAAGTGCTCTTTTTGCCTTCGTGAGGGCCCCAAAGGACATGGACGCGAGTTCTGTACACGAGATGAATGTGAGGACCAGCAGAACAGAACTACGGAACGAACCCTTCTGAACCATCCCCTGACGTATCAAGATTATTGTGGGTTGTATTCCTGACGTTTCAGAAGCCAAAACGTACCTCATTCTCGGATGCCGATTGGTGGCCCTCGTCACCAGACTCATCATCCTCACTTTGCAGGGGTTCAGATTCACCATCCACCCACTGAGCAATACCCCCTTCACCGTCACTTATAAATGGAGTGTCAGATCCTGACTCTTCGTCTTCATCAACAAAAGGTCGTTTAACGCGATCCATAGTCGTTCTAATGTACCAACCTCGGATGTGGCCGATGATTTATTCTCACGCCGAACAGTGATGATTATTCCCTGGCAGTAGTTCTAGAGGCTGGTCGCAGTAGTGTGGCTGGTACATGGTTGTTACGTGAGGATCTTCCTACATGGTTTATAAATCAGGGCGGGTACAGGTTCTTGGATATCACAGCCTTTATTGTGTCCTGCACATCACCAAGCCCCAGACCGGTTCGCATCTGAGGCATGGCATCCGATTCCCTATCTAGGCTCCTCAATGGAGCCGAAAATATAATTCAGTTGGAGTCGTCACGTGCGACTGCGACGCGCTTGATATCATAAGCTCATGTCTTGACATGTCCACCTCGTATAATGGTCTGCGACCATCTTCCGGGGGATTACGACCTCCCCCATTATATCCAGCGGCTGCATCGCTTCGACCCATGAGCCCTTCTTCGAGAACGAATCGTCATGACTCACGCAGTAGGCCGCATTCACCGACCGAAGCTCCATACCTAACACATCGCCTTCGACACCACGGTAAGACGAGGTGTGCTTCACTTTATGTCGATGCTTACGGCACTACTTCAGGGCAAGTCACTCTCATGCCGCCGAATTCGCAAGGCCGGGCACGCCGTCCTAGTCCTGAGCGCGGACGCCCTGAGGCTAAAGGGAAAC
>WNFI01415541.1_pt1 | contig 12969 bp, 14 predicted proteins | sample 5400471 | NCBI WGS metagenome assembly WNFI01 (sample SAMN13153348, study PRJNA577476) | soil metagenome | isolation source: 100 cm saprolite on Douglas fir-dominated hillslope | place: USA:California | collected 2013-09-17
GATCAGGTAGGCGGTCGTCACCCACGCGTAGTAGCTCAGGCCATGCAGCTCCTGGACGATGCGCGGCATCGCGACGCCGACCACCGTCTGGTCGAGCGCTGCCAGGAGCAGCGCCATCGCCACCCCCACCGTGGCCAGGACTAGCTGCCTTCTGGACGATCCCTGGGTCATCTCGTCACCTCCGAAACCACTGGCTTGCAACGAGTCCAAGGCTATTGGGTATTGCGGCAGGAAACGTTCCGCAATAGGATTGAAGATCGAAACAAACATGCTCAACACCTCAGCCAGACTCCTGCGCCTCCTGACCCTCCTCGAGACGCGCCGCGAATGGAGGGGCGCCGAGCTCGCGGCGAGGCTTCAGATCAGCCCGAGGACTGTCCGCAACGACGTCGCCCGGCTGAGGGAGCTCGGCTACCCGGTGCGGGCGACGCCCGGAGTCGCCGGCGGCTACCGCCTGGCGGCGGGCGCCGCGATGCCGCCTCTCCTCCTGGAAGACGACGAGGCGGTTGCCGTCGCGCTGGCCCTCCGGTCATCCGCCGGGGGCGGGGTGGCGGGGATCGAGGAGACCGCCGTTCGGGCCCTCGTGAAGCTCGAGCAGGTGTTTCCTTCACGACTGAGAAGGCGTGTCAACGCCCTACAGGCTTACACGGTCGCGGTCGCATCGACGGGCCCGACGGTCGACCCCCATATGCTTGCCATGATCGCCGGGGCATGTCGAGACCTCGAAGTATTGAGGATCGACTACAAGAAACACGACGGCACGGAAAGCACACGATCCGTCGAGCCCTACCGCCTGGTCCACCTCGGACGCCGCTGGTATCTCGTCGCGTGGGATCGCGACCGGCTTGCATGGCGTACGTTTCGCGTCGACCGAATGCAGGTGCACAGACCGACCGGCCCGCACTTCACGGCGCGCGAGCTCCCCGCGGAGGACATCGCCGCTTACGTGACAAGGAGCGTCCGTTCCGCGCCTCTTCGCTATGAGGCAACGGTGACGGTCAATGCGCCCGCCCACGTCATCGCGGAGAGAGTTCCGCGAGACATCACCGTGGAGCCCATCGACGACGCCACGTGCACCGTCATGGCGCGCTCGAACTCGGTGGAGATGCTCGCCCTCTACCTCGGCATGCTCGACGCGGACTTCGTCGTGACCGATCCGCCCGAGCTCGTCGCACGCATGAGCACGCTGGCCGTCCGCTACGCCGCCGCCGCCAATGCCGGTTAGCTCGATCCGCACCGAGCGCCTCGACCTCGTTCCATTCGACCCGATCGTGATCCGCAGGCTGATCGAGGGCGATCGCTCGGCGGCGGAGCGCGCCGTGGGTCGCCTCCTCCCCGACGAGTTTCCCGACCGTGATGAGATCGAGGGCTTCCTGCCGATCCAGCTCCATCGCATGGAGCAATCGCCGAAACGGCGCGCCTGGATGGCGCGCCTCATGGTCGCCAAGCCCGAAGGTGTGGTCGGGCACTGCGGCTTCCACGGACCGCCCGAGATCATCGGCCGGGCCGAGATCGGCTACACCGTCTTCACCCCGTTTCGCGGCAAGGGATTCGCCAGGGAGGCGGCCGCCGGGCTCGTCAGGTGGGCCTTCGAGCAGGGCGAGAAAACCGTCTTCGCCACCGTATCGCCTGCCAACGCACCATCGCTCGCGATCGTGCGCGGGCTCGGCTTTCAGCAGATCGGCACCCAGGAAGACGAGGTCGACGGGCTCGAGCTCGTCTTCACGATCGAAAAACCGGGGGACTAGCCCGCGCGACGGCGCAGGAACGCGTCGTGCGCGCGCTCGATCTGCGCCGCGACCGCGACAGCGGTGTCGACGAACGCAGCCGCCGCCGGCTGCCGGTACCGGTCGCGGTGCCACACGACGACCAGGACTCGAGGCGGAAGCGGCTCGACGAGCTGGGCGAGGTGCACCTTGTTGTCCGTCTCGTCGACGGCGAGCAGCGGCGACAGCGCGACGCCGACACCGGCCGCGACCATCGCCTGGATCGTGCCGTTGTCGTTGGAGCGGAAGACGATGCGCGGTTTGACGCCCCGTGCGAGGAGGAAGTCCTCGGCCAGGTCCTCGTGCTTGCCATGCTGGAAGCCGACCATCGCCCGATCGGCCAGGTCGGCGGCACGCGGGCGGCGGCCGAGCGGCGAGCCCGCGGCCGACATGACGACGTAGGGGTCACGCATCAGCTCGCGAATCTCGAACGGGCCATCACGGATGGGTTGGATGGCAAACGACAGGTCGACCTCGCCGCGCTCCACCATGTCGACCAGGTCGTCGTCGCGGGAGGCCTCGGTGACGTCGACCTCGACGTCAGGCCACCCCTGGCGGAACCGCCGCATCACCTCCGGCAACACCTTGTTGGCGACGCTCTGGTAGATCCCGACGCGCAGGCTGCCCGAGCGTCCGGCGGCGTAGGCACGGAAGTCAGCTTCCGCGGCGTGCAGCCGGGACTCGATCGCATCGGCGTGCCCCAGGAGCACCCGGCCCGCCTCGGTCAGCTGCACGGTGCGCCTGCCGCGCGACCGCTCGATCAGGCGCTGCCCGACCAGCGCCTCGAGCGCGGTGATGTGGTCGCTGACTGTGGACTGCGACGCGTTCAGCTGCTCGGAGGCGGCCCAGAACGTGCCCGCCTCGGCGATCGCCCGGAGAGCTCGGAGATGCTTTAGCTCGACGCTCTGCCAATTATCCGGCATGGCGATATTTTATCAGGAAAATCCATGTTGCTCCGGAGATTCAAGATGGGGAGACTCTAGCCATGGGAATCCTGATAGCAGCACTGATCACGGGCCTGTTCGCCCTGGTGCTCGGCTTGCTGGCGACGGTCGGAGGAGTTGACTCCCGCCCGGTCGACGCTGACCGGCCGACCCGCTGGTGGCCCGCGACGCCGCGCGACTGACCCGATAACCGTCACCATCTGGTGACGTGCGTCTGGCGATGCTGGCGCCGCTGCGCCACCGCGACTTCCGCCTTCTGCTTTTCGGCCAGACCGTCTCGATCTTCGGCAACCAGCTCTCCTTCGTCGCCCTGCCCTTCCAGATCCTCGCCCTGAAGGGAACGGCCCTGCAGCTGGGCACGGGTTTCACGATCTTCGCCACCGCCCAGCTGGCCACGATCCTCTTCGGCGGCGCGCTGGTCGACAGTCTGTCCGCCTTTTTCGGCGCGACCTTCTCCTTCTACACGCCGGCGATGCAGGCGATCATGCCCGAGCTCGTCCCTAAGGAAATCCTGGTTCCCGGCAACGCGCTGCGCGCCGTTTCGCGCCAAACTGGCCACGTCCTCGGCCCGCTGATCGGCGGCGTCGTCGTGGCGACCGCCGGCGCCCCGTGGGCGTTTGCTATCGACGCCGCCACGTTCGCCTTCAGCTTCGCTGTGTTCCTCTTCTCGAGCCGTCCAGTGCGCGAGCCGGCGCCGCGCAAACCCTTGCTGGCAGAGATTCGCGAAGGGTTCGCATTCACTTTCTCGGTGAGGTGGATCTGGGTCTCGATCGTCGGGTTCGCGGCCACGAATGGATTCTTCTTCGCCGGCTTCACCGTCGCCCTTCCAATCCTCGTCCTGAAGGTGCTCCACGGAACCGCCGCCACTTATGGCGTGATCGGCGCGGCGGCAGGCGTGGGCGAGATCGTCGGCGGACTGCTGGTGGGCAACTTCCACTTTCGGACGCTGCTGGTCGGCACTTACGTTTTCAGCGCGCTGCTCGGCCTCGCATTCGCGATCTATGGCATAGCTCCATTGCTTCCAGTGGTGATGCTCGGCGCGTTCGCGTTCTCGCTGTGCATAGTCGGCTCGAATACACACTGGGAATCGGCACTCCAGAAATATGTGCCATCCAACCTGATCGGCCGCGTCACGAGCGTCGACTACTTCGGATCGTTCCTGGTCGGTCCCGTCGCGCCTGTCCTCGCCGCGGCCGCCATCGGGCAGGTTGGGTCAAGTCCGATTTTCGTGATCGGCGGGCTGCTCACGTTTGCATACTGGGTCGTGGCCATGGCGATCCTCCGGCCTTCCCGCACAGGTGGCGGGCAGAATTCGCGTTAGAGGACAGAGATGAGGTGGCTCGCGCTCGGAGCGGCCGGTCTGATGCTGGCTGCCGCGTGCGCGGGCTCCTCGTCGAATCCAGCCTCCACCACGACGATCACGTTCTGGTACCTCTCCGATGGCGCCCAGGCGGACCAGGTCTTCCAGGACGCGGCCAAGGGCTTTCACGCCGCGCACCCGGACATCGAGGTCCAGGGCACCAAACTCTCGAGCGACACCGCCTACGCCAAGATGCTGTCCGCCCTGAAGGGCGGCGGCGGCCCCGACGCGATGGAGGTAAGCCGGGACTGGGTCGGAGCTTTCTCCGCCACCGGCGCGCTGCATCAGCTTTCTTCGGACGAGGTGCAGCGCCTGGGCGGCGCGACGGCTTTTGTGCCCGGGACATGGATCACCGACAAATCGATCGCGGTCCCGTGGTTCGTCGACGAGAAGGCTCTCTACTACCGTACCGACATCCTGCGAAGCGTCGGCCTCGATCCAGCCGCGGCGTTCGCCAACTGGGACGCGCTGCAGTCGACGCTGAGCGCGATGCAGGGCGCTGGCCAGGCCCACCCCCTTGGCCTGGGCAAGGGCGACGCAAGCCAGGTCGATGATTTCGCGCCGTGGGTCTGGGGGGCGGGCGGCTCCGTGGTCAGCGCCGACGGCACGAAGGCGACGATCAACCAGCCCCTGTCCGTCAACGGGGTCGACGAGTATCAGCGCCTCGCCGGCAAGTTCTCCGACCCGGCCGCGCTCCAGCAGAGCGATTCGTCGGTCGAGGCGATGTTCGCGTCGGGCAAGTTCGCCGTCACTCTCGCCGGCCCACGCCTCGCCACGCAGCTGCACGGCAACTTCGCGGTCGCCCCGTTCCCACCAGGGCCCGCCGGCCGCATCGTCTACGCGGGCGGCAGCGACCTCGCGATCCTCGCGGCCAGCAAGCATGAGTCCGCCGCGTACGAATGGACGCGCTGGCTCGCTGGGCAGGACGGGGAGACCAGCTACGTGCCACGTCTCAGCATGTACCCGGCGCTGGCCGCCGCGAGCGACTCGATGAGCAACGTGCAGTTCTCGGCTTTCAAGGCGCAGGTCGGCGCGGGGAAGTCCTTCCCGGCGATCGCCTCCTGGAGCGCCATTGACTCCGTGCTCGCGCGCTACTTCGCCCAGGTCTGGAACCAGGTGACCGGCGGCGGCCAGCCGGTGCCGAAGGATCAGCTGGCGACCATGCTGGACAAGGCGGCCACCGAGATGCAGGCGGCCATCCAACAGCCGTCTTGACAGGGCGCCCGGCGACTCCATAAGGTCGAACTGCTAAACCGCGTCTAACCCCCGCATAACTCGTGGCGGGGTACGGTCGGGGCGCAGGTGCAGGCGGCTGTTCAGCATTAGGGGGTATGGCATGAAACGGCTGATCCGGCTCGTCGCGGTGGCGGCTCTCTCACTCGGATGGCAGGCGGCCGCCGTCCCGGGCCATGCCGGGGCTCCAACGACCAGCAGCAGCTCGAACGCGGCTTCGTCGAGCTGCCGGCTCGGCAACGGCGTCCAGCACGTCATCAACATCGTCTTCGACAACACCCACTTCACGCGCGACAACCCGAACGTCCCGTCCGACCTTGAGCAGATGCCCGCACTTCTCAACTTCTTGAAAGGCAATGGCACGCTCCTCGCCAACGAGCACACGCCGCTCATCGCGCACACAGCGACCGACATCCTCACGAGCCTCACCGGCGTGTACGGCGACCGGATGGGGGTGCCGATCTCCAACTCGTTCCGGTACTACCTGCCCAACAAGAAGACGAGCCTCGGCGTGTCGTTCGCCTACTGGACGGCGCCGATCTTCGACCCGACGTCATCCGCCGGCACGGACATGACGTTCAACATGCTGACCGCAGACGGCAAGAACGCGCCCGCGCCTTGGGTTCCTTTCACCCGGGCCGGATGCAACGTCGGCGGCGTCTCGACTGCGAACATCGAGCTCGAAAACACGAACATCGACATCCCCACGGTCTTTGGTGCCACCTCTCCCGAAGCGGCTGAGGTTGCGGCGAGCGACCCGAACACCGGCCAACCCGGATTCGGCGACTTCGTCGGCATCGCCATCCACTGCGCGCAGGGCAATGCGACATGCGCGAGCTCGGCCCACGCACGACCCGACCTCTTGCCCGATGAGCCGGGCGGATACAACGGATTCCAGGGGCTCTTCGGACACAAGTACGTGGCGCCCGCGATCGGTGGCGTGACCGCGATGGACGGGACATCGATCAACGCCTTTCCTGGGTTCGACACGATGCCGGCCAACAACACGCTCGGCTACGTCGCCCAGATGCAGGAGCACGGGGTGCCCGTCACGTACGGCTACATCTCCGATGGACACGCGGCTCACCCGCCGTTCACCGACGCCAACCCATGGGCTTCCGGCGAGGCCAACTACGTGAAGCAGCTCAAGACATACGACGACGCTTTCGCGGCATTCTTCGCACGGCTGGCGAAGGACGGGATCAACCGCTCGAACAGCGTCTTCGTCTTCACCTCGGATGAGGGCGACCACATGATCGCCGGGCCGCCTTCCCCCGCCAACTGCGACGGGGTGAACGTGCCATGCAACTACGCGCTGAAAGGCGAGGTAGCCGGGAACCTCAAGGGGCTCACCAAGACCCAATTCCCCGGCACCACGACCGACTTCACCGTGCACAGCGACTCGGCGCCGAACGTCTATATCAACGGCAACCTCAGCCAGACCTCGAGCACGACGCGAGACCTCGAGCGGGCCGCCGGCTCGGTGACCGCGACCAATCCCTACACCAACGTGAGCGAGGTGGTCGACAACTACCTCGCCGACCAGGCTCAGATGAAGCTGCTCCACATGCAGACAGCCGACCCGAAGCGAAATTCGACCTTCACGATGTTCGCCAAGCCCGACTACTTCCTGTTCGCCGGCGCACCGAACTGCAACGCGGGGTGCATCTCGGTCAACCCGCTGTTCAACTGGAACCACGGCGACATCGCGCCCGAGATCAACACGACCTGGCTCGGCGTCGTCGGGCCGGACGTTCGCAATCTCGGCGTGACCACTGACGTGTGGACCGACCACTCAGACATCCGGCCCACGCTGATGGCCCTGACCGGGCTGCAGGACGACTACGCGCACCAGGGCAGGCCGATCGCGGAGATCATGACCGAGACGGAACAGGGCTCAAACCAGCTGGCCGCGGTCTACAAGCAGATCAACGCGCCGGTCGGCCAGCTGTCCCTTGACAGCATCCGGTTCGCCACTCGGGCGATGCTGAGCACCAGCTCAGGCGACCAGACATACACGAACGCCGACGCGACGATCAGCGGCTGGAGCGAGCGGCGAGACGCGCTGGCCGCCCCGATGATCGCGCTGCTCGACTGGACCGGTCCCGGAGCGGGGCCACAGAACGAGAGCCAGAAGGCAAAGCTCATCGCGCAGGGCGAGCAGCTCCTGGGCGAGGTCCACGCCGCAGCCTCTTAAACACCTCGGGGCAGGTACTTGAAAACAGGTACCTGCCCCACTTCGTTTCGGGTGTTTCCCGCCTTTTGACCCACCCGCCCTGGTTCCTACTCTCATGTCACCGGTTCGCACACCCGCGGGCCGGAACAAAAAACGGAGAGGAAAACAGAGATGGAAGCAAGGGCATCGTTGACTGGGACATCGGTCCCGAAGACGTTCGTCGCCATAGTGCTCGTCGTCATCGCGATGGGTCTCGCGGCGATGAGCGGATACATGGCCAGGGGCTTGAGCGGCGGCGCGGCCGAGGCGCAGGGCCAGCCGGTTCACGCGGCTGCAGGCACCGTTTTGCGGCAGGACGCGGCCGAGGCGCAGGGCCAGCCGGTTCACGCAGCTCCAGGCACCGTTTTGCGGCAGGACAACCCTGCTCGCGCGAGCGCCGAGCTGCCGAGCTACATCCCGCAGGCAAAAGCCTCCAGGGGCAACCGTGCCGTGCAGGACGACCCGTACTTCATCGCGCAGTACGCCGGCACGACCAGCCAGGCGGCCTCGAACGACGGGCTTTCGACTCGGAAGGGCGGCCACCAGGAGCTCCCCTAGGACGATCACATCCGCACCCTCCATCCCCTGGGTGCGCCCACAGAGAGAGGGACTCTCCAGTCCCTCTCTCCCTTTATCTCCATGAGGCAGGTTCTCGAAATGCATCCGGGCTGCGGCAAGATACGCGAATGGACAAGGTGGCTGGCCGTGGCCACCAGACGGCAACTGCGCCAAGCAACCTGCCCCTCCACCTCACCAGCTTCGTGGGGCGAGAGGCCGAGCTGCGGTCACTCAAGAGCCTGGTCCGCAGCTCACGCCTGGTCACCCTCGTCGGCACCGGTGGCGCGGGCAAGACCCGGCTGGCTGCGGAGGTCGCCAAGGCCAACCGCGGCGCATGGCCCGACGGAGTCTGGTGGGTCGAGCTCGCCGCCGAAAGCGACATCGGTGCTGCGGTGGTCACGACCCTCGAGCTGCCTGGTCGCGGGTCGCCTCTGCAGGTCGTCTCGTCGTGGCTCGCGCCGCGCCGCGCCCTTCTCATCCTCGACAACTGCGAGCACATCGTCGCCGCGTGCGCCGCTTTCTGCCACGAGCTCCTGGCTCACTGTCCGGATGTCACAGTGCTGGCCACGAGCCGTGAAGCGCTCGGTGTGCCCGGCGAGGTGCGCTTGCCGCTGTCGTCGCTCGGCAACCCGGACGCCCTCAGCCTGTTCGAGGCGCGGGCCGGACTCGTCTCTCCCGGATTCAAGGTTGGGCTGCCCAACCGCGAGCCAGTCGCCGCGATCTGCGAGCGGCTCGACCGGCTGCCGCTCGCGATCGAGATGGCAGCCGCGCGACTCGATCTCATGTCGGAGCGCGAGCTGCTCGCGAACCTCAACGATCGCTTCCGGGTTCTCGCGTCCGGCGCCCGGACCGTGCCAGGGCGCCAGCAGACCATGGTGGCCGCAATCGACTGGAGCCATAGGCTCTTGACCACCGACGAAACGACCCTGTTCCGACGTCTTGCCGTCTTTCAGGGCGGATTCACGCGAGAGGCCGCTCAGTCCATCTGCTCGGACGCCGATGGAGGCGACGTCCACCGGGTGCTCACGGGGCTGGTCCAGAAGTCGATGGCCGAGGCGGAGAGGCTGGAGGATGGAAGCACCCGGTTTCGTTTGTTGGAGTCGCACCACGACTACGCGCTCGAAAAGCTTCACGAGTCCGGCGAAATCCAGGCTATTCAGCGCCGCCACTACGAATACTTCGCCGGCCAGGCATGGAGGCCGCGCGAGTCGGCCAACGTCTGGGCTGCTGTCAACTGGGCGCGGGACAACCTGGATGACGCTGGGCTGGGCCTGGCTGTGGAACTGGGGGAGTCCGAGTTTTCGGACCAGGCACGGATGCGCACCCTGCTCATGGACCGGATCGGACGAGCCCCCCGACGGGACGCGGTCCGTGCCCGCGCGCTGAATATCGCGGCACGGCTGGCCTCGAGGCAGGCCGACCATTCCAGCGGCCGAACGCTGGCAGACGAAAGCGTCACGCTGGCGCGCGAAGTTGGCGATCCCGAGCTGATCGCGAACACACTTCGTGGCGCGGGGGCGGTCTACCACGCCGCCGGGCAGATGGACGTGTCGAGACGCATGTATGACGAAGCTCTCGACCTCCTGGAGAAATCCGCGGACCGCCGGTTGGCGGTCGAGGTTCAGAACCAGATCGGCCTGATCGCGAACGAACGAGGCGACTTCGGGACCGCGCTGGAAATTCTTCGCGAATGCGTCGCGTTCAGCCGCTCGAACGGCGACTTGGGAGCGCTGGAGCAATACCTGGAGAGCCTGGCCAACGCCCAACTTGGCACCGATGACATCGCGGGGGCGGCGGCGAGCTGGACGGAATCGCTGTCCATCTCACGGGGCCTGAACGATCCCTTTGGAATCATCTGGTCCCTCGGTGGCCTGGCCCTCGTCGCGTCAGCGCTTCATGACGACGAGCGCGCGCTCCGACTCGCGGCGGTGGTCGAACGGCTTTCCCGTGAATTCTCATTCACCACCTGGTCGTTCCGGGTCAACCAGTTGAACTCGGCCGGAGAGCGCAGCCGCAAGAAGCTCGGTCCCAAGCGAAGCGAGCAGGTCTGGGAGGAAGCGCTGAAGATGACCACGCCGAGGGCGCTCGAGTACGCCGTCGGGCACCAGACGGCAGGACCTGATGAAGCGCCTGACGCAGGTCCGCTGAGCCGCCGGGAACGCGAGGTGGCCGCGATGGTGGCCGCCGGCATGACCAATCGCGAGATCGCAAAGAAGCTCTTCATCGCCGAGCGAACCGCCGAAGGCCACGTGGAACGAATCCGGAACAAGCTGGGCGTCCGGTCGCGGACCGAGGTTGCGACGTGGGCCGTGGCTCACGGACTTGTGAATCGCCAACCTTGACAAGTCGCCGGTCGTGAGTAAGGTCTGAGCGGGCTCAGACAGCAGTTGGCTCGTTGCTTCAGTGGGAGGGGAATCTAATGGGTTCTGAATGGAAGCCCGACGACTCGCACCTGGAGAGGGAGGGTGGCGTCGGCACCGATGCTATCGATGACGTCCTCAAGAGGCACAACCTCAGCCTCGACCGCATCATCACCTCTCGGGACCTCGGCGTCGACATGGCTCGATACGAGTTGAGGAAGCCTCAGCCTCCGGGTTGGCAGTCGTGGCAGCTGCCTGTTTATATGCGGTCCAAAGTGACCTTCTTCTTCCTACAGGTGGCTCAGCCGGGGTCGATCTTGCCCGAGCACGAGCACGACGTCGCCCAGTTCCGGCTCATCCTTTCGGGACACGTGCTCTACAACGGAATCGAGCTCGGATCCGGCGACTGGATTTACACGCCGAAAGGAGCCGAATACACCTTGAGCGTAGCGACGAATCCGGGTCACAACGCCGTCATCGCCTACTGCTACTGACGCGCCGACGTAGCTAGGCGGAGTGGGGCTGTAGCAGTTCCGCGATCGAACCTTCGAACTTGGCCAGCTGCTTGTGGACCTCGATCACCTCATCCGAGCTGACGGGGTCCATGGGGTCGATGTCAGTCTGGTGCTCGGTCCACTCCGTGCCGCACTCGCACCGGTGGAACATGAAGCGGTCGGTGCGGGAGCGATAGGTGTAGATGGCCGCGTCCTTCAGACGCCGCCCACAGAGGCATTTGCCCTTGTCTGACTCCAGCTTTGACCTTTGCACTGACGTAATCCTCGACCTGTATAACGATCCAGAAAAGGAATTCGTTGCATGGTACATCTGCGGCCTTCAGTTTGGAAGGCTAAAAAGACTGTAAAAATCCGACGACACTCGTGTCGTTGACACCATTTTAGGCGGCGGCGTTCAGCTCCCGGAGCAAACCGTCCAGGTCCCTGATCCGCTCGGTCCGCGCCGCGTGCTCGAGCGTCTGATACTGGGAAAGCACGTCGACGAAGCCCTCGCCGAGGTCGTAGCCGTGCTTCCGCAGGACCTCCCGGCCCCGCTCGCCGAGCCGGTCGACGACCTCGCGGACCTTGCTTTCCGGGCCGAAGGCGTCAGGCACTCGGGGGCGGTTCGACCTTTCGCAGCACGACGTGGTGCCCGTGCCACTGCTGCGGGACGGCCTGTGGCTCGTCGCCCTGGTAGCTGAGCTCCAGACACCAGACGCCGTCGACCAGGACGGGCGCGACACCCAGCTTGATTTTCGGGGTCCTGGGCTGCAGAACCTGGAGCAGGGCGACGCCGTAGAGGACGATCGCGCCGGGGAGGTTGATCGTGTTGATGCGTCCACCCTCGCTGGAGCCGTCGACGCCGGACGTGTGCGAGCCGAGGGAGTGGACCATGCGCTGGTCAGGTTATAGGTTTGCGGCGTTTGAGCGAGGCGAGGACGGCGTCGATCGTCGCGTCGTAGCCCAGCCGCCCGGTGTCGATGACCAGGTCGTAGTGGGCGGGGTGGTTGCGGTCGTGGCCGTAGACCTGCTTGATGTACGAGGTCCAGTTCTCGTCGGTCAGCTTGATCCGCCGCTTCGCCTCGTCCTCGGAGGCGATGTTGAAGCGCTGCATGATGACCCTGGCCCTCACTGCCTCGGCGGCGCGCAGGAACACGTGCAGCGCTCCGGGGAAGCTGCCGAGAATGTACGCCCCGCCCCGGCCGACGATCACGACGTTGCCGGTGCGGGCCGCCTCCTCGATGACGTGCTGCGTGATCTGCAGGACCGCCTTCCTTGTGTCGAACGTCGGCGCTGCGTTGGGGGGTGTCCAGGCAGGACTCTCGGTCGGGATGAGCGGCTCGCTGCTGGCGGAACCGAGCGCGACCAGCAGCCTGGCGAGCAGGGAGCCGGGCTGCTCGTCCTCCGCCTCCACCTCCTCCTTGGGGAGCTGGAGCCGGCGGGCGACCTCGTCGATGATCTTGGAGTCGAGGAAGTCGGCCTTCAGCTCGGTCGCCAGCATGTGGCCGACCGTCGCCCCGCCCGCCCCGAACTGCCGCCCGATCGTGATGACCGGCACGGGTCTAATTGTCGGGTGAAACGGGTGGGGGTGGATGAAGTGGCCGATTCTGCTCGTTTGCGCAAGACGTACGTTTGCGAGGCAAGCGAAAGGCGCTTTTTGCGCCAAAGACGTCAATTGCCGACGCTCGATTGGCGTTTTTGGCGCCAGACGCGGGTATCGAGCGGAGCCGGGCGGCTACTCCAGGTAGTCGCGGAGCTTTTTCGAGCGCGACGGGTGGCGCAGCTTGCGCAGCGCCTTCGCTTCGATCTGGCGGATGCGCTCGCGCGTGACGCCGAACCGCTTCCCCACCTCTTCCAGCGTGCGCTGGTGCCCGTCGATCAGGCCGAAACGCAGCTGCAGCACGCGCCGCTCGCGCGGAGTGAGCGTGTCGAGCACGTCTTCGACCTCGGAGTGCAGCATCGTCAGCGACGCCGCGTCGGATGGTGACACCGCCTCGCGGTCCTCGACGAAGTCGCCGAGGTGCGAATCCTCCTCCTCG
>WNFI01123366.1_pt1 | contig 12967 bp, 8 predicted proteins | sample 5400471 | NCBI WGS metagenome assembly WNFI01 (sample SAMN13153348, study PRJNA577476) | soil metagenome | isolation source: 100 cm saprolite on Douglas fir-dominated hillslope | place: USA:California | collected 2013-09-17
CTTGCGCTTTCTTCTGCTGCTCGAAGAATTTGTAGTCGATTTCCCAACACATTGGGTCCTCCATCGGTGACGGAACCAACGGCATAACAACGCCGATACAATACCATATTGTTCCGCGCTCTTGCCAGCGCCGGAGCGCATGCGTCGACCGCGGCCATCGATGATCCGTCCTCGGTCCGGCCGGGGCGCTTCGCCTCGAGCACTCCGCGGCTCTGCAGTGGCGATCGCCGCTTCGTGGTAACATGCGCGCGCGGGCAAGGGCCGCAGCCCCCAGTCAAAGGGCCACGAGCGTTCCCATGAAGGATGTCGCAGAGTGGCTGGCGTCACTCGAACTCGGGGAATACGCGCAGCGCTTCGCCGAGAATGCGATCGATCTGTCCGTCATACCCGATCTGACAGAAAACGATCTCAAAGAGCTCGGTGTGCTGCTGGGGCACCGCCGCAAAATGCTGCGCGCGATTGCCGAACTACAGCGGGCAGGCGGCAGTACACCGCAAATGGCGGTCGAATTGGGACGGGAGCGTGCCGAGCGACGCCAACTGACGGTCATGTTTTGCGATCTGGTCGGCTCGAGCGCCCTCGCTGCGCAGCTTGATCCGGAAGACATGCGCCAGGTCATCGCGCGCTTTCACCACCACATCGCCGAAATTATCGGCGCCTATGAGGGAATAATCGCGCGCTATATGGGCGACGGCGTCCTTGCCTATTTCGGTTATCCGCAAGCGCATGAGGACGATGCCGTGCAAGCGGTGCGCGCTGGGCTCGCGCTCGTCGACTCCATGGCTAATCTGCAGACCGGCCGGAATGCTCCGCTGCAGCTCCGCGTCGGGATCGCAACTGGGCTCGCAGTGGTTGGAGATCTCATCGGCGAGGGTGGCGCGCAGGAGCAGGCGGTGGTCGGCGACATGCCCAACCTGGCGGCCCGCCTGCAAGCGCTGGCCGAGCCGGGTACGGTGATGATCTCTGCAACCACGCGCCGGCTGACCGCAGGACAGTTCGAGTATCGCGATCACGGACCTGTCGTGCTCAAAGGTTGGACGCAACCAGTACCGGCGTGGCAGGTCCTGGGGACGAGCGGGGTGGAGAGCCGCTTCGAGGCGCAGCACGAAACTAAGCCCACACCGCTGTTCGGCCGTGAGGAGGAGATCGACCTGCTGTTACGCCGGTGGCGGAGCGCTACCCAGGGCGAAGGCTGCGTCGTCGTGCTCACTGGTGACCCCGGTATCGGCAAGTCGCACGTTGCGCTTGCGCTTCAAGAACGGCTACAGGCGGAGCCCCACACGAGCTTGCGCTACTTCTGCTCGGCGCACCACACCAACAGCGCGCTATTTCCGTTCGTCGCCCAACTCGAACGGGCGGCCCGCTTCAAGCGCGGCGATTCGCCTGCTCAGAAGCTCGCCAAGCTCGAAACGCTGCTGGTGCGATCGGCCGGTGACGGAGATCAGACGGTGGCAGTGCTGGCCGACCTGCTGTCGCTGCCACCGAGCAACCGCTATCGTCTGCCGGAGCTCACTCCGCAGAGCCGGAAGGAGAAGACACTGGCGGCGCTCTCAGGGCAGTTCGAGGCGCTGGCGGCGACGAAGCCGGTACTGGTGATCTTCGAAGACGTCCATTGGATCGATCCGACCTCGCTCGAGCTGCTGACGACGACGGTGGAGCGGGTGGCGCAGCTTCGGGTCTTGCTGCTCATCACTGCACGGCCGGAGTTCGCACCGCCCTGGCCGCGATATGCGCACGTGACGACAATTGCCCTCACGCGCCTTCGTCGATCGGACGCGGCGGCCATCATCAAGCGAATCACCGGCGGCAAGACGCTGCCCGACGAAGTGATGAACCAGATCGTTGCTCGCACGGACGGCGTCCCCCTGTTCGTCGAAGAGCTGACCAAAACAGTGCTCGAAAGCGGAGTTCTGCGGGAGCGCGACGGCCATTACGTCCTTGAGCGCCCATTGCCGCCGCTGGCGATCCCCACCACGTTGCATGATTCGCTGATAGCGCGTCTCGACCGGTTCGCTCCGGTACGTGAGGTGGCGCAGATCGGCGCCGTGGTGGGGCGCTCGTTCTCGTACGAACTTCTGAGCGCAGTGGCCGGACTTTCCCCGCAAAAGCTGGAGGAAGCGCTCGGCCAGCTGGTTCTCTCGGAGCTCGTGTTTTGCCGCGGAGAAATACCGCACGCCATTTACACCTTTAAGCATGTGCTGGTGAGAGACGCCGCCTATTCCAGTCTGCTGAAATCCCAGCGCGCGAGCGTGCATACAGCAATCGCCGGCGCATTCGAGCAGCGGTTCCCGGAAATCGTGGAAGCTGAGCCTGAGACGCTGGCACACCATCTCACCGAAGCCGGTTTGCTCGAGACGGCGGTCAGCTATTGGTGGAAGGCGGGCAAGAACGCGATCCAGCGCTTCGCCAATCTAGAAGCGATCGCGCATTTGCAGCGGGGCATTGAGACCGCATGCCGTTTGCCGGAGAGCTCGGCGAGGGACAGGCTCGAGCTTGATCTCCAGTTCGCTCTCGGTCCTTGCCTGATCGCCACTCAGGGTCCAGCTTCGAGTACGGCGATTGCAACCTTCGCTCGCGGCCGTGAGCTGTGCTCACGGCTCGGCGATCCGCCAGAATATCTGCAGGTATTGTTTTGGCTTGCCACCGGCAGCGTCATACGCGGAGAGCTGCCACAAGCGCGCGAGGCAACCGCAACGTTGCTCGGACTCGCCGAAGCACGCAACGATCGGCCAATGCTGATCAACGCGATACGCGGGCTCGGCATGATACTCCTGTTCATGGGACGCCTGGTCGAGGCGCGCGAACTGACCGAGCGCGCCATCGTCGTATTCAGCACCAGCACTGAGTCCGAAAAACTTGCGGCGCGGGCCGCTGGGCAGGACGCCGGCGCGGCGGGTCTAGCGCTGATGTCGTGGGCCCTGTGGGTCCTTGGCCACGTCGACATGGCCGCGGCGCGAATGGCCGCCGCGCTTCAACGCGCGGATGCGGTCGGACATCCGCACACACAAGCTTATGCTTGTTACTATGCATCCATTCTGCACGCCCTGCGCGGCGAGCCCTCGATCGCGCAGCGCCATGCGGAGCGCTGCCTTGCCTTGTCCGAGGAGCACGGATTCCGGCACTGGCACGGACTATCACGCGCCATTCGGGGCATCTGCATGACCGCGCTCGATCCCTCGGCCGGCGCGCTCGAGGAAGTCAGAGGCGTGCTGGATCACTACCGCAGCGCTGGTTATCAGCTCGGCATAACGGCGCTCTACGTGCTCTTGTCTCCGATTTTGTTGCGCCGAGGGGAACGCGAGGCCGCGCTGGAAATCGTAGATGAGGGGCTTGCGGCGGTAAGCCACAACAGCGAACGCATATTCGAGGCCGAACTGCATCGACTGAAAGCGCAAGCATTGATGGTCTGCGGCGCACCGGGCGCCGATGCGCAGTCATCGCTCAACCGGGCGCTGACAACCGCCAAAAGCCAGCACGCCCGGTCGCTTGAGCTGCGAGCCGCGAAAGACCTTGCCGCGCTTTGGCTCACTCAGGGCAGGCGCGACGAAGCGCTGGCGTTTCTCGCGCCGATCCATGCTTGGTTTTCGGAAGGGATAAATTCCGACTGGTCAATCCGGGGCGCGGGCGAAGCCCGCGAACCCGGAATGCATATTCTCGGCCGGAATGACGAACTTAAGCGGCACGCGTCAGGTTGCCACAAGATTTGTCCGTACTACCCGACGCTTCCGTCTCCGCGGCGGCGCAGCACGATGCCCGGCGTTGCGCCGGTGTGAGTCGCATTCTCAACGACGACGACGCCGTTGATGATGACGGTCGTGCGCGCGCCGCTCGGGTACTGGTGGGGATTGGCATAAGTGGCTTCGTCTCGAAAATCATCCGGAGCAAAAATCGCGACGTCGGCGCGGTAGCCCTCCTTCAATAGTCCGCGTTCGCGCAATTTGAGCGCCTTCGCCGGTCCGCCAGTCATCTTGTAAATCGCCTGCTCGAGTGGGATCAGCCGTTCGTCATGGACGTAACGGCCGATAATTCTTGGAAAGGTGCCGTAAAAGCGCGGGTGCGGCATGCCTTGGCTGACGGTGCCATAGGTCATTTGGTCGACCGGGTCGCAGCCTCGGGCGCTCGCCAGCGCCCCCACCGTCTGCCCCGCCGTCTCCGGCAGACGCGGCGAGATCGAGATCCGCACCGCCTCCCATGACGCAATCCGCCCCCAGTTGTTGAGGCCGCACTCGGCGAGCTCGCTGCGAACGCGCGCGCGGACCTCCGGGAGAGCGAGCCGCGCGAGCATTGTCCCTTTGTCGCCGATCTGGACCCAGGGCGGGAGCAGGTTCTTCAGCGGATTGGCGCCTGCGGCGTAAGGGTAGGCGTCGCAGTCGATGTCGCATCCTTCCGCTCGTGCTGCGGCGATCGTGTCGAGGATCTGCGTCGCCTTTCCCCAATTATCGACGCCGGAACACTTCAGGTGCACGATTTCGACATGCACGCCGCACGCGCGGGCAACATCGATCGCCTCCTCCACCGCCTCCATAACGTTGTTCGATTCATCCCGGATATGAGTGAAATAACCTGCGTTGTGCCGTTTCAGCACCGCGCAAAACGCCATGATTTCGTCCGCTTGGGCAAAACTGCCGGGCGGAGTGAACAGGCCCGACGACATGCCGAGCGCGCCCGCGCGCAGGCCATCTTCCAGCAGCGCCGTCATCTCCCCCAGTTCGGCCTTTTTGGGCGAGCGATCTTCGAGTCCCATCACCATGAGTCTCAGCGTGTTGTGCCCGACGAGCATGCCGGTATTGACCGCGACCGCCGGGAACGTATCGAGGTATTGCGGAAAGCTCATTTCCCGGAACGGTAGCCACGGCGCGCCTCCGCTCAGATAATCCGCGAGAAGCTCAGCCTTCCCGGGCAGCACCGGCGCGACCGAAAAGCCGCAATGGCCGATGATCTCAGTGGTGACGCCCTGTCGCACTTTGCTTTCCGCCTTGGGATTGATGGGAAGGACAAAGTCGGAATGGGTTTTGATGTCGATGAATCCGGGGGTGACGACGAGACCGGTGGCATCGATGACCTTGTTGGCATCACCGGCCAGGTCCGGGCCAAGCGCGGCGATGCGGCCGGCTTTAAGAGCGACGTCGCCGACGATGCCTGGGCTGCTGCTGCCATCGATAACGGTGCCGCGATGGATTAGGATATCCCAGGTCATGGTGGGGCCACGTTGCGGATCTTCGCCGATGATCGGAGCGGGTGGGCGGGGAGGCGATCCTTATCGGGGGTCAAGTCCGAACCAATACCCGTGAATTCGCCCCCACGCGAGGCCGACTTCGACCAGCGGGCGTCCTCCCTTCAAGCGGTAACGAAGCGCGAGAGAACAACAATGAAACTTCCGCGGCGTCAGTTCTTGCATCTCGCAGCTGCTACTGCCGCCACTGCGGCGATGCCACCAAACGCAAAGGCGCAGATCTATCCAGCACGGCCGGTGCGCATCATTGTCGGCTTTGCGCCAGGCGGTTCGGCCGACATCATCGCGCGTTTGGTCGCTCAGTGGTTATCAGACCGGCTCGGTCAACAATTCGTCGTCGAGAACCGGCCCGGCGCCGGCACCAATATTGCCACGCAGGCCGTAGCCGAAGCCGTCCCTGACGGTTACACGCTTCTCCTCGTTACAGCGGCGAACTTCATCAACGCTACGCTCTATGAAAAGCTGAGTTTCAATTTCATTCGCGATATCGCGCCCGTCGCGAGCCTCACGCGTGAGCCCAGCGTCGTGGTCGTGCATCCGTCGGTCCCGGCGAAATCGCTTGCGGAGTTCATAGCTTATGCAAAGAGCAATCCTGGGAAGATCACCATGGCATCGGGCGGCAACGGAGCGCCGTCTCATGTCTCCGGCGAACTGTTCAAGATGCTGGCCGGCGTCAACATGGTCCACGTTCCCTATCGCGGGGCGGGCCCCGCACTCACGGATCTGCTCGGTGGCCAAGTGCAGGTCTACTTCACACCGATGTCCGCCGCCATCGAATATATCCGGGCGGGAAAACTGCGGGCGCTTGCCGTGACGACCGCAAAGCGCTCGGAGGCGCTGCCGGACGTTCCGACGGTGAGCGAATTCGTGCCCGGTTACGAGGCGAGCCAGTGGTATGGTATCGGCGCTCCCAAGAACACGGGCACCGAGACCGTGACCAAGCTCAACCGGGAGATCAATGCGGGTCTCACCGATCCGAAGTTGAAAGCGCAGCTTGCCGATCTGGGCGAGACGGTGCTCGGCGGCTCCTCGGCCGAATTCGAAAAGTTGATCGCAGAGGAAACGGAGAAGTGGGCGAAGGTGGTGAAGTTCTCGGGAGCGAAGGCAGATTGATTTGAGGAGAGCGTGAGTCGGCGGTGAGCAGACGATGAAATTCATGGACATGCGGCAGTGGATCGCCCTGCTCGAGAAGGAGGGTGAGCTACGGCGGATTACCGCCGAAGTGGACTGGAACCGCGAGATCGGCGCCATTGCTCGGCGGGTGCTCGAGAAAAAGGGGCCCGCGCTGCTGTTCGAAAGCATCAAGGGCTACAGAAATGGTCGGTGCACCAAACTTTTTGCGAGCGGGCTGGGGGCCCAATCGCGCCTGGCGCTTGCTCTCGGTTTTGGCCGCGATGTCGCCAATCGCGACCTCATTCAGTACGTGATGAAGAAAAATCGTGAGACGATCGCGCCGGTCATCGTCGAAACGGGGCCGGTGAAGGAGATCATCGTGCGCGGCGATGCCATCGATCAGACTGAATTTCCTGTCCCCCAATGGCAGTACCTGGAAGGCGGCCGTTACATCCACACCTTCTCCGGCGTCGTGACGAGGGATCCGGAGACGCGGGTGATGAACGTCGGTATTTACCGGGGGATGATCGGCCACAAGGATACGGCGCCGTTTCTGCTCATCAAAGGCGGCCAGCATTGGGGCGCGCATTTTGCGAAGTGGTCCGCTCGCAAAGAGCCCATGCCGGTTGCTTGTGTGATCGGCTGGGATCCCATCATGCCGTTCCTGGCGGGATCGCCGGTCCTGGCCGGGGTATGCGAGTGGGATGTGATGGGCGCCTACCGCGGCGAGTCCGCGCAGCTGGTCCGCTGCGAAACCGTGGATCTCGAGGTTCCCGCCACAGCGGAGATCGTGCTGGAGGGATATATCAGCGACGATCCGGCAAGCTACGAGATTGAAGGTCCGTTCGGCGAGTTCACCGGCTACGTGTCCGACCTTCCCACGCCGCGTCCGACGATGAAAGTCACCTGCATCACTCACCGCCGCGACCCGATCTTCTGCGGCTCGCTGGAGGGCACCCTGCCAGGGTCCTATAGCGAGAACAGCGTCATGTCGTCGGTGCAGCGAGCGGGCATCGCCTGGAACATTCTCAACAGCGCCGGCATACCCGGTATTCTCGACGTCTACGTGCCGCCGATTACGAATGGCGTCAACATCCGCATCCAGATCAAAAAACACTACCAAGGGCAGCCCAAGCAGATAGCTGCGGCGCTCTGGGGCAACAGCGCCGCCCAATACCGCTACAAGCACGTCATTGTGGTGGAGGAGGACATCGATCCCGCGGACGACGAGCAAGTTGAATGGGCGCTCGCTCACCGGGTGAACGCCGGCGAAGGTGGCGTCGTCATCTTTCCGGGGATCTTCGGCTCGCCGATCGATCCCAGCACGCCGATGGAGGATCGCGACGTTGCACAGCTCGGCACCGGCCTCTGGAACCGGATGTTGATCGACGCCACGCGCTCTTGGAAGAATCCGCGGCGTCCGCAGTGGGTCGCGGGGACCCGCTGTGCGCGGAAATCCGTTTCCTGCCCACACCTCCCATCATCACGCGCCAATCGTGATGCGGTTGAACGAAATCGCTCCGCGCTGAAATGGAACAGCGGCAAGTCCTGATCGTCGGCGCCGGGCCGACCGGGCTCGTCCTGGCGCTCTGGCTCAGCCGCTTCGGCGTCGCTTTGCGCATTATCGACAAGGCGCCTGAAGCAGGTACGACGTCGCGCGCGATGGTCGTTCACGCACGCTGCCTCGAATTCTACCGCCAGCTCGGAATCGCCGACGCGGTGATCGAAGCCGGAGAAAAGGCCAGGCTTCTCGAGGGCCATCTCGACCGCAGGCCCTTTGCGCGCATCCCGTTCGGCGACTTCGGAGAAGGACTGAGCCGTTACCCGTTTATGCTCGTGCTCCCACAGGACGTGCACGAGCGTTTCTTAGAAAAGGAGCTCAAAAGGGCTGGCGTGCTGGTCGAGCGCAATTGCGAATTGCTCGACTTCGAGCAGAGAAACGATTCCATTCTGGCGCGGCTCGGAACGACAAGAGGCGAAGAAACCGCGAGCTTCGAATACCTGTGCGGATGCGACGGCGCCCACTCGAGCGTGCGCGAAAAGTGCGGGATCAGCTTTCCCGGCGGCACCTACGAGCAGGTGTTTTTCGTTGCCGACGCTGTGGTCACCGGGCCGACAGCGGATGACGATGTCCATTTTGCACTTACCGATCGTGAGATCCTCGGAATCTTTCCGCTCAAGCGGCGCGCGAGCTGGCGATTGATCGGCATCGTGCCGCGCAACGTCACTAAGGACATTCACGATATCGGCTACGATGACGTGGCCGATCAAGTCCGGCGCACGGCGGCGCTCGAAGCCTCACGGGTCAATTGGTTCTCGACCTACCACGTGCATCATCGCGTCGCTGGAGAATTTCGGAAAGGACGGGCATTCCTGCTCGGCGACGCCGGCCATATCCACAGCCCGGCAGGCGGACAGGGAATGAACACCGGCATCGGCGACGCCAGCAATCTCGCCTGGAAGCTTGCGGCCGTGTTGCAACGGCGTGCGGCAGCGACGCTTCTGGAGAGTTATCCCGCTGAACGCATTGCAATCGCGTATCGCATCGTCCGCTCGACCGACCGGATATTCAGCTTTCAGGTCAGCCCGTCCTGGGCCATGCGCATGGCACGGCGCTGGCTGACGCCGTTGATCCCTGCGCTGATGCGGATCGGCGCGGTCCGCCGATTCATGTTTCGCGCGATCTCACAAATAGCCTTCGCGTACCGGGAGAGCCCGATCAGCGGCGGGTCAGCCGGACGCGTGCGGGGAGGGGATCGTCTGCCCTGGTTCCGGTTGGGGGACGGCGCAGACAATCACGAAAGCCTGGGCGATCTCGAGTGGCAAGTACACGTCTATACTGAGGCCCCGAAGAGCCTCGAGACGTGCTGTAAGAAACGTGGTTTGTGGCTTCGCCAGTTTCCGTGGAGCCGGGCCGCGCGCGCTGCCGGCTTGGAGCAGCACGCGCTTTATCTGGTGCGCCCGGACGGCCATGTGGGACTCGCAGCTCCCAAAGAGGACGTCGCTGCATTGGAGGATTATCTCTCGCGTCTGGATGTTCGTCCCCGAGCAAGGACCTGACCAAGCGCACGAACGTTAGGGCGTCCTGACGCGCGATCCTGGTACCATCTTCAATCGAATGGCAGCCGGCACGTAAACGGCTATTGTGCGTTGGCACGCGAGCAGTAGGTTAGCCTGGAGTTATAGCGCTGTTATTGCAGTGCGGGAGAAAATCGATGCGTGCCGTCTTAAGCAGTACATCGGCGTGGCAGACGAAGCTCTTATGGACAGCGCTCGCCATGTTGGGCGCCGTTTCGTTCGGGATTGTCGCGCTCAATCGGGGCGAAGCGGTCAACGCGGCGTGGCTGGTCGTCGCTGCGGTCTGCGTTTATTTCATCGCCTATCGGTTCTATGGGCTGTTCGTCGCCGAGAGGGCGCTCGGCGTCGATGCAACGCGACCGACGCCCGCCTATCGGCACAACGATGGCCTCGATTACGTTCCCACCAATCGATACGTCCTCTTTGGCCATCACTTCGCGGCGATTGCAGGCGCGGGTCCACTGGTTGGTCCGGTGCTTGCCGCGCAAATGGGTTACTTGCCCGGAACTCTTTGGATTCTTGCCGGCGCGGTGTTCGCCGGCGCGATCCAGGACATGACGGTGCTGTTTCTGTCGACGCGGCGCGACGGTCGTTCGCTGGGCGATATCGTACGCGCCGAGATGGGACCGGTTGCGGGCACGATTGCCGGCATCGGCATTCTCCTGATCTGCGTCATCGTGCTTGCGGTTCTTGCTCTCGTTGTCGTCAAGGCCTTGGTCGGCAGCCCGTGGGGAACTTTTGCGGTGTTCTGCACAATCCCCATCGCGTTGTTGATGGGGATCTACAATCAGTTCCTCCGGCCGGGCCACATCGGCGAGATGTCGCTCATGGGCTGCGTCCTGCTGCTCGCGGCGCTGATCTATGGAAGGACCGTGTCGGAGACCCCCGCGCTCGCCGCCTTGTTCGATTTTAGAGGCGAGACGCTCGCACTGATCATCATCGGATACGGCTTTGTCGCCTCCGTGCTCCCCGTCTGGCTGCTGCTGGCGCCGCGGGATTATCTCTCGACCTTCCTCAAGATCGGAACCATCACGCTGCTGGCCGTCGGCATCCTCATCGTGCGTCCCGATCTGCAAATGCCCGCGGTGACGAAGTTCGTCGACGGCACTGGTCCGGTTTGGGCCGGCAGCCTCTTTCCGTTCCTGTTCATCACCATCGCCTGCGGAGCGGTTTCTGGCTGGCATGCGCTCATTGCTTCCGGAACCACGCCGAAGATGATCGAGAACGAACGTCAGATCGCGTTCATCGGATATGGCGGAATGCTGATGGAGTCGTTCGTCGCCATCATGGCGATGATCGGAGCGAGCGTCATCCATCCGGGCGTCTACTTCGCCATGAACAGCTCGGCGGGGGTGATCGGCACCACCGCCGACCATGCCGCGCAGGTCATCTCATCCTGGGGGTTTGTGGTGACACCCAATGAGATTGCGCAGATGGCCAAGGATGTCGGCGAAACCACGATTATGTCGCGCACCGGCGGCGCGCCGACGCTGGCGGTCGGCATGGCGAGCATTCTGTCGTCATTCCTCGGCGGACCGACGTTGATGGGCATTTGGTATCACTTCGCGATCCTATTCGAGGCGCTGTTCATCCTGACCACGGTTGATGCCGGGACACGCGTGCTTCGATTCATGATTCAGGACCTGATCGGCAATGCGATTCCCGCCTTCAAGGAGACCTCGTCCTGGACCAACAATCTGATCGGATCCCTGCTTTCGGTCATCCTGTGGGGGTACTTCCTCTATGCCGGCGTGATCGACCCACTCGGTGGAATCTGGACGCTGTGGCCGCTGTTCGGCACCGCCAACCAGATGCTCGCGGCAATCGCGCTGACGGTATGCACGGTCGTATTGTTCAAGATGAAACGCGAGCGCTTCGCGCTGGTGACGATTGCACCTGCGACTTGGCTCGTCGTATGCACGACGACCGCCGGGTTGGAGAAGGTGTTCAGTCCGGATCCGAATGTGGGATTCATCAGTCACGCGCTCAAATATGCGGATGCGATCGCGGCCGGGCAGCTGTTGGCCCCGGCGAAGACAGCGGCGGAGATGACCCGTATCGTCGTCAACGACTACGTTGATGCAGCGCTTGCTGCGGTGTTCGTGCTGGTCGTTGTTGCCACGGTGATCTATGGGCTGATCAGCATCTGGAAGGCGTTGGCAAGTCCGCAGGCGACCGCAATGGAAGTCGGGCTCGCCGGCGCAGCAGCGGGAGGCGGTCATGGCTGACCTGCAGAACCTGTTCGATCGCTCCGCGCGGGCAGCGGGCGCTACTCTCTATTGGACCACGCGGGCGGCGCGTTTGATGGTGGGAGTTCCCGATTATGAAACGTATGTTGCACACCGGCGGGCCAACCATCCGAACCAACCGATCATGACCTATGTGGAGTTCTTCCGTGAACGGCAGCAGGCCCGGTATGCGGTGGGCAAGGGTCGGTTCAGGGGCTGCTGTTAACGGCCGTCATGGCTACGCAACACCATTCGGGTAAGCGGCGGTCAGAAGACTATAAGGCGCTATGCCGCAAGTTGCGGCAGGCTGCCTAATGCATTGCCATGACAGGGTCGTGCGCCAATCCGTGCGCAAGATATTGCGGTCGAGCAGCCGACTGTCACAGTTTTGAAAACCGTGCGGGTTAAACATTAGGAGCCCTCGCGTTGGTCTGGCACGTGTCTTGCTCTAAAAAGTGTTCGGTGTGCGCTGAGAAAAAAAGCCGCGCGGCTGAAAAAATGTGAACCACCGCACATTCGGGGGTCGGTCAGGGAGGCGATAATCGGCACGTTCTCGACCCGACGGAGGCCCCCCTATGCCCAAACCCTCCCGATACTTCCCCACACGCATGCCCACGCAGACCAAGCCGGCGCCAATCGGCATCGATTTGCTTCTGAAAATCGGCACGGCGCTTTTGATCAGCTTTGCTGCGACCCTCGTTCTTCTTCATGCGGGAGTCTTTTTTGCTTCGCCGCTGAACATGCCCTGAATTCGAATTGTCCGGCCCGGCGTTTGCCGGAGCACGCGGGAGCAAAGCCATGTGGAAAGCATCGTTATATGCGGTGGCACTCCTCACGATGACAATGGCGGGGTCGCTCTGCGCCGAAGACCCGGCGAGCTTTCCATCGATAAGACCGCAAACCGACGGCACACAAGTCCGGGCGAAGGCGCATTTTCGGCACTCCCGCAATCCCTCGCGACAAATGCTTCCGGCCGTTGAAGCCTGGCTTTCGGCCGAATTCGATCTTCCGACAATCCGTGAGCACCCCCTTCTGAGGTTCGTGCCTGCGGCGAAGATTGCAGCGCTGCGTTTTAGGGGATTGCTCTCTCCTCCCGGAACCGGGTTCGCCGCCAACGATCAAAAGACGGCATTCGCGCAAGGCGATACGCTGGCCCTCTATGACGACGCCACACATACCATCTATCTGCCTGAAGACTGGAAGGGCAGCACACCGTTCGAGCTTTCTCTTCTCGTTCATGAGATGGTCCATCATTTTCAAAATGTGCTCGGTCTCAAGCATGAGTGCCCGCAACAACGCGAGAAGCTCGCCTATG
>WNFI01186859.1_pt1 | contig 12966 bp, 9 predicted proteins | sample 5400471 | NCBI WGS metagenome assembly WNFI01 (sample SAMN13153348, study PRJNA577476) | soil metagenome | isolation source: 100 cm saprolite on Douglas fir-dominated hillslope | place: USA:California | collected 2013-09-17
GGTTGGAGATCACTTCGTTGACGTTCATATTGAATTGGGTGCCGCTACCGGTCATCCAGACATGCAGGGGGAACATATCGTGATGCTGGCCTGCCAGGATTTCGTCACAGGTTTGAACAATCAGGTTGTGGCGTTGATCGTCGAGCCGCTTGCCGTCGCGGTTTGCGATGGCCGCAGCTTTCTTCAACGTGGCGTAGGCCGTGATCATTTCGCGGGGAATCAAGTCCTTCCCGATGCTGAAATGTTCGAGCGAACGCTGGGTTTGAGCACCCCAGAGCTTGTCGGCGGGTACCTCTACGACGCCAAGGCTATCAGTCTCTTTTCTCATGCTAGTCATGGGACTCTCCTTTGCTCTTCGAAAGTGTGCCGATAGGAACAAGGTAGCGCCTGGTATTCAGATCAGCTTGATCTCGACGTCGATATTTCCGGGAATGCTTTGGAAGACGGACGCGTCTGCTGAATTTCGACGACTAGCGCCTCAACGATGTCGCGCGCCGGGAGTCGAAAGCTTGATAGGTGATAACTATCAGAGCTGCGAGATGTGCCTTCCGGGCCGCCGGCGGGTGCGGTTTGGCCGCGTAGATCACTTTTCCGGGTTGGGTTGCCGTGCGCTGGTTTTCGAGGTGAGTCATGACGCGTTCCCTTTTCGCGCGGGGACAGGGGCATGTTTTGGGTTCGCTCCTGCAAGGAGCAAACCGCGTGAAGACGAGTTGTTCTTGCACGTTAGAGTCGTGGAAAAACATGTCTTGTAGCGTCTCGTCTTGTAGCGTCTCGTCGATGAAGTTTGCCGTCGATGAACCCCATCCGCCGATCGATGCGTATCCAGACGCGCGACGGAAACAATATCACTATCCGCGACCTGCGGACTGAATATCTCAATCCGCTGGCCCCGAAGGCCGATCAACTCTAGGCGATATATCGGGACCCCTTCGGGCATCGCGGCAGAATTCGAGATGCAGCCATTTGATGAATTCGACCGAGGCTGGCTCGGGTAGATGTCCGGTGGCGGCGAGGCGGTCGATCTCGGTCTGCACCCGAATATGCGCCGCAGCTTCGAGCTGAAGATTCCTCCGCCCTTCGTCCTGATCGAGATGACCTTCGAGCGCGCGAACGGATGTCGTTCGGATGCGTCTCATGCCCTTTGATCAAGTTGCTGTAATAGGTGTTCATCACCCGAACGAGATCGGCCAGGTTCGCAGCCGTGCGCGGATGCAGCCCGACGCCCAGCTTGGTGGAAGCCGCCGACAGATCTGCGATGACGTCGGCCGATGTTATCGTGATGTAAGTGATTGATAATATACAATTTTTGATTTAACAATCGATAATGGCCGATCTATTGGCCGATCTTGCGGCAAATGCACCCGGGTCACTTGCCGGGCCGAATATTAGGCGGTCGCATCGGTTGATTGCCCATTGATTGAGCGCTCTGTCCATGCGCACCGGCTCCAGATGGAGGCCCGGCAGTCCGCTCGCTGGTCTCGGAAATCCGCTGTCGCGCGCGGTTCGCCGGACTGAACGATTCGGTCGATATTTTCGATTGGCGCTGACGAAGGAGCCGCCGTCTGCGCGGCCGCGCGCGGCCTTTAGGCAGCCCGATGCCCTGCAATTGCATGGCCGATGTCTCGGCCATGGCACGAACATTGTTGACCTTTGCTGGACCTTCATCACACGGAATCCAGCATGCTCACCCGTCGTCATCTGCTCGCCGCCGCCGCGCTGGCGGCGCCCGCCTTGGTTGCCAGGACATCGCTTGGCCAGACCCTTCGCAAGGTGAAGCTGGGCACCGCGTTTACCACTACGACGAACGCGATGTTCCTGATGCCGGACCTCTTGAAGCCCGAGGGCATCGACGCGGAGATCATCACCTTCCCAAGCCTGGTGCAGCGGATGCAGGCTGTCGCCTCCGGCTCCGTCGATGTCGGCAATGGCGGGCTGTCGGCCACCATGCAGATCGCCACCAAGGGCTTTCCGATGGCCGTGCTCGCGGATGGCTGCGACGGCGGGTGGATGCTGCTTGCCAAGCCGTCCATCACCAGTTTCGCTGAGCTTGCCGGCAAGAAAATCGCCGTACAGAACGGTTCGATCGGGCTGGTCAGCCTGAACTGGAAGCTGCAGCACGAAGGCCTCACCGACAAGGTCGAGCTGCTCTATCTCGACAACCAGGACATGCCGGTGCCGCTCGCGCGCGGCGACGTCGACGCGATCTGCTGCTTCGAGCCCTATGTGACGTTCGCCGAGTTGAACGGCTTCGGCAAGAAGCTGTGGGTGCCCTACGATACCCCGATGGGCAAAACCAATCTGGGGTTCGTGGCCAGCATCCCCTTCATCAAGAAAGAGCCGGAGCTGACGAAAGTGCTGGTGCAGGCGCACGTCAAGGCGACGAACACGATGCGCGAGAACCCCAAGATCGCGATCGAGACCACCATCAAGCAGTTCAACATGAGCCAGGAAGTGGCCGAGGCCTCGACCAAGAACCTGTTCTTCTCGGCCGACAGCGGCGAAGGATTCCAGAGCGGGTTGAAAGCGCTGGCCGGCATGATGCTGGCCAACAAGATGCTCGATTCCGAGCCGAAATGGGATGAGTTCATCAATACCAGTTTCATCTGATGCGGCTCAACGCGTTAGTCGGACTTGTCCCGATCGTGGGACTATTGGCGTTGTGGCAGATCGCGGTCGCCGCGCATCTCTATCCGCCGGTGCTGCTGCCTGCGCCCGCCAAGGTGGCGGCGGCATTTGCGATCTATGGACCCTCGATCGCCGCCAACACGTTGGCGAGCGTGACCCGCGTGCTGATCGGCATCAGCCTGGCGTTTTGCGTCGCCGTGCCGTCGGGTCTTTTGATCGGGCGCTATCCGGCGCTGGACCGGCTGTTCGACTGGTCGATCCAGACCTTCCGCTCGGTGCCGCCAATCTCGCTGATCCCGATGGCCATGCTGTTCTTTGGCATCGGCGACACGCCGGCCATCGTGCTGATCTTCCTGTCCGGCCTGTGGCCCTTGTTGCTGAACACGATTTTCGGCGTGCGCGGCATCGAGCGCACGATGCTGAAGGTCGCGACCGCGGCCGGCGCCAGCGAGGCGTTGATCCTGCGCGACATCATCTGGCCGGCGGCTCTCCCTAACATCTTCACCGGCCTGCGGCTGGCCGTCGGCGGCGGCTGGCTCACGGTCGTGACCGCCGAAATGATCGCGGTGAAGTCGGGTCTTGGCTACATGATCCTGAACGCACAGATGACGTTCCGGGCCGAACTGGTGTTCGCCGGGATTTTCGTCATCGGCGCGATCGGACTGTTGGGCGATTTCGCCGTGCGAAAACTGCGGCAGCGCGCCTGCTCGTGGCAGGAGGGGCTTACCGCCAACGCCAATTGAGCGGCTTCATCGAATGCATCGACGTCGGCAAGATCTATCAGGGCCGCACCGGGGACGTGGAGGCGCTGCGCGGCATCTCAATCACCTGCGCGGCCGGTGAATTCGTCTGCCTGCTCGGCTTGTCCGGCTGCGGCAAGAGCACGCTGCTGCAGTTGATCGCGGGCCTGGAGACGCCGAGCACGGGACAGATCGTCGTCGATGGACGCGAACTGGATGGCCCGTCGCGTTCGACCAGCATCGTGTTTCAGGATCACGGCCTGTTCCCGTGGCAGACCGTGCGCGCCAATGTCGAATTCAACATGAAGGCGCGGGGCATTGCCGCCGCCGAGCGACGCGCGCGCGCCGAAGAGATGCTGGCGCTGACTGGCCTTTCGGCTTTCGCCTCACGCTATCCGCACGAACTCTCCGGCGGCATGCGCCAGCGCGTCGGCATTGCGCGGGCGCTGACCACCAGGCCGCGCGGGCTCTTGATGGATGAGCCGTTCGGCGCGCTGGACGCGCAGACCCGTGGCCGCCTGCAATCCGAGCTTCTCGACATCTGGGCGGCGCAGCGCACCACCGTGCTGTTCGTGACCCACAGCATCGACGAGGCGGTGTTCCTCGCCGACCGCATCCTGGTGTTCACCCCGCGTCCCGGCCGCCTGTCAGCCGATGTGAGGGTCGATCTGCCCCGTCCGCGCGATCCGCGCAGCGAGGCGTTCGCAGAGGTCGCGCGAGGTCTGCGGGCGGCGCTTGGCACCGATGGCGGTTCGGAATGAGACTTCCGAGCGCGAAGGCGATAACAATCAAGCAGCGATACACCCGCGGCTGAAACGGAGCTGAACCATGGCGTTTGCCACCACGGATGACGGCGTACGGCTGCACTATGAGGAAACCGGCAGCGGCGCGCCGATCATTTTCGTGCATGAATTTGCCGGCGATCATCTTAGCTGGGAACTTCAGCTTCAGCATTTCGGCCGGCGCTACCGCGCCATCGCCTATGCCGCGCGCGGTTATCCGCCGTCGGATGTGCCGGAGAGTCCGGCGTCATACAGCCAGAACCGCGCAGCCGACGATATTCTCGCGGTGCTCGATCATCTCGGGATCGAGAAGGCGCATGTCTGCGGCCTCTCGATGGGTGGTTTTGCGACGCTGCATTTCGGCTTTCGCCATCCGTCTCGCGCTCTGTCGCTGTGCGTGGCCGGCTGCGGCTATGGCTCCGAGCCCGCGATGCGCGAGCAGTTTCGCGCCGAAGCGGATGCCGTGGTGGCGTCGCTGCGGGCCGATGGCATGGCCGCCTTTGCGTCGCGTTATGCCTATGGCCCGACCCGCGTGCAGTTCGAGGCCAAAGACCCGCGCGGCTTCGCGGTCTTCAAGGAAGCGTTGGCCGGGCATTCGGCGCTCGGCGCCGCCAACACCCAGCTCGGCTGTCAGAAGGAGCGGCCATCGCTATATGATCTGCAAAAGGAGATGGCCGGTCTCACCGTGCCGACGCTGATCCTCACCGGCGACGAGGACTGGCCCTGTTTGGCGCCGGCGTTGCTGATGAAGCGCGCGATACCCTCGGCGGCGCTCTCGGTGATGCCGAATTGCGGGCACACCATCAATCTCGAAGCGCCGGCGCTGTTCAACAGCATCGTCGGCGACTTCATCGCCCAGGTCGATGCCGGCCGCTGGCCGATGCGCGACCCGCGCGCGATGACGGCATCCATCACTGGCATTCGCTGACGATGCCAGGACGAAGGTAATTAGACAGGGGCGACTGAAACGCTGGCCGGCGTGGCTTTGCTTTACTGCCATACCTATTCGAGTGCCTGCAGGTGACGTATGAGGCGAGGCAGCCAGTGGAATCGCCATCCACCGGCGATGCCTGCACCCATTGGTAAGAAATCTCATCTATTTGAAAGGAGCCGATGCGTTCGGTTTTGGCATCGTGGGGAACGACGGCCATTCCATGTCGCACGGATCGGAGGAAGGCGAAAACTACTGGCCAGGGTACGTCGATGCGTTGACGTCCATGGTCCAGGTGCTGGCATTCGTGATGATGATGCTGGCGATGGCCGTGTTCGTGCTCTCTCAAAGCGTGTCGAAGCGTGCCGTCGAAGCGATCGCGAAAGCGGTCAACGCCGAGGTCAAACCTGACTCGGACATCAAGCAGTTGACCCAAGCCGTGGTCGAGCAGATCGATCGCCTGCGAAAATCGGTTCCGGCGCCTGATGCGGCGAAGCCCGATCCAGCTGTCAAATCGACCCCGACCGCCGAGTCCGCAACGCTGCCCGACGCCGACAGACCCACGACGATGCGGATCACTGGCGGCCAATCGCAGCCCTCGCAGACCGCCATCGAGCTGCCGCCCGACGCGCCGCGACTGACCGTCGGTTTCGGCGATAAAAGCTTCAGGATCGAAGGCGATCAGGCGCAATCGATCGCGGGATTTATCGACGACAACAAGGCGGCCGCGAGCAAGCAGACCATCGTCGTCAATGCATACGCGTATTCGGGCGAGGGCGCCATTTCGGAAGCGAGGCGGCTTGCCTACTACCGCGCGATGATGGCCCGCAAGCAACTCGTCGATGCGAAGATCAAGCCGGAAAATATTCGAATCAGCGTCAATGATACGACCGACAAGGGCAGAGGACTGACGGTCGAGTTGATTGTTGCTGGTGGTGCTCACTAGCCGGACGCGGCGCGTTCCGAAGGACGAGGTCATGGAAAAGGAAATAGCGCACGTCCGATACAAGATGATCGGATTGATTGCGATCATCGCGCTCCTCAGTGGATGGCAATGGGAATTCATCGGCGAAGGCGTGGCTTCCCACATCTACACGACAGGATCGATCCTGAGCGCCTTTGGCTTTTCGATCGTGATGGCGTTCATTTTCATATCGAAGCTCACGAATGAAGTCATCGCCTTCAACGCGCTCAAGGAGATGTGGGACGACATCCGGCTCGGTGCCGTCGAGCAGGCGGCGGATCCGTTGTGGCGGCACTATCGCTGCTCGAGGCCGGGGCGTCTTTTCAAAAGGCCGCGGCTGCTGGGTCATGCCTACGACCTCGTGACCGAGGAACTGGCGCGGACGAAGAAGATTCGCATCTCCGTCGAGACGATGAATACGCTGGTCCACAAGATCAGTCAGACCATCGATGATGAAAGGTCTCTGCTCGGCTACATGTCGGGCCTTCTGGTGTTCATGGGCCTGATCGGCACTTTCATCGGCCTGCTGCACATGGTCGGATCCATGGGCGGCATCATCGGCACGCTGGCGAGTTCGACTGGTGGTGGCGGCGCAGCAGGGGCGGACGCGTTTCAGCAGCTCCTCGGTGCGCTGCAAGAGCCGCTCAAAGGCATGGCGTCGGGTTTCGCTGCGTCGCTTTTCGGTTTGTTCAGCTCGTTGGTCGTGGGCCTTCTCAATCGAATGGCCGGACAGGCCGGCGGCGTCCTGAATCACGGGTTTGAATCCTGGCTGGCCGGCGTCGTTCAGATCGGCGACCTTGAGCGTGAGGAAGCAATGGCGCCGAAGGGTGCCCAGGGGCTGCTCGACGGTTCTTTCGTTCGGGCGCCCTCCGACATGCTGGCGGACTACTCCAAGGTCGCTTCGAGCTTTGACGATTCGGTCCAATTGCTGCAACGCCTTCAGGCCAAGCAACAGGATCATGCCCAACTCATGGAGAGCGTGGTGCAAACCCTGTCCCGGATGGACGCCGGACTTGAAGCATTGACCGATGGCGTGACGAAATCGGTCGCCGCCGAATTGACCGCGACGCGGGTCATGGTGCACGGCCTGGCTCGCGCGCACGGCGGAGATTCCAGGCTGCTGGCCAAGTGGCATGCCGACACATCAGCTCAATTGGCCGCGGCCATTGAACAGAATACGCAGGCATCCGAGCATCTGCCCACCCGGGTGAGCGATGATATCGAGGCCCGGATTCACCGGGCCGTCAAGGACGCCATCGCGCCGATGGGGCTGACCGTCGCCGACCAGATGCAGAGGCTCGAGAAAGCCGTTTCACAATTTTCGCAGGACAAGCCCGCCGCCCGCCGCTCCACGGATCGGGGCGGAGATTTGCAGATCGATGAAGGCCATCCGGATTTCGAACAGGAGCTTTCCGCAGACTTCGATCGCCTCAATCAGAATGTGGGTGCATCGATGGTCGCCTATTCGGACGCTCTGAAGCAGGCGGCTTCGAACTTCGACAAGCCGGAGCAGAGGCTCGGTCAACTGTTTGACCAGGGACGATTGATTCCGGATCACAAGGAAATCATTGCGAGCCACTGATGTCTGATCTCCATGGGATGCCTGAATTAGGAGCTGTCGGATGAGCAATGCCGCCATCAAAGGGGCCATCGGGCTGGGCCGGCTTTCGTTGCCGAAGTTGCGCAAGACCCAGAAGCCAACGTTTTCCAGGCGTCACAGCCGTCACCACTGCGTGCTTATCGGCACAATGAAGGTGATCGAGATCGGCGCGGAGTTTGACGGCGCGCTTATCGAGGCCTCGCGGGGCGGCTGCACGTTCCGGCAGGCAAGCATGTTCGTGCTGGATCGCATGAACGAAGTCGTCCTGATCCACACCGAGTTCTTTGCAATGGAGGGCCGGATCCGTGCGGTTCGGCCCGAGGGATACGGCATACAGTTCTTCGGCGAAATCGAAGAAGGCGTGATTGAACGTGTCGTCGAAGAATACGGCTTCAACGTCGCCGACTCTTTCCTGGCAAGGCGCAACTAGCTTTCCCACCGCGTGACTCGCGGCTCATCGCGATTGGCGGTCGCCCGATCGCGACGATGTCGCGCGTGCGGCTTGTCGAGATGCCGCGCCTCGGTAGTCGTACGGTTCTCCGATAAACTACGGACCCGTTTGCCGGTCCGGGTTCAGTCCGCATTAACGATAATGGAGCATTAACAAGGACAGTGAAGTTCGACTACACAGCGTACTGAATCATGCATGTTGCTTCCGAGTCTCTGCGATTGGTTCACGACGCCTGCCCGCGCTGCTCTGGCGCGGCGCGCCCGCTCTCCATCGGCGTTGCAGAGTAATGTCCCGCGTGAGTTCATTGCGTGTGGATGGACTTCGAGCCCGCGCGCACATCGCGCGGCTCGCGGTCCTCGCACTTCTGACGGCTGAACTCGCGGGTTGCGTGACGACGACGTCCGTGCCGAACAGCCCATTCCTGACGGCGGTGGTGCGCCTCAATCCCCTCGCGTTGCCAAACTCCGTCGGGAATGCGAATGCGTCGGCGACGCCACGGGCTGCTTCCGAAAAGGATCCGCAAGGCCAAAGCTCGAGCGGTGATCCCCAATCCACGGCGGCAATTGCGACGGCAACCTTGCGAGGCAGCCTGTCCGCGGAGCGGAAGGAGGTCTATGCTCAGGTCGCGAACGCGTCTAGCAGCCTCGTTGCGACGGTTGATCCCGCCTCGCTACAGGCCGGCAGGTCGGGCGAAAGCGACGCCGCGAAAGCATTGCCCAAGGGGCGAGGGATCCTGCTGGGTGAAGCGATCGGAGCCGCGGTTCTCGGTCACCCATTGATGGGGGCGCAGGCCGCCAAAGTGACGGGATCGCTGGCGGACGTCCGCACTGCCCAGGGCGCGACCAGGCCGCAGCTGCAGGTCTATGCGGGCTCGGGAGGTTCTTACTTAGGCTCATACGTAAACTATCCAAGCCAGTTCGATCAGGTGGCCGTTCCCGGCAGCTCGCGATCCGATGCGGGATTTACCCTGCGACAGCTCGTCTACGATTTTGGCGCGGCGAAATCCGACATTGCACGGAGCAGGTCGCTGGTCGATGCGGAGCGCCTCCGCCTGGCGGACCAGGCGGAGGATATCGCGCTTCGCACCGTCAACGCCTATTTCAACGTGATCGAGCAGAGCGAACTGATCGCCATGATCGACAAGGTCGTTGCCGACGACAGCAACTTTGCCAATCTCGTCAAACTCAACGAGAGTCAGGGAAACGGCACGGTCGCCGACGTCAACCGCATCAGGTCCAAGGTGATCGAAGTCGAGGCGTTGCGGACCGATATCAAGACGGCCCTCCAGACCGCGGAAGACGAGTTCTTCCGCCTCACGAAGCTTGATCCAAGTCAGGTTCGCCGGCTGCCTTCGGCATTACCGCGCGTTCCGCCGTCGTTGGAGCCGGCACTTGAAGTCGCCAAGCAATCCAATCCCTCGCTGCTGGCTTTGAGCGCCAACGGAACGTCCATCGACTATCAGCTTGCCTCACAACAAGCGCAACGACTGCCTCGCGTCGACGTGCAGGGCGACGGACTTGTGAAGCACTATCTCGGAAATCCGGCCGCCAGCCAGGGAGTCGTCGATTCGCGCTTGATGCTGATGGTGTCCTACAAATTGCTCGACGGTGGTATCATGGCGGCGCAGGCCGACCGGATACGCGAGGACAGGAAAGCCAACGATTTTAGATTGCTGGACGAGAAGGAAGGCATCGAACTCAATCTGCGGCGCTTCTATCAGGCTCTCTCCGCCAATCGCATCAAGGAGAGCGCGGCGATTCAGGGCACGGCCACGGCGCAGAAAGCCAACTCGCTTTATCTGGAGCAGTTCAAGGCGGGCAAACGCACCGTGTTCGAGGTGTTGGACAGCCGAATGGTCGTGTTCACGATGCAGAAAAATACCGTCAACGGCAAGTACGAGCAGCTTCGGGCCGGCTACGGAATCCTGCGCAACATGGGACGACTGGTCGAAACAGCCGTTCAATCTCCAGCCCGCTAGATAACCCGCTTACGCGCGGCGAGCCGTGAGTGCTCCTAATTAACGACCGATAAACCAGTCGGCGCCGCGACCAGTCGCGACCTTCCATGGTGTGTGCGGTGGAGGGTGACGTTAACGAAGCGGGAGGATGGTGAAAGGGATGGGTGACTTTCCGTGTCGCCAATCTGTTCCGGTGTTGCTGTATCATGGACGTTGCTGACACGAATTCGAACGGTGCAAAACCCACTGCGCCCGCCCAGTCGTCGCATGACGAAAAAGCCCCGGCCGTAGCCCTCGCGCCGGCCGGCGAGAGCATTGTCACATCTGTTCATCGTCCGGCTCCAGGCTCGATCAATGTCATCGAGGTGGCTCCGGGAGCGCACCTGAAGCTCGACTTTGCCTCGACAGAGGTAAAATTTGCCGTTCTCGACGTCGACCTCGTACTGCTTTTCCCGGACGGCGCGAAAGTCATTCTACCGGGCTACGCCTTCAATCTGGTGGGACAGGAGAGCACCGACGCGACTTTCACCGACGCGGTTGTCTCGCCGCAGCAGCTCCTCGCCCATGTCGACGAGTTGCATCTGCTCAACGACAATGCGCCGTTGCTGGGCTCCGGGACGAAGGCCGATCCGCACAACCAGGACCAGGAAAAACAAACCGACGATAAGAAGGAGACGGCGGAGGACGCGCCTGCGGCGCCGCCGCCGCAACCCGCGGCTCCCAGCGCCAAGATCGCCGCCGTCGCGGATTTCGATAAGCCGCCCGAGCCGCCCGCGGATCGCTCTCTCAAGAAGCCGCCGGAAGATGCCATCCCGGTCGCTGCGGGATCGGCGCCCGGATCGCATCACACGGCCGACAACACGGCCACCGCGACAAATACGAATACAGGGACGGGCGACGGCAATGTCAGCGCCGCCAATCTTTCGATCACCCTGTTGGGCGTCTCTGGGGATCAGACATCGACGCTGCCTTCAGGCGGCGTCAAGATTCTCGGCGCGGCGTCCGAGATTCCAGCGACAACCGACTCGGCGTTTGCGGTCCAGCAGCAGATGCGGACCTTGGTCGGGACCAGCCAGAACGACATCATCTACGCGGCAAACCCCGATCGCATGCCGGCCGGTACGACTGAACGCCTGATCGATGTCCATGTCTCGTTTCCCGATGCGGGAATCACGGCGAAGACCGCGACGATCACCAACCTTCCTCCCGGCTACGCGATCAACAACGGCACCCAGAGCGGTTCGAACTGGATCGTCGCATTGGATCCGACGGATCCAAATCATCTGCAACTCGAACTTCGCTACGTTTTGCCGACATCGGCCACGCACCCCGACGCCAACGGATTTTTGGGCAGCTTCAATCTCAGCATCCTGTTCGGCACCGTGGATTCGACTGGTGCAACCCGTCTCTATTCCGGAACCCAGACTTTCGTTATTCGCGACATTACCAGCGCCAGCGACGTCGAAATCACGTCGGCGGACGGAAAATCCACGATCTACGGGCTGAATGCCACGCCACCGGGCGCGAACATTTCCGCTGGCGCCGGCGACGACCTGGTCTATGCGGGGCCCGGCCACGACAATCTGGACGGCGGTACCGGAAACAACACCGTCTCCTACAAATATTCCAATGAAGGCGTCACGGTCGACCTGTCCGCCGGTACGGGGCACGGGGGTTATGCCGAAGGTGACGTCCTCCAGAACTTCATCAATATCGAGGGCTCGCAATTTGCCGACAGGCTGACCGGGACCGCCGGCGACAATACCTTTATCGGCAGCGGCGGCGGCGACACGATCATCGGCAATGGTGGCGTCGATACCGTGGACTACAGCGGTTCGGCGACCGGTGTCACCGTCAACCTCACGACGGGAGTCGGTTCGGCCGGGCTCGCCAGCGGCGACACGCTGATCGGGATCAGCAATCTGATCGGTTCGGCCACGGGCAACAATACGCTTATCGGCAATAGCGGCGCCAACGTCATCACCGGCGGCGCCGGCAACGACGTCATCGATGGCGCGGGCGGGGCCGATACGCTGATCGGCGCCGGCGGCAACGACACGATCGCCTATCACGGCTCCGAACTCTCGATTGACGGCGGCACCGGGACGAACACGCTTTCCCTGGCGACGGCCGTCGTTGTCGACCTGGCCAATGTCGATCAGACGACCGGCGATTCCGTCAATGTCGCCAATTTCCAGAATGTCGATGCGTCCGCGCTGACCACCGGTATCTCCATCACGGGCTCGACAGGAATTAACGTCATCACCGGCGGTTCCGGCGCCGACACGATCGATGGCGGTGGCGGCGCGGACATCATCCATGCCGGCGCCGGTAACGACACGGTAACCTATCGCGGAACTGAAGCGCTGATTGATGGCGGTGGCGATACCAATACGCTGGTGATGCTGGCGCAAGCCAATGTCAATCTCGCCGCGGCCGATCAGACCAGCGGCGATGCCACGACCGTCACGAATTTCCAGAACGTCGACGCCTCGGCGCTGTCGTCCGCGCAGGGCGTGTCGATCACCGGATCGGCCGGTGTCAACGTCCTGATCGGCGGGGCCGGCAACGACACCATCGACGGCGGCGGTGGCAGCGACATCATCAATGGCGGCGCTGGCGACGATACCATCGCCTATCGCGGAACCGAGAATTCGATCGACGGCGGCAGCGGAAACAACACGCTGCTGATGCTGGCCGCGGCGATCGTCGATCTGCACAACGCGGACCAGACGACGGGCGATGCCTCCAATGTCGCCAATTTCATCAATGTCGACGCCAGCGGCTTGAGCGTCGGCGTCGACATCGCCGGCTCGGCCGGCAACAACATCATCAAGGGTGGATCGGGCGACGATACGCTCGATGGCGCGGGCGGCGCCGACACGATCAGCGGCGGGGCGGGCAACGATACCGTCA
>WNFI01056509.1_pt1 | contig 12965 bp, 13 predicted proteins | sample 5400471 | NCBI WGS metagenome assembly WNFI01 (sample SAMN13153348, study PRJNA577476) | soil metagenome | isolation source: 100 cm saprolite on Douglas fir-dominated hillslope | place: USA:California | collected 2013-09-17
TGATCGACGGGAACGTGATCGTCCGTCATCGGCTTCGGGCCGCGCTTCTGTGTATTCGAGTACTGTGTGCTTGCTCTCATTGCAATACCGTCGAGGGACAGATCCCTGCCCCTACCATGCGTTCGACAAAGAACTCAAGGTGACCTCGTGCCCCTTTGGGCACAGACCACTTATCGGCCTTCGAGGCCAGATTCTTGAGGGCAATGGACGAAATAGACGCCGGATACGCATCCACCACGGCGGTTTGGCGTTGCACCGCACGCCTGAGGTAATCGTCAAACGGTACGGAACCCGCAAACTCCAGTGTTACATTGAGAAATCGATCACAGACTCGCTCAATTTTCTGGAACAGACCGGGTCCCTCGCCCGATCGACGCGTCTGATTCGCCAGGATCTGGAAGCGTTGGACACCATGTTCGCGGCTCAACACCTTGATCAGCGCGTAGGCATCGGTGATGGATGCGGGCTCGTCGCACACCACCACGACGACGTGATGCGCGGCCTGAGTAAACGTCGTGACGCTGTCGCTCAATCCCGCAGCGGTATCCACCACCAGGACGTCGACCCGGTGATAGAGATCGCTGAACGCGCGGATGATTCCGGCGTGCTCCGCCTCCGATAGATTCGCCATCCGCTTCATGCCCGACGCGGCCGGCACGATTTGCAGGCCATGAGGTCCGGTGACGATGGCGTCCTCCAGCGAGCATTCGCCCTTGATCACATGGCCCATGTGGAACCTCGAATGAAGTCCCAGAATCACGTCGACGTTGGCCAGCCCTAAGTCGGCATCGAGCAACATGACGTCCCGGCCCTGCGCGGCGATCGATATCGCCAGATTGGCGGACACCGTGGTCTTGCCGACCCCTCCCTTGCCGCCGGTGACGGCAATCACCTTGACCGGCCGCGTGGAGTTGAGTTCGGCCAGCGCTTCGGCGTGTTCGGGGGATAGTCGATGATCACGCATGGGCGCTTGCTCGGCCGAAGTTGCGGACAAAATAGGACGCGTCGCGCGGCAGCGCGCCGGCTTTCAAACTCAGGGCGGCCCGCACCAGCCAGACTCGCTTCTGATGAGCCGCGTGCAGGTCTTCCGGCACCCGCTGCCCGTCGCATACGTACGCGATTTTCAGCTTGTGGCGCAGCGTTGTTGAAATCACGGCGCCCAGGCTGGCCGCCTCGTCCACCTTGGTGATGACGCAGGCCTCCGGAGCGACCCGTGTGAAAGCCTGCACGATCTCTTCGAGCGCATGACCTTCTCCCTGAGCGGGGAGCGCCAACAGCACTCGTGCGCGGGCCGCGCCCAGTTGCAGCGCCGCGAGCTGCTCGGTGAGCCGAGTGTCGCGCGGACCGATGCCGGCGGTGTCTATCAGAATCAGCTTCTTCGATTTGAGCCGTTCGAGCACGCGGGCCAATTCCATGCCGCTGTTCGCGGAATGCATCGGCGCGCCGAGAACGCGCGCGTAGGTCGTGAGCTGATCGCGGGCGCCGATTCGGTAGCCGTCGGTGCTGACCAGCGCCAAATCCTGGCTCCCATGCTGCATGCACCAACGGGCGGCGAGCTTGGCAATGGTCGTAGTCTTGCCGGCGCCCGTCGGACCGACCACGGCCGTGATCCCGCCGCTGACACCGCCGCCGAGATCGTTGACGACGGGCAGGTGCTTGACGAGCAGCGCCAGGGGAATGAGCGATCGATCGTCCAAGCTGGTGCGCTGCGGGGTGTGTGCCGCCAGCGCCATGGCCACATCGGGTGCAATATCCATGGCCGTCAGTTCTTCGAGGACTCGTGCTTTCAGGGGTTCGCGCATGCGCTTGTCGTTCCACGTCATGCCGGCGAGCCCGGTCTCGAGCATTTGACGCAAATCTTGCAGTTCGCGCTGCATGGCACCTAGGCCCAATGACGACAACGTCAGCTTTCGAAATGACGCGGGGATCAGTTTCGGCGCCGGTGTCGGCACAGGCGGCCGCGCAGCAGTTGCCGGCGTTTGTGCCTGCGCTGGCGCTGGCGTTTGCACTCGCGACGGTGTTTGAGTCTGTGCCCGCGTTTGCGCTTGCGTTTGCGCTCGCGATTGCGATTGCGCTGGCGCCGGTGCTGGCGCCTCTGGGCTCACCGCCAGGGCACGCTGCCGATTCGCTTCGACGAACAAGGCCTCGTCATAGTCCACCGCGGCGATGACCTCGATGCCGTCCGCGCCGCGGCGGCTGGAGAGAATGACGGCATCCGGCCCCTGCTCGGCGCGCACCAGCGCCAAAGCTGCCCGCATGCTCACTGCCGTGTAACGTTTTATCTTCATGTCAACCTCCACGAATCAAGCAATATCAACGTCCAACCGCAGCAATCACTCGGATGCGGCGGTTTTCCGGTATCTCGTTGTAGGCCAGCACCGCCAGCGACGGGGTCGAGTGGCGCATCAGCTTCGCGATCCACGGCCTGATTTTCGGCGCGACCAGCAGCACCGCGGGTTCGCCGGCCGCTTCTTGGCGGCGCGTGCTGTCGGCAAGCGCTGTCTGAACTCTGTCGGCAAGCCCCGGTTCGAACCCGGGCGATGCGTCGCCCCCGCCGCCCATCGAGTCCTGCAGCACTTGCTCGAGCGCCGGATCCAAGGTGATCACGGGCAGCTCCTGGCGCAGCCCGCCGATGTTCTGCACGATGCTGCGGCCCAGAGCGACCCGAACCGCAGCTACCAGAGCCACCGGATCTTGGGTTCTCGGGGCGAGCTCCGCCAGCGTCTCGCAGATGGTGCGCAGATTCCGGATCGGCACTCGCTCCAGCAGCAGGTATTGCAGCACCTTGACGACGACGCTCATCGGCAAGAGCTTCGGCACCAAATCCTCGATCAATTTCGGCGCGCTCTTCGCCAGGCGGTTGAGCAATTGCTGTACTTCCTCGTGGCCGAGGAGTTCGTGCGCATGGGACTGCAGCAGATGGCTCAAATGAGTCGCGATGACGCTGCTGGCGTCCACCACGGTATAGCCCTGGGCTTGCGCCTGCTCGCGCCGCGACTTCTCGATCCAGATCGCGTCCAGCCCGAAGATGGTGATGCGATACGAGCTGGGCCCGAGTTCAAGGTTGTCGCGAATGTGCACGGCTTGCACCAGGAAGCCGAGTTCCTCGGACAGCTTCTTGCGTACGCCCTTGATGCGCCCCATCAATTCGCCGCCCTGATTGCGATCCACGAGCGGAATCAGCCGATAACCCACCTCGAGGCCGATCAGATCGACGGGCTCCACATCATCCCAGGACAATTCGCGCTGTTCGGAGGGGACCGTCACCACGGCGGCGGGGGCCGCCGCAGCCGCCGCGTCAGACGCCTTGCGCTTGCTCAGAAAATAGGCACCGACCGCACAGGCCGCCGCCATCCCCAGGAACACGAGATTGGGCATGCCGGGAATGATGCCGAGCAGAGTCAGTATGCCGCTGGTGACCCCCAGCGCCTTGGGCTGCCCCAGCACCTGCGTCATGATCTGCTGGCCCATGTCATGCGGCCGCGATACGCGCGTGACCAGGATGGCGACCGCCACGGACAGCAGCAACGCCGGAATCTGCGCCACCAGTCCGTCGCCGATCGTGAGCAGCGCATAAGTGCGGCCGGCATCGGCCAGCGACATGCCGTGCTGGGCCGCGCCGATGATGGTGCCGCCGAATAGGTTGATGAACACGATGAGAATGCCGGCGACGGCATCGCCGCGTACGAACTTACTGGCACCGTCCATGGCGCCGTAGAAGTCGGCTTCCTCGCGAACTTCCTGCCGCCGGACGATGGCCTCGGCCTGCGTGATGATGCCGGCGTTGAGATCGGCGTCGATCGCCATCTGCCGGCCGGGCATGGCGTCCAAGGTGAAGCGCGCGCTGACTTCGGAGATGCGGCCGGCGCCCTTGGTGATCACCACGAAGTTGATGATCACGAGCACGGTGAACACGACCATGCCCACGGCGTAGTTGCCGCCGACCACGAACTGGCCGAACGCGGCAATGACGCGGCCCGCGGCATGCGATCCGGTATGGCCGTTGATCAGCACGATGCGCGTCGAGGCGACGTTGAGGCCGAGGCGCAGCAAGGTGGCGCCGAGCAGCACCGTCGGAAAGGTCGCGAACTCGAGCGCCCGCCGCACGTAGATCACGGCCAGCAAGATCATGATCGACAGGGAAATGTTGAACGTGAAGAAGATATCCAGCAGGAACGCAGGCAGCGGCAGCACCATCATGGCGAGGACTACCATGACCAACAGCGGCACTCCCAAGCCGTTGCGGGCGAATTCGCCGAAGGTCGCTGCGGTGGCGCGCGCGTTCATGCGTCGTCGAACTCGCCGCCAACCTGCGGGTTCGGGCGCGCCACCCGGGCCGCAATCGTCGGGTTCAAGGTGCGCACCCTGAAGATATAGGAAAGAACCTGAGCCACGGCCACATACAGGCCAGCCGGGATTTCCTTGTTCAAATCGGTCGACCGGTACAATGCGCGCGCCAATTTCGGCGACTCGAACACCGGCACGCGATGTTCCTCGGCAATGCGGCGGATATTATGTGCGACGAGATCGACGCCCTTGGCCAGCACCCGCGGCGCGCGCATTTGCTGCGGGTCGTACTTGAGGGCCACCGCAAAGTGCGTGGGGTTGACGATCACCACGTCGGCGGTGGGCACCTTGTGCATCATGCGGCGGCGCGCCAGCGTCTGCTGCAATTGACGGATGCGCTGCTTGGTTTCCGGGCGGCCGTCCGATTCCTTGGCCTCGTCGCGCACTTCCTGGCGCGTCATGCGGAGTGCCTGCTTGAACTGAAACAGCTGCAGCGGAACATCCACGATGGCCACCAGCGCAAGCGACGCGCACAGCCAGACGAACGACCAACTCACGAGCCCCGCGCCGCGGCCGATCGCCGCGCGAGGCTCCATGTGCGCGAGGGCGAGAACGTCACGGAAAGTCCACGAAACGATGGCCGCGCAAACGCCCCCGACCACGGCGCATTTCATCAGCGCCTTGCCGAGTTCGGAGGCCCCGCGCAGGCCGAACAGCCGCTTCACGCCGGCGAGCGGACTCAAGCGCGTAAAATCCGGCGCCATGGCCTGCGGGCTGAAATTCCAGCCGCCCAGCACCACCGAGGCCAGCAATACCAGGGCGATCAAGGCGCCGAACACCGGCAACAGCACGATGAGCGCGCTGATGCACGCCTCGCCCAGCGCGCTCAGCATGCTGTCGGTATCGCGCAGATTTTGCGGATCGATGACGAGCCCATGGCGCACCATCTGCGACAGGTGGGTGGCCAGCGAGCCGCCGATCGCCACCAGCGTCGCGCTTCCGCCGATCATGGTGGCAAAATTGGTGAGTTCGCGGGAGCGCGGCACTTGACCGCGCTCGCGCGCATCCTGCAGGCGTTTTTGCGAAGGCTCTTCGGTGCGTTCGCCACCCTGTTCGGCTTCGGCGGCCATCAACGAACTCCCATGGCGGATGCGCCGACGAGCTCGCCGACGGCCGTCAGGGCGCTGTTGATGAGGCTGGAGATGCCCGCCATGATGCCGTCGAGGCCGACGATGAGCACGAAGAATCCACAAAGCAGGGTGATGGTGAATCCGATACCGAACAGATTGAGCTGCGGTGCCGCGCGGGTGACCACCCCGAGCGCGAGGTTCACGATCACCAGGGCGATCACGGCCGGCAGTGCGATCAACAGTCCGGACTCGAAAACCCGCGCTCCCCACAGCGCCACCGACACCAGGAAATTCTTATCGATATGCGCGGTGCCGATCGGCAGAGTGTGAAAACTCTCGGCCAGGGTGCCGAGCAGGACCAGATGCCCGTTGATCGCGAGGTAGGTGAGCATGCCGACGATCATGAACAGCTGACCGAGCACGGTGGTGTTCGCGCCGCGCTGCGGATCGACCAAGGTCGCAAAGCCCAAGCCCATGGTCAGGGAAATGGTCTGCCCGGCAAAGGTCAGCGCTTCGAAGGTCAGCTGCACCACCATGCCGATGGCGACGCCGATCAGCACTTCTTGGACGGCCGCGAGCAGCCCGGCGCCGGAGAAGATCGACAGAGCGGCCGGTATCTGCACCAGCGGCGCCATCAGGAATCCCAAAGCCAGCGACATCACGATCTTGACCCTGCCCGGTATGACGGCTTCGCTGGCAATCGGAGCGGCCAGGACGAATCCGCCGACACGCAGCATGGGCCACCACAGCCTTCCTACCCACAGGGACACGTCGGCGGCATTGAGAGTCAGGGGTTGCACGCGCGGCCTAGCCGATCACGGTTGGAATGCTGGTGTAAAGATCGTGCGTGAAATCGGTGAGCACACGCAGGATCCAAGGGCCGGCCACGAACAAGGTGAGTACCAGCAGCAAGAGCTTCGGAATGAAGCTCAACGTGGATTCGTTGATTTGCGTCGCCGCCTGCAGCATGCCGATGACCAGACCCGTGATGAGCGCGATCAGCAGCAGCGGCGCCGCGACCATCGTGGTCACCACCAGCATGCGGTGCGCCAGATCCATGACGTTCTCGGGCGTCACTGGTGGAAACTCGAGGCCAGGGTGCCCAGCAGCAGCGTCCACCCGTCCACCACCACGAACAGCATGATCTTGAACGGCAGCGACACCAGAACGGGAGACAGCATCATCATGCCCATCGACATCAGCACGCTGGCGACGACCAGATCGATGACCAGAAAGGGAATGAACACCATGAAGCCGATCTGAAATGCGGTCTTCAATTCGCTGGTCATGAAGGTCGGGATCAAGACGCTGAGCGGCACATCGTCCGCGCTCGCAAATTGCGTTTTCCCCGAGAGCTTGGTGAACAGCTGCAAGTCGTTCTCGCGAGTCTGCGCCAGCATGAATTTCTTGAGCGGCTGCACCGTGCGGTCCAAGGCCGCCTCACCGGCCAATTGACCGTCCATGTAGGGCTTGATGCCGTTCGCATACGACTGCTCGATGGTCGTGCTCATGACGAAAAAAGTCATGAACAGCGCCAGGCCCGTCAGAATTTGGTTCGACGGCGTCGTCGCCATGCCGAGCGCCTGGCGCAGAATCGACAGCACGATGATGATGCGGGTGAACGCCGTCATCGCCAGCAGAATGGCCGGCAGCAGCGTCAGCACCGTCATCAGGATCAGTACCTGAAACGTGAGCGAGTAGGTCTGGGCGCCGTCGGCAGCCGTCTTGATGGCGACGGCCGGCAACGCGCTCTGGGCGAGTGCCGCGTCACAGGGCAGCAGCGCCAGTATCGGCAACAGTCCCAATAGTACCGCCGCCATCGGCGGCGCAATCCGCGATCGGCGGCGCAATATCCGGCTCACGCGAAATCACTCCCGTTCATGCGGAACCGCCCGGCCGCTTCATCATGTCCCGCAGGCGCTCGGCGAACGCCGGCGCCTGGGTACCGCCGTCCTTGAGCACGATGGGTACGGCGAGCGGCGTCAGCGGCACCAACCCCGAGGCGCTGATGCCGACCAATACCTGCGATTCGCCGACGCGGATCAGCGCGATGCGATCTCTCGGGCCGATGCTGAGCTCATCGACGACGGCAATCTGCCCCGAGCCCCGGGGACCCGCCAATTTGAGCCGCTTCAACGCCCAGCTGATGGCCAAAATCAGCGCCACGATGGCGATGAGACTCAAGGTGAGCTGCGTCAGGCTGCCCACGGACAAAGGCGAGGCGGGTTGTGCCAACCCCGTCATCGGGCGTGCTCCATCCTTTCGGTGGCGCTCACCACATCCGTCAACCGGATGCCGAATTTCTCATTGACCACCACCACTTCGCCGCGCGCAATGCGCACGCCGTTCACGAGCACGTCCAGGGGTTCGCCGGCGAGACGATCGAGCTCGACGACCGCGCCGGGCGCAAGCTGCAACAGATCGCGCACCGCCATGCGTGCGCGCCCAACCTCGAGCGCCAGCGTGACCGCGACGTCGAGGATCAGATTCAGGTTCATTTCCTGGCCGCCGGCGCCGGCGGCATTCGGACCTAAGTCGCCGAATTGCGCGCGCGCGACTGCGGCGTTCTTCGGATCGGGCGTGCTCATGTGGGGGCTCCTGGAAGTATTTTGAGTGCGTTGCGTCCTTGCGAGACGCCGAAACGGCCGCGATACAGCGGCACGTCGCCAGCGAGCAACGTGACCTGCTGCGGCGGATCGATGGGAATGATGTCGCCGGGGGTCAGCCGCACCAGCTCTCGCAGGCTGATTTGCGCCTGCGCGAGAACCGCGCGGGTATCGAGCTCGGCATCTTGCAGTGCTGCGATGAGCGCGGGCGCCCAGGCTTCCTGCTTGCGCAGCGTCGTTTGGCCGCCGTCCGCGGCGAGCGCCTCGCGCACGGGTGCCAGCAAGGCTTCAGGCAGCAGCCAATCGATGCGGCCGCTGCGCGCGCCGAATTCCACCGTGAATTTGACGACCAGAAGTGCTTCGAGAGGGGCGCCCAACTGCACCAACCGCGGGTTGGTCTCCTGCTTCACGAGTTCCAATTCCAGCGGCGTCACCGGCGCCCATGCGGCGCTCAAATCCGCGGCGAAACTGCGCAGCATCAGCGCGAGAAAGCGTTGCGCGGCCGGAGCGATGGCGGCTTGCGGGTCGACGGTGGCTCGGCCCGATCCGCCGAAGAAACCGTCCAGCAAGGTCAACAGCAGGCCGGGTTCGACGCTGACGAAGGCAAAGCCGGGCAGCGGCTTGAGCCGCACCACCGCAAGACTGGCCGGGACCGGGAGCGCAGCCTGCAAGTCCGCGCTCTTCGCCGACTCCAGTGAAGTGAACTGCATGGCGGCATCGCGGCCCAGCAATGTGGACAGCGATGCGCCGGCGCGCTCGGCAAAGCTCTTGCTGACGACTTCCAGCAGCGGCAATTGCATGCGATTGATACGCTGCGCGGTAAAATCATAGGGCCGCACCGCATCCGCGCTATTTTTTTCGAGTAACGCCGACACCTCCTCGTCCGAAATGGCGGTGCGGGCTTTGGTCTCGGGCATTACTGCACCACGAAACTGGTGAACAGCAGATCATCCACATCCGGACCGCCTTCCTTCTTCTGCACGGCGCGGATTTCGGTGAGCGCTTCCTGGCGGAGTTTCTCCTTGCCTTCGCGCGACATCATCGATTGATAGTTGCGGTTGCTCATGAGCAACAAGAGATTGTTGCGGATCAGCGGGATGTTCTTCTGCACGCTGCACCGCCCTCCTCGCCGTGAGCGGCGGCGGTCACGGGGACGATGGCCTTGATCTTGCCGTCCTTGTCCAGTTGCAGATCGGGAAGCGGGTGCAGCTTCGCGTTGATGAAGCCGCCGGCTATGACGGCGACGAGGGTCAGCACGAAGATGCCGACCGCGTTCATCAGAGTGCCCACGAAGCCGCCGGATTGTTTCGGCGGAGGGGGAGGAGCGTCGTCGGCTACATCGGCCATGGCTTTTTTCCTAGCGCGGTCACATGCCGCAGCCAGGAATCGAGCAAGTTCTATGCCAGAAAAAAGCCTAGCGCGCTTTGCTGAATGAATTCAGTAGCTTACGCAGCATCGCGCGCGCCCTGCGATTCACCGCCGCAACCATCCGCCGATTAATTGACGCTTCGGGCCCTGCGTCCCTCGAGTAGCGTAAGCGCCCTCGTGTCGCCATACGCTACCCGAGCCATGCGCTTCCAGAGCTTACAAAGCTTACGGCTTCGGCGCCTTCCATGCCTTGGCGAACGAACTCTTGCCGTCCGTGTAAGTGCTCCAGACGTCCTGGGTAGCTGGATCGACGGCGACGTTTTTGGCGGTTGCCGCCGTGGTCACGTCGCCGAGCAGCAGAACCTTGCCGCCGGTGGTGCGAACCACGGACATTTTGTCGGCACCGGCGCAGTAAACGAGACCGCTCGACGCACCGAATGCGATCTGATCCACCTTCTGCACGATGTCGACGGTATCGGTGACCGATCCCGTCTTGGTGTCGATGACGACCAGCTTGCCGTTGCCGCCGGCCGAGAAGATGCGGTGATTGTCCGCATCGAGCGCCAAACCATGGGGTTGCGTGGCGGCCGCCGTGGGCCACCGGGCTATGACTTTATTGGTCGCGGGATCGATCACCGCCACGACGTCCTTATTCTTGATGTTCAAGTAGATCCGATCCATCGATTCATCGTAGACCATGAACTCCGGAACTCCCGGTATGGCGACCGTGGCAACCACCTTGGCCGACTTAGGATCGATGACCCACACATCCGCGCCGTCGTCGTGCGTGACATACACCATGTGATTTTTCGGCTCATAGATGATGGCGTCGGTCGGCCCCGCCATCTTGATCGACTTGACCTCCTTGAGGGTCGCTTTCTCGTGCGCTGCGAGCAATCGCTGCCGCTTCGAGTCGATCCGCAGAAAATCGAATTTGCCGCTCGACTGAGGTATCTCGACCGAAGCCGCAGGCTCCAATGCCAGCGGTTGTGCCGCCACCGAGACAGTGGAAATCGAACAGAAGGCGAACGCAGCGATCATCGAGCGATATGAATTTTTCATGGGATTCACTTGAGTGCAATTGTTGAGAGTCTGTATCAGTTGGCTACGATACCAACCAAATATTAAATAAACCTTAAACTACAAAGGGCGCGCGGCGCGCGCACGTGGCTTCGCGACTTTCTTGGGCTCGCGGAGATCCTCAGGCTTTCCGGCTCCTGACCGATATCATCGCATTCAATACTTGACCGTGAAGCCGGCAAATATGTATCGGCCCAATGTGTCGTATATGCCGGCCGCCATATTGCCGTTCACCAGCAATGGATTGGCGGCAAATCCAATGACCGGAGGTTGCTTATCGGCGAGATTGTTGACGCCCACTCGGATATTCACATGTTCCGTTACGTCGATGCTGCCATCGAGATCGAAGTAGTCGTAGGCGTCGATGTGCGAGTCGACGGGATAGACGCTTCCCGGATTCGAGAAACTGCCGCTGGTGAATTCGGACTTCAACCTGCCGATGTGCCTCCAGTTGAGCGAGACGTCGAAGCCATAGTGCGTCTCCCAGGTGGTCCTCAGCCGGTGGCGCCAGCGCGGCACGGGCGAGGTCGGGCCGACTCCCGAACAATTCGGCCCGTAGTAACCCGAGCAATCGATTTCGGGCACACCCGGTGTGACATCGATCGGATTATCGAGCGCGACGCTGCCGGTAAAGCTGAACGACAGGTTGCCGGCTTTCGCCGCCAGCGAGTCGAGTTTCCATACGTAACGACCCTCGAAGTCGATACCGCTGTTGCCGTAGGAACCCGTATTGAAGCGCGTGCCGATGACGCGGCCGGTGTTCGCGCCGTTGAAGGTGGACAGCGAGCCGCTGGCGTCGCGATGAATCAATCCGCAGTAGAACGGGTCGCCGGTGTTCAAGCAGGTGTTGATAGTGAAAGATCCCGGGATACCGCCGACGTACTGTTTGACCTTGATCCGCCAGTAATCGGCGCTGAACAGGATATTGGGCAGCGGCGTGAGCACGAAGCCCGCGGTGAACGAATCCGACGTTTCGGGCTTGAGATTAGGATTGCCGCCGGTGACCACGTTGATCGAGGATTGCGGCGCGATGTTGCCGTATTGGGTAATCGGGTTGACGCCGGTCCGCGCGCACTGCGCCGGCGATGCCGTGGGCGTGGGCCCCGCGCAGGGATCCGTGAAATTGACCTGGTTCAAGATCTGGGAAGAGAACAATTCGTAGGCATTCGGCGCGCGCACCGCGCGGCTGACGCTGCCGCGCAGACGCACCGGTTCGATGGGTGCCCATTCGAGGCCCACGCCATACGCGTTCACATTGCCCTGCGGTGTGTAGTGCGCGTAGCGATCGCTGCCGGTGAGAATCAGGTGCTTGACGAAGGGCTGATCATCGACCAACGGCACTTTCAATTCCGCGAAGACCTCCCCGACGCGGAAGGTACCTTCGGTCGGGTGGGCTGCTCCCGTGGCCAGCAGATCGCCCGTACTGTAGGCGGTATCCGGGTTGTATCGGACCTGCTCAACGCGATACTCGGCACCCGCCGCAACACCGATTCCCGTGGCGGCGAGCGGGCTCTTCACCCCGTACTTCTCGAGATCGCCGGTCAATTGGGCGTTGACGATGGTGCGTTGCGCGAAGCCCGACTGCATGCCGCCTTCGGTGATGTATTTGAGCGCCGCCGGAGTCACACCACCGGTCGAATAGATGTTGTACGGTACGCAGGCAGGATCCGAGCCGTCGACCACGGATTGGCAAGTCGGTACGCCGCCCACGTTCACCACATTGAGCGCATTCGTGAGATGCGATATCGAGAAATCGTTGGATAGAGTCTCGCGCGCATTGACCCGGCCGTAGACCACGCTCGTGTCGTATGACCACTCCTCGTTGAGCGTGCCTTTCAGTCCGAGCACCAGGCGGTAGGACTGGTGGTGAAACTCATCCGCCCGCTGGCCGCCTTCGACGTTGCGCCGGCCGATTTGCACCTGTGCCGTGTCGAGCGGTCCCAATCCGGCGCTGGTGCACAGGTCGTTGACCTGGCTGGCCGACAGCAATGGACTGTTGCAGTTGATACCGAAGGTGTTCAAGGCGGCATTGGTCGCGGTGGTGCCCGAGGGCTCGTATCGCACGGTGGTTTTGTCGTCGGTGTACTGTGCTTCGCTGTACAGGTTCAACGCGTCGTTGAACTTGTAGTTGGCGAATAGACCGGCGTTATAACGCTTGTCAGGCCGCTGCAGGTACTGATACGGGGCCGGATTGAACAGATCGCCCGGCGCGGACAGCGGACGGAACGCATGGCCATTGACCGTGTCGAGCGTCAGCGGCGTCCCACCGTTCGGCACGAACTGCCCCGCCGCCGTCGTCCCGTCGAGAAGACATTGATACGACGTGCTCGTCTCGGTCAGGGTGCAGGCGCTGAAATCCCGGCTCGACCCCGCGACCTTGTGCGTATCGCGATACCCCGCGTAGCCGGTGACATGACCGCTGCCGCCGAAGAGATCCCGTCCGTACACGACCGTCAGGTCGACGGAGCCTCCGTCGTAGACGGCCCCGGTGGCC
>WNFI01394117.1_pt1 | contig 12962 bp, 11 predicted proteins | sample 5400471 | NCBI WGS metagenome assembly WNFI01 (sample SAMN13153348, study PRJNA577476) | soil metagenome | isolation source: 100 cm saprolite on Douglas fir-dominated hillslope | place: USA:California | collected 2013-09-17
TCTGCAAGTCGATAAACTCGAAGCCGTCGCCGACCGCGGCTACTTCAATGGCGAGGAGATCCTGGCCTGCGAGCAGGCAGGCATCTGCGTGACGTTGCCAAAACCGATGACGTCGGGCGCGAAGTCGGAAGGCCGCTTCGGCAAGCAGGACTTTGTCTATATGCCGGAGGAGGATGTCTATCGCTGCCCCGCCGGCGAGAAGCTCAAATTCTACTATGCCAACGAGGAACACGGGCAGAAGATGCGCCGCTACCTGCTGGGTACCCTGCGCCGCCTGCTGCACGTTGCGAGAAATTTCCTGCGTCGCCGCACCCTGCTCCTCCACCGCCGAGGCGATGGTCGATGCGATCTCGGACATCTTGCCGATGTTGTCGCCAATTTCCTTGATCGCCGCCGGGCGCGGTAGACTCCACGCTGGCGCTGGCGCTGACCAACGCGAGAGGGGTCCTCCGGATTTGATTTCCGACAGGCACAATCTCGTCAATCGGCTATCTCCTTAAGCCAGCGGTGCAGAAGCGGGACGCGGGCGATGCATCCCGGGGGTGCGATTAGTATCAGACCGCAGTAATCTGCCGCGCTGCAAGGATCTTGCCGCGCCAATGGCCCCCCGCCGTCACCGGCGCATAGCGGGGCGGGTTGCCCGGCGCCGTGCAGCTCTCGATGCAGCGAACCTCGACGTCATGGTTCGGGATGAAGAAATAGGCGACTGACATGCGGTCGACATTGCGCCTGATCTCTTCCGGTGGATTGACGACACGGTGAATGGTCGACACCCATCGGTCATTGGTCCACCGCATCAGCAGATCACCGATGTTAATGATGAAGGCATCCTCTATAATCGGAACGTCCGTCCAGTCGCCGCCCCGTCTCAGCACTTGCAGCCCGCCGGGAGCGTTCTCGCCGCGGAGAATTGTGAAGGCGCCATAATCCGAATGTGCACCGGCGCGAAGCTGGTCCCGGTCCGGTGGACGATCCTGCGCCGGATAATAATTTATCCGCATATTGGTCACGTGGCGCGCGCTGCGGCTGACGAAAAAGTCCTCGTCGAGGTCGAGCGCAAGCGCAAAAATCCGCGAGAGACGCGCCGCGAGTTCTTCCATCGCGCGCCAATAGTCAGTTACCGCGCGCCGTAGTTCGGGCATATCGTCTGGAAAAAGATTTGGATGCGCATGAACCGGGCCGAATCCGTCGGTCCAGTAAGGGGCGTCGTCGGTGTCCAGTGGGCCGAAGCCGAGGCTTTCCATGAGGTCCGGCGGAGCTTTCTTCCCAATCGTCAGACCAAGACTTTGTTCAGCCAAGCTGTTATAGCCTCGGCTAATGCCGGGGCCGGGACGCTTGATTCGCAGCTTCTCCTCTCTCGTCCGCGCGAAAAAGGCCCGTCCATTCGCGAAGATGGACCGCACAGGCGCATCCGACACGCCGTGTTCCGTGATGACGAAGAAACCGACACGTTCGCAGGCCTGCCGGACGGATGCGATCACGCGCTGGCGCGCGGCGCTGCCGTTGCCTGAAAATCCGGAGATCTTGATAACGGGGACAACTGCGTCCGCATCCGCGACACGATCCCGGTCCGGAATGAAGTCCGTCGCCAAATCAGACATAATACGCCTCGTAGGTTGGAATGATGTGGCCCCAAGGCCGGAAATCTGTTGCTGCTAAATATTGCATACAAATTCTCGCGCACATCAAATGGCGACAGGCTGGCGCGAAAGCAGGCTCGCTTGCAGTAGATGCATCTCGGTCGGTGAAGGCGAACACTATCATCAAAGCATGCGGCAAATGACGTTCACCAACGCCTGCCGTTTCTCGACTTTGACGGCATGGACGGCGCGCTCCAGTGCCGGCCGAAGCTGATCCACACTTTCGACGCGCTCGCCGTACCCTCCGGAGGCTTCGACCACACGCTCGAAATCGGGACTGGGGTGAAGATTTACGAGCGGCATGATAGGGCTGGCACTGCTGAAACCCTGTGGGTACATGGCCAACGTTTCGCTTCGGACTGAACCCCAGCCGCCGTTATTCGTGACAACGAACAGGATCGGCAAATTCATGGCCCGCGACATGTAGTGGGCTGGCGTCGGATTCCCGAACATGTAACTGCCGTCGCCGACGGCGGCGATTACGAACCGATCCGGGGCGGCGAGCTTTGCGCCCAAGGCCGCGCCAAGCCCCCAGCCAAGCCCGCCGGCGGAGCTTTGCTGAAAATACGTCCCCGGCATCGTCAGTGTGACGTGATCGATCTGTACACCAAGCTCGTTGATGAGAATCCCATCGTGGCCCTTGACCCGATCGATCTCGCGGCTGAGGACTGCTGGATGAATAGGCTGTTCGTTGCGTACGCGCTCATAAACGGCGTCAATCGCGGAACGGGCCGCCGCGCGCCGCTCCGCCAGATCCGATCGGCGGGCGTCGATAAGTTGATCCGATTTGATGTGCGCAGCGATAATTTCTTCGAGCATCGACAACGACAACGCCGGATCGCCAGCCAATGCAAGGTCGCAGGGAAAGTTGCGGATACCATAGCGGGCAAACAATGGATCGAGACCCATATGAATGATTTTCGCATGTGGTGGCGGCGATCCCTCCTTCGGAAACCACGGCACGTCGCATTCGAGGACAATGATGGCATCAGCATCACGGATGAAGCCGGCCGGGGCATATCCGAGGTGCATCGGATGATCTGTCGGCAGACATAGCGACTTTGGCACATGACTGACGACCGGGATTGCGAACCGATCAGCGAGCGATGCCAGCGCTTTTACAGCAGCTTTGTTCTGCCCCAGGCTCGCCGTGATGATTACAGGACGATCTGCCATCGCGATGATCTCGGCCGCCTGCGCAACAGCGCTAGGTTCGGGAACGACCTTCTGCATTGCGGGCTGCGGCTTGTCAGGTTTGCAGGCCGCGGAGAGCGGCATCGCCAGCGTCTCCCGCGGGAACGTCAGGTAGACTGGCCCTTTACGCTCGCTGGTAGCGAGCGATATCGCACGATCGACCGCAGAGTAAATCTGCTCGGGAATCTTCACTTCGTAATCCCATTTTACCGTCTCCCGAACCAAACTTCCTTGGTCGAACATCTCCTGCGCCCAATGAATGAACATGCTGCGCGATGCAGGATGCCCCGCTTCAGTGAAAGGCGTGCGTCCTGCGGCGACTAGGAGCGGTATCCGCTCACGATACGCATTCATCAATGCGCAGACAGCGTTGGCCGTACCAACGTTGACGTGGAGCATGATTACCTGAGGCCGCCCGGAAATCAGATAACTTCCGTAAGCCATCGACACGGCGAGATTTTCGTGTGGCACTGCAATTGCCTGGATTTTTTTGCCCTGAAACGAAGCCTTCGACAGCGCCTCGACGATAGGCGGGAAGTCCGTTCCTGCGTTCGCGAATATCGTTTCTATTCCCAGTTCGCTGAGCCGCGCGAGAAATGCGTCGGCGCCGGTCATTTCGGGTTCAGTCACGATATTCACTCTTCTGGATTTGGATTTTCGGAAATGAGTCGCGGCAATCAAGGTGGCACAGTTTGGAGCAGCTACTGCTCATTAAAGCAGCGTTAAAGCAGCGTTGCGAGGCTTGAGCAGCTTGCCCAATTCTGTATACTAAAAATAATAGGTCGGCAATGCCTTGGGACCAAGCGAAGTCGTCATAGTGCCGAAGTCTGAAGTCAACGCCGAATAGGAGATTGGTATGTTTCGCTCGCATTGCTTCGCAAGAACGATCCGGTTGACTGCTTTCATCGCGTTCGGCGCAGTGGCTTCGATCGGTAGTGCCGCTGCCGCGGACAAAATCATCTTCTCCACGGATTTTGGCCTGTATGGCCGGCATGCGTACTACTTTGTGGCGATGGAGAAAGGCTATTATGCGCGCGAGAATCTCGACGTATCCGTCGTTCGTTCGCAGGGATCGTCCGCTACTGTGAAGCAGGTCGCTAGCGGTACGGCGCAGATCGGCTTCGCTGATGCTTTCGCTGTGGTCTTGAGCCGAGCCAATGACGGCGTTCCGGTGAAATTAGTGGCGATGATTTATCCGAAGTCGCCTCACGCAGTGTATGTGTTGAAGAGTTCGGGTATTGCTAGCCCGAAAGACCTCGAAGGCAAAACCCTGGCGGACACCGCTTTTAGCTCGGTCCCCAAGCTATTTCCGTCCTATGCCAAAGCCACCGGCATTGACGCTAGCAAGGTAAAATGGATTGTAGCTAACAGTGACGCCCTTCCTGGAATGCTTGCCAATGGACAGGTGAGCGGGATCGGACAATATGTCGTCGGTGAACCGATGCTCGCGGGGGTCGCCGCACCGAAGGAAATACTGGGTCTACGTTATTTGGACGCGGGCCTTGACTATTACAGCAACGGCATCATCGCCTCGGATGAGCTGATCAGGTCGAATCCCGACCTTATACGTCGATTTGTTAAGGCGACGCTGGCGGGATTGCAGGCCGCAATTGCTGATCCAAAGGAGGCCGGCGCAATTCTGAACAAGCACCATCGCGAAATCGACGCCACCATCGCTGCGAGCGAGATGACCATGGTCAAAGATCTGGCGGTTCAGTCCGGTTTGCCGTTGGGCACGATCGATCCAGCACGAATTCAGAAGACGATCGATACGGTCGCCGGGGCTTACGAACTTAAAAACAGGATCACGCCGCCGGACGTGTACGCGCCTGGCTTCCTTCCCAACTGACGAACCCGGGAATCGGTCATCATTATGTTAAGTCGAGCCAAATGGCGACCGAACACAACGGACTGTTCTCCGCACCATCAAGACAGCGGTGCACTCAACAAGATTCATATCGAAGGTCTTTACAAGACGTATTCCTCGAATGATGGGCCCGTGGTCGCCCTCGAAAACATTGATCTCACGATCAAGCGGAACGAATTTGTCACTCTGGTCGGGCCGTCCGGTTGCGGTAAATCGACGCTTTTGAAGCTGATTGGAGCCCTTGCTCGACCATCGCGGGGCAAGCTGCTCTATGATGGCGCCCCACTCACGGCGCCGCCGCGTGATGTCGGCATTGTGTTTCAGGAAGCGGTGCTTTTGCAATGGCGTACAATTCTCGGCAACGTTCTCCTGCCAACAGAGATCCTCGGCCTCGACCGACGCAAATCGCTTGCCCGCGCCATGCATCTCCTGGATATGGTTGGCCTCAGCGGCTTCGAAAAGCGTTATCCAAGAGAGCTTTCCGGCGGCATGCTGCAGCGCGCGTCGATATGCCGTGCGCTAATCCACAATCCGTCGGTACTCCTGATGGACGAACCGTTCGCCGCGCTCGATGCCATGACGCGGGAGGAACTCGGCTTCGAGCTGCTGCGAATCTGGGAGGCTGATAAGAAGACAGTGATTTTCGTCACGCATAACATCTCTGAGGCGATTCTACTCGCAGACCGGGTCGTAGCGATGTCGCCGCGACCGGGACGAATCGCCAAGGTCCTCGAGATCGATCTTGCTCGTCCGCGTACGATCGACATGGAATTCACTTCGTCATTCAAGGCGTATTCGGATCAGATCCGTGCGGTGATCTATCACGGTTCGGGAGCAAGAAGGCGATGACCGCCCAGGCAAGCCAATCCGTTCTTGAAGAGGAAGAGGCGCTAGAGCCTGCGCCCTCGCGTATCAATGCGATCCGCGGCTCGCTCATCACGTTTGTCGTTCTGATCGTCGCATGGGAATTGCTGGTCCGGCAGCTTAAGATTCCGACCTGGTTGCTCCCTGCGCCGACTGGTATCGCCTACGCAATGGTCGATTGGCGAGGCGAACTCGCCTTCCATTTCGCGATAACGTTGTATGAGACGATCGTTGGCTTCGCTTTGGCGATCGTCGTCAGCGTTCCTTTGGCTGTGGCGATCGTTTATTCGCCTGTTCTGCAAAATACGATCTACCCGATCCTGCTGGTGTTCCAATCTGTGCCGAAGGTCGCCATCGCCCCATTGTTGGCGCTCTGGATTGGCTTTGGCCTACTGCCGAAGGTCGTCGTCGTCTTTTTGGTTTGCTTTTTCCCGATCATCGTCGCGACTGCGACCGGCCTATCCGCGGTTCCTGCACCGGTCATGGAACTCATCAAGTCACTCTCCGCCAGCACGCTCCAGACGTTCGTCAAGATTCGCTTTCCGACGGCAATGCCGCACATCTTTATCGGGCTTAAGATCGCCGTGACATTCGCCGTTATCGGCGCCGTTATCGGCGAATTTGTCGGCTCCGAGCGCGGGCTCGGCTACCTCATTCTGGTCTCGACGTCGCAGTCCCAAACGCCCCTTGCCTTCGGGGCGCTGGTTTTGTTGACCGTCATGAGTATCGCACTCTACTATAGCGTTGTGTTGATCGAGCGCATCATTGTGCCCTGGGCGCCAAAAAATTAGCGGTCGGTCGATTGTGCAGTTAAATGATTGCCGCGAGACCAAAGAGCTTGCGAAGACACAGCCGGTGGTACGTGCCAAAGAAGAAGATAGCATGCAATCGCCCCGCCGTAGAAGTGCAACTCGCAAGATCATCAGGGGGAACCCCCTCCAGGATGACGGAGAATCCCTCGGCGAATTCGCCTATCGAATTATGCGCAACGCCATCCGGACAGGCAAGTTCAAGCCCGGCGAGCATCTGCGCGAAGCGGACGTGGCTGAGTGGCTGAATATCAGCCGCACTCCGGTGCGAGAGGCATTTCACCGCATCGTCTCTGAAGGTTTGTTAATTCATGGACCGTGGAATGGCGTCATGGTCGCCGACCTCGATCCGACGCGTCTGATCCAGCTCTACGCGATACGCGAGGTCCTTGAAGGCGCCGCAGCGTCAATGGCGGCGAAGAACGCGACCAAGGCGGAGGTACAAGAGCTCTTCAAGATCGCGGCGATGGAGGCGGACAACAAGGATAGCCCGGACAAGCTTGTGCTGATCAATGGCGAGTTTCATCAGACCTTGTACTGCGCCGCCCATAATCCATATTTGCTGCAATCGCTCAGTTCAATCATCGATGCGCTGGGTCTGCTCCGTCATTCGACATTTGTACTGCCGGGCAGCATCGAGCTTGCGCATCGCGAGCACATGCAGATCATCAAGGCCGTTCGAAGCCACAAGCGAGCGGATGCCGAACGGTTGGCGCGCCAGCACGTCCGCCATGCATTGAGTATGCGGTTGCAACTACATGCATTGCGGACCGAGCAGCTTACACACGACACGAAGCACATTTGCGCCGAGTTATGAAATCTTACGTCGCCTATTACAATTGCGGCAGAATGCATCGGTCGTTGCACAAGGATTCGCGGGCTTCTGGGCCTGCTCAGCAATCCGGCGTCATAACTTCTCATGCGTCCTTGGCGGACTCACCATCAATACTCCCGGGTTTAAGGTTTTCGTTACACTCCAGTTCGGACTCCGAAAGCGGTTCGTCGTTCCTTGACAGGTCTGGAGGGCGCTCATAACCTAGAAATCGTTCGAGACGAATGAGATGTATATTTGCGCGACGCGCGCAATAAGTCAGACGATTCGGATGCCAGCAGTCTGCTCGAATCAACCCAAGCCGCGTGCAGGCCACAGCATGCGGTCGGTCATATCGCTGGTGAGTGATCCGATCTTGTCGAGGTTCGGTGATGAATGCAAAGAAACGAGTCGCGGTCATTGGTGCGGGCCTCGGCGGCTTAAGCGTTGCCAGTTTCCTTCAACGTGCGGGTTTCCCAGTGACGGTTTATGAACAAGCGTCAACCTTCTCGCGGATCGGGGCAGGGATCATCCTCAGCGCCAACGTGATGAAGGTTTTTCGACGCCTCGGCATCGAGCAAAGCTTGGTCAAAACCGGCATCAGGCCGGATTCCTACGTCAGCCGCGCCTGGAGCACGGGTGAGACGATGTATGAGATCCTATTCGACGCGGCGAGTGAAGCGCGTTACGGTGGTCCGTATATCAATATTCATCGCGGCGACTTGCATGGCGTGTTGGAACGCGTTGTCGCCCCCCGGACGATCGCTTTCAACCATCGTCTTGTCGGAATCGACGAGAAGAGCGATGAGGTCCGTCTTACTTTCGAGAACGGCGTCCGTGTCGAAGCTGAAATCGTTATCGGCGCCGACGGCATCCGGTCCAAGGTGCGCGAGAGTTTGCTCGGCCCCGAGCCGCCACGATTCGTTGGTGCGGTAGCGCAGCGGGCGATCTTTCCGACCGAGCGGCTGCGCGGATTCAAGATTTCGGACTGCACTAAGTGGTGGGGGCCCGACCGGCACATCCTGGCGTACTTCATGACGGGCAAACGCGACGAGGTTTACGTCATTGGTGTTGTCCCTGCGGCGCAATGGGATAGCCATGCGGCCTCGTTGCCCTGTTCACGCGACGACATGCTCGAATCGTTCGCCGACTTCCACATCGACCTGCGCCGCGTTCTGGAGGTCGCCAGCGACGCAAGCGTGTGGCCGATCTACGATCGCGAGCGGGATGACCGCTGGAGCGGCGGTAGGATTGTGCTCTTAGGCGATGCCTGCCATCCGATGCGTCCGTATATGGCTGCCGGCGGCGCGATGGCGGTCGAGGATGGTGTCATTCTTAGCCGTTGCCTTGAGGCATTTGACGATCACAACGAGTCGTTTCGCTGGTACGAGGCAAGCCGAATACCGCGTGTCGCGGACGTGCAGCGTATCTCCATCGAGAACAGCTGGATGCGCGGACCAACTGAAACGGACTGGTTCTATTGCTACGACCCGTGCGTGGCAATGCTTACCCCTCCGGGCTGATTGCCGACGGTAGCCCTAGCAATTGTGAAGCGAGCATGTCGACAATGTATGAGCCCAAGCCTGATCCAATGATCGCTCGCGATTTCGTCGGGTATGGCGAGTTCCCGCCGGACCCCGCCTGGCCCGGGGGCGCCTCGGTCGCGGTGAATTTTAATCTCAATGTTGAGGGTGGCGGCGAAGCCACGCTGGCGAACGGCGACGATTTGTCCGAGGGCATGCTCAACGATATCGGCGTGAGCGCAAAATTGGGACAGCGCGCCCCTCTCGTCGAGTCGGTATTCGAATTTGGAAGCCGTCGTGGCGCCTGGGGCCTGCTCGATATTTTTCGCGAGTTCTCGGTCAATGTGAGTATCCTCGGCGTCGCGCGCGCGCTAGAGCAGAATCCTGAGCTGGCCCGGGCTTGCGTCAAACGCGGGCACGAGATCGTAAGCCACGGCTATCGCTGGATTGATTATGGCGAAGTGAGCGAGCAGGTCGAACGCGAGCATATACAACGCGCCGTCGATCTCTTGACGCGATTGACCGGCACGAGGCCGGTGGGATGGATGACGGGACGGCCCGGACCGAATACACGGCGGTTGGTCGTCGAGGCTGGAGGATTTCTTTACGACCGAGATTCGCTCGCGGATGAATTGCCCTACTGGCTACGCGTCGGTGACCAGCCGCATCTGGTCATTCCATATTCGTACGAGGCGAACGACAACCGCTTCAACGAAAATAGCGGATTCTCAACCGGCGATGATTTTTTCACTTACATGCGGGACGCCTTCGACGTTCTCCATCGCGAAGGCAAACAAGGTTCGCCAAAGCTGCTTTCGATCGGCCTACATGACCGTTTAATCGGACGGCCGGGGCGTTGCACGGGGCTGATCAAGCTTCTTGATCATATGCGGAGCTTTAAAGACGTCTGGTTTTGCCGCGGCATCGACATCGCCGAGCATTGGTGCAACAAGTTTCCACAAACACCGTCCTAGAGTTAAGCCTCCATTGAACAGATCGCCCAACAACCTGATCGCTAAGGGGAACAAAGTCATATCTGCCATCAGTTATGGCTACGGAACTTTTATCCCCGAGATAGCCAAGAAGCATCCTGAAGTCGGTTTCGTTGTCCAGATGTCCGATCCGAAGGGTCCAAAGACCGTCGCCTCTTACTATGGCAAGCTGGAAGAGGTCCGCTATCTCGATGGCGTTCTTGCCGGCAAGATGTCCAAAACGAATATCGTCGGGTTTTCCGGTGCCTTCCCTTATGCAGCCGTTGTCTCCGGTGTCAACGCGTTCGCCCTCGGCGTCAAATCGGTCAGTCCAAGCGCCAAGGTCGTTACTAATTGGGTCAACAGTTGTACGACCCTCCGAAGGAGAAGGAATCCGCTGATGCCCTGCTCAGCGCCGGGGCAGACATCGTCGTCAATCACCTCGACTCGTCAGCCACGCTGCAGGCGGCCACGGCGCGTGAAGGACGATGATAGCCCACGACCGCTGCATGCAATGCACGCGTTCGATCTGACAGCCACGAAAGGAAACGACGATGCCGAAGCCTGAACTAGAGTTCTTCCCGACCGACAACATTCCCTGGGTTCCGGTCGAGGGCGCACCGCCCGGGCACTACCAGAAGATCCTGACATGAAGCACGGCCCGTACCGGACCGAAGGAGGGGTGGTGACGTTCGAAGTCAGATACGCACGGTAGGTTTCCATCGATCCTTGCAGGATACTGAGATGCTACAGCACGGCGGCAACGTCCTAGCCAATATCGACCGGCTCAATGCCTATATGGATAATAGTGGACTCGCTGCGGTCGCTGTCCGTACCGGCGTGAATTTTACCTACTTGTCAGGAATGGCAATGCCGGGTACGCTTGCCCGGCATCTTGACATTGCGAATACGGTGCGTGGCTTCATGGTTCTTTGGCCGCGCCATGGTGCGCCGGTCCTAATACTCGACGCCTTTGCCGAGAAGCTTGCGCGACGCCAGTCGTGGATCGCGCAGGTGGAAGTCTATCAGGCTTATGAGAGTTCACTTTATAGCCGGGTTGCAGAGCTGATCGCCGAAGCTGGTCTGGCAGCAACCCGAATTGGTTTCGAGCAAGATGGACTAAGTGCATCCCATTGGGACGAGATCCAGCGCGCCCTGCCCAGGCTCGAAATGGTGAACTGTTCGCGGATGATGGATGAAGTTCGATGGATCAAGACGCCGGGCGAAATCGCCCAGCAGAAAAGGGCGGCCGATCTTCTCGACGATGTCTTGGCCGAGGTCTTTCCAACGATCCGGGACGGTGAAACCGAGCGCGAGGTGCATGCCCGCATGGTTGCGGCCTGCATGCGGCGAGGGGCAGCCTACGTGCACGGTATCCTGAATTCGAGTTCAAACGACGTGATGTATGGCGGCGAAAGCGATGTCCCGTTCCGCAAAGGCGATTTTGTGCGGAACGACTATGTCGCCTACTTCGACGGTTGCCCGGGGCATCAGTCCCGGCTCGCCATTCTGGGGCCGCCGAGCACGGAACAGCTGCGCGGCTACGAACTGACGCTTGAGATCCACCGCAAGACCATCGACCAGTGCCGCGCCGGTGTTACTGCCGGGGAGATCTACGCGTTAGCGGTAGCGGAGTTCAAAAAGAAGGGGATCGATTACACGGCGTCACTGGTCGGGCACGGCATGGGACCGTGGTTTCACCAGCAGGAGCCGGTGTTGCGTAGGAGCAGCGAAATCGTCCTGGAAAAGGGAATGCCGTTCGTCGTCAAAATGTGAACGTTGCAATTGCTTTGCCAAACTAGGCGTCCACCCTGGTCTCGCTGATCGCGATAACATGCGAGGCAGAAATTTTCTCACCGGTAGAGCGGCGTCCGGCCTAATGGGAACTCCATGCCTCAGCCTAAGGGCTCGCCGGACCCGGTCAGTAGGAAACTGAGTGCGGACGTCCCCTTTCATCAGGGGGGCGATGATTCGGGCGGCCTCCGCGCGGCTGCTCTCGGGCCCTAAAAAGGCATCTCGCCGTTCGACCGGGGGGTAGGCCTTTAAAGTAGTCAAGGCGCCCGGAACAGACGTTCAAGGGTCCGTTCCAGGGCACCAGTTACGCCTCGGTGCCCAGGAGTATCTCGCTATGCGGAGAAGGTTCGACCCCAGTTCCTCTCGCTCCGCCAGCTCCACCAATACCGAGTTTTCTCCACCGGTAACTACTCGCGATTTAGCCGAGTATCTGCGGTCATTTTCCATTCAGACGCAACGGTCTGTTTAGCGCAACGGCTCAATTTGTCTCCAAAACCTCGGTTTATCTCCGAACCTCTGTACTCCGCTGATTCAGTACGGTTCTGGAAATCCGTTGGAGATCAGTTGCTTGCCAATCGAGACGGAAAGCGATTTGCAAACACGTCTTGGATGAGCAAGAGGACCAGTTTTTTGGTCTGCCACCCCAACACGAATGTCGGCTATCAAAGGAGCATTCGTCAGGCTCATAACCCGAACGTCATAGGTTCAAATCCTATCCCCGCAACCACGTATCTTATTGATTTATATCGTTAAATTAGAGAGCCGCCCTAAGGCGGATTTTCTTTTGCGAAGCGTCGTGACCCAGTAAAAATAGGGGGACGGTATTAGGTCTTCCGTTCGCTCATTGCCGGGATTTCGACTCTGGCTTGCAATGTAGGCCGGCACATCGCTTATGATACTGCCGGCGGGCGTCGAACGGCGGCCGACTATAAACACTTTCGGCACGGTAGGGCGGCTTCAGATCCGCTGCCCCTGAGCGAACAAAAAAGATTCGGCGCGCTGCGACGTGCCGCGAGGATGGTTGGTTTGGTTTTCAATGATTGTCGCGGAGCGAAGCAGTGACGGCCGTCGAAGATCGCTCCGAGCGGAGCCGCCTTGCCGCGACGTACGAGAACCTCCGCGAAAAGCTCCTGGACCTCTCCCGGAAGAACCGGATGCTGAACTACAACCTTGGCGCCCGGTCGAAGCGGCACCTCCAGATCGTAGATGAGGTGATGGAGGAGGTCTACCGCAAGCTCGCCGGAGAGGATGCGGCGCTTCGGATAGATCCCCTCCAGGAGCCAGAAGACGTCCCGCCCGAGGAGAAGACTGAGGAATTCGTCGCGGCGTTCGAACATGCCAAGGTTTCCAATCTGGAATACCTGACGCGGCTCCAGGCCCTGGAGAGCGCCGGCCGCGATGAGGAGATCGAACTCGCCAAGCTAGAACGCAGCCTCCGCGACCAGATCCGGAGCGAATTCGGACTGCCCGCTCGGCCAAAGAAAGCCGA
>WNFI01539774.1_pt1 | contig 12962 bp, 14 predicted proteins | sample 5400471 | NCBI WGS metagenome assembly WNFI01 (sample SAMN13153348, study PRJNA577476) | soil metagenome | isolation source: 100 cm saprolite on Douglas fir-dominated hillslope | place: USA:California | collected 2013-09-17
GGTCCGCACGCCCTCTCGACAACGGTGGCCCTCATGGGTGCCGCGATGAGGTACGTCCGTGTCGCCGGGCGTCGCCTAGCGGGTTCGGCCTTGGCGAGAGTGAACCGCTGCCGCGTCACGGCCACCGATGACGTCCCCATCCTCCCGGCGCAGGCGCACTGCCACACCTGCGAGTCAGGCCGATCGCGCAGTGTAGTCAAATCCGAGATCGCGCTCGCGCACAAACCCGCCGTTCGGCGCGGCCGACTGGGTGTGACGGGTCGCCCATGATAGGCGCAGATCCGGGTGATCTGCGCGCTCCTAGGGGCACGGCTGTCGGACGCCCGGCCGTAGCCGATGGACGCGAGTTCTCAGGCGTGCGCGGACTGGGTCCCCGGTTCCATTGTTCTAACTCCTGTGTCTCCGTCGCGCAGCATCGCTCAGGTCAGCGTCATTCCGCCCGCGGTCAGTGCAGTGCAGCAGCGGGGGGGGCGGCTGCCACGGGCCGGGCTGTGCCGCGCGGGGGCGAGGCACGCTACACGGTGGAATTCGCGGATCGGGCATTCCCTGAGAATTCTGTTGACTTCATCTCGTGTGGTCGTTCACACTGTGCGCAGTCGTATCTGCTTTCCCAATCCGCGGTCGGGCGGCCGGCGGCCATCGTTGATCGGGGAAGGCCAGGTTATGGCCGCTGGTGAGTTGTTCCGCTTGGGCGCCACGACGCCTTCGAACTCGTTCGCGCATGCCAGTGCTTACGTGCAGGCAAGCGCGCAGGCTGAATGGTCGACGCGGCGGGGAATTGACCTGACCGCGGGCTTCGATCTGCAGGGCAAGGTAGAGGCTGGGGCCGGGGCTCAGAACTCCGGCAGTTGAGCCTGGCGGGTAGTTAAATCTGGCCCGGTGCGGCGAGCCGGTAGGTGATGGGCCTGGTGTCGCCGGGCATGGTGGGCGGCGCGGTGTTGATCTCGTCGATGAGCAGTTCCAGGGCGCGGGCGACGCGTGAGCTGCCGGGCTGGTCGAGCCGCACGGTGATGGCCTTGGGGGTGTAGGTGATGCTGCCGGCCAGGCCCCGGATGATCGTTTCCCTGGTGATGGCCCGGTATTCGTCGTCGTCTTGCAGGTAGGCGTTCAGGTGTGATGCCAGCCAGTGCTCGGCGTTGTGCGCGAGCAGCCGCAGCACCATCTGCAGGCCGCGCCGGCCGGCGCGCAGCAGCGCCACCTGGGCGTGCGGGTCGATCTGGTTTGCTGGCAGTTTCGCGGGGATCTTGTCGCGGGCCGCGCTGGCCTCGGACAGCGCCTTTTCCGCCCGTGTGATTCGCTGCCGGGCGGCGGGGATGAGCCGGGTGTTCTTGGCCGGGGCGGGGATGGCCGGGTCGGCGAGCATGGCGGCCATGTCCTCGCGCGCGGCGGCCAGCGCCTTCTCAGCTTGCCGGAGGCGGGTGTTCGCGGCCTTGCGGGCCGGGTTATCGATGACCTTGGTGCTGGCCTGGATGTCGGCGGTGTAGTCGCAGATCTTGTCGATCCCGTAATTGGCGGAGGCGTACTTGAGGAAGTTCTCCTCCCGCCACCGCGACTTCAGCCACGCCAGGATCTCCGCCGGGCAGGCATCGAAGTCCGATGTCAGGACCTGCAGCGCCACCTGGCCATGCTCGGACAAGGTCAGCTGCCGGGCCTCGCCGTAGTCCTTCAGCTGCACTCTCTCTTCGGCCCAGGCGACCTGCCTGCGCTTGCCGTTCACGGTGATGACCGACAGCACCGGCAGGCCCCTGGGCACGGCAAGAGGCGCCCGCCGGCAGGTCACCCAGTCCACGCCCTGCTCGCGGCAGTGCCGGAACACCTGCGCATACGCGCCGCCGCGGTCGAACCCCACCATGATCCGCGCGCCGGGCCGGGCGGCCTTCTTCAGCTCGGCCAGCGCCAGCGGCAGCGTGATGGTCAGCCCGGACGGCTCCCCGGTGACGAAGCACACCGCCCGCCCGTCATGGGCGGTGACGTGGGTGTCCGCACGGCCCTTCTCCGCCTTGCCGCGCTTGTTGTTCCAGCCCTTGGCGACCGGCCTGGCCCCGGCGTAGGGCACGAAGTGATCGTCGACGTAGTACACCCCGGAGGTGACCGGGCCGGCCTCGAGCATCGCCTGAGCGAACATGGCCTGCAGCTCCAGCGGATCGGCCGCGTCGGCGATCTCCGCCAGCCGCGGCCGCAGCGTGCGCAGGCCCGGCAGCGACGTCATGCCCGCCAGCGGCCCGGCGGCCTCGGCGGCCAGGTGCTTGAACTGCTCGATGGTCGCGGCGCCGAGCGCGAAGCAGGTGCTGACCGCCGACAGCAGCCCGGCGTCAGCGAACCGCCGCCCGGGCGGACCTTCATCCCCGGCGCCGGCCAGGATGCCGCCCGCGCCGGCCCGGGCGCCGAACGCGTGCAGCAGCATCGCCCCCGCATACCGCGACCTCACCTGGCCCTCGATGATCCGCGACCCGGTCGCCAGCAGGCCAGCCGCGCGCGCCGTCTCCGTCTCCGGCGCGGGCGCGGCCGCCGGCTCGGTCGCGGGCTCTGGCTCGGCGGCGCGCTGCGGGCCGGGCGCGGGCTCTTCCTGCTCCGGCTCCGGCCGCGGTCCTGGCCCGCCGCCTGCCGCGCCCGGCGCCCCGGCGGGCTCGCCGAACGGCAGCTGATGCTGACCGGCGCCGGCCAGGTGGCGGCTGACGGTGGCCTGCGCCACGCCCAGCCGGGCGGCGATCTGCGCCTCGCTGGCCCCCGCGGCCCGCCACCGCGCGGCCCGCGCCCACGCCTGCGGGGAGAGCCTGGGCTTGGGCCCCGACGGGCGGACCAGCCCCGCCGCGCCCTCCCGCAGCGCCCGCTGGTGCAGCGCGGCCACGTAGCTCGCCGTCAGGCCCATCACCTGCGCGACGTCCTGGCCGGAGAACCCCAGCTGCCGGGCCACGGCCACCGCGACGTTGCGCATCGCGACGTCGCCGTCGGGGTAGCAGGCGATGATCATCTGCCCGGCGGTCACGAAGGTCGTGCCGTCGTGCCGGTGCACTCGCAGGTCGGCGGGGTGCGGCATGCCGTTCAGTATCGCCGCTGCCGCCGGGCCGGTCACGCCACTAACTCTATCAGCAATCTGACAAGATCCGGATAACAACCGTGGCCAGGCACGTTTGTCGACCGCTCGGCGACGGGGCACAACAACGCTAGACCGAGCACCGTGTCTGGTCGCCGTGCGGCCACGCCACGAGCCAGGTAGGCGCCGTAAGAGTGCCCGAGCAGCATCACCGGACCCAGCCCCAGGTGATCGATAAAATCGCCGAGCAGCGTCACCACGTCGTCGTTGCAGGTAAGGCCGTCGGTTGTCGAGAGGCCCATCCCCGGCAGATCCGGATAGATCCGCCGGTATCCCGTGCCGGGAACAACGGCCTCCAACGCCCCCTCGATCTCGCGATGATCAACACCGGCGCCGTGTAGCGCAACGAGCGGCACGCCGCCACCGTGCTCGACATAATGGACCAGGGCTTCGTCGATCCGGCACTCCATACCGACACCGTAATGGTCCATGCCGACTCGGCGAGCCGCGCGAGGAATAGCCGGTTGAGGATCGTTATGCGCGCTCGACGCCCGCAGGCTTTCCTGCTGGCGGACGGGCGTAGATCGGGCAGATTCGGAAGCGTTTGAGCTGGCTGGTGGTATCGGAGGTCAGGGGTGACTGGCGTATCGGGCAGGGGTACCGGCCTGCGTTCGGGGCTGTGGGTGCCGCTGTTCGACGAGCTCGCCGACCCCCTCGTGGTCGCGGGTCTGGCGGCGCAGGCGGAGGAGGCGGGCTGGCACGGGGTGTTCGTGTGGGATCACGTGCGCTGGGGGCCGCCGGTGCGGCAGGTGGTGGACCCGTGGATCACGCTGGCGGCCGTTGCGGTGGCTACTGAACGAGTGCGGCTCGGCCCGATGGTTACGCCGCTGCCCCGGCGCCGGCCGGCGAAGGTCGCTCGGGAGACGGCGACGCTCGACGTGCTCAGCGGGGGTCGGCTCGTCCTCGGTGTCGGCTTGGGGGGCGATGCGTTCGGCGGCGAGCTGTCCAAGACCGGTGAGCAGCTCGATGACCGGCTGCGAGGGCAGATGCTCGACGAGTCGTTGGAGATCCTCACCAGTGCCTGGTCGGGTGCGCTGGTGCAGCATCACGGCCGGCACTACCTCGTGGACGGCATTCAGTTCCTGCCCACGCCGGTGCAGCGACCCGGCGTGCCGGTGTGGACGGCCGGGTTCCCAGGCAACGCGAAGCCGCTGCGCCGGGCCGCTCGCTACCAGGGATTCGTTCCGGTCAACCTCGACCACCCCGATCGGCTCGCCGAGGTCGTCGCGACGATTTCCGGTCTGCGCAGCGATCCGGCGGCCCCCTACGACGTCGCGATCGGCCTGCCGCCGGGCACCGATCCGGTACCCTACGCCGAGGCGGGTGCCACCTGGTGGCTGACCGACTTCGACCCCCGGACGCTGTCGCTGGACCGGGTTCGTGGCGTGCTGCGCGACGGTCCGGCACCACGCTGAGCCACTGATGCCAGGAAGCAGGCCGAGCTGTTCGACTACGACGCCGAGTTGTACCGCTACCACCAGCACCTGCAAGCAGCGCTCGGCGTGCGCGCCAGCGACCACGTCCTCGACATCGGCTGCGGCACGGGCCAGACCACCCGCTCCGCGGCCCGGGCCGCGGTGTCGGGCGCCGCGCTCGGCGTCGACCTATCCGCCGCGATGCTGGCCTGCGCCCGCCGAGCGAGCCGCGAGCAGGGTCTGACCAACGTCAGCTTCCTGCGCGCCGACGCCCAGACCCACCCCTTCTTGCCCGAGGCCTTCGATCTGGGCGTGAGCCGGTTTGGGACGATGTTCTTTGCCGACCCGGTCGCCGCGTTCACCAACATCGCCCGCGCGTTGCGGCCCGGCGCGCGACTGGTGCAGCTGGTCTGGCAACACAGCGATCGGCAGCAGTGGAGCGAGGTGATCCGCGACGTGTTCGGCCACGACCCCGCGCCCACCCCCGCCGCCGACCCGTTCTCTCTGGCCGACCCGACCACCGTCGAAGCGATCATGACCGCCGCCGGCTTCACCGACGTAGACGTCATCGATGTGCGCGAGCCGGTTTACTACGGCTCCGACACCGAAAGTGCGTTCGATGCCGTGCTGAGCTTGCGCGTGACGAAGAACCTCCTCGCACCGCTGGACGCCAGCTGCGCCGCATCGAAGCTGGACCAGCTGCGCACCGCCTTGGCGGCGCGCCAGAGCGGCGGCGGCGTGTTCTTCGATTCGTGCGCCTGGCTCATCACCGCCCATCGGGGATGAAGTCCGCCGGCTCCGGGCGCGGCGGATGGATGAGTCCGCAGGGTTTGACCGTGTCTCGTAAGGGATCCGCTATCGGGGTGTCGTCCGCCGTGCTACGTGGTTCTGTGCGACGCCGATCATGTTGCCCTGCGGGCTGAGGTGGGTGATCGCCGGCAGCGTCATTGGCTCTGAGCCGCCGCCGCGAGCGGCTCACCGCGGGCGCACCCGGGCCCGGCATCAGTGCCGACTCACTGAGCGGGCTTGGGACGCCAGATCCCGAATCGGTTTCCCAGCGGGTCAGTGAGATGGGCGAACTCGATTCCTCCGTTGTCGACGAACGGGACGACCACAGCCGCGCCAAGCTCTTGTGCCCGCTCGATCGCGGTGCGCACGTCCTCGACCTGGACGTAGAAGATCGCCCAGTTCGCCGCGCCCATTTCTGAGGTGTCCCACAGGCCGCCGCGGTCCTCGTTGACCATGCTGTACCGAGCTGGCATCGAGGGCTCCCCGACGTTCCAGTCGAATAGCGCGCTGTAGAACGCCTTGGATGCCTCGGGGTCCGGGGATCCGATCTCGAAATAATTTACCTCGTTCGTCATGCCGGCAACCTCCCTGGGTCAAATGCTTCCGACTGCCTTCGCAGGATAGATACCGGGTCTGACAACGCCGGCGCCCACAGACCAGGCTGGCTCAATGCCGCAGGTGCGTTCTCTTCTGCCACGCGGCGTACGTGCGCATCCGCTCGCTGCCGCCTCAGCCCCAGCAGCGAGCCGGGATCCAAACACCGCCGCGCAATCGACATGGACTCGTGCGGACTTCGCGGCAACGGGATCGATCAATGGGACGCTGGTGAGCAGTTCGTCTCGCAACGGCCATTGCCCATCCGGAGACCAACGTTGAACGTCTGCGCCGAGCGGCCACCCCACTTGAAGGTGAACCAGCCGCCGACCCGTTCAGCCTCCAGCAGGCCCACATCGGAGTCGGCGCCGAAGTCGCGCACGAGCTGCCCCAGCGCGATCGCGTATCCGCGGCGAGTGTTGACGCTCGGGATCGTCGCCAGGTATCCATCCACCGCGTCCTTCAGCCGCACGCCCCGCACCGGCAGCGCCCGCACCTGTCCCACGATCAGCCCTTCGACTCGACCAAGCGGCCCGATACCTCGGCCGGAACCGCGTAGGCGGTGAAGGCATCATCGTCCGCTTTTGCCGCCAGGAACCGCACCTCCTTGGGGCCACGCTCTCCTGCGTCGTTCATTGCGCTGTACATTCCCGTATCCGGCGGGGCCCGGCTCTATCGCAGATAATTTTCGGAGTCGCCCCGCCCGGGGCGGGGTGTAGCGCCTGTTCGCGATCGAGGTTACCGCAGATAATAGGCCATTGTCTGCGGTAACTCCTGAGCGCCGGATTTCGCAGGAATGGGCAGACACTTCGCCGCCGTGAGCCCGAAAGCCTTTGCCACACAGGTGTCCTGTCTCGTTGAAGGTGTGGCAGTCTCGCTGATCTGAGGTATCCGGCGTGTCGTCTCATGTAGTGGAGGCGCGGGTGTTTTTGCCGCGTTCACACCGGCGATGCAGAGCGCACTCGGAATCTGCCTATCGGCTGGGGAGTGATCGGGGCAGCCCGAACCATGGGAGCACACCGCTGTCGAAGCGGGTGATGCCGCAGATCCGGTCGCCTGTGAGGGTGAGCAGTAGCAGGCCGGTCCCGTGGCGGATGCCGGTAGGGGCGCGCAGGTAGGCCCCGAACGCCGGCTGACCGTTGGCTCGCGTGGGAACGAGGTCGAACCCTCGGCCTGAGCCGAGGATGCTGGCGCACAGGCGGGCCACGGCATCGCGGCCGTGGTATTCGAGGGGAATCGGTGGCATGGAGCTGAAGGCATCGTCGGTCAGCAGGGCCACCAGCGCGCCGACATCCCCGGACTCGTACGCGCAGACGAACTTCGCCACGATCGCATCCTCGGAGGGCGAGTCGGGGGCGGGAGGCGGCCCGTGCTCGGGGATCGGCTGTCGGCGCTGCAGGCTGACCCTGGCCCGGTTGAGGGCGCTGGTGACCGACCCGACGGTCGAGTCGAGCATCTCGGCAACCTCGTTCGCTCGGAATCCGAGGACGTCGCGCAAGATCAGGACGGCGAGCTGGCGAGGCGGCAGGATCTGAAGAGCGGTCACGAAGGCAAGGGAGATGGATTCGGTCTGCTCGTAGCGGGCTTCCGGGCCGAGCGGCACGTCGATGGCCCCCGCGAGGAGGGCGTCGGGATAGGGCTCCAGCCATACGATTTCGCCGAGTCGGGTAGGTTCGGGCAGTTCGAATTTAGAGCTGTCCCACTCCGTGGCGGGTCGTCGGCTGGCCGAGCGAAGCGCGCTGAGGCACCGGTTGGTGGCGATCCGGTAGAGCCAGGTGCGGATCGAGGCGCGTCCTTCGAAACCTGCGGGACCCTGCCAGGCGCCGAGCATGGTGTCCTGCAGGGCGTCCTCGGCGTCTTGGAAGGATCCGAGCATCCGGTAGCAGTGCACCTGTAGTTCTCGGCAGTGCGGCTCGGTCAGCGCTCGGAATGCCTCACCGTCCCCAGCCCGCGCCCTCGAGATCAGGTCGGCTCTCATCAGCTCCACTCTCGCGTCACCTCTCTCCGGCACCTTGTCGCGTTTCCATCCTGTATGGACGCCGGCCGCGGGGCGAACTGTGCGGTTGATGGGCGCACAGTTTCCCGATGTCGCGGCGCCTGCCTTATCGACGGCTCGGACGATCCGGACGTCGATGGATGGCGGCAGAAGGCAGCCATCCGCAAGAGGAGAGGCCAAAGATGCGAAGAGTGATCGTTTCGACCTATGCGACCCTGGACGGGCGAGTGGACGACATCCGGGATTGGGCGCTGCCGTACAACGACGGCGGGGCGGTCAAGTATCACACCGACCTGCTGACGAACTGCGACGGCCTGCTCCTCGGCCGTAAGACATACGAGATTTTCGCCGCCGTTTGGCCATCACTGTCAGGACAGTTTCCCTATGTCGACAAGATGAACACGATGGCCAAGTACGTCGCGTCGACAACGCTCACGGACCTGAAGTGGGAGAACTCCCATCTGATCGAAGGCGATGTCGCCGACGGCGTTGCCGAGCTCAAGCAACAGCCCGGCCTGGACCTGGTCCTGTATGGCTGCCACGACCTCATGCACAGCCTGTTGGAACACGACCTCATCGACGAGTATCGAATCTTGGTTCACCCGGTCCTGCTCGGGAAGGGCAGGAGCTTCCTCACCGACAGCGTGAAGCGAGTGGACCTCGAACTCGTTGACACCACCGTGATTTCGGGGGTGTCCATTCTCGTGTACCAGCCGGTGCGGTAGAGAGGGCTCGCCGCCGGCGTGAGGCCCTTGCCCAACCCTCGCGCCGGCCCGCAGCTCACCCGCCGCCATGCGTCCTGCGGTCACAGGGGGCAGAGGGTCGCGCCCAGTGATGGCGCTGCTCTTGGCTTTCATGGCACGCCCGGCCGCAAGACCGGAGGCTCCCCTACATGCGACGGCACGGCCACCGCCGGTCATATGGTTCCAGCACACACCCACATGATCGCAGCGGTGGCCGTCCCTGTGGTTATGCCGCGGCGGGCTCTGCTGCGACGAACGCCGCGTTCTGGCGCTCGAGCGCCTTGACTGCGCCGCTGCGCCAGCTGCCGGCCAGGGACTGTGACGCGGGATCGGGGAAGATGTCCTCCTCCCCTTGCTCGATTCCGTCGAAAATGGCTCGCGCGACGGACTGCGGGGAGGCCTTGGGTATGTCGAAGCCCCGGGTCATGTCGGTGTCGGTGGGGCCGGTCAGGACCGCGTGCACCCGCACGCCCCGTCCGGCCAGAAGGGCGCGCAGCGATTGCGTCAGGTTGAACGCGGCCGCCTTCGAGATCGCGTAGGCCGGGGTGAGCGGCAAGGGGGCGAGGGCCATCGTCGACACGTTGTTGACGATGGCTCCCCGAGACCGGGTCAGCAGCGGCAGGAAGTTCCCGGCAGCTGCCTGAATCTGCGCCGCGTCGGTCACGTCCAGGGTCAGCGGCGTGACGCGCCCGTCCGGGTGGGCCAGGGGCTGGCGCGTGCCGGCATACACCCGCCCCGCGCATCTGCTGAGGGCCTCGGCGACCAGCGCCTGCCCGATACCGCGGTTGGCCCCGGTCACCAGCACTGTCTTGCCGGCGATGGTCATGTCCGCTGCGATTGTCATGTCTGTTCCTCCGGTTGTGTTGTGCCTGATTCGGCAGGTGGTCAGGCCACGGGGCTGAGGCCCGCGGCGGTCAGCAGGTAGGAATCCTGGTCGTAGCCAGGGCCGGTGAGATCGACGATCGCCTGGCCCGCTTGCTGCGCGGTCAGGGCCGGGCCGGAGGCTTCCAGGAACGCCGCGGTGTCCATGCCCTGCCGGGCGGCGTAGGCAGCGACGTACACGCCGCCCAGCGCGGTCGCCGGGGTCAGCTGCGGAAGCACCGAGACGAACCTGATGCCGAGCGCTTCCCGCCCAGACTCGGCCGCGGCGTAGGCGGTGAGCCACCTGATGGCGGCTTTGGCCCCGGCGTAGCCGCCAGACAGCGGCGAGCCGCGCAGCGCGGCGCCGCTGGACAGCGTGATCACCACGCTGCCCGGGGCAAGCGGGGCGAGCAGCGCCTCGCGCGTCCAGTGGAACACGTGCTGAACATCGACATCCCAGTTGCGGCTGAACGTCTGCCAGGTCTGGTGCTGGATCCGCCGCGGCAGCGGGGTGGCGCCGGCGTTGAGCACCAGGATGGCCGGACGGTAGGCGTCGATGAGCTGCCCGGCCACGTTCGGGTCTGCGGCATCGGCGGACACCGCGGTGAAGGATTCGCCGAGTTCTGCGCGCAGTTCTTCCAGCGGGGCGGGGTCGCGGGCGACCCCGACGACCTGCGCGCCCGCTCTGTTCAGGGCGGTGGCGATGCCCCGGCCAAAACCCCGGCTGGCGCCGGTGACCAGCGCCGTCGCGCCTGCTAGCTCATTGTCCGGCATAACGATTCTCCCGTGTTCTTGTGGGTTCGGCGCCGCTGGTTTGGCGGCCCACTGATATAGACCAGCCGGATTCCCGGGAATCGCCGCGGGCGGGCCTGTGGCTTTCAGGGCTTGCTGGCCGGCCTGAGCCGGGTGCCGGGGCTCAGCCGCTGGCGGGCGTGGGCGCGGCCGGGGGGCGCGGCTGGCGGCCGAGGAAGGCGACGAGCTGGTCGCCGGGGCCGGCCGGGCCGGGCAGCGGAACCGGGCTGGCGAACAGCCCAGGCCGGGTGAGCGGGGTGATGAGCAGCGGGGCGATCGGCAGCAAGACGGCCGCCAGGCCCGGCGGGACCGGCCGGCAGGCGCCACACGCGACAAAGATGTCCCAGCCGTGGACGGTGATCTCGATGGCTGCGGTCACCGCGACCATGCCCGCGGTCAGCTCACGACCCCCGATGGCGACCCGGCGCTCTGCCGACCCGGCAGCGGCCCAGGCGGCGAGCAGCCTCGCTGTCTGGCCGCGCAGGCGCGCGACCGGGTCACGCCCCCCTGCGGGGTAACCCGGCGGCGCTGCGCCAGCGCCGGCGCCGGCCCCTCCGATGGTTATCGTCTCCGCCAGCGCCCCGGCCGAGTCGCTGACATGGTCCAGGAGCCTTTCCAGGTCCCAGCCGCGGCACGGGGTGAGGTGCGACAGGAGCTGCGGCGTGGCCGTCCCGGCACCGGCTAGCGCATAACTGACCGCTGATTCAAGCAATTCCCGTCCGCTGCTCAGCGGGGCCACGGGCCGGCCGCCGGGTCCTGCGCCGGCGCCGGCCCGGCCGCGCCGTACTCCCGGGGCAGGCCGAACGACCCGAACAGGCCCGGGTTGAAGAAGGTGACGATCCGCGCGATCCCCGTGGTGGTGACCGTGGGTAGGGTTACCGCGTACGCCTGGTAAGCCCCGCCTGGTTCGCGCAGGTAGGCCGCGAACGCTGGCTGCCCGTTCGCCACGACCGGAACCAGCCGCAGCCGCCCGGGCACGTCGAACACCGGCGACGCGGCGAAGAAGCGCGCTACGGCCTGGCGGCCGGCAAACCAGGTCAGCAGCGGGGGCATCTCCAGCGCAACATCCTCCCGCAACAGCTCGGCCAGCGCGCTGGCGTCGGCGTTCTCGAACGCCGCGGCGAACCGGTCCAGCACCGCCCGCGCTTCCGGCCCGGCGGGCTCGGCCAGCTCATCTTCGGCGGGCAGCGCCCGGGCGAGCTGGGCCCGGGCCCGCCGCAGGCCGCTGTTCACCGCGGTCGTCGTCGTGCCCAGCAGATCCGCCACCTGCGCGGCCGGCCACTCCAGCACGTCCCGCAAGATCAGCACCGCGCGCTGCCGGGCCGGCAGGTACTGCAGCGCCGCGACAAACGCCAGCCGGATACCCGCCCGCGACACCGCCACCGTGGCCGGATCCTCGCCCACCCCAGCCAGCAGCGCGCCGGCAAACGGCTGCAGCCACGCCACCTCCGGCCCCGCCACCAGCGGCGCCTCCGGGTCCTCCGCCGGCCCGCCCAGCCCGGACGGCAGCGGCCGCCGGCCGCGGCGCTCGATCGCGGTCAGGCACACGTTGGTCGCGATCCGGTACAGCCAGGTCCGCACCGACGAACGGCCCTCAAACCCGTCAAACGACCGCCACGCCCGCAGGTACGTCTCCTGCACCAGGTCCTCGGCCTCCTCAGCCGACCCCAGCATCCGGTAGCAGTGAGCCAGCAGCTCACCCCGGAACCCGCCGGTCAGACCGGTGAAATCCTCGCTGACCGTCATCGGCTACCCCAAACCCGACCGCGCGAACGCCAGCCACGCGCTGGCCCTACATATACAGACCGGCGCCCGGCGCAAAATCGCCGCCCCGCCCGCGCCTGTCTCACTGAACGAGGTGACGGGTGAAGAAGCGCTCTGAGCTCCAGCTCGAACGGGCTGCGGCCGGCGGCACCGGCGGGTGACCAGAGCACGCCGGGGATGGCGCCCTGGACCGCCCGCCGCAGCGGCGACATCGTGTTCATCAAAACCCTGCTCTACACCGGCGTCCGGGTCGCCGAACTCGTCAGCATCCGCCTCGGCGACGTCGACCTCGACGCCTGCCGGATCCGCATCACCCAGGGCAAGGGCGCCAAGGACCGCTACGTCCCCTTCCCCGCCACCTTCAAAGAGACCCTCGCCCTGCACATCAGCGCCGCCCGGGACAACGGCACGGCCGGCCCCATCCCGGTCACGAGGCCACTCCCCGTCCGCAGCGGCCCAGCTGGCGGACAGCAGATCAACGCTCACAGCGGCACTCAGCCCTTCCCTGGCACGTGGCGCCCCCGACGCACCAGACACCACATCCTCGCCATGTCAGATGAAAATTCGCCACCTGTTCCGCCACATGCAAGCGCCGCGGCGCGGCCCCGGGCTGAGCCCTGGTATGGCAACGTGAACGGGTGAGCACCGAGGCACCCCGGCGACCTGCGACCCCGCCCGCGCCGGTCCGGCAGCTCGCCGCGGCCCGGCCGGTATGCCTGGCCTGGGAGAACGACCACGCGCTGACCTTCGAGGTGGGTGACGGTCCAGACCGGTACTTCGTCAAATGGGCACCTGCCGGTTCCCCGCTGGACCTAGCAGCCGAGGCGGCCCGGATGACCTGGGCCGCCGCCTTCACCCCGGTCCCGCGCGTGCTCGGCCACGGCGCCGACGGCGAAGGTTCCTGGCTGGTCACC
>WNFI01074692.1_pt1 | contig 12961 bp, 13 predicted proteins | sample 5400471 | NCBI WGS metagenome assembly WNFI01 (sample SAMN13153348, study PRJNA577476) | soil metagenome | isolation source: 100 cm saprolite on Douglas fir-dominated hillslope | place: USA:California | collected 2013-09-17
CTTTAGCCCATCGGTAATTTCAGCAATGCGGGGATCGATCGTCTTGGCGATGATGTCGGCCTTTTGATTCGCGAGGTCGACGATCTTCAAGAAATCCTGGTCGTACTCGGCTAAGAGTTTGCGCGCATCAGAAATATCTTTGGCGCGTGTCGGCTCCGTGATTTCTTTTGCAGCCGCGGTTTGACTGGCATCCAGGTCTTTGCGGGCCGCCGTGTAACGATCCACATCGGAGGAAGCACCTGTCGCGAGAAACTGGTTGGCGCGCAAACAGAGCGCGTACATCGCGGTTTCTAGATTGGTCGCGGCATTGGCTTCGGCTGTGCCAGCGGAGTACTGTGACATCCCCCGACCCACGCGACCTAGGGCGAGATAAGCGATGATCGTAACGACCGCAAAGAGTGCGAGGACGAGGGTATAGCCGCTCGTGATTTTGCGACCGATAGTAAAATTGGGGAGTTTCACAGGATGGGATGATTTGAGGTTATTCTTGGAAATCGTACTTCAGCGGAATGACCACCCGGACCTTGACCTCTTTGCCGCCGACTTTGGCCGGCTTGAAATGCCAGCTCTTGACCGCCTCGAGGGACGGGGCTTCGAACTCGGGGTTCGAAGACTTGGAAATCGTTGCGTCGATCACATTGCCCTTTTCGTCGATGATCACGGCGACGGTGACGATGCCGGAAATCTTATCGCGGCGCATCGCGAACGGATACTTCGGTGGGGGCGTTTTGACCGGGACCGGAGACTCGTCTACTTTCGAGTAAACTCCGTTCGCGTCTTGAGCATGCACGGAAAGAGCTCCGAGCACAACGAAGAGACACAAGGCAATCAGGTAACGATGCAACGATTTCATGGTGAAAAAAATATTAAGTTCATGGGCTAAATCGGCTCATGTATGAGCGACTTGAGTCAGATAGATAACTTTCCACCTGCACGGTGTCTCACCACGACACAACAGGGTAAACACCCTATTCGCCTCCCTTATTAATCACCCAAATTGATGGGTAATTATGCCGTTTTAAAAAAATGGCTTCACACTAAATACAGGTATATATCCTTATATTTAGCACCCCGGCATTGCTAGCCCTCGAAACTTTTTTCGTCAAATATGGAACCAATTGCCGGTATTTAACTTCGGGAAGCCACAGACTCCACTTCACGACTGCGCTGCAAAGTTCGCTTTCGAAAAGCATGCTGCAGCGGAAATTTTACGCCACCGTGGTATACCCCCAGCATCAAAATCACTCCTATCCCTGCATAAAGTAGGCCTTCAATGGTCGTCGGGACGGCGGGTTGAAAAACAGACCACGTTGCGTGCGCAATCGAGCCGTCCATGTGTTGAAGAAAGACGAAAGGGCGAGCAAACAGGGAAGCATTCCGAATCGCGATTTCCGATGAAGTCAGATCTTGCACACGTAAAACCGTCTGATGCATCACCTCGCCCAAACGTGCCACGGACGGTTCTGTATTCGCCGATGTTTTCTCAATAAATTGGTCGAGCGTTAAATTGGATTGGCGTGCGACTCCTTCAAATTGCGCCAATTGCCGTCGCGCTTCGTCGAGATGTCCGCCCAAGCGTTGAAGATACTGCTGAATAAATTCGGGAAGCTGAGAAAATAAAATAGCTCCCGACACGCAAAGCAGGCGATCGAGCAACCCTTCCCCGGCCGAGAACAAATAGCGAAAAGGTAGGGGCAATGCCATGGCTAGAATTCTTTAACCGAATTTGTCGCCTAGCAAGCCGCCGTTCGAATTGAAGTCGGCGATTAATCCTTTAAAGTTATGAAACGTGAGCCCGTGAGCGATCCCACTTATTACGCATGTCGCTGCAAAAAAACTTTTGCACATTTTGCTGCCGTGTTCGCTGACGCAGCGTAGCTTCGATGCTTTTTAAAAGTCAGGAAAAATTTAGACCGAGCAATCGCTTATCAGATAACAACGCTCAGCCCGCCATCGATCACCAAGAGCTGGCCGTTCATGAAATCCGAAGCGGGAGCAGCCAAAAACACACAAGCTCCGACCAAATCGGATGGATTTCCCCAGCGCCCGGCGGGTGTCCGTCCTCGAATCCACGTGTCGAATTTTTCGTCAGCCACCAGTGATTTCGTAAGTTCCGTCAGAATATATCCCGGAGCGATGCCGTTAATTTGTACATTGTGCTTCGCCCACTCACTACACATCGCGCGGGTCAGCATCCGCAGTCCACCTTTAGCCGCAGCGTAGTTTCCCGTAGTCGGGCGAGCGAGGTCGCTCATCAGCGAGCAGACGTTGATGATCTTGCCGGCCTTTCTTGCGATCATCGCCGGCGCAACTGCGCGCGCCGTTAGAAAGGCACTGGTGAGATTTGTTTTTATCACGGCTTCCCAATCGGCGAGCGGCATGAAAGGCAGATCCCGTTACCTTCAGATTCGCCGCGCGAAGCGTCTCCACGGCACTCACCACTTTCTTTTCGTCCCGCCCATTGATGATCACTTCAGCACCCGCTTCAGCGAGACCACGCGCGAGGGCGAAACCGATATTTTGGGAGGAACCTGTGATCAGCGCCCGTCGGCCGGAAAGATCGAAAATGGAAGATGACATCACAAAAGCACATAACCACGGCCGGTCTCTGCCAAGCCAAACCCGCTGACTTAGTTGGTAGGCAATTGAATGCTGGCGCGTCGCGCTCCCACGCCGCGGACTGGCGTAGCGGACGTTTCCCCGAGATGCAGCTGGGAAGCGAGGACCAAGTCGGTAAAACTCTCTTCGTCAGCACCCGTACTCCGCAGAAGCAAATCTGCCGCAACCTGGCCTAATTTTTCCGGCGATGGGCCGGCATTGGTGATGATCGGCTCTTCTTCAAAGCATACGCGTGACGCGTCTCCGGCAACAACCGTGAAATCGGTCGGAACGCGGTAGTGCTCACGCAACAGGGTGTCGATCGCGCCACGTGCCATATTACCGTTGTAGCAAATGATTGCGGTGGGCGCGACCCGTCCCTGCGTCTGCTGGAGCAATTGAAGCACGGCTTTGCGGCCCTCCGCACGATCGGCAGCGTCCGTGTAAGCACAGTTGCGCTCGCTCAACGTGAGGTTACGTTGGCGCAAAGCGTTTTGGAACGCCTGTAGGCGTGCTTGATGCCTGCTAAGATTTTGGTTTCCGCCGAGCCAGGCAAACCTCGTGTGTCCGAGGCTGGCCAAATGATCCACCAAAAGTTCCAGCGATTGCGGTTCGTTCGCCAACACGGACTGGCACAAACCAGGATAGCTTGCGGAAATCGCCACGACGCGACGCGTCAGATGATCGCAAGAAAGGCAGCTTCACTTCACCGAGAATAACGATACCAGTCGCATTGGATTGAGTCTGCAGCAGCCGGCCCAATAAACGTTCATCCAGATTTTCTTCCGGCCCAAGCAATACCGTGGACACCCCGGCGGCTAGCAAGGCAGCGTGCAGGCCATGCTGCACTTGTGTGAAAAAATTGCTCGGATTGGCGAGGTGGAGCCCCGAGCGCATGATCAACCCGACTTGGCGCGGTCCCATACTATCGGGTGTTGCTTCGGCCCGCATTCCTTTGGGACTGTACCCGAGCCTGACGGCATGATCCCAAATTTTTCTATACGAGTCCGGATTGATGCCGTTTTTGCGCCCGTTAAGAACGAGAGAAACAAGGGCTTGGGAGACACCGAGGTCCCGGGCAATCCGCTGCTGGGATATCTTGGCTTTAGGCCGCATGGGGGTATGAAGAAATTTGCGTCGTCGTTAAGCGAACGCGAGTAATAACTACCATTGCAATGCAGGAATTCATCCAAAAATCAGAGCTACGGTGGTCGTTTTCTAGCTTGGGTTGGCCGACCGCGACGTTTTCCGAAATGGTCGCCTTGGCTCGTCAATTTGAGTTAGAAACCATCGAACTGCGGTCGCTAAATGGGAGGTTGGATTTACCGCGGGTTTTGGGTGAAGCACCGGGTGGTTTTAGCAAATTGCGCGCCGAACTCGATGATAGCGGTATCCAGATCGCGTGTTTGGGAACCTCTTTCAAACTTTCCCAAACTTCCGACGCAGAGCGGCTTGGCTTGCTCGACTTCGCCCGCTGCGCGGAGGAGTTAAATGTCCCCTACTTGCGCGTATTTGGCGGCGGTGAATGGACCGGGTCGGTGGAGCCAAAGATGCTCAAATCGGTTCGATCCACGGTCGCATGGTGGCGCAAGCTTCGCCTCGACCGTGGGTGGAAAACGGATCTTATCCTTGAGACACACGATGCATTTTGCGACACGCGTACGGTCCTTGAACTTTTCGATGCCGCAGGTGCGCCCATGCCGCTTATTTGGGATAGTCATCACACGTGGAAACTGGGCAAAGAGCCTCTCATGGCCACGTGGTCGGCGCTGCGCGACTCCGTGAAGCATGTGCACTATAAGGACAGCATCAGCCAGCCGAGTGCGCGACATCCGTATACCTACGTCTTACCGGGCGACGGGGAGTTTCCTTCGCAGGAACTGTTTTCGCTCTTAAGCCGTGAAGGTTTTGCGGGCCCCATTTCGCTCGAGTGGGAGAAACAATGGCATCCGGAATTGCCGGATCTGTCGTTGGCGCTCGAAAAAGCGCGTCAAATCGCCGGCTGGTAAGAAGCAGGCAAACCTTCAGGGTCAGTTGTAGAGCCAGTAACGGCGGCTTTGATTCTGATAGATCTTTGCGTGCTCGTGCCAGGAATTAAGAAATCCATTGAGATCGACCTGAGCGCCGTCGCGCCGGAGAGCATTCCACCACGCGGTTGAACCAACATGAATATTGAACGTCCGCGCCTGTGTTGCCGATAGTTTAGCGAAAGGGTTGGGCGGATCGAATTTACATCCAAGCTGCATCAGATTGAAACTAAGCTCGGTCGGATTCCAAGCATCCCAATCGGCAACCTCCACATATATTCCGCTCGTGGGCTTCCCGTCTAATCCAATACCATCGACCTTGCGGTAACGCAGACCGGGAATCTTCCGCGCCTCCAGCTCGCGCTGAATTTGTTCAACGGGTTTATTTTTGAAAGTAATGCCGCGGAAAGGATAAGCCGCACCAATGCCGTGAGTGAAGCCACTCATTTCGCACCCTAGTCCGACCATCGCGTACCCCACGATCCCTGCGAAATCCTGAATAAAAGGTGATGTCGGAACGAACGTGAGGCCTGTTTCCGGCCAACGCATCGCTCGCTTCCAGCCACGCATCGGTATCACCGTGAGTTTCCCTGCGAGGCGTTTCTTCTCGTCGATTTCCAACACGCCGGGTGCACGCGCCGCCATCGTCGCGAGTTCACCCATGGTGAGTCCATGTACATAGGGAACGCGGAAGCCTCCCACCCCGCTCATCCATTCGCGATCAAGTGCAGGCCCGTCGACTTTAAATCCTCCCAGGGGATTTGGTCGGTCCAAAACGATCACTTCCACTTTATTTTCGAAGCACGCCTCCATCGCATAGCGCATGCAGGTGGAGAACGTGTAGGAACGTACGCCGATGTCCTGCAGATCGATAACCAAAGCATCGATTTTCTTCAGCTGCGCCGGCGTGGGGCGGCGATTTTTTCCGTGAAGCGAGAAAACCGGAAGCCCTGTTCTCGAATCGATTGTGTCATCCACCGATGCACTTGCCTTCTCGTTTCCGTAAAGGCCGTGCTCAGGTGAAAAAAGCGCGACCAACTGGACACCTGTGGCGTGCCTCAATATCTCGATTGTGGTGACACCGCGCCGATTCACTCCGGCAGGATGGGTGAGCAGCCCGATCCGTTTCCCTTTGAGAGAAGCGAAGCCTTGGCTCTCGAGGACATCTATCCCGAGCATAACGGGATAGACGGGAGCCTGGACTTGGGCTGGCCCGGGGACCACTTGGGGCGCAGGAAGCACTACTTTTGGAGCGGCCGCTACCTCAACGGGTTTTTGTGCGGCGGCGCAGCCCACCACCAAACAGCCCACAAATAAGAGGGGCGCGAATCGACGCAAAAAATGAGTAAGTCGCGAACATCCGGTCATCAAACGATGGTATGCCGAGCGGACACTTATGTTGGCGAGCCGAAATCCGCAGGGCTCAAAAATGAAAAAACCTCCACTTAATGGTGGAGGCCTTTCATCACAAAAGCTGTCTGCCCTTTAGGAAGCAGCGGAAGTCTCGCGCATGATGCGAATCCAGTCGGCAGTGCGGCTGCGTACTTTTTGTACGGAAACGCATAGCTTGTAGAGTTCTTCGAAATCTTTTGCGAAGTTACCGGGCAGACGATTGCGGCGGAGGAACCAATCTTCGAAATCTTTTGGCTGGCTGAGGGTTTTGATCTCTACAGCGCCTTTCAAGGGATCGGGCAGCAAGTCCAAGAGATAAATCTTAACCAACTCCGCACGCTCGGGGGCGTTGTCGGTCACATTTTCACAAATGGCCGCTAGATGGGCTGGCTTGATTGTGCGATATTTAGCTTGAAGATAGTTATTGATGCGAGAAACAGCGATTCCGGTGGTGCGGGCCAATTCTACTTGATTCACGCCACGCTTTTGCATCACAGCATCTAACAATCCAGGGAAGAATTTTTTACTCATAACAAATTAGTTTTAACTCAATTTAACTCCAGTTTCCAGCTTCAAAGCATTTCTTTTTGAAGAAATCTGTTTTTTGAGGGTTGCCAGCCAGTAATTTTACGCAGACCTAAACACAAGCCAATGGTTCCGCAGATTCTTTTCAAAAAACCGAGGACAATTCACTGTCGAAATCAGTCTTATTCGTGAATTTATACACCTGTCAGGCCAACTACGATGCATTGCTGTGTCGAGAATTATCCTCGAAAGGCGCAGCTCTACAAACACAGGGGTCTGGTTGGGTTTTGGCCGAACCGAACAAAGTCGAAAATTCAGAATTATGTTTTGATCACGCTTGCCTATTAGATGTTTCAGAAATTTCGGGGGACTCGGTTAACAATCTCGCAAACCAGCTCGCGTCTTACTTTTTAACTCATACTCGGGACGAGCGTTTCGAAGGAGCTTGGCCCCTTCTTTTCGATTTTGCTGGTGAATTAGAGGGCGTAAATCGCCGCACCGACGCGGTCGCCAAGGCATTTTCGGAGATTATACGGAAAAGGATGTCCCGCGTAGCGCGCTTAGCTATATCCGACAAACCCCGCGGGCCTGGCCTGGCCCGTGGTTTTTTCGTTTTTTTTACTGATTATCAGAAAGCTTGGGTAACTCGGTCATGTCTTTTTGGGGGTCAACGTCGCATGGCCGACGACTCGCTTGCTCCATCCAGGAGCTACTTGAAGGTGGAAGAAGCTTACCAGATTCTCGGACGCGAGCCCCAACCCGGCGAAACAGTTGTCGACTTAGGTGCTGCTCCCGGAGGTTGGAGTTACAGCGCGGCCAAGCACGGTGCGCGTGTGATTGCTATCGACAATGGCCCACTCAAAGGCGGAGCGCTCGATCATCCCAATATCGAACATAGGCGCGAAGATGCGTTCAAATTCCAACCACGCGCGGGCGAATTCTACGATTGGCTCTTTTGCGATCTCGTTGAAGAACCTCATCACGTGGCAAGCTTCCTAGCTCAATGGCTGGAGAAACGTTGGTGTCGTTATTTTGTGATCAATTTGAAATTCGGTCGAGTCGATCCCCTCGCTTTACTTGAAAAGGTAAAGGCGGATACATCTCCTTTCGTCCGCGAAACCCAAAAGCTCCAAGTGCGCCACCTTTACCACGACCGCGAGGAATTCACGCTTACCGGGGAAATAAAGCCATGAGGCGCGAAGAAATTCCCGTGTGCGGTCTAAAAGCGGTGCGCGCGCTTTTTACCCAGCACCCGCAGTCGATCGAGCGTCTTTACTTTGACCACGAAACGAGCAAGCGCGTGGGCGTGATCACCCAAACCCTCGCGAAGTCCCGTAAAGTCTATCGCGTAGTTGAGCCGAGTGAACTTGAGAAAATTTCCGGCACGGTACACCACGGCGGAATCGTCGCAGTGATTGTTCAAGCTGCTTTTCGCTCCCCGCTGCCGGCCGACGTAGTGAACTGGGCCCGGCGGCGAGAGCCTCTTCTTCTGCTCGATCGCATCGGAAACTCCCACAATCTAGGTGCGATCGTGCGATCCGCCGCTTGGTTCGGCGTACCATACGTGATTCTGCCGAAGCATTCTCAGGCGGCTCTCCCCGGCGAAGCGACTTGGCGTATTGCCGAGGGTGGGATGGAATACGTCGATTTTTTTCAGGTGCAAAACCTCGCGGAATTTTGTCGGAGTATCGCAATTCACTATGAGGTCGTCGGCACTTCGCTTCGAGGAAAAGATCTTGAGTATCATGGTCGGCCATCTGAGAAGCCGGTGGCCTTGGTCCTGGGAAATGAAGAGGCCGGAATGTCCGACGAGGTAGCCGCAGCATGCACGCGACTCGTAAAAATACCCGGTAGCTCCACGGTCGAATCCCTCAATGTCTCAGTCGCTGCGGCGATCTTGATATGGGAATTCTACGGTCGTAAGCCGAGAAGACCGTAAATTTTTTCGGCTCGTTGCAGAAACAGTTTGCCGAGCCCGGGCCGCCTAATAACTATTTATTTTTTTTCGACCCGTGAGCCTACCCTGCCAGAATTTCCCGCTCTGTTCATGATCCTTTTTTGCGTAATCTTTTTATTATCGCGCTGGCATCAACGCCTTGGATCACAAGTTGGGTCAGCTTTAAATGCCCGCTCTTCGCAGTTCCGTGGACTCTCCATCCATTCGTAGTTTATCGCTATGCTCTTTAAGCATCTACTGAGTGCTTACGACCTTTTATATCTGAATCTTTTACAAATCAGATCTCGATTTTCGCTCGCTTCGCGCAGTTTTTGGCAATCATGCTGCTAGCCAATATTGCCATGCCGCTGTATTGTCTTCGCGAACTCTTTCGGATCAACAACAAGGGTCGATTGTCTGATCTACTCCCCATTCATCGGGAGGGCTTTGATTCAATGGCAACTATTTTAGCGCTGGAAGCAGAGATTCTCATCCTCGCGTAAAGAGAGTAACGACGTGAAATCAACTCAATCCGCTTTGCTTTCGGGTCGGCAGTCTTTAACCGTAGTAAGCGTGGATAAACCCATCGAACCCAAGCGCAACCTGCTGCAGCGCCGCGTCCTTGATGTTATCCATGCCCAGTTCCAACGCGTAGTCGCAGCGATCATTGCCCAATTCAATCAGGGCATCACCCCGGACAAGGTGGCGCTGACGATTTCACTGGGCGTGGCGATTGGTTTGTTCCCCGTTGCATGGGTGAGCGGATATTTCACGCCGATAAAATCCCCCTCAACATCGCCAAGCTCAATTATCTTTTCTGGCATGATTTCGGGGCATTCATAAAAAAATTCGGCATGACCGGCCTTTACGCCATCGTCGCTTGGAGTATCTGCGTCCCTTTCCTTGCGGTTGTCCTTTACTATTCGTTGCGCCCCTTGCTCAGCAAGGTCGCGATCCTGAACAACGAGGCTAACGAACAAGATGCGAAGCAAAAAGCGGCTAAGGAACAGCCCTCCACTCGTCACGGCGGATCGTAACTGAGATAGCAGGCGTCACCGCGGAGCAATCGATTCAGTCGTTTAGCAACGCCTTCCATTGCTACCGACAAAGGATGGGAGCTTTTATACCTTGGTTTCCCGAAGGGTGACGCTTAACATCACTTTCCCGTTCGCGCCCGCGTGAACGCCATGCAGTCTCAGCAAGGCTTTCGACGTTTCTCGGCGCTACGAATACTGCGGAGCCTCTTGATTTTTGACCGCGATATCTGCTATTTTTTCAAACTCTCGTTCTAACCTATCACTCTTCTTACGATGTCTACCACCGCTCCGCAAAAATTCGAATTCCAAGCTGAGATCAAACAGCTGCTCGATATCGTCATCCACTCACTCTACACGGAAAAGGAAATCTTTGTCCGCGAACTCGTATCGAACGCCTCGGACGCCCTCGAGAAGCTACGTCACCTCCAGATTACCGAAAAGAACATTTTCGACGATCAGTTGACCCTCGAAGTCAACATCACGACCGATGATGCCGCGAAGACTATTACGATCCAGGACTTTGGCATCGGCATGACCCGTGAGGAGCTGATCGAAAATCTCGGTACGATTGCCCACTCCGGTTCTAAACAATTCCTAAAGGCGCTCAGCGAATCGGGCCAAAAAAATCCGAACCTCATCGGACAATTCGGTGTTGGTTTCTATTCAGCGTTCATGGTCGGCAAGCAGGTAAAGGTCTACACCCACTCCTGGCGGCCTGACGTCCCTGGCCAAGTATGGATTTCCGATGGTTCAGGCAGTTATGAGATCGAAGAAGCCGAGGGCCAACGCCGCGGTTGCAAGATCGTGATCGAACTCAAAGACGATTGCGCCGAATTCAGCCAAGCCTCCCGCATCGAAGAGATCCTCAAACGCTACAGCGCGTTCGTGACGTTTCCGATCAATCTCAACGGGAAACATATCAACACGGTTCAGGCTCTCTGGCTGCGCAACAAGAGCGAAATCAAGGAAGAGGAATACACCGAGTTCTACAAATTCCAAGCCCACGCCTGGGACGAGCCGCGCCTCCGTCTCCACTTTTCCGCCGATGCGCCTCTCGCCATCAACGCTCTACTTTTCGTTCCCAAGGAAAATCCTGAGCGTCTCGGTATGAACCGCACGGAGCCCGCGGTTGCCCTTTACTGTCGCAAGGTTTTGATCGACAACGCTCCGAAGGATCTCCGTCCCGAATGGCTGCGTTTTTTGAAAGGCGTCGTCGATAGCGAGGATCTCCCACTTAACATCTCGCGCGAAACCATGCAGGACCGTGCCTTGATCGAAAAGCTCAACAAGGTCATCACGAAACGGTTCCTGAAGTTTCTCGAGGAAGAAGCCAAGCAACGCCCGGACTCCTACAAAGACTTTTATAAGCAATTTGGCATTTTCCTCAAGGAAGGCACCGCGCTCGATTTCACTCACAAAGAGCAGCTGGTTAAACTGCTGCGCTATGAATCCTCCGTGACTGCCAAAGGCGAGCTCATCGGCTTGGCCGATTACGTCGCACGCATGAAGGACGGCCAAAAGGATATCTATTATCTGATGGGACCGAACCGCGAGACCATCGAAGCCGGTCCCTATGTCGAAGGTCTCAAGGCCCGTGGCCTTGAAGTGCTCTTCTGTTACGAGGCGGTTGATGAGTATGTGATGAACAACGTCCGCGAATTCGAAGGCAAGAAGCTGGTCGCTGCCGACAGCGCCGATATCAAGCTCGACGAACTTCCCAAGCCACCCGCCGAAAATACTCTCGATGAAAGCCAGACCAAGGAGCTCGTAACGTGGCTCAAGGAAACGCTCGGCGAACGCGCGTCCGAAGTCCGTGCCAGCGAACGCTTGGTTGACAGCCCCGCTGTCGCCCTCAACGCGGATAAATTCATGACGCCGCAGATGCGTCGAATGATGAAAGCAATGAAGCAGGACAGTGCTGAAGCCGACACCCCACCGCGGGTGACCTTCGAGATCAATCCGCGTCACGCGCTGATCCGCAAACTCTACAGTCTCCATACAGAAAAGCCGGATTCCGCCAAACTCGTCGCCGAACAGATTTTCGACAACGCCCTGATTGCCGCAGGCCTCCTCGATGACGCCCGCGCGATGGTCAGCCGGATTTACAAGCTCCTCGAGACAGTAGGCTAAGGGGGTGGGAAAGATTATAAAGGAGTACCGCCCCTTGAGAAGGTGGGCCAGCGCGTCCCTGCGACGGCATCGAACTTGAGGATGGACGTCGAAAGCGCGAAAAACCGCCGCGGGACGCGTCCGGCCCACTATAAATCATCTTCTCGTGGACCCGACCCTACCTCGGAGATCCATTCAACAAAAAGCCCCGCACCATTTAAGTGCGGGGCTTTTGAAGTAAAGCTGCCTAACGGTTACGGATAGTAAACCACACCGATCGTCTGGTTGATACCCTGCGAACCATTGCCTGACGATGGAACAGCACCGGTGGCACGGATATAAACATTGGTGCTAGCGGTCAACGTGCTGAGCCCGCCCAACTGCCAGGTGTTCGTGGCATCTACGCGCGAAGCATTGCCGAGCGAGGTCCACGTCGCATTGTCAGTCGATGATTCGAAGGTCACGCCGCTGAACACGGATTGCGCACCGCCGCGGGCCCAAGTGATCGTATCACCCTTGCTACTGAGGGTGAGAGTTTGCAGCACGGCGTCAGGATTGCTCAGGCGAACTACGCGGCCAAAAGGCACCCCGCCCACGAAAGTGAACTGGCCACCCAGCAAGATTTGCCCATCCACCTGCAGAGCGATCGCGTTGACCACGCCATTTACTCCGGCGTCGGCGTAGGCCGTGTCGAGCGAACCGTCCGCGTTCAAACGGGCGAAATACTTCCGGGTCTGGCCGCCCACCGAAGTGAACGCTCCACCGATTAAGATCTTACCGTTGGCTTGGAGCGCAACCGCATTGACCACGCCATTCACCGCGGAATTCGCGAAGGAGGTATCGACCGTACCATCGGCGTTCAAACGCACTAGGTAAGCGTAGGCCGAACCACCCACACTGGTGAACTGCCCGCCGGTCAGGATCTTTTTATCCGGTTGAACCGCAATGCAAGTAACTGCAGCGCTAAAGCCCGGATTGGCGAACGACGTATCAACCGATCCGTTGGGGTTGAGGCGAGTCGCGTAGGAGCGAGCGGTTCCTCCGACGGATGTAAACTGGCCACCCGCGAGAATTTGTCCATCGGACTGAAGGGCGAGCGCTCTTACCGGAGCGTTGAAGGCCGGGTTGCTGAGAGACGTATCGATCGTTCCATCGGTATTGAAGCGAGCAAGATCATTGTAAGTTGCGCTGCCGCTGCCAGCTTTCGAGAAATCACCGCCAGCCAGAATCTGGCCACCCGGTTGGAAGGCCATCGCGTAAACGCTGCCGTTGATGTTGGGATCGGCGAACGTCGTGTCTACCAGACCATAGGCAGACACTCGGGCCAAGTGGTTGCG